>Ga0181588_10000006_pt1 | contig 156382 bp, 132 predicted proteins | sample 071ome_26_FD_148607 | JGI IMG/M metagenome (GOLD analysis project Ga0181588, IMG submission 148607) | Coastal salt marsh microbial communities from the Groves Creek Marsh, Skidaway Island, Georgia - 071409BT metaG (spades assembly) | ecosystem: Environmental > Aquatic > Marine > Intertidal...
GCAGCGTCGCTGAAATCGTTGATGCCGCAGTCCAGGAGGACGTGCAAGGCATTGCAGTCAGTTCTTATCAGGGCGGCCATACCGAATTTTTCTCTTACATGATGGACATGCTTCGCGAGCGCGGGCGAGGAGATATTCGTGTGTTTGGCGGAGGGGGCGGCGTTATTGTGGAGGAAGAGATAAACGCTCTTCACGATTACGGCGTGGCGAAAATCTACTCCCCTGAAGACGGTCAAAAAATGGGTCTTCAGGGGATGATTGACGATATGTTCATGCGAGCGGACTTTTATCCCGCCGCGGAGTCAAGTGAGACCCTCGACGGACTTGATCAGATGGATAGCGCTCGTCTCGCGCGAGTGTTGACCGAGATTGAGAATGACTCGCTAAGCGAATTTCTGCTCCGTCAACTTCGAACCGGCGCGGGTCGTCTTGCCGGCCGGGTGCCAGTCTTGGGCATCACCGGAACCGGCGGGTCTGGAAAGTCCTCACTCACCGACGAATTGATCCTGCGTTTTCGCATCGACTATGAAGACCAACTGAGAATTGCGGTTCTTGCAGTTGACCCGACCCGTCGGAAGACCGGGGGCGCCCTGCTCGGGGACCGCATTCGAATGAATGCCATTGATGGGAATCGGGTCTTCTTCCGTTCGCTTGCGACACGGGGAGCAAGCGGGGAGATACCGCCCCAGTTGGGCGACATGGTAGCGGCCTGCCGCTGCGCAGGGTTCGACCTCGTAATAGTGGAGACGCCCGGTATTGGTCAGGGCGACGCAGCGATCGTGGCTGAGGTCGACACCGCACTTTACGTCATGACGCCTGAGTTTGGCGCGGCATCGCAGCTTGAAAAAATTGAGATGCTTGACTACGCGGATGTGGTTGCCATCAATAAGTCAGATCGAAAAGGGTCACAGGACGCGCTACGGGATGTACGCAAGCAAATGCAGCGCAACCGTGAGGCGTTTTCCCGTCCCGTGGATGAGATGCCTGTGTTCACAACGATGGCATCCCGTTTTAATGACTCGGGGGTTACCGAGCTGTACCAGCGTCTGAGGATGGCTCTGCAGCAGCAGGGTCTTACGACCGGTCCCGACAGTTTGACCGAGGTTAGGCCGCTGCTTTTATCCCATGCGGCTATCCCGTCTGATCGTGAGCGTTATCTGTCTGAGATTGCCGCCGCCGTAAGGGGCTACCACCAGAGGGTGCAAACGCTATCGGATCTCGCTCGGCGCTACCAGCATCTGGATACCGCGATAAATATGCTGAGGGACCAAGGCGAGCCCACCACGACCCTAGAGGCGCTTGCCTCGGAGATAGCGTCAGCACTCGGCACGGACATACTGGAGAAAGTAAACGGCTTTGATGCCCTTAAGGCTCGTTATCAGGCGGAGACGCTGGCATTTGAGGTACGAGGGCAGACCCGAGAGTTGGATCTTAAGTTCACAACTTTGTCCGGCACGCGGATTCCGAAAGTATGTCTGCCACAGTATCACGACGCGGGGGATCGTCTCAGCTGGCAGTTGCGTGAAAATATTCCAGGTGCTTTTCCGTTTACCGCAGGAGTGTTTCCCTTTAAGCGCGACAATGAGGATCCCACCCGAATGTTCGCCGGCGAGGGCGATGCCACCCGTACCAATCGCCGATTCAAGCTCCTCTCGGCAGAATCGAAAGCCAAGCGCCTATCGACCGCGTTTGACTCGGTAACGCTCTACGGTGCTGATCCGGCTCTGAGGCCGGATATATATGGCAAGGTCGGAACCTCGGGTGTGTCCATCGCTACTTTGGAGGACATGAAAACCCTCTACGCGGGCTTTGATCTTTGTGACCCCCTGACATCTGTTTCGATGACGATTAACGGGCCTGCACCGACGGTGCTCGCATTCTTCTTGAACACGGCAATCGACCAGCAGATCGATAAGTTTCGTGATCGTGAAGGGCGGGATCCCAATCCCACGGAGCACTCCGAGCTCAGCGCCTGGGCGCTAGAGAATGTTCGAGGTACCGTGCAGGCGGATATCCTGAAAGAAGATCAGGGTCAAAACACCTGCTTATTCTCCACGGACTTTAGTCTGCGGATGATGGGCGACATTCAGCAGTACTTTATCGATAACCGGGTTCGTAACTTCTACTCGGTCTCGATCTCGGGGTATCACATAGCCGAGGCTGGCGCGAATCCGATCACCCAGCTCGCATTAACGTTGTCGAACGGCTTCACCTATGTGGAGTCTTATCTCGCGCGAGGAATGGCAATTGATGATTTTGCCCCGAATCTGTCATTTTTCTTCTCCAACGGGATGGATCCTGAGTACACCGTGCTGGGTCGAGTCGCCCGGCGTATTTGGGCGATCGCCATGCGTGATCGCTACGGGGCCAACGAGCGAAGCCAGAAATTGAAATATCACATACAAACCTCTGGCCGCTCGTTGCACGCGCAGGAGATGAGCTTTAACGATATCCGTACGACGCTGCAGGCGTTGATCGCTGTCTACGACAATTGCAACAGTCTGCATACCAACGCGCACGATGAAGCGTTTACGACGCCCAGCGAGGAGTCGGTTCGCCGCGCGCTGGCGATCCAGATGATCATTAACCGTGAGTGGGGCTTGGCAGGCAATGAAAACCCCAATCAGGGCAGTTTTATCATTGAGGAACTCACGGATCTGGTTGAGCAAGCTGTGCTGGCCGAATTCGATCGGTTGTCAGAGCGTGGCGGCGTGCTTGGCGCAATGGAAACCGGATATCAGCGCGGCAAGATCCAGGAAGAGTCTCTCTACTACGAGACCCGAAAGCATGACGGCAGCTATCCCATAATTGGGGTGAATACTTTTCTGGCCGCTGAGGATGGAGAGAAAGCGCCCGTGGAATTGGCGCGGGGAACAGAAGCAGAAAAGCAGGGTCAGCTTGATCGTTTGGGCGACTTCCAGAAGCGTAACGCACCCGCTGCCGCTGCCGCTTTGGATGCCGTCAAGACGGCTGCCCTCAACGGCGAGAACGCGTTTTATCCACTGATGAATGCCGCGCGTGTGTGCTCGCTGGGTCAACTGACCCAGGCGTTTTTTGAGGTGGGCGGGAAGTATCGTCGCGGCATGTGAGCACGCTTCGGGATTGAAGTAACGCGTCTTACTGTTTCACGGCGTTAAAAAATAAAAACAATTAGGGGGTTTCTATCTTGGCGATCTCGGCTTCTCTTCGCCGCAACGTGTTGATTTTGTCCGGCTGTCAGGCGCTTATGCTGTCGGGCAGTTCTCTCATGATTGCGACCTCTGCGTTAATCGGCTTTGCGCTGGCCGAGGACAAAATGTGGGCCACCTTACCGATCGGGTGTTTGTTTTTTGGCACGCTGATCTCTACGTTCCCCGCATCGATGATCATGAAACGGATCGGGCGACGCGCCGGATTTATTTTAGGGCCCATTTTTGGCGTCGCGGGCGCCATCCTCACGGTTATCGCCATTCTGGACCAAAGTTTCCTTCTTTTTTCCTTTGGCTTATTTCTGATTGGCGTGTTGAACGGGGTGGGCTACTACTACCGTTTTGCTGCAGCCGACATCAGTGACGAAACGTATAGAAGCCGCGCCATCTCCTGGGTACTCGCAGGCGGAGTGCTCGCTGCCGTCATTGGGCCTAATCTCGCAAGCTGGAACCGCGATCTGATCAGCGGTTATCCTTTTGCCGGCAGCTACGCCAGTCTCGTTGTGGTTTATATGTTGTCGATACTGCTGGCGAGCATGCTTACGATTCCGAAGCCGAATGACAGCGAGCGCCTCGGCCAGCAACGTAGCCTGCTTGAGATCGCACGTCAGCCGACGTTTGTTGTCGCAGTCATCAGCGCGATGGTGGCCTACGGTGTGATGAATCTTGTGATGACCTCAACTCCATTGGCGATGAAGGGCTTCGGGCATTCTTTTCCCGATACCGCGATTGTCATTCAATGGCATGTCGTTGCGATGTTTGCCCCGTCTTTTTTCACCGGCCACTTGATCGCTCGAGCGGGGACGCTGAGAATCATGGCGGCAGGCGCCGTGGTGCTGTTTGCTAGCGTTGCGGTCGCGCTGAATGGTCTCAGCGTTTCTCACTTCATTGCAGCCCTTGTCCTTCTGGGTCTGGGTTGGAATTTCCTCTTTATCGGCGCAACTCATTTGGTCACCCAGAGTTACTCGCCGGCCGAAAAAGCAAAAACCCAAGGCCTCAATGATCTTCTTGTCTTCACGACGGTCGCGTTGACTGCGCTCACCTCAGGCATGGTGCACGAGCAAGCCGGGTGGCAGGGTCTGAACGAGCTTGTGTTGCCCGCAATTGCCTTGGCGCTCCTTTCAGTCGTGGGCCTCGGATGGGTCCGACGTCGACGAGAGCTTAAACCCGCCTAGCGGGTTTTTCACGACGTCGACCCCGGTGCGTGACTCTATCCTGTCGGGATAGCACCACAATATTTCCAATCAGAACAAGCCCTACGCCAAGAAGCGTGCGCATCTGCCATTCGTAAGCCTCGAGCCACGTGGAGAGCGCTAGAGCCACGATTGGGAAAAGCACTGTCGCATAGGCGGCGTTTTCAGGGCCGATCCGTCCGACCAAAGTCAGATAGGTGCCAAAAGCAATGGCAGAGGCAAAAAGAGCCAGAAATACAAGCGAGCCTAAGTAGGTGGCGCTGAGATCAATCTCAAAAGGCGTCCCCGATCCGACGCTGAAGATCAGCAGAAACAATGCGCCATAGGCCATGCCAATTGCGTTAGCGGGCGCTACGGCGATTCCGTTTAGCTGATTGCGCACGGAGATAATATTTCCAAGCGATGCGGAATAGGTTGCCAGTACGCTGATGCCAATAGCCGCTAAGGCATCGTGACCCAAGTGAGCAACCTCAGGCCAGAATACGAGCGCCATCCCGCTGAGTCCGAAAGCGATCCCGAGAAGCGTCTGGCGACGGATTGGCCTTTTTAAAAAAAGAGCGCCATTCAGAATATTCATTACGGTAATCATCGAAAAAATCACCGCCAGAAGCCCCGTCGCCAGATCGAAAGCGGCGTGGTAGAAGAGGATGTAATTGAGGCAAAAAAGGCAAAAGCCCATCAGCGCTAGAAAAACGTGATGACGCGGGGCAACGCGCAGAGAGATGCCTCGTATCAGACACCAGATGATCAGCAGCAGGGACGCAAGAAAGAAGCGATAAACGATTGATACGGCGGGAGCCACAACTCCAATCTGGTAGTGGATAGCGAGCCAGCTGGAGCCCCAGATTAAGACGGTCAGGCTGTACAGCGCCAGGGTGCTCAAGCGCGCGCCTCAATTGGACTCGCGAACGCTAGCACCGTCCAACCCGCCATTAAGAAATTTGGCGCCTAGACAACTGCAGCCGTTGTATCTAAAAGCGTCTGCTCGTTAATGACGGCGGCGTAGGCAGGAGGGTTTTCATATCTGCGAAACGTCTTCTTGACGATCCCGGCGAGATTGGGTTTCTTCTCTGCAGCTGACTCCCCTTTGCCGATCCCACCACCGAATTCGATGATGCTGTCACAGCCTGTGTCTACGGCGTGGATCAAATTACTGTGCCAAAGGACCGGATTAAAAAGTTGAGAGAAAAGGGCCGCCCGAATGGCATCGGGTTCAGGGGTATGGAAAACACCGGACGCGTTGGAGAGCACGTCAGTTTCGGGTGTTTGAATGGGCGCATCCGACAACGTCTCTCGAAATTTTAGCGCCGCCGCGATCATGTAAAAGGTATGAAAAGCGCCTTCTGTCTTAAGGCGAGCCGAACGCTTGCCAGGATGTAGGGCCTCAAGCGTCCGTATGAGAGCGTCAAGATCTTCAGCTCGACCTCCAACGACGGTCTGATCAGGCAGGTTGCAGGCCGCGACCGAGCAGTAGTGATTTTCGGCAAGGGCTTTTGCCTCGTCCAGTGGGAGAGGAAGCGCTTCCATTTCGCCTTCGCCCAGCTCACCCATCAGACGACCACGCTCGCAAACAAGCCGCAGCGCGGAGGCGAAGTCCAGCGCACCGGCGGCCACTAGAGCCGAGTATTCGCCCAGACTGTGGCCGGCGGTGGCTTTAGGTTGTATGGGAACGCTTGTGTTCTCGTTAAAAATAGTTAGGCAGGCAATCTGATGTGTGAGTAATACAGGCTGCGTAAATCGTGTGAGATGGATCTGCTCTTGCGGATCATCGAAAGAAAGTGCCGCCATGTCGTAGCCCACGATGTCACTGGCCTCGCTATAAAGATCCCGTACCATGCTGTATTGATCGTAAATATCACGACCGATGCCGCAATACTGGGACCCTTGTCCCGGAAAGACAAAAAGCGGTTGTTTGAAAGGAGTTGCCATAGAAAATTCGGAGGTCTGGCCAGAATTATTAAAAGAGCGCCTCCCGAATTTTATCGTGTTGGACTGCTGTGGCGGCTGGCCGTGCGTGGGTAGAAGCGGTGAGAAGCAGGTCGCTATTGCTCAAATGATGCCGCTGAGATGGGCTAGGGCCACGCAATCACAGGCTATCGGGCTATAAATCCCATGTATTGATGCATTGCACAAATTAATGATCGCAAGTGACGTCTTTCCTCGATCAATCTGCCGAAGATTTAATTATTTATAAACAATTGATTTAAATCGATAAAAAAAATCCCGCCAGAAGAGTGCCGGGCGGGATTGATAATTGGAGGAGGATATGAAAAAGAAGTTGTGCAATGCACAAATTCTGAAGAGATGGTAAGCCTAGAGTGACTCAAAGTCAACATCAACCGTTTTGCCGGAAACGGATTGGCTTTCGCCCAGTAGCCAGCCGTGGAACTGTCGGTAAGAATCCGGGTATGCCCCGTCTATTCGCCAAAAAATGACTTTACTCATCGCACGGCACGGCCAGACCGATTGGAATCTCGCGCGCCGCTGGCAATCGCGAAGCGATATTCCCTTGAATTCCACCGGCGTGGCGCAAGCAAAGTCTCTTGCTCGACAGCTCGCGACCGAGCAGTATCGACCGCTGAGAGTAATTTCGTCTCCATTAGCTCGCGCGCAACAGACGGCTGAGATTCTGGCTTCTGCGTTGGGCTGCGCCATCGAGGTTGATCGCACGCTCACCGAGCTCGATTTGGGCGAGTGGGAGGGAAGGCTCGAAGCCGAGCTTCGAGAGGAGGACGCCGCAGGCTACGATCGCTGGCGTTCAGAAGGTTATCTAACAGCACCGCCCGGGGGCGAGAGCCTGAGGGATGTGGCGGAGCGAGTAGGTCCGTTGGTGGCCGAAATAAAAGCTTACCGAAATGATCTGCTCCTTGTGGGTCATCAGGGGGTAAATATGGCGATCAAGGCTCAGCTATCAAACTGTTTTGATCTCGACTGCCTCGATAAATTTCGACAGGCGAACGATGAGATTGATCTCTGGGAAACTCATCCGGTAGGGTTTATGGGAAGACTCAAGGCATCTTTGTCTTCGGATTCAGATGACTGACTTCGCTCCCGCGCTGCGCCACCTCACGGCCTCTGACAAAGGTCTCGCGCGTGTCATTAAAGCGGTGGGTAATTGTGAACTGGAGTCACGCCATCGCGGTTCGGTTTTTCAATACTTAGCGCGCTCGATTGTGTATCAGCAACTGAGCGGCAAAGCCGCCGCAACTATCCACGGCCGACTTGCAGATCTTTTTCCGAGGAGACGTATCGAGGCAGATAAGCTGTTGGACTTGCCTTCGTCGTCGTTGCGGGCCGCAGGATTGTCGCGATCGAAGAGTCTCGCTCTAGAGGATCTTGCGAAGCGGGATGTCGCCGGCATGCTTCCCGGTCGAATCCAACTCAAGTCAATGACAGATGAGGAAATTATTGCCCGCCTGACTGAGGTCAGAGGTGTGGGCGAGTGGACGGTGCAGATGCTGCTGATTTTTTACCTCGGCCGTCCGGATGTGTTGCCCATCCGGGACCTCGGTGTTCTGAAGGGGTATCAGAAAATGCGCAGGCTGCGTGATTTGCCCTCATCGGTGCGACTGGAGCGTGCGGGAGCACGTTGGCGACCTTTTCGCTCGGTGGCAACCTGGTACCTCTGGCGCTGTCTCGAGGTGGACCTGCCGCGGCGTTAGGCTTGGGGGGATTGCGGCGCTGTCGCGGTTAATTCGTGATACCGACGGAGCAGCACGTCTTTGCTTTCTACAAACGCGGGATCAACCAGGATGCACTCAACGGGACAAACCTCGACGCATTGGGATGTTTCGAAGTGGCCAACGCACTCGGTGCATAGATTTGGATTGATCTCGTAGATCTCTTCACCCTGGGTGATCGCGTTATTCGGGCATTCGGGCTCGCACACATCGCAATTAATGCACTCATCAGTAATCATCAATGCCATGCCGTATTACCTCGTAACAGCTTGCTTATCGCGCGATCCGACTCGCCAGTCTTTCGTTGATTGCTGGGTGTAGGAATTGAGCTACGTCTCCGCCGTGGGTGGCAATTTCTTTCACCATTGACGCGGAGAGGAACGTGTATTTTTCTGAGGGCGTCAGGAACATGGTCTCGATCGAAGGGTCGAGTCGACGATTCATAGCGGCCAGTTGGAATTCGTACTCAAAGTCCGACACTGCCCGAAGGCCCCGGAGGACTACCTGAGCCTTGGCATCACGGACGCAGTCAATGAGCAGCCCGTCGAAGCCCGTGATCGTAATATTTTCGATGTGCGAAAGAGAAATTTTCGCCATCTCTAAGCGTTCGGACAGATTGAACATAGGCTGCTTGCTGGGGCTAGCGGCGATGGCTAAAACCACCTCGGCAAAAAGGGCGCTCGCGCGCTCCGCCAGATCGATGTGACCTTTGGTGATGGGATCAAAAGTCCCGGGATAAATAGCTTTAGTGCTCATGATCGGATCCAATGATGGAGATCGCGTGTCTTTAGCTGACGCAATGTTGCTCAAGCTAATGAGTTCGTACTCTACCAATCGTGGCTCAAGTCATCCATACTTTGCTGATTGCAATAATGGCGCAGGGAGATTGCCGGATGGAAGTAGTGAGTTTTACGCGAATGGCCGACGGAACCCGCGAGGATTATGAATTTCTTAACAAAAAAGAGCATGAATTTCTCGATTCTCTGCCGGATCGAATTCTGGCCGGACTGCGCTCGTTAGACGACTCCTTTGGCGGATACTCGATCAGTCGACTTGAACATTCGCTGCAGTCTGCAACGCGGGCGCATCGTGCTGGTGAGCCGGAAGAGATGGTGGTGGCCGCCCTGATACACGATATTGGCGATATGTTGGCGCCGCTCTCACACAGCGAGATGGCAGCGTCAATCTTGCGACCGTTTGTGTCGGAAAAGACCTATTGGATTATCAAATATCACGGGCTGTTCCAGATGTATTACTACGCCCATCATGTGGGGGGAGATCGCAATGCTCGAGATCGATTTGCGGATCATCCGTGGTATGACGATGCCGTGCATTTTTGCGAGGCCTATGACCAAAACTGTTTTGATCCGCAATATCCCAGTGAAACCCTGGAATTCTTTGAGCCGATGATTCGGCGTGTTTTCCGGCATCAAAGCGCCGATAGCGGCGCGTGAGTGGTCCGCAAAGGGCAGTCCAGTTCTATACAGCGGGAGGCGAGCTGTAAAGGCAGTAGCGGACCTGACCGGTGGTCTTTTGTTTGGTGAGTTCCCACGCTTGAGGGACGGCGGGCTCCTCATCAACGCGAGTTTCAATGTAGACCTGCGCCTCGGGGCTAAGGCAATCCGCACGGACCAGTCGATGTATCGCGCGCTCTAGAAGCAGACCCCCGTAGGGTGGATCGAGAAAGACGAGATCAAATTTCAGTTCGCACCGCTCAAGCCAGTCCAAAGCATCGCAGTGCTCGACGAGCACATGCTTTGCGTTCAGGGTTGCGATGATTTCATTTAACTGACGCCATGTTTTTCGGTTGGATTCCACAAGGGTGACTTTTGCCGCCCCACGAGATGCGGCCTCAAACCCCAGGGCTCCGCTCCCGGCAAATAGATCCAGGCACTTGGCCCCATGAATGCTTGAGGCCAGCCAATTGAATACGGTCTCTCGGACGCTGTCCGGTGTGGGGCGCAGCTCAGCCGAACCCTTGAAGCGAATCACCCGTTTTTTCCACTCGCCACCGATGATGCGGACCCGCCCGTGCTGTTCCATTTTTGTTGAGCTCAACGCTTTCTTCTCGCGGATTACCGTAGCTGCCGATGATAGGATATCTAGCGCTTCCCCAAAACCAAGCGTCGCTTAACAAATGAGTCAATCTGGAGAAAAAACCGGGCTTTTCGCTCGGCTGCGGAAAACCCGCTCGACCTTAACGGAATCGCTCTCAGGACTCTTTCAGGAGCGGGGCATCTTGTTCGACGATCAGGTCTTCGATGATCTTGAAGACCAGCTCATTATGTCCGATCTGGGTGTCAACGCGAGCGCCGCGGTGGTCGATGGGATCCGGCGGCGCGCCAATAACAAATCATTCAAGAGTCTGGATGATCTGCGAGAGGCGCTCGCGGAGGAAATCGCTAAGATGCTGGAGCTGTCGGAGAGAAAAGTCGATCTTGAAGTGACCGCATCGCGGCCGCTTGTGCTGATGATGGTGGGGGTGAATGGTGTCGGCAAGACCACCACAACCGCTAAGCTTGCCGCCTATTTTCAGCGCAGGGGTTCTTCGGTAATGCTGGCGGCCTGCGATACCTTTAGAGCAGCTGCGATTGAGCAGTTGCAGCATTGGGGAGATCGGCTAGGGGTTCCCGTGATTGCGCAATCGCATGGTGCCGATGCGGCCGCGGTTGCCCACGATGCGCTTTCGGCAGCCAAGGCGCGCGACATCGACGTCTTGATTGTGGATTCGGCAGGTCGTCAACATGTTAATGCGGACCTGATGTCGCAGCTAGAAAAAATCAAGCGGGTGTTGGCTAGGACCGACCCTGAGGCACCGCAGGAAATTTGGTTGGTGGTTGATGGCGGCACCGGTCAGAATGCGGTCTCGCAAGCCAAGAGTTTTCACAGCGCTGTCGGGCTTACCGGGGTGTGTGTCACCAAGCTGGACGGCACAGCCCGCGGCGGGATGGTTCTTGCGCTTTCGAATGAGTTGGGACTGTCGATCCCATTCCTGGGTGTGGGAGAAGCGCCTGAAGATCTCCAACCCTTTAAGGCGAAGGCGTTTGCGGAGGCCCTAGTTAACGCGCCATCTTAGGATGAGCCGCAATTTCATTATGGTTCTGCCCAAATTCACCTAAATCTCACAAAAAATTATCAGGTTGTTGAAAAATATAGGGTTTTCTGTGCTCTACATTGTCTGGGTTATTTAGCACTCGAGTCCTAAGAGTGCTAAAATTGCCACATAAATTCGATTCCAGGAGGTTTCGACATGACTCAGACATTACCGATGCTTGCAGATCTTGGCCCAGGCCAGGGCCTTTCGCGGTACTTGAGTGAGGTAAACAGCGCTCCCATCCTCACGGTGCAGGACGAAAAGGCGCTTGCGCAGCGGTTTCACGATGAAGGCGATCTCGATGCGGCTCGTCAGTTGGTTTTCTCGCACCTTCGCTATGTGGTTTCTATTGCCAGGGGCTTTGCGGGGTATGGGCTTCCACTGAGCGACCTGATCCAAGAGGGAAACGTAGGTCTGATGAAAGCCGTCAAGCGCTTTGATCATGAGCGGGACGTGCGTTTGGTGTCCTTCGCTGTCCATTGGATTAAAGCGGAGATATACGACTACGTGGTTCGCAATTGGCGGATTGTGAAAATTGCGACGACCAAAGCACAACGGAAGTTATTCTTTAATCTGCGTAAGAATCGTGCGCGTCTTGGCGTGATGAAAGAGGCGGAGGTCGAGTCTATGGCCGAAGCACTTGATGTTAAGCCGGAGACTGTGCGGGAGATGGAAACCCGCATGAGCGGGTCCGATCTTGCATTTGAAGCAGATGACGATGACGATGATGCGCCAAGAGGTTTAGCTCCAGCGGAGGCTATTGGCGATGTATCGCTGGACCCGGGACGTCTGCTGTATAAAGCTGATGAGCATCGCCACCGAAATGAGCAACTCGGGATGGCCCTTGAGCGTCTTGATGACCGTAGCCGCGATATCATCTCGGCTCGTTGGCTGGCTGAGGATGACAACAAGCAGACACTCAGTGATCTTGCCGATAAGTATGGCGTGTCGGCAGAGCGGATCCGCCAGATTGAAAAGCGGGCCTTAGAACAGATGCGCGTGACGGCATCGTCGCTGCGTTGAGGATTGCTGGTTTGAGGACTAAGTAAGGGCTAGGTAAGGCCGTCGTAAGCAAGAACGTAGCAAGCACCAAGAAAAACCAGTCGACGAGATGGGAAAAAGGCGTCCGTAAGGACGCCTTTTTTATGGGCTATTGCGTTACTAAAAGTTCAATCAGCGCTTTCTGTGCGTGCAGCCGGTTTTCAGCCTCGTCCCAGACCACACTTTGAGACCCGTCAATGACGTCCGCTGTTACCTCTTGTCCTCGGTAGGCCGGTAGGCAATGCATGAAGATTGCCGATGGTGCTGCGAGCGCCATGGCCTCGCTGTTGATCTGGAATGGGCTTAGATCTCGAATCCGCCGCGCTTTTTCTTCCTCCTGGCCCATGCCCGCCCAGGTATCAGTAATGACGAGGTCGGCTCCTTCAACAGCCTCTGCGACCGAATCAACAATCTGACAATTGGGTTTTGCGCCGTCGAGGATTTTTGAATCGGGCTGATAGGCTCCAGGCGCGCCAACGCGTAACGAGAAGCCCATCATCGCCGCCGCATTAATCCATGAGTGGCAGACGTTGCTCCTGCCGTCTCCAACGAATGCCACTTGCGCGCCGCTGATATCCCCCCGATGCTCATTAAAGGTTTGCAGGTCAGCAAGCAGTTGGCAGGGATGAAACTCATCGGATAGAGCGTTTATTACCGGAATGGTTGAGTGTTCAGCCATGGTCGTCACTCGACTGTGCGCGCCCGTGCGCATCACAATCAGATCGGCCATGCTCGATACGATTCTTGCCGTATCGCTTAGCGATTCACCCCGACTCATTTGACTGTCACCGGGAGACAGAAAAATTGAGGTGCCGCCGAAATGGGCGCAGGCCACCTCGAACGATACGCGTGTCCGGGTCGAAGATTTCTCGAAAATCATAACCATGCATCGAGAGCGCAGCAGCTCCCGTGTTGGCAGATCTCGCTTGTTTCTCTTGAGTTCAGAGGCGCGAGTAATAAGGCCTCGCAGCTCTTCAGACGAGAGATCCTTTAATGTCAGAAAATGGCGCATGGCGAACGGATTCAGTGGATGGTTCAATCCCAAAAAAGAAAACGCCCTGCTAGCGGGCGTCTGAACAGAAAGTCTAGCTATCGGCCATAACCCACGCAACCGTTCCAAAGCCCACTGCTATAATCTGCCCCGCAAAAAGCGCTCGCTTTTTGCTTCATTTCACGCATGGCTCCCAATGGCAACGAAGATTAAAAAGGCCGTCCTGGCCTATTCAGGCGGACTCGACACCTCAATCATTCTCAAGTGGCTTCATGACCAATACGATTGTGACGTTGTTACGTTCACCGCCGATATTGGACAAGGCGAAGAGCTGGAACCCGCTCGCGCAAAAGCGAAAACACTAGGTGTTCGGGAGGTTTATATCGAGGATTTGCGCGAGGAGTTCGTAAGGGACTACGTGTTCCCGATGTTTCGGGCAAACGCGCTTTACGAGGGGGAGTACCTTCTGGGAACCTCAATTGCGCGTCCGTTGATTGCCAAGCATCTGGTTCGAATTGCACAAGAAACCGGGGCGGACGCTATTTCCCACGGTGCGACAGGAAAGGGTAATGATCAAGTCCGATTCGAGCTGAACGCATACGCGCTGAACCCTCAGATTCATGTGATTGCGCCTTGGCGGGAGTGGGATCTGACATCCAGAGAGCGACTGGTGGCTTATGCGCGCCAGCACGGAATTCCCGTGGAGACCCGCAAGGATGGAGGGGCGGATTACTCCATGGACGCCAATATGCTTCATATATCGTACGAGGGCGGGGAGCTTGAGGATCCCTGGAATAAACCCAACGAAGAGATATGGCGGTGGACTGTTTCTCCGCACGAAGCCCCGGACGCAGCTGAAGAAATTGAGATCGAGTTTCAATCGGGAGACGCGGTCACTCTCAATGGCGAGCGTCTGAGCCCCGCTTCTATGCTGTCCGCACTGAATACCTTAGGCTCAAGACATGGCGTTGGGCGTATTGATTTGGTTGAGAATCGATACGTAGGCATGAAGAACCGTGGGTGTTATGAAACGCCCGGCGGTACGATACTGCTGAAGGCGCACCGTGCCATTGAGTCCATAACGCTTGATCGAGAGGTTGCCCATCTTAAGGATGAGTTAATGCCTCGCTATGCGTCTCTTATCTACAACGGTTACTGGTTCGCGCCGGAACGCAAGCTGCTCCAAGGCTTGATCGATGAATCCCAGAAGTCGGTGAATGGTGTCGTGCGTCTTGAGTTATTCAAGGGCAATCTATACGTCACCGGCCGCCGCTCGGAGTCCGATTCGTTGTTTGACGAGAGTATCGTGACCTTCGAGGAAGACCATGGCGCCTACCAGCAGTCTGATGCGGACGGCTTCATCAAACTTAACGCGTTACGCCTTCGAATTGCTGGCCGCAAGGGGCGCGTTTAACTGCCTTAGGGCCTTGTCCGCGGTCGATCGCGGCGCACTTGAGGGATGATAGATTGAGGTACACGGGCGCGATTCGGCCGAATTTCCAAGCGGCGTTTTTGGCGCCTAAGTATTGGACCGATTGGTTACTGGCCGGGCTTATTGCGCTGTGTCTGCTGATCCCGCGTTCTTGGGCGATGGCGTTCGGCAAGCGTATCGGCAACACATTCTTTCGCGTGAACAAGAAGCGAGTGGCAATCGCAAGGCTCAATCTGGAATGGTGTTTTCCTGATCTTGACCCGGCGGACCGTGAGCGCATTCTCCGCACGCACTTCGCACGATACGGCCAGGCGATTGTCGATATGGGGCTGGTCTGGTGGGGTTCGCGCCGGAGAATAGAGGCGCTTTGCGAACTGAAGGGTTCAGAAGAGCTCATGCGCCGGATTCATTCCGGAGAACGCATTTTATTGGTAATTCCTCACGTCGTAGGTGTCGACATCGCCGGCGCGGTGCTGTCCCGGATTGCGCGGGGTGTATCAATGATGAAGACACCATCAAATCCCTTGCTTAATTTTTTACTGGTCAAAGGCCGTACCCGTTTTGGAGCCATCATTGTCAGTCGCGACCATGGGCTTAGGCCGCTCATCAAAGCAATGCGCACGGGATGCGTGGGTTACCTGATGCCGGACGAGGATCTTGCCCAGGCGCAGTCCATATTCGTGCCCTTTTTTGGGATTCCGACCGCTACGCTGCCCGTTGTGGGACGCCTTGCAAAGCTGGCAGACGCAACGGTGATTCCGATGTATTGCGCGTTGAACGAGAACAGTCGATACGTGGTAAGCATTGGCCAGCCTCTCGAGCAGTTCCCCAGTGACAACCCGCACACGGATGCGGCAAGGATTAATACTGAGTTCGAGTCGTTTATACGCCAGGATCCAGCTCAATATCTTTGGACATTAAGGTGGTTTCGCTCACGCCCCGACGCGGCGCCCTCTCCGTACGACGTCTGAGACGAGTCACTTGAATATCCTACTTATCAAGCAAACATCTCTCGGTGATGTGGTGCACGGCACCGCGGCTATCCGGTCAGTGCGCCTGGCCCGTCCTGACGCCAGGCTGACGGTGCTCACCTCGACGACGGCTGTCAGCGTGCTGACGGATAACCCTGACATTGACGAGCTTTTGACCTTTGACCGGTATCGCGTGAAGTCCAATTGGTGGCGACATCCCATTTGGTGCGCATCGCATATTTTCAGTACGGTCAGAGAGGTTCGAAAAAATCAGTTTGATCTGGCGATCGACTTGCAGGGGAGTTGGAAGACCGTCGTATTTCTGTGGGCAGCGAAAACGCAAAAGCGTTTTGTGAAGGGGCGATGGCTCTTTGCGCGGCGCTTTCGGAAGCCGCGCCTGCATGCGATTGACGAAATGGGCGGAGTTCTTCAGCTTGCGGGAATTACACCACTACAGCAGGTACCGGTGCTTCACGTTTCGAGTAAAAGTCACGAAAGCCTAGACAGTTTGCTGCGGGACACAGGCGCCCAAGGTCAGCGATTGGCAGTGCTCTGCCCAATGACCCGTTGGCCGACGAAAAACTGGCCACTTGAGCGCTTCCGAGCGCTCGCCACGCGTCTTCAAGATCAGTTTTTTGTGGTGATTGCCGGTGCGAGTGAGGACCGTGAAGCCTTAGAGGCAATATCGCGGGACCTATCCGTGGATAGGGTCCTCAATCTTGCGGGTCGCTTATCGCTCAATGAGTTCTTCGCGCTTATCGAGCGGGCAGGGTTAGTGATTTCCGGAGACAGTTTGCCGATGCACGTGGCCTCTAGTTTTAATAGGCCATTGGTTGGGCTCTTTGGTCCAACGGATGAGGGGCGTGTCGCCCCCCGAAGTGGTCGATCAATGACGCTTCGGGCAGACAACCAATGCCGGCGATGCTACCGGAGAAGCCATTGCGTTAAAAACTGTATTGCGGATATCCGTGTCGAGGATGTTGAGAGGGCGATCGCATCGGTTCTCAACGCATAGCGTCGGTAGAGGTTCATCAGAGGCCGGTACTAGCTTCTCCAAAACGCTGGTGTCAGCAGCACTAACAAGGTAAAGATCTCAAGACGTCCTAGCAACATCGCTGCCGTGAGTACAAGTTTGGCAGCGTCGTTGAGGCTCGCATAGTTCTCGGCAACTTGCCCGAGTCCCGGTCCGAGGTTATTGAGACAGGCCGTGACCGCGGAAAAGGCCGTGACCAGATCAACGCCCGTCGCCGTAACCGCTATAGAGAGACCAACGTAGCTCAGTATATAAAGCGCAAAAAATCCCCAGACCGCGTTGATGACGTGGTCGGGAACCGGCTTGTTGCCAAGCTTCACCGTAATCAGGGCGCTGGGATGGATTAGCTGGCTAATCTCTCGTTTGCCCTGCTTGTATAGCAGGACAAGACGCATGACTTTCATCCCGCCTGCAGTGGATCCTGCGCATCCCCCGACGGCACTCATGATGATCAACATGATGGGAAGAAAAGATGGCCACCAATGGTACCCGGTTGTCGTAAAACCTGTCGTCGTCCCGATTGAGACAACCTGAAATGCTCCGTGAAGCAGGGTTTCTGCCACACTCGGATAACTCTCGGATGCCATGAGGGTAAGCACCGCTATCGCCGAAACCACGAATACGAATGCAAAAAAGACTCTGACCTCAGTATCGGCAAGGTAGGTTTTTAGTGATTTGTTCTTAAAGACCGTGAAATGTAAGGCGAAGTTGACAGCGGATATCAGCATGAATGCCATAGCGACGATGAGGATCGCGGGGTTGCTGAAAAACCCTAGACTCTGGTCATGTGTTGAGAAGCCTCCGATCGCTACGGTAGAGAAGGCATGTCCAACCGCATCGAACACCGTCATCCCGGCAAGCCAATAGGCGATCGCACAGCTGACCGTTAGACCGAGGTAGATAAACCACAGGGCTTTCGCAGTCTCGGTGATGCGTGGGGTGAGTTTTGAATCCTTCATGGGCCCGGGTGTTTCTGCTCGGTAAAGTTGCATGCCGCCGATTCCCAGCATGGGCATTACCGCAACGGCTAGGACGATGATGCCCATACCGCCAAGCCATTGAAGCTGTTGACGGTAGTAGAGGATGGATGGAGGTAGCTGATCGAGACCGCTCAGAACCGTGGCGCCGGTTGTCGTTAAGCCTGACATCGATTCGAATAGGGAATCCACCAGACCAAGTTCGGGGAAGGGTGACAAAAGAAGGGGTAAAGTGCCAAACACCGCCAGCACGGTCCAGAACAGAACAACAATCAAAAAGCCGTCACGCACCCGCAGCTCTTGTTTTTGATTTCGACATAGCGCCCAGAGTACGGCCCCCAGAACAATCGTCGTGAGAAAAGCCGCGACAAAAGCCGGTGTTCCGCCGTCCCTGTTCATCCAAGCGATCATGAGTGGCGGGATAAGCGTGGTGCTGAACATCGCGAGCAGCACGCCCAGAATACGAAACACGGCGAGAGAGAGCACAGTTCGGTCGAGTCCTAGATAAAAGTCACCGACACCTGAAATAACTGCTCGACTTCACGGATTTTGGTCTTATCCACGACAAATAGGATTATGTGATCCTCCGGCTCTATCACCGTGCTCCCGTGCGCAATGATGACATCGTCGCCGCGTAGGATTGCTCCCAGCATCGTGCCCTCAGGCAGATCGATCTCTTCGACCGCACGGCCAACGACCTTAGAGCTTTCCTGATCACCGTGCGCAATGACTTCAATTGCTTCTGCTGCACCTCGCCGGAGCGAATGGACGGCAACCATATCGCCTCTTCGCACGTGTGTCAGTATTGTTCCCACCGTCGCTACCCGAGGAGAAATAGCTATGTCCACAAGTGAATTTTCTAGAAGATCAACATAGGCCGAGCGATTGACAAGCGCCATGGTGCGGCGGGCCCCAAGGCGCTTGGCGAGCATCGCTGAAAGAATGTTGGCTTCGTCATCATTGGTCAACGAACAAAAGACATCGACCGTATCTATATTTTCCTGCTGCATCAGCTCTTCGTCTGCCGCGTCTCCGTGCAGCACGACCGAGCGATCCAGCTGTCCGGAAACCTGTTTAGCACGCTGCGCGTCGCGTTCGACAATCTTCACCGTGCAGTTCGATTGCTCCAGAGCAGCGGCAAGACGTACACCGATGTTGCCAGCTCCCGTAAGCATGATGCGGCGACCGGGGCGCTCTACCCGACAAAGTTCACTCATGACCGAATGAATATGCTGTCGGGCAGCGACGAAGAAGACCTCGTCTCCCGACTCAATGACGGTGTCTCCTTTCGGGAGAATTGCGTGATTCTGACGATAAATTGCGGCAACACGACTGTCGATATTGGGGAGATCTTCGCGTAGAGCTTTGAGCTGTCGCCCGATAAGGGGGCTTCCCTCGTTAGCGCGAACGCCCACAAGCTGTATCCGATCTTTGGCAAAACTGACGACCTGCAGGGCGCCCGGGTACTGAATCAGGTGGAGGATGTGCCGGGTAACGATGTGCTCTGGGCTGATAATGACGTCAATCGGAATAGCGTTGTCAACAAAGATCTCAGGATGCGACAGGTACTCACTCGAACGGATCCGAGCAATCTTTTTCGGGGTATGAAATAGGGAGTGCGCGATCTGGCAGGACGCCATATTGACTTCGTCCTGATTAGTAACCGCAAGTACGAGATCCGCGTCCTGACCCCCAGCTTGCTCGAGAACGCTAGGGTGGGAGGCGGCACCGGTTACGGTGCGAATATCTAGGCGATCTTGTAGGCCTGCAAGTTTCTCCGGGTCGATGTCGACTAGCGTGATGTCGTTCTCTTCTCCTGAGAGAATTTCAGCCATCGACGTCCCCACCTGCCCTGCACCAAGAATAATAATTTTCAAAATAGCTAACTCTTTTGTAGCGCCTTACTCACGATATTTACTGTCTTTCGGATTCAGTCCTAGTCCTTTTAACTTCCGATAAAGATGTGTTCGCTCGAGTTCCGTTCGCCGAGCGAGTTCGCTGATGTTTCCGCGCGTTTGCTGCAGGTGAAATTCTAGATAATCTCGCTCAAACTGCTCCCGCGCTGAGCGCAGAGGTTGTCCGAAATCTTTCCATGCGTTTTTTTCCTCCACCGCCTCCATAGGGGCGGCACGGGAACCCATCACTGCTATGGTTTCTTCCGCTTCAATGATCTCGGAGGTGGTGGTCAACAGCAGCCGGTGAATAAAGTTCACCAGTTCGCGGACGTTGCCGGGCCATGGTCGATTTCTCAAGTAATTTATTGAGGATGTAGAGAATCGGCGAAACGGAAGGTGCTGGCTGTCGGTTATCTGCTGGGTGTAGAAGTTTATGAGGTCAGGAATATCTTCTCTGTGAGTGCGCAGGGGAGGAATCTTTAAGGTGACGGCGCCTAGGCGACTGAGAAAATCCTCACGTATTTTCTTGCCGGCCAGAAGATCCGCTGTACTCTGGGAAGTCGTGAGCACGAGTCGAAAGTTTGCGGGGATTAGGCTCTTGTCAGAGGCTTTTGGGAATGAACCTGTTTCGAGCGCAGCGACGAGGCTCGCCTGGCTGTCGAGATCAAGAGCGCTTACGTCATCAATCACAAGGGTGCCGCCCAGGGCCTGTTCCAAGTAACCCGGGGTGATGCTGTCCGATTTCGGGTTACCAAACAGACTTTCCCCAATAGCAGCGGACTCGAGCACACCGATGGGCGCCTCGATAAATGGCCCGTTCGTGAACGGGCTGGCCCTGTGCAGGACGCGAGCCGCGACGCTTTTTCCCGATCCGGGTTCGCCGTGGATCAATACGGTTTGACGGGTGCCCGCAACCTGATTGATACGCTCGTTCAGATCGCTCAACAGAGTGCTGTGTCCGACAAAACCGGAAACCGGCTCCAGCTGCGTTTTCAGTGTGACGTTCTCGGCTTTGAGTGCCACCGTCTCCAGAGCGCGCTCAACGGTCACCAAGAGCTTGGCTGTAGATAGTGGCTTCTCAAGAAAGTCATAAGCCCCAATGCGGATCGCCTCAACGGCTGTTTCCACGGTGCCGTGACCCGAGATCATGATCACTGGCACGGACGAGGACGCTCTCTCGCGCCACTCCTTGAGCAGGGCAATGCCGTCGGTATCAGGCATCCAGATATCCAGAAGAACAAGATCCGGTTGCTCGTCGGAAAACTTCGCCCGTGCTTCCTCAGCATTGGCAGCGGTGGAGACTTGGTATCCCTCATCGCCTAGGATGTCGCCGATGATCTCGCGAATATCGGGCTCGTCATCGACAACAAGGACGGTGTTAGCGCGCATCATGAGGCAGATAAGAGCAAGCCGTCCCTCACTCTGGTGGGGCCGGAAGAGAAATTATAACGGTTGCGCCACCCGCGGGAGAATTGGTCGCCCTGATGGCGCCATTATGTTCTTCAATGATGCGTCGGCAGATGGCCAGACCCAATCCGGTGCCTTTCTCTTTCGAGGTGACATAGGGCTCAAACACGCGTTCGATATTGTCGGCAGAAAATCCTGGCCCATTGTCGCTAACTGTGACCCTCAGCTGGTCTCTGGTGGAATCGAGTTCAGCGTGAATCTTCACAACTCCACCCTGGTCGGCGGAGGCATCGCGTGCATTAATGATGAGGTTATTCAGTACTTGGCGAATCGTATTCGGATCAACCCAGATCTTTCGTGTAATGGGAGCCAGTTCGGTAACCACTTTAGCCTGAGTTTCATTGGCGTTGAAAAGATCTACCGTATCCGTTATCAGCTGATTGATGTCGGTTGCCAGCCGATGAAGAGGGGCAGGACGCGCGTACTCCGAGAATGCATTCACCATCGTCTTCATCGCCTCAACTTGCTGGACAATGGTACGCGTTGATCGATCGAGCGTTTCTTTGTCCTCGCCGGCAAGACTCTCAAGATACTTGCGTCTTATGCGCTCGGCCGATAGCTGGATCGGCGTGAGGGGGTTCTTGATCTCGTGGGCGAGCCGCCGTGCTACCTCCCCCCAGGCTGCGTCGCGCTGTGCTTTGAGTAATTCGGTTGCATCCTCAAAAACGATGACGTGCACGGTGTCCTCGCCCTCGTCGATCCGGGTACCGCTGCAAATTAGCGTGTGCCGACCCGTATCGTTATGAATCCGGATCTCCTTTTGCCAACCGGATCGGTTCTGATCCATGCCCTCTTTTATGGCTTGGATCAGAGCGCTTGATCCTGTCAGCGCCTGAGCGAGAGTATCAATCGACTGCTGCGTAAAAGCAGATAGGTCTGTTTCGAGAATCGCCGCAGCCGCTGCATTAAATGTCTGAAGATGACGGTCGTTGTCAAATGACAATACCCCTGCTGATAAGTGGGTCAATACCGTATCAAGGTAGGCATGTTCCGCTTCCGCTTGCCGCTGACTTTCAACGGCCCGTTGTTGCGCGATGCCCACTTCCCGAGTCATTGTGTTGAAAGAGTTCACGAGCACGCCCAGCTCATCACTCCCATGAACCGGCAGGGTTTTCTCATAGTCGCCGCGAGAGACTGCGCGCGTACCCTCTGCAAGATCACGAAGCGGCGCCAGCATTCTTTGAGCAAGATAGATAGACGCCCAGACCGCGATGAGCAGCGTCATCGCGGTGATCAAAGTCAGACTGAGAACAAAGCTTAAAGTTAAAGGCTGCCGGAGGTATTTAAGTCTTTCATATTCACGGGATGCGGACTCCACGCTCTCACCCAGTTGTGAGTAGCGCAAGGGGAGCGGGTACAGAATTTGTAGCACCCGGTCCGGGGAGCTCACGCTGAGCCCAGATACCGGAACCGCAACCCGTAGACGCAGGCCGATGTCGGTAGCGGGCTCGAATTCGGCGTAGAGTTTGTCGCGGCGGACTTTCCCGAGGACTTCTTCGTTAGGTGCGTCGGGGATGAGGGAAATCGACAAATTACTGCTTGAGGCCAGAATGCGCCCGGTCGAGGAATGCAGGCTCATTTCGTCGTATCCGCCGGCTTCCCGAAGATTGTCCATAAGGTTATAAAGCTGGGACGAGGTATTGGTGGTCTCAATTCGTCGAGCCGATATCCGCGCCTGTCGGACGAGGTCAAGTTTGATGGTTTCTAGCGTGCTCCGCCCCAGCAGCAGGGCGTCGTCTAACGCTTGCTCAATCTGGGTGTCGAACCAGGAGTCGATACTCCGGCTTAGAAATTGAACCGCGAAGTAATAAACCATCGCGAGAGGAATGATGGCAAGCACAGCGAACGTCGTGACGAACCGCAGCGTGAGTCGTGAGCCCAAGGCGCGAGTACGAAACGCGCTAACGAGTTTTCGCACCTGAAAAAATGTCAGCAGTGCGAGGATCGCAACGCCAATCAGGTTCAAAGCAATGAGGGCGCCGTAATAGTCCCCAAAGAAATCATCGTCCTGGGCGCTTTGCGCCAGAAGGACGGATGCGCCGAGTAGCGCAATCGAGAATGTCAGGACAAAGAGTGGCCCGAGGTATCGTTTCACGGGAGGGTAACCGGCCAGCGCGCCCAACTGCTGTCCAGTCGCCAATCTTCCAGAACCAGCGCGATTAACCGCAGGGGTCCGGGCAGGGCGCCTCGGTCTAGTGTGACCCTGAGATGCATCTGCAGACTGTCCTTGGTAGTCACGCCACTGGGCAGCGGATGTTGTGCTGAGTATCGCTCGATCGATGCGAGAGTCTCAGAAAGGGTAGCGAAGTCTTCCGAACTCCCGTCCCGAAAGCGAGTCAAATGAAATCGGTTCGTGAGGCCTTGATACTCGATTTGGTAGCGGTCTTCCCATGCTTGGACGCCGAAAAACAAAGAGGCCAGGCTTGCCCTATGCAGTTCGGCCTCGACGACTAAAGTGAGACTGATCCCCTTAGATAGCGCCTCCTCCGGATCGCCACTCACGGCAAGGCGTAACCGAGCGTCAGTACTGATCACGCCGTCCGCCAAACGAGAACTGCCGTTCTCAACAATAAAGTCAGCATATGCCACGCCCGCGCTGAGGAGTAAGCTACAGGCTAAGGCGAGGGACAGCAGGGTTCGCTTGGTAAAAATAAATATGCTCACTGGCTAGTGCAAACTACCTTCTTTGCCAGGCGAAATTATAAGGTTTATCTTCAGCGCCCTCACGCCTTCTGCAACGAGGCGTAATAGAGGCCATCCCGTTGTGCATTCGGGAGTATCTGCTGGCCATAGCTCGTAAATCGTGCGCTTGGAAGCTCAAAAGGCTTGATTCGGGCGTCGGAGAATTTATCCAAGGCTTGTCTCACGATATTGTCGTTCTCCGTGGTTAGGATAGAGCAGGTTGCGTAAAGGAAGTGCCCGCCTCGTGCAAGCAGCGGCCAGAGCGAATGCAAGAGTCGCTCCTGCTTTGCTGAAAATGCACCGATGTCTGATGGTCTTCGGTGGTGTCGGATATCGGGGTGTCGCTTTAAGACCCCTGTTCCGCTACAGGGCGCATCTAATAAGATGAGGTCGAACGGCTTTCTGTCCCACCACCGCTCAACGTCATGAATGTCGGTGGAGATCACCTCAGCTTTTTCTCCAAGTCTGGTGAGGTTAGATCGGATAAGACTTGTCCGACCTGGTAGATCGATGGCTGTGAACGACGCGATCCCGGGCAGCGTTTCAAGGAGGTGAGTTGTTTTGCCGCCGGGCGCGGCACACGCATCCAAGACGCGTCCGCCGTTAAAGTCGTTGCATAGAAAAGGCGTCAACTGAGCAGCCTCATCCTGCACTGAGCACATGCCTGCCTCAAATCCGGGAATGCGGCTGACGTCTCTTCCTTTTAACAGAGTGACCCCCCAGGGGCTCAAGTCTGATGGAGTGGCTGAGACTGCATCCCTGGAGAGAAGATCGAGGTATCGAGCGCGCGAGGTTTTTTTAGGATTGACGCGCAAGGTCATCGGCGGTTTCTGAGTAGCGCTATCGAGAATATCCGTCCAGTCCTCAGGCCAGCTTTGTTTTATCTCGTCAATTAGCCATTGCGGAGTTGCATACTGCGATTCCGTTGACAGATTAGCCAGCCGATCAGGATCCCGCAGCCAGGAACGAAGCACGCCATTGACCAAACCAACCGCTCGAGGGCGTCCGAGCACTCGCGCCGCTTCAACGGTGCCGGACGTTATCGCGTAGTCGGGCTCGTCCATATGATCAAATTGATAAAGGCCGCTAATCAGCAGGGCCTCCAGGATGCGATCCTTATTGGAGATTGGCCGGGATAACTTTCGACGAATGGCCTCTCGATAGCGGTACCACCAACGCACCGTGCCCCAACTTATTTCGCGCGCCTCCGCCTGGTCTCTACTGTCAAGATCTCGAAGCAAATCACGAGCACTTCGGTCCAATGACTGACCTTCAGCAATCGTCGTATGGATTATCTGTGCGGCGCGCGCACAGACGTCAGCCGTCGGCATGGCTAGGTGGTCCCGAGAGGAACTGGTCGCCCTCGTTCATCGTGTATCCGTTGAGAAAGCTGGCTATGGGCAGCGCCTTTGATCCCGGCCGCTGGACCTTTGTGACTTCCAGTAGACCGTCGCTGGCCTGGACATCAATGCGGTCGGCGTGAACCCCAATGATGGTGCCACGAGGACCGTGCATTCCCGGTGCGCCTGCGCGCACTTCCCGAATCAACAGCGGATTGCCGTTAAGGCAAGAGCGTGTCAGTGGCCATGGATTAAACGCTCGCACAATCCGCTCAATCTCGGTCACGGTTTGACTCCAATCGATCCACGATTCCGCTTTGGTGAGTTGATGGGCATAGCTGATTCCCGTTGACGGCTGAGGAACCGGGATAAGCCGTTGCGTTGAAATGTCGTTCAGCGACCGCGTCAGAAGCTCAGCCCCAAGAGACGAGAGACGATCATGGAGTGTCTGACCGGTATCGTCAGAGTGAATCGGCAGGTCTGCGCTCGACAGCACGGGCCCCGTATCAAGCCCCTCATCCATCTGCATGAGCGAGATACCGGTCTGCGCATCACCCGCTGCGATGGCTCGCTGAATGGGAGCTGCGCCTCGCCAACGGGGTAAGAGCGACGCATGAACATTGACACATCCGAGCGAGGGTGTCTCGAGAGTGTGGCGTTTGAGGATCACGCCGTACGCGACCACAACGAGGAGATCAACTTTTTGAATCTTAAGAAACTCGGTCTCGTCGTCGAGATTTTGCGGCTGTCGAACAGCAAGATTGCGCTCCAGCGCAGCGATCTTTACCGGGCAGGCCCGCAGATGTCGACCTCGACCTGCCGGACGATCGGGCTGGGTATAGACGGTGATCAGATCAACGCCCGAAGAGACTAACGCGTTTAAAGAGGGCACCGCAAAATCCGGCGTGCCGGCAAATGCTACGCGCATCCTGGATCGAGTTATGAAACCGCAGAGGTCTCTTTTGAGGACGCAGAGCGCAGATCAGTGGGACGCTGCTCCCGAATAAGCCGCTTTCGGATGCGGTCCCGTTTTAACTGGGAAAGATAGTCGACGAAGACCTTGCCGTCGAGATGGTCAACTTCGTGCTGCAGACAGATCGCAAGCAGTCCGGACACCTCTTTTTCGAACGGCTGGCCGTCTCGATCAAGAGCGGAGACCTTGATGTTCGGATAGCGATACACTGGAACGATCGCTCCAGGAACTGATAAACAACCCTCGTCGGACTCGATGAGCTCACCCGATCCGATGAGCACCGGATTGATATAGACCTGTAGGGCGTCTTGATTCTCGGAGACATCAATCACGAGCAATCGCTGGTGGACATTCACCTGCGTGGCTGCGAGACCGATTCCGGGAGCGGCATACATGGTCTCCGCCATATCATCGATCAAGCGCTGTAATGCGTCATCGAAATGTTCGACGGGCTCAGCGCGCGTTCGAAGCCGGGGATCGGGATACACAAGAATATCGAGCAAAGCCATTGAATTCAGGTGGTGCCCACCAGTTGTGAAATGCATCACTTGGCGAGCGGTCTGAGGTTATCTACACTAAATGAGGTCGAAACAGTGCAAAGTCAATAGGTATGAATTTTAGCCGAATTATCAGCGGTCTTTTGGGCGGCCTAAGCCCAAGGAGAGAAGGGTTACGGCGCTGCTCCAGATTGGCACGCGCAATGATCGGCTGTAGTCTGCTCTGGCATGGGGGAATGTCTCCTGCGCTGGCGCAGGATTCGGTAGCGGAGTCTGTGATTCTGCCTGTTGAAAAGCGGAGCCCCGAGGTGCGCATCAGTGAGCACGCCCAAACGGTGCTGACCATTTCGCCGGACGTGATCGCCCCATTTACCGGCCACCCGTTGCTCATGGAGGAATTGGATGGCCGGCAAACGGGACGGGTGCTGGTAGGTCTTAATGGTGAAATTATGTTCGGCCAGTTCAGCGAATTTATCGCTGAGGACGTCCCGTTTTCTGAGTCGGGCTCGTATGTTCTGTTTCGGCCCGATCGAGAAATCACAGACCCGTTAACCGGAGAGCCTTTAGCGTTGACGGCACAATTTCTGGGACTGGCCCGCCCAACGCATACCGATGAATTGGAAACATTTGTGGTTACTCAAGGAGAGCGGGAGATCGGGATTGGAGATCGACTCGTTGCCTGGGAAGCACAATCGCCGCTCCAAGCAATAGAACCCGCGGTACCTTCAGTTTCCGTTGATGCATACGTAGCCAGCACATTGAGTGCAGTCAGCGGGGCTGGCAGTTACTCTGTCGTCATCATTTCTGGAGGTGAAAATATCGGGATCCACACCGGGGATCTACTTACGGTCCGAAGTCCGGAACGGCAATTGCTTTTAACGGAGCGTGATCATCTACCGATTCGCACCACCAGCGCCTGCAATGCCTCGACCAGTGCACTGCTTAATTCCAGCGCTCGGATAATCGACTGCGCGGAGCGAATACCCTCTCAGCGAGAGCTAGCAGGTCGATCGTCTGAGATTATTCCCCTCCCGCCGACGGACTCCGGAGAGGTGGTGGTATTTCGTGTGTTTGATCGGGTGAGTTTCGCTTTAATTCGTAAAGCATCGCGCGCGATTGCAGTGGGGGATTGGGTAGGTCACGACGATAGCTAAACCTCCCGAAGGCGTGCTTTTACCGTACGCATCTACCCGAAAATACTTGAGCGGTGTGGCCATGGAGGGCCCGCGTTGGAAGATCTTCGTAAAGTCTGGGCGACGCTCGGTCGCATAGCTCTGCCGGATGCTGTAAAGCGCGATACGCTGTCGCGGTATGCCAGACCCGACCAAGCGCTTGACGTGATTCTTGATGCGGCCCAGGCAAAGGGCTTTCGGATCGATCAACTGATTAATGAGAAGCTCATCGAGCAGGATCTTCGATGGAGTGAAGAGTCAAGTCGCGAAATCATAGGATTGACTGACGCGGGTTATCCCCATCTTCTTCGCGAGATCGCCTCACCCCCAACCGTTCTCTATTGCGATGGCCGAATCTCCCTATTGCATGAGCGATCGGTTGCAATAGTAGGTAGTCGAAAACCGACCCACGCCGGGGTAAAGATCGCAGCAACCATGGCGGGTGACATCGCCCGCGCAGGTACGGTTGTGGTGAGCGGCCTTGCGCACGGCATCGATAGCGCGGCGCATCGTGGTGCTCTCGTTGCCGATGGATGGACTATTGCCGTTTTCGCAACTGGGCTTGACTCGATCTATCCGAAACGAAATAGAGATCTCGGATCTCAAATTAAAGAGAAGGGCCTTGTGATTTCCGAGTTCCCTACCGGCGTTGGGGTTCGTCGCCACCACTTTCCTCAGCGAAACCGAATCATCAGCGGGCTCAGCATGGGAACGGTAGTGGTCGAGGCGACAGCGCGAAGTGGCAGTTTGATTACCGCCGGGTTCGCTGCAGATCAGGGGCGTGAGGTGTTCGCGGTACCGGGCTCGGTATACTCGCCCCCGTCGAACGGCCCTCACCAGCTGATTCGAGATGGAGCGTGTCTCGTAGAGTCAGGAGCGCAGGTCCTGGAAGGTCTGGGGTGGCTAAACCCCGAGAAAAAAAAGAATAATGCCCCGTCAGAGCAGCCTGAATGGTGTCGTGAGATCTTGCGTGCGGTGGACTTCACGCCGACTGCTCTAGATCAGATTGCAGAGCGATGCGGTTTGACGATTGGCGAGGTTTCAGCCATCCTGATAAGGATGGAGTGTGAACAGTTGGTCTCCGCCTGTCACGGGGGCTATGTCCGCGCCGGTTGAGCATTTTTCGTATTTTTGTTCAACGAACTATCAAAGGACTAAATCTAGCTACAAAAAATATGGGTAAGTCTCTGGTCATCGTAGAGTCTCCGGCCAAAGCCAAGACGATTAACAAGTACTTGGGGGATCAGTACGTGGTGAAGTCGAGCGTCGGTCACGTGCGCGATCTTCCCGTTAGCGGGTCGCGCGGCAAGGTCGATCCGAAGGCGCGCGCGAAGCAAGCGGCACTGACTCGGAAGATGTCCCCGGAGGAGAAGGCGATTTACCGTCGCGAGAAAGCGAAACGAGATCTCGTGCAGAACATGGGGATAAATCCCGAGAACGGCTGGGAAGCCAACTATCAGGTCCTGCCGGACAAGGTGAAGGTCGTTAACGAGCTTAAAAAACTGGCAGCCTCAAGCGATGAGATCTACCTGGCGACCGATTTGGATCGTGAAGGCGAAGCCATTGCATGGCATCTAAAAGAGGTTATCGGTGCTGACCCCGATCGATATCGACGGGTGGTGTTTAATGAAATTACCAAACAAGCCGTCCAGGATGCGTTCTCCCATCCCGGTAGACTTGACGACGACAAGGTCCAGGCCCAGCAGACGCGACGGTTTCTTGATCGTGTTGTTGGATTCATGCTCTCGCCTTTATTGTGGGCCAAGATCGCTCGAGGACTTTCCGCGGGGCGGGTGCAGTCGGTCGCTGTCAGCTTGCTCGTGGATCGAGAGCGCGAGATTCGTGCGTTCGTGCCGGAGGAGTTTTGGGAGGTCTTTGCCAATACGCAATCGGACGACGGTGCTATTCGCTTGCAGGTGGCCAAGCAGGGGGGCAAGGAGTTTCGACCCTCCAGTAAAGACCAAACGGATAAGGCGCTTGCGCTTCTCACCGACAGCACGTTTAGCGTCGTAGAGCGTAGCGATAAGAAAACGCAGTCGCGCCCAAGCCCACCGCTGATCACCTCAACCCTTCAGCAGGCGGCCAGCACCCGACTCGGGTTTTCTGTAAAAAAGACAATGACTTTGGCCCAACGACTGTACGAGGCTGGATTCATCACCTACATGCGGACAGATTCGACCCACCTAAGCCCAGATGCCGTGTCCGCGTGTCGCGAGCTGATCGAGGAACGCTATGGTGTCGCGTATCTTCCGGACTCTGCGAACCTCTACTCAAGCAAAGCGGGCGCTCAAGAGGCTCACGAAGCAATTCGGCCAACAGACGTGGGTCGGCAGTCCTCACAGCTAGGTCTCGAACGGGATCAGGAAAGGCTTTATGACCTGATCCGAAACTTCTTTATCGCCTCCCAAATGACGAATTCACGATATCTCAGCTCGTCGATCAAGGTCGCGGCGGGAGACTTTGAGTTGAGAGCCCGTGGTCGAATCCTGGAGTTCGATGGATACACCAAAGTGCTGCCCCCAGCCGGTCGTCAAGAAGATGAGGTCCTGCCGGATATCAAAGAGGGTGCCCGGTTGAGCCTGCTTACGCTTGATCCGAAGCAGAACTTCACCAAGCCCGTGGGTCGCTTCACCGAAGCCAGTCTAGTGAAAGAGCTTGAAAAGCGAGGTATTGGTCGGCCGTCAACCTACGCCTCAATCATTTCTACGATTCAAGATCGGGGTTATGTGAAATTAGTTAATCGCAGGTTTTTTGCCCAGAAAGTCGGGGAGATCGTCACGGATCGACTGCGGGAGAATTTTGCCGATCTCATGGACTATGGCTTTACCGCAGAGATGGAAGCCACGTTGGACGAAATTGCCTCAGGCGAGAAGAACTGGAAGACCGTGCTTGACGCTTTCTATACAGGGTTCTCTGAGAAGTTAGAGGCCGCGCGTGGAGAAGGCGAAGGCAAGGACGCGGTCGGCGGAATGCGCGCAAATCTGCCGACAGAGACAAGCGTGGAGTGTCCGGCGTGCGCAAGACACATGCAGATCCGTAACGGTGCGACAGGGGTGTTCCTCGGATGCTCAGGCTATGCCTTGACGCCGAAGGAGCGGTGCACGCAGACCATGAACCTGATTTCGGGTGATGACGTCGAGGAGGCTGAGCGCTCAGATGATGAAGAGGCGCTTCGACTCGTCAGCATAAAACGGTGCGGCAATTGCCATAGCGCCATGGAATCGTACCTTATCGATGAGAGCAGGAAGATTCATATCTGCGGCAATAATCCCGACTGCGCGGGTTTTGAGATTGAGGCCGGCGAATTCAAGTTGAAGGGCTACGACGGCCCAACATTGGAGTGTGATAAGTGCGGTGCCGAGATGCAATTGAAGTCGGGCCGTTTCGGCAAGTATTTCGGCTGCACATCGGAGGCCTGTAAAAACACCCGCAAGCTGCTTCGTAATGGAGAGCCGGCCCCGCCCAAAGCGGATCCGATTCCGATGCCGGATCTTCGCTGCCAGAAAGTTGATGATTTTTATCTGCTACGAGATGGCGCCTCTGGTCTGTTTCTTGCAGCAAGCCAATTTCCAAGGAATCGCGAAACTCGTGCGCCGCTGGTTGTAGAGGTGGCGAGCGTAGCTGACCAATTAGATCCCAAGCACCGGTATCTCGCGGACGCACCGACGTGTGATGGAGATGGCAATCCCGCTCAAATACGCTTCAGTCGGAAAACGAAAGAGCAGTACGTTATGACTGAGCGCGAGGGCAAGGCAACAGGCTGGAAAGCGTTTTATCGCGATGGAAGCTGGGAGATTGACGACAAGTCCTCTACCGCGTCGGGTACTGCAAAAAAAGCCGTCAAGAAAAAGGCCAAAAAAGTAGCCAAGAAGGCTGCAAAAAAGGTGGGCACAAAGAAAGCCAGCTCTCGAAAATCACCGACAAACGCTGCGGATGAGGACGGCATGCCCGCCGAGAGTGACAATCTGTCGGATGCCTCGCTTTCTGAATAGCTTTTAGAATAGCTTTCAGGATAGATCGCTAGAAAAGCCCCTGGATGGGATCTACCGAAGATTCCGGATCAGGAAAAGGTGGCTCGCTCCCGCGAACAAAAAATTCCGCATAACCTTTGGGGTCCTCAGTCTGCGTGCGAAGCCCCGTATCTTCATGTACTCGCACGGAGACGATACGCTCGGGAACCGGTCTCGAGGTTTCCGGGCTGACATCAAGCGCGGTCTCCATGTAGTCAATCCAAATGGGTAGCGCCGCTCGTGCACCGGATTCTCCCTCGCCGAGGTCTTTTGGATTGTCGTATCCCACCCAGACGCTTGTGACTACGTCGGGGTTATAGCCCGTGAACCAGGCATCAAAATAGTTGTTTGTCGTTCCGGTTTTACCCGCTAAATCGTTTCGTCCCAGACGCATTGCAGCTCGGGCGGTACCTGATCGCATTACCTCCTGCATGAGGCTATCCATAATGAAGGCGTTTTCCGACGATATGATGCGTTTTGCAAAACGACGATCAATTCCACGTTTTTGCGGATCGTTCGAATCTGTCTCTCCGGTAACGCAATCGGCGCATACCATCGTTCGATTAGCGTATTCGACAATGTCGCCTGACTGATCCTCGATGCGCGCAATAAAGTAGGGCTCGATCAGGTAGCCGCCGTTGGCAAACGCGGCGTAGCCTCGGGCAATCTCCATAGGCGTAACCGTCGCGGATCCGAGCGCTAGCGAAAGCCCTTTTGGGAGTCGAGGTAGGGCAAAGCCGAATTGGGATAGGTATGTTCGAGTCAGCTCGATCCCCAGCGCCCTGACGAGTCTCACCGACACAAGATTGAGGGATATGCTGAGTGCCTCGCGCAGCCGTGTTGGACCAAAGACTTGCTTGTTGTAATTCTGGGGGCGCCACGCGCCGCCGACGTCGTCTTCAACGACGATGGGAGCTCCGCTTACCAGCGTCGATGCCGTAAACCCGTTGGCGATGGCGGCGGAGTAGATGAACGGTTTTATATTTGAGCCGGGCTGGCGCTCAGCTTGAAGCACACGATTAAATCGGCTCGCCCCAAAGTCCAGGCCGCCGACTAGCGCAAGAACGGAAGCGTCCACCGGGTTCAGGGAGACGAGCGCGCCTTGAATGTCGGGCACCTGAGAGAGCTCGAGGTTGGATCCTTCTTCGATGACGTAGATCACATCTCCCGGGTGAAGGAAGCTTGACGGACTTTTTCGAGTCCAACGCCAGCCTGCTGGCGACATAGAGCGGTATTGCCCCTCCAGAGTGAAGAGTTCGATGGCGTCGCCCCCTGGGCGAATCACCATCGCCGGACGGGCGCCCGCTATGGTGCGGTAGGTCGCCAGCATTGATCGCCGTTGATCTTCGCCTGGGTGCTCAACCGGGTCGATGTAACCCGCCGCGCCGCGATAGCCGTGTCGGCGATCATAAGCCATCAGTCCTCGCCTCAAGGCTTGATTCGCAGCCTCTTGGTTCTTGGCGGATACTGAGGTGTATACCCGATAGCCTGACGCGTAAGCCTCTTCGCCAAAGCGCGAAACCATATAGTCGCGCGCCATCTCTGCGAGATAAGGCGCGTCGAGTTCGATATCCATGCCGTGACGTTTCGCGGTGACCTCTGCCGATCTCGCTATTTCGTAATCAGACTCTTCGATCCGCTCGAGCTCAAGCATTCGCCGCAGCACGTAATTTCGACGATTGATGGCCCGCTGCGGGTTGCTGACCGGGTTGATTGAGGACGGCGCCTTGGGTAACCCCGCGAGCATTGCGAGCTGAGCAAGATTCAGCTCGTCTAAAGGCTTGTCGTAGTAAAAGTGAGAGGCTGCCTGAAAGCCGTATGCGCGGTGACCGAGAAAAATCTTATTGAGATAAAGCTCAAGAATTTGCGCTTTCGTTAACTCTCTCTCTAGGCGAAATGCCAGTAATGCCTCTTTGATCTTTCGCGTGTAAGTTTTTTCTCGAGACAGAAAGTAATTTCTCGCGACTTGCATGGTGATTGTGCTGGCGCCTTGGCGAGTATCGAGCGATCGCAAATTAGCGACGACAGCCCGCGCAACACCGAAAAGATCAATTCCATGATGACTGAAAAAGCGATCGTCCTCCGCCGCCAGGACCGCATCAATCAGTTGCTTTGGTGTGTCTTCGAATCGAACCGTTATGCGCCGTTCATCACCGAACTCTCCCAATAATTTTCCGTCAATGGAGTAAATGCGCAGGGGTTCTTTCAGTCGGATATCCTGAACCTCGCGGATGGCAGGCAAGTCCTGCCAAGTGACGCTGATTAACCCACCAAGGGCAGCCGTGGCGATAAGGCCGAGAGAGAAAAGAATCCAAAGGATGGCGCGAAGTCGCATAAGTAGCCGTGAGGTGATGAAGCGCGGAATTTGACACCCGCAGGCCGTTTAATTTTATCAAACGCCGATGCAATGCCCGGATAGCTGGCCCCACGGCATCAGAGGCGCATGAAGGCTATCGCTCGCGGTAAACTTTAGGTTCATGGGACTGTTCCGTAAAAAAAATCGCCCAGCGCTTGGTATTGATATTGGCAGTGCCGGCGTTAAGGTGCTTGAAATGTCTGCCTCAGGTAAAGGCTATCGGGCAGATCGCGCCGGATTTGAACCGCTCCCAAAAAATGCAATCGTGGAGCATGGCATTTCTGATCTGGATGCCACGAGCCAGGCCATTCGGCGTGCCGTTGCGCACTCACAGAGTTCTCGAAAGTATGCGGTGGTTGCGGTATCGCAGACCCACGTCATCACGCGGACGCTTAATCTCCCCGCCGGACTCAGCGAGGGCGAGATTGAAGAGCAGGTGATGATAGAAGCCGCGCAGCAGATTCCGCATCCGCTCGATGAAATTTTCCTGGATTTCAGCGTCACGGGCGGTGCTCGGGACGGTAGTGATGACCAGGTTCTCATTACTGCATGTCGCCGCGAGATCGTGGAGGATTACGCCGCCGTACTCGAGCTCGCCGGCCTCACCGCGAGTGTGGTGGACATCAGCTTATTTGCAATCGAGCGCGGATTCAGTTTTATCGCGAACAGTCTCGGCGAGGATCTTGAAGGTCGCGCCATCGGGTTCATGGATTTTGGAGATATGTCGACGCGACTCGACTTGTTTGTGGATAACCGCTCCGTGTACGGGCGCGAACAAAATTTTGGCGGCCGAATTCTCACCGAGAACATTCGCTCTCGATATGGTGTGGATTATCGCGAGGCAGAAACCATGAAGCGCACCGGTGACCTGCCGCAGAACTACACGCAAGATCTTCTCAACCCTTTTCGTGATGCGATGGCACGTGAAGCAGCCCGTGCGCTGGAATTTTGTCTGACGGCTACGCAACGGACCTATGTCGACGCGTTAATGATCAGTGGCGGCTGCGCGCAAATCGCGGATGCCGCCGCGATAATTGAGAAACACATCGGCGTTCCGACACTGATTGCTGACCCATTCGCCGAGGGCGCGGGGATTCGAGCCGCTAAGCTTGTTGAGCGCTTTGGTCCGATCATGGTTAAAGCGGTGGGGCTTGCCACGCGGGGTGCGGGATGATTCGAGGCGTAAATCTTCTGCCCTGGCGAGAGGAGCGTCGGCAACGCCAAAGACGCTCGGCGTTAGTGACTTCGCTATTGCTGGTTTTTTTGACCCTCGGTGCAGTGGGCGGTGTCTGGTGGAAGCAAAACGCGGATCTCAATTACCAAAATAGTCGCAATCAGTTTCTCCAGCAGGCGATTGCTCGCGTCGAGCGTCAATTGCGTGAAATCCGAGATATCCAGAAGCGTAAAGATGAGCTTATGGCGCGGATGACCGTAATCCGTGATCTGCAGGAGGAGCGATCCAAACTGGTGCTCGGCATGATTGAGCTGGCGAAATCGAGCCCTGAGGGCGTTTTCTTTTCATCGCTCAAGAGAACGTCAAAAGGCGTTGAGTTGAAAGGTGTGGCGCAGTCCAGCTCTCGTATTTCGGCTCTTATGGAGCAACTTACCGGCACGCCCTCGTTTGATCGGCCCGAGCTCAACATTATTAATGTGGGCGCCACCCAGGAATTCGAGCTGTCGGTGTCGACCACGCGGCCCGATGAATTGTCTGGTGAGGCCAAGGCAAAGCCATGACCACATTGACGGCAAGACCGAAATGAGCTGGCAGGACGACCTTAAGCGCATTGATATCAATCAGCCGGCGGCGTGGCCCGGCTGGTTCGTGACAGTGATGGCATTTCTTGGCTGCGCTCTGCTCGTCTATGGCAGCTGGCATTTTGTGCTCAGTGATCAGCGCTTAACGCTTGAGTCATCAAGAAAAAAAGAGACTGAGCTTAAAAAGACTTTTAGCGTGAAAAAAGGCATGGTCGTCAATCTGCCCGCCTACAAGGCTCAGATGGTAGAAATCGAAGAGCTGTTGGCAACCATGTTAGAGAAACTTCCCGACAGCACGGAGGTGCCGTCGCTGCTTGTGGACATCACGGAGGCGGGGGCTCGTCGAGGACTTGAATTCAGCGTGTTCGATCCCCAGGCGCAAAAGCTGGAGGCTTTTTACGCCACACTTCCCATACGCGTTGAGGTAAAAGGAAGCTACCATCAGATCGCAAATTTTGTGAGCGATCTTGCACAGATGTCGCGAATCGTAACGGTGGGTGACCTGAACATGGCCGGGCAGGACAATGGCGAGGTCAAGGCCACGCTCATTCTGCAGACCTACAGTTATCTTCCGGAGGGTGTCTAGGTGAGCCGAGCGCGCGGGTTCAGTCGATACACTCGGCTTGGATCTATGTTAATCATCCCGGTTATCTTGGCGGGATGTTCGGAGCAGCGCACGCTCGATGATCTTGACCGGTATGTGACGACGTTGCACCGGGATACGGTTCCTAAGGTAGACCCGATACCGGAACAGCCGCCGGTGACTTCCGTCGTTTACGCGGTTGATGAAAGCAAGGATCCGTTTGCGCCGAGTAATGTGTTTGGTACCGAGGAGGTTGCAACCGCTGTAGAGAGCGAGCCGGATCCGCTCGCGCCGGACGTGGATCGCGTGAAAGAAACTCTTGAGCGGTTCCCCATGGATGCGTTGAAGCTCGTGGGAACGATGGAGCTTGAAAACGACCTCTGGGCCTTGATTAGCGCACCGGATGGACAGATCCATCGAGTGGTGATCGGCTCTTACCTGGGACAGAATATCGGGAGAATCGTGGGCATTGATAAAGCAGCCGGCCGCCTGGACATCGAAGAGCTAGTGCAGGGGCCGTCGGGACGCTGGGAGACCAGATTGACTGAGTTAAGGGTGGGAGGGTAATTCTCTGTGAATTCAAGTAGATTCAGGGCTATGAATCGCCTTCGCCTCCCACGGCGCCTACCGAATGGCCGTTTTCTTTTAGGTCTTGCACTCCTATTCCTGTTGCCCCGCCTAACGTGGGCGCAGACCGGGCCGCACATTACGGACATCGCGTTCACAGCCTTGCCGGGCGGCCAAGTCCAAATTGACGTCTTAACGTCAGGAACCCTGGATCGACCGCGAATGTTCCGAACCAGTGGGCCGGACCGAATCGTTCTTGATTTTTTTGGCGCTGATCACAATCTCCCCCAGCCCGAGATCGAGGTCGGTCGCGGCTCGGTTGAGAACCTGTTAATCGCTAAAGACGATAAACGCTCGCGGGTCGTAATTAATCTTATTGCTCCGGTCAGTTTTGAAACGGCCTATGATCCGGGCCGAGTCCGGCTGACGGTGAATCCAGCCGGTGGCGACGCAGCATCCGCTTTATCCGCAACGGGTTCTGTAGATTCAACGGCTCCGTCAGATAACGGGCTTCAGCTGGGACTGATTGATTTTCGCCGTACGCCGGAGGCTGCCGGACGCGTCATCCTGGAATTTGATCAGGAAAACGCATTGGTCGATATTCGCGAGGATTTAGGCGAGATCGTTCTCGAGATCGCAGGGGCTCGCATGGACAAATCACTGCAGCGGCGACTCGATGTCCTTGATTTTGCGACGCCGGTGCGTTTTGTCGATAGTTTTGTCACTGATACCGGTGTGAAGGTCGTGGTGGCCCCGTTTGGGCGCTATGACTTCGTTTCGCTTCAGTCTGGAAAGCGATTCATTCTCGAGGTGTCCAAGGCTCCGGGTGATGCTGATGGGGTTTCGCAAGGGACGATCTATAGCGGTAAATTGATCAGCTTTGATTTTCAGAATATCTCAGTGCGAAGCGCGCTCCAGCAGATTGCGCAGGAGACAGACCTTAATTTTGTGATCAGTGACACCGTAGCCGGTGAGATGAGTCTGCGGCTTAAAAATGTCCCTTGGGATCAGGCGCTCGATACGATAATGCAGACCAAAGGTCTTGCAAAACGCCAGCAGGGGAACATCGTTTGGATTGCGCCTGCTGACGAGATTGCAAATCAGGAGAGATTGGCTTTGGAGGCTTCGCGCCAGGTTAGCGAACTCGAGCCATTGGTGTCCGATCTGATTCAGATCAATTACGCCAAAGCAGCCGATATTGCGAATTTGCTTAAATCGGTTCGTGCCATTGAATCCAATGTGCAGCAGTCGATGTTTGGGAGCGTGTCGATGGCGGAAGTTCAGACGGAGGAGAATCGACTTCTGTCTGATCGTGGCAGCGTGACCGTCGATGAGCGCACGAACTCGCTGCTGGTGCAGGACACAGAGCGAAAAATTAGAGAGATAAAAAAACTTATTACCGAGCTGGATCGGCCCGTGAAGCAAGTGCTGATTGAGACGCGAATTGTAGAAGCCAAAGAGGACTTCAGCCGTAACCTCGGCGTTAAGCTCGGACTTACCGGGATCAACAGTAATACAGCGCTCGGAACCGCTATGGGATCAGGATCGCTCTCCAATACCTCGACGATCCGTAACGACGGTATAAGTGCGAGCGGAGATGGCTCGCTGGGTGTGAATTTTCCGGCGAATGGTATCGGCTCCGTTTCCCCCGCTTCATACGCGCTGACTCTTGCCAAGGCAGGTGCCGGATGGGCGGGTCTCATTGATCTCGAGATCTCAGCCCTTGAGGCCGAGGGTAACGGTAAGATCGTCGCTAACCCGAGACTGCTTACTGCGGACAAGCAGGAAGCGCACATTGAGCAGGGCCAAGAGCGAATCTTTACAACCAATACCCTCGGTGAAGGAAACGTCGTAACCAAAAAAGCGGTCTTGGGTTTGACGGTCACGCCGCAGATCACACCCGATGATCGCGTTATTCTCGACGTGTTTGTGACCAAGGATTCGTTCGTCTCCGCCACCGAGGAAAATATCAACACCCTGCAGGTACGCACCCAGGTGCTTCTTGATAACGGCGAGACTGTGGTACTCGGCGGTATCTACGAGCAGCAAACATCGGAAAGCGTATCCAAAGTGCCGGTGCTCGGTGATCTGCCTTTCCTCGGTCCTCTTTTCAGAACGAAAGGAATACTTGATAATCGAAGTGAGCTGCTCATTTTCTTGACGCCGCGAATCGTTAACCCAGTCCTGACGGCGGGTTGAGGCGGCGCCTTCTTAAAGTCGTATTACGCTGACGTTGTGCAATGATTTCTGCGAGCAATATCTATCTGGTGGGTCCCATGGGCGTGGGCAAGACGACGGTTGGCCGTTCGTTGGCGAAAAGCCTCGGCATGGAATTTGTCGATTCCGATCAGGAGATAGAGGCGCGCACCGGTGTAAGCATCAGCACCATCTTTGATATCGAGGGCGAAACCGGGTTTCGTGAACGAGAAGCAAAGGAAATTTTCGAGCTCGTTAAACGAAAAAACATCGTTCTCGCGACCGGCGGCGGCGCGGTCACAAGAGAGGATGTGCGCAAAGCAATGCGCCATAATGGCCTCGTAATCTACCTGCACGCCACGTTGGATATGCTGGTCGAACGAACGCGCTCCAGCAAGAACCGACCCCTCCTGAACACCGGCGAAGATCCCCGAGTGGTCCTCGAGGCATTGATGACTGAGCGAGAGCCGCTGTATCGGGCGGAGGCCGACATCGTTTTTGAGACGGATTCCAGGTCCCCGCATGCTGTGGCGAAAGACATCTGCAATGAGATTCGCAAACGTTGGCAACCCTGAGCGTTGATCTCGGAGAAAGAAGCTATCCCATCCTAGTGGGCCCCGGGCTCTTGGAGGAGAAGGGGCTGATTGCCCGCTACATCGCGGGAAATGAAGTGCTCGTTATAACCAACGAGACGGTCGCCCCCTTGTATCTCGACAAAATAATCGGGGCGCTCGACCGATTTAACGTGACTTGCCAAGTGCTTCCGGATGGCGAGCAGCACAAATCTCTCGAGACGTTACAGGGTATTTTCGATACCCTGCTGCAGAACCGTTTGAGCCGAGGTGTGACGCTGGTCGCGCTCGGTGGCGGCGTGATCGGAGATATTGCCGGGTTCGCTGCGGCCTGCTATCAGCGCGGCGTCGCATTTGTTCAGGTGCCCACGACCTTGCTGGCTCAGGTGGATTCCGCTGTAGGCGGTAAGACAGCCGTCAATCATCCGCTCGGCAAGAATATGATTGGTGCATTTCATCAACCCACGTGTGTGGTATCCGATACCCATACCCTCACGACGCTGGCGCCTCGGGAGCTCTCTGCAGGACTAGCAGAAGTTATCAAGTATGGATTAATCCGGGATGCCTCATTTTTCAAATGGCTTGAAGACAACGTAGAGCAATTACTGACCTATGATCACAAAGCGTTGGAGCACGTCATTGTTGAATCTTGTCGGCATAAGGCGGAGGTGGTAGCGCAGGATGAACGAGAAGCCGGGCAGCGCGCGCTTTTAAATCTTGGTCATACCTTCGGTCATGCGATAGAAACGGCTTCTGGATACGGTCAGTGGCTCCATGGTGAGGCGGTTGCGGTCGGGATGCTAATGGCCGCATCGATGTCCGAACGACTCGGGTGGATCGATTTCTCCGATGTCCAAAGAATTCAAACGCTCCTAACGCGCGCGAATTTGCCGGTGACCGCCCCAAAGGCAATGTCAACGTCGGACTTTCTTGATCACATGTCGGTCGATAAAAAAGTGACAGACGGGCGGATTCGTCTTGTTCTTTTAAAAGGAATCGGCAGCGCCGAACTGGTCGCCGAGTATCCGCAATCACTTCTGGAAGACGTTCTGAGCACGTTCCCCCGCGTTAGCTAAACCTTCCAATCCGCACCATGGTGGGGCAGGATTCAGAAGAACCTGCTGCAGGAATTTCGGTGAAGCAGTTGTATTTGAACCGGTTTTTACCAGTCGGTATACTTTCAATGCCGTCCATCGGAGAAGTCTACGAGACGGCGTCTGCCCGCCACGGTTTTTGAATTGGTGTCTCCTTATTCGCTCTCGAATGCGGCCTCCCCTGGGGCGCATCGGGGAGCGAGTCGGCGCACGAGACTGAACCCCTGAGGCGCTTAAGAGCGATAGAACCGGATGACATCATTGCCGCAAGAACCCTACGGGCTTTACCACCCTGACTATGAGCACGACAGTTGTGGCGTCGGTATGGTGGCCCATATCAAAGGCGTGGCAAGCCGCAGCATTCTCGACGACGCTTACGAACTCCTCAAGAGTATGGAGCATCGAGCAGGCGTTGGCGCGCAGCCAAACAGTGGGGATGGCGCCGGCATTTTAACGGCTCTGCCTTACGACTTTTTATGCCGGACCGTGATGGCCGATTTGGGCGTCGAGTTACCCGAACCGGGTAGGCTCGGCGCAGGCGTAGTCTTCCTGCCGAAGACTGAAAAAGAGCGCTCTCGATGCAAGCAGGCGGTCGAGGCCTTGGTGCGGGAGCATGGTCAGCGACTCATCGGCTGGCGCGTAGTGCCGGTCGCACCGGAAAAAGCCGACATCGGAATTGCGGCGCGAGCTTCTGAGCCTCATATCGAGCAGCTTCTGATCGAAGCCGCCGGCGGTATCGATCGAGAGGCCTTTGAGCGCAAGCTCTATCTGATCAGAAAGAACGCAAGCCATCTTTTGCGTACTGACGCATCGTTGTCGCAGGCGAAGATGTTCTACATCTGCTCGCTGTCGAGTCGGGTCATGATCTACAAAGGAATGCTCAGGACCTTGCAGTTGATGGACTACTACCAGGATCTGCAGGACCCGGATTACGTGACCCATCTGGCCATGGTCCACGCTCGGTTCTCGACCAATACGTTCCCGAGCTGGGATCGGGCTCATCCCATGCGTTTGATCGCCCACAACGGCGAGATCAACACCTTTCGAGGCAATCGCAACTGGATGCGTGCGCGCGAAGGGTCAATGCGAAGCGAGTTGTTCGGTGAGGATTTAGGGTCGATTTTTCCAGTGATTGAGCCCGATTGTTCGGACACCAGCGGTCTGGATAACGCGCTTGACTTCCTGCTCGCGACGGGGAGAACCTTGCCGGAGTCTGTTCTGATGATGATCCCGGAGGCGTGGCAGAAGCACGAGTCCATGGATTCGGAAAAACGTGCGTTCTATGAGTATCACTCCTCGATGATGGAACCATGGGATGGCCCGTCATCCGTGACATTCACCGATGGTCGGTGTATCGGAGCAGTGCTGGACCGCAATGGCCTGAGGCCCAGCCGATATTATGTAACGAGCGATGACCGGGTGATCATGGCCAGCGAGGTAGGCGTCCTGAAGCTTGACCCCAGCATCATTCTTGACAAGGGTCGATTACAACCGGGCCGAATGTTCCTGGTTGATTTTGAAAAGGGTCGCCTCATTCCGGACGAAGAAATCAAAGGCGACTTAGCGCGGCAGCGGCCTTACCAGCAATGGCTCGCCGATCAACGTATCGAGCTGTCAGAGTTACCCAAACCCCAAAGCGTTCCTGGCTTGGATGAATCGACGTTAATTCCCCGGCTGCGCGCTTTCGGATACACGCGTGAAGCATTGCACTTCATGTTGATACCTCTTGTTCAAGAGGAGCGCGATCCGATCGGTTCCATGGGTAACGATTCCGCGCTCGCCTGTCTATCGGATCAGCCCCGTCTTACGTACGACTACTTTAAGCAGTTGTTTGCTCAGGTGACCAATCCAGCAATCGATTCGATACGTGAAGATGTCATCATGTCGCTCGAGTGCTACATCGGACCCGAGCAAAACCTGTTGGAGGCCACTCAGGAACATTGCCATCGGTTGCGATTGCCCCATCCCATCCTCACGCATGAGAATCTAGCGGCCATTAAGACGCTTGATTACCGGGGCTGGCGCAGCCAGGTCATCGACATCACGTTTGATCGTCACGAGGGCAGCGACGGATTACGGCCTGCCATTGATCGTATCCGCGCCGAAGCCGAACAAGCGGCAGATGCCGGAGTCAATCTCGTGGTGCTTTCCGATCGCGCCGTAGGCCACGGTCGAGTCGCGGTGAGTACGCTGCTGGCCGCGGGGGCCGTGCATCAGCATCTGGTGCGTTGCGCCAAACGTACCCGGATCGGTCTGGTGGTTGAGACGGGTGAAGCGAATGAGGTTCACCATCATTGTTTGCTCGCCGGTTTTGGCGTTGACGCCATTCATCCCTATCTTGCGTTTGAAGCCTTGTGGCACGCTCGGCGGGAGGGCAAGCTATCGCCGGATCGGTTCCCGGATGATGCCTCGGTGGTAAAGGCATATCGCAAGGGTGTCGCCAAAGGCATGCTCAAGGTGATGGGCAAGATGGGAATCTCGACTCTGCAGTCATATAAGGGCGCGCAAATTTTTGAGGCGGTGGGCTTGCGAGACGATGTGATTGATTTGTGTTTCTCTGAGACGGCCAGTCGTTTGCAGGGTGTGGGTTTTGATGTGCTTGCTGATGAAACGCTGCGCCGACATGAATTGGGGTATCCCCAAGTGGCTCGCGACAACGTGGTCACCCTGCCCAATCCGGGCGAATACCATTGGCGCGCCGGTGGGCGCAAGCACGCCTGGGAGCCCAAATCGATCGCGACCTTGCAGCGCGCGACTCGGCAAAACAATCTCGAAGCGTTTAAAGAGTTCTCGGATGGGATTAATTCGGAGGCGACCGGACGTTGCACGCTGCGTGGGCTGATGCAGTTGCGTGAAGGTGTTGCCGGACCCGCAGTCCCCCTCGAAGAAGTCGAATCGGCGGCAGACATCGTAAAGCGGTTTTGTACCGGCGCGATGAGTTTTGGGTCGATCTCGCCCGAGGCGCATGAGACCCTTGCTATCGCGATGAATCGCGTGGGAGGCAAAAGCAATACAGGGGAGGGGGGCGAGGATCCTCAGCGCTTTAAGCCTCTGCCCAATGGCGACCTAAAGCGCTCCGCGATTAAGCAGGTAGCCTCTGGACGCTTTGGTGTGACCGCCTGGTACTTAGCGAACGCGGACGAAATTCAAATCAAAATCTCGCAGGGTGCTAAACCCGGAGAGGGCGGTGAGTTGCCTGGGACAAAGGTGGATGACACCATCGCGCGAATTCGTTATTCCACGCCCGGGGTTGGGCTGATTAGCCCACCGCCGCATCATGATATTTATTCGATCGAAGATCTCGCGCAGTTGATTTTCGACCTAAAGAACACGAATCCTGATGCGCGAGTGAGCGTCAAGCTTGTCTCTGAGGTAGGCGTCGGAACGATTGCGGCCGGTGTGGCCAAGGCCCATGCGGATCATATTCTGATATCAGGAGATAGCGGTGGGACCGGCGCCTCTCCGCTGACGAGTATCAAACATGCGGGCCTGCCCTGGGAGCTGGGTATCGCGGAAACTCACCAGACCCTGGTGATGAATGATTTGCGCAGCCGGGTTGTTTTGCAGACCGATGGCGGTATCAAAACCGGCCGAGATGTCGTGATCGCGGCTTTGCTCGGGGCAGAGGAGATCGGTTTCTCGACCGCACCACTTATCGCTCTGGGCTGCATCATGATGCGAAAGTGCCATCTCAATACCTGTCCCGTCGGCATTGCGACGCAGGATCCGGTCTTGCGGGGGAAATTCAAGGGATTGCCTGAGCACGTGGTGAACTACCTCTTTTTTGTGGCCGAGGAAGCGCGTGAAATCATGGCCGGGCTTGGGTTTCGCAGCTTTATTGAAATGGTAGGCCGCACGGAGGTAATCGAATCGACATCAGCGGTTTCGCATTGGAAAGCCAGCGGCCTCGATCTGAGCGCGCTGCTCGCGCCGGCAAAGAAACCACATCCGGATGTGGGCGTCTTCTGTCAGCAGCCTCAAGATCATGGTCTTGACCTGACGATGGATCGAACTCAGCTGATCGGACTTAGTCAGGACGCCATAAAGGATGGCAAGGCCGTCAAGTTTGAGCTGCCGATTAACAACGTGAATCGAACGGTTGGTGCGATGCTGAGTCATGAGGTTGTGAAGCGATGGGGAGAGTCGGGCCTGCCGGATGGCACGATCCATGGACGATTCTCGGGATCTGCCGGACAGAGCTTCGGCGCATGGCTGGCCCATGGCATCACGCTAGAGCTCAGCGGGGATGCCAACGACTATGTCGGAAAAGGCCTGTCGGGTGGCCGACTAGCGATTTATCCGCCCGAGGAGAGCCCCTTTCTGCCCGAGCAAAATGTAATTATTGGAAACGTCGTGCTCTATGGCGCCACGAGCGGGCGGGCGTTTTTCAGAGGCCTGGCCGCAGAACGCTTTGCCATTAGAAACAGTGGGGCACGGGCTGTGGTTGAAGGTGTGGGCGATCACGGCTGTGAATACATGACCGGAGGTCGGGTCGTCGTTTTGGGTCCAACCGGAAGAAACTTTGCGGCAGGGATGTCTGGCGGAATTGCCTACGTGCTAGCGGATGATCTCGAGAGGTTTGCGCAAAACTGCAATCTAGATATGGTGGATCTCGATAGCATCGAGCACGCGGATGAGGCGGCCGAACTGCTGGATTTGATCGAGGAGCATCATCAATGGACCGGGTCAACGATTGCGCAAGGACTTATTGATAATTGGGAGGCGTCGCTCTCAAGGTTTGTAAAAGTCATGCCGAGGGATTACAAGCGCGTTTTGCTTGAGCGACAAGCTCATGACCCTGAAATGGAGTCAACGCTGCATGACGAGAAGACCACGCAGCAGGGCGCTGCTTAATGCCTAACGGGCTGAAATAAGATATGGGCAAGGTAACCGGTTTTAAAGAGTTTCCCCGCAGCATCGTACCGTATCGGGCTGAGGGGGAGCGCCTGCACGACTTCGAGGAGATCTTCTCGGTCGGCGACACCAAGCACCTCCAAACCCAGGGTGCACGATGCATGGACTGTGGTGTTCCGTTCTGTCAGTCGGCCGACGGCTGTCCCGTCGATAACCTGATTCCTGAATGGAATGATCTTGTTTATCAGGGTGAATGGCGCGATGCGCTGGACCGGCTGCACGCAACAAATAATTTTCCTGAATTTACCGGGCGTGTCTGCCCCGCTCCCTGCGAGGGAGCGTGTGTTCTCGGCATCACCGAGCCGGCTGTCACGATAAAAAATATCGAGCAGGCTATCGTGGATCGGGGTTTTGCCGAGGGATGGGTCCGTTGCACCGCACCAGCCGCCCGCTCGGGACTTCGCGTCGCTGTGGTGGGATCAGGGCCGGCGGGCCTTGCGGCGGCGGATCAGTTGAATCAGGCGGGGCATCAGGTCTCCGTCTATGAGCGGGCCGATCGTATTGGCGGTTTGCTGATTTACGGAATCCCCAACATGAAGCTCGAGAAAAAGCTGGTGGACCGTCGTGTTGAGTTGTTACGGGGCTCGGGGATCGAGTTCATTACCGGTGTTAACGTGGGAACGCAGGTCGATATTGCCGAAAGTCACGTGAATACCATCATGCAGGAGATGGGTTCCCCTCCGCGCTATGTGCCGGTGGAGGACCTGCAAAAAGATTTTGATGCCGTCGTGTTGACGGTGGGTGCCACGGTGCCGCGAGACCTGCCGATCCCGGGTCGAGACGCAAAAGGTATTTACTTTGCGATGGAATATCTGACTCGAAGCACCAAAGGACTCATGGACGGCACGCAGACGGCTATTTCCGCCGAGGGCAAGCGCGTGGTGGTGATTGGGGGCGGCGATACGGGGGCAGACTGCATCGGCACCGCGCTTCGTCAGGGCTGCAGCAGCGTCGTCAATTTTGAATTGCTCAACCGTCCGCCGGCGGATCGCGGCCCGGCGAATCCCTGGCCACAATGGCCGCTGATCCTCCGAAGCGATTATGCGCACACTGAGGCGAAGCATAAATTCGGTGACGACCCGCGAAGTTATAACCTTCTCTCGAAAAGTTTCCTGACAAATGACGCCGGTGACGTTACGGGCGTACGCACGGTGGAAGTCGACTGGAGTGCGCCATCGGATCATGCGCCGTTCAGCGAGGTGGCCGGATCCGAGAAAGATTGGCCCTGTGACCTTGTGTTTTTATCCATGGGATTCACCGGCCCCGAGAGCGCTCTCGCAGAGCAGTTCCGCTTGGAGAAAGACGGTCGATCGAATTTTCTCGCTTCGGCGCCCGATTACCAATGCGGGTCTGCGCCAATTTTTGCTGCGGGCGACTGTCGCCGAGGACAATCGCTGGTGGTGTGGGCTATCCACGAGGGGCGTGAGGTAGCGGAGGCCGTTAACCGTTATCTTTTAAACGGGACCGCTGAGAATCGCGCGACCGCGGCTCGCTGATCGTGAGCATCATGCATCGCCGCGAGATAAAGAACTCGCAACGTCTGATTGTTGCGCTCGATGTACCCACAGATGCCGAAGCCATAGATCTCGTCGAGACCCTTGGCGATGCGGTCACCTTTTATAAGGTCGGTCTTGAGCTTTTCACGGGCGCTGATGGTTTCGGCATCGTGGATTGGCTGACGACACGGAGTAAGCAAGTCTTTGTGGACCTCAAGTTTTTTGATGTTCCGGCCACTGTCGGTCGTGCCGTGAGTCAATTACGTGGACGAGGTATCACATTCGCTACCGTGCATGGCAACGACGCCATGATGCGCGCTGCGGCGCAGGCGGCCGGTGACGTGAATATTTTGGCCGTTACCGTACTCACAAGTCTCGACGCCGCGGACATGAGCGACCTCGGTTTTGATTGTGACATTCCAGAGCTGGTGTGCTCCCGGGCGCGTCGAGCCCTTGAAAGTGGCTGCGCGGGTGTTGTCGCGTCTGGACAGGAAGCGGCTATGCTGCGGCGGACGCTGGGCGATGAGGGATTGATCGTAACGCCGGGTATCCGACCGGGCGCCCATGATGACGACCAGAAACGAGCGGTGACACCGCGTCAGGCGCTGATGGACGGTGCCGATTTTCTTGTCGTGGGCAGACCGATTCGAGATGCTGCCGACCCTCGCCAGACCGCGATTGAGCTGCAATCCGAGATTACAGCCGCTGTTGTCGCGTAATGATCCCGAACACGCTGATTAACGATCGGTTCCTTCGTGCGCTCCGACGTGAGCCCGTCGATTGCACGCCTATTTGGATCATGCGCCAAGCCGGGCGCTATCTTCCTGAGTACCGCGCGACCCGTGAGCGGGCAGGGGATTTTCTGACACTGTGTAAGACGCCCGAACTCGCGTGCGAGGTAACGCTTCAACCGCTAGCGCGCTTTGATCTCGACGCGGCAATTTTGTTCTCCGATATTCTAACTATCCCGGACGCGATGGGCCTTGGGCTTACGCTTCATGAAGGTGAGGGACCACGCTTTGAAAGACCGATTCGATCCACCGCTGAGATCGATGCGCTCAGCGTGCCTGACCCGGAGAAAGAACTCGCGTACGTGATGGCAGCTGTTCGATTGATCAGGAGTGAGCTAAACGGAAAGCTGCCCCTGATCGGCTTCTCCGGGAGTCCCTGGACGCTCGCCACCTATATGGTCGAGGGCAAAAGCACGCGCGATTTTTCGCTGATAAAAGGACTGATCTATGACGAACCGGTCGCGGCGAGGCGCCTTTTAAACACGCTGAGTGAGTCGGTGTCGCTTTATCTGATCGCGCAAGCCAGAGCGGGAGCGCAGGCCTTAATGCTCTTTGATACCTGGGGCGGAGTACTCGGCCATAGTGAGTATCGCCACTTCTCTCTGGAGCCCATGGCGCAAATCTTGACAGCCCTTAAGAATGATCCCGTTTCCGCTCAAATTCCGGTAATCGTTTTTACAAAAGGGGGCGGTCAGTGGTTATCCCGGATTGTCTCGATCGGTTGCGATGCAATCGGCTGCGATTGGACAACGTCTCTTGGTGAGGCGCGTCTGGCCGTACAGGATCAGGTTGCGCTCCAGGGTAACCTGGACCCAGCCGTTCTATACGCCTCGCCGGAGCGCATCCGGGCAGCCGTGTCGGACGTGCTCGCGGATTTTGGGCCGGGTCCCGGACATATTTTCAATCTTGGTCATGGCGTCACACCTGGGGTTAACCCAGAACATGTCAGAGTGCTTGTTGACGCTGTGCACGAGTTAAGTCGGCAGGAATCCTAACGGCAATTCGGCGACCAAATCAGTCCGGAACGGGTACCGTGTAGTTCAGCGCCATCCGTCCACCGTCTGCATAAATGCATTGTCCTGTTATATACGAGGACTCATCACTGGCAAGAAAGAGAGCAATGCTGGCGATCTCATCAACCTCGCCGCAGCGCCCCATCGGGGTCCGCGACAAAATTGCCCTGCGCTTTTCGTCATCAGTCATCACTTGCTGAAGCATGTCGGTCAAAATGCTGCCCGGGCCAATCGCATTCACACGGACGCCTTTTTGGGCAAGGCCGATGGCCATTACCCGAGTCAGCTGATCCAATCCGCCTTTGGAGACGTTATACGGCAGGATTGTCGGAATGGTCATCACGCCGTTTACTGAAGACATATTGATAATGCTGCCGCTTCCGGCCTTGACCATGTGACGGCCGACGGCCTGGCTCATGAGAAAAGCGCCTTTGAGGTTGACGCCCAGCACCGTATCGAAATCCTCCTCACTGATATCCAGCACATCACCCGAGCGAAGAATGCCGGCGTTATTGACGCAAACGTCGATTTGCCCCGTTTGTTCAATCACCGTGGCGACAGCGGCATCAACCGCCGATTTTTGAGATACGTCCGCTTCCACGAAGGCTGCATTTTTGATGGATTGCGCAGCTTTTCGGCCTATCTCCGCATTGATGTCCAGCATCATCACGCGAGCCCCCTCGGTTGAGAAGCGTTGGGCGATTCCCAGTCCAATGCCCTGTGCAGCGCCGGTAATTACAGCCACTTTGTCCTTTAATCTCACGTCAGTCTCCAGGCTATTAAAAGTCACCGCGGACAATTCTAGCGATTCCCCTTGGCTGAGGATGATTAATACAATTTCGATCTCCATTTCTTGGATTTCTCGAGCTTGGGGTCTATCATTCATTAAGCAGCGGGGGGCGATCTGAAAACGTCCTCGCTGTATAAAGCCAAGCGAAGCACGACCCCCAAAGTTAATCAGTGAGCAGGCTATCAGCGGTGATGAGCAAGACCCATGAGACTTAAAGAACTTGCTGAATTGTTAGAGGGCGAGTGCCGTGGCGAGGGTGATCTAGAGGTTACCTCGCTCGGAACGCTGCATGAGGCCGGCCCCAATCAAATCACTTTTTTAGCGGCGAGCACACCAAAAGAACAACTGAGGGATTGCCGCGCCAGCGCCGTGATCCTGCGCGAACAGGATGCGTCAGCATGGCAAGGGTCGTCGATTATTGTTGAGAATCCGCATCTTGGTTATGCCCGTGCGGCCAGAGCGCTTGATAATTCGCCCAAGCCCGCGCCTAGCGTTCACCCCAATGCGGTGATATCCCGTAGCGCGACGCTTGGCCGAGATATTTATGTCGGACCGAATTGCGTGATTGAAGAAAGCGTGACGATAGGTGACGAGGCCGTCATCGAACCTGGGTGCGTTGTTGGTGCGGGGGCATCCATCGGGGCACAGACGCGGCTTTTTGCAAACGTTACGGTGCTTCATGGCGTGCGCATTGGTGCACGTTGCTTCATCAAAAGCGGTGCCGTTTTAGGCAGCCACGGATTTGGTAACACGCATGAAGACGGTAAGTGGACGCGAATCCCACAGCTTGGTGGTCTGTTGATTGGTGACGATGTCCAGATTGGCGCGGCGACCACCATTGATCGAGGCGCTATTGGGGATACGGTAATCGCAGATGGTGTGGTTATCGATAACCTGGTGCAAATTGGTCATAACGTCAAAGTGGGAGAGCACACGGCTATCGTTTCCTGTGTGGGTATTGCGGGCAGCGTGGTGATCGGCAAAAGATGCATCCTCGCCGGAGCGGTGGGCGTTGCGGATCATGTCACTATTTGTGACGACGTTCATCTGACCGGGATGGCGATGGTCACCGGTTCAATCGATAAACCGGGCATGTACTCCTCAGGGACCGGTCTTTTGCCCACCTCCGAGTGGCGAAAAGCCGCCGTTCGATTTCGTCAGCTCGATGATCTCGCGAAGCGCATAAAGGCGCTAGAGGATTCCAAGTAGGCGGTTTGGTGGTAACGCCGCGCGTGGCTTGAAAACAGGGAGCGGGAGGTTTCGCTTGTCCTAGATCGAAGCTCACGCTTGTTCTGGCGTGCAAGACAATAATGCAATCTCACAGGTGGCATTTCCGCAAAGTCACTAGACCCCTGCAGATAGCGTGTTCTCTACCTTTTCGATCGTAAAACGAAATTTTCAGAGAAGATTCCGTCCGCAGATAGATTATTTTAGCGGCGACGGTCTTATAAACATATGTGGATAACCAAGAGCCCCTCACGCTTACCTAGGCCGCATTTGGTACCGGAACGAAAACAAATTTGCGAAGCACATCAGAAGAAATATTCTTGTAACAATTGCCTGTCAGACAGTGGCTTCTTAAAAGACTCTAAATGAGAATTAATCTATGGCCGCGCCTAGGATATTGATTGTTGAGGATGATGAAGCTGTGCGTGAATTACTGCGCTTTGTCCTGCACCAGCACCATTTTGAAGTGCATGAAGCAGGAGACGCGAAGACAGCACGCAATGTCTTGGCGAAGACACAGCCCAGTGTGATCTTAATGGATTGGATGTTGCCCGGCATGAGCGGTATCGAGCTAACGAAAATACTTAAGGCCGACAAAGTGACTCAGCAGCTTCCGATAATTGTCCTCACTGCGAAAGGAGAGGAAGCAGATAAGGTACGAGGCCTTAATTGCGGGGCAGACGACTACGTCACAAAGCCGTTCTCGCCTCGTGAGTTGATCGCCAGAATTAGGGCTGTCATAAGGCGAACAGTGCCCCATGAGGGAGACGAGCCTGCGCATTTTCGAGGGTTATCGCTCGATCCGATCATTCATCAGGTCACAGCTGATGGGGAAGCGCTGGAATTGGGACCAACAGAGTTTCGACTCCTGCATTTCTTTTTGACCCATCCCGATCGCGTCTACAGCAGAGCTCAGTTGCTTGATTGGGTATGGGGAGCAAACTCATTCGTTGAGGAGCGCACTGTCGATGTCTATGTGAGAAGGTTGCGGGGCGCACTAGAAAATTATGACTATGCCCAGTGTATTAAGACCGTGCGCGGCGTGGGGTATCAGTTTGCCACAGCGCGAGCAACGACATCAGCTGACTCTTTATGAAAGACTTTTGGCTCGGCCTTAGTGTTTTATTGCTTGGGCTGGGACTCGGCTCATGGCTAGACGCGACTCCATGGGGCCTGGTCATTGCAGCAGTAGCACTGCTGGTCATTTATGTGTTCCAGATTGATCGCGTTACACGTGCGGGTCGGCGGCTTCAGACTCAAAAGTCCGGCTATTCTCGTTGGGTCGTTCCTCTGGCGAAAAAGATTCAAGATCTACGTTTTGGACTCGAAGAGGAAATAAGCGAGCTTCGTGATTCAGAGAGTAAGTCAACGGAACAAAGCCGCAGTCGAAGAGCAGCGCTTGAAGGCGCGGTCGCAGAGTTTCGATCGCTGATTGACACGTTTCCGGATGGGTTGATGATTATTGATGAAAACGAACACCTGCTTCAGTGGAACCCTGTTGCGGGAAAGGCATTCGGACTGTCCCCAGCGCTGGATAAAAAAAAGCCGATCCGCCAGATAATCCGAGCGCCCGAGTTCGACGCCCTGCTCGATCATTCTGGCAGTGAACCCATTGAATTCTGGTCATCAATGCCTGTTCCTAGGTTCTTCTCTGCCCGGGTTTTCGCTCTTCAAAATCTCCGCAAACTCGTGCAGTTTCAAGACATTACCCGACTTCGACAGTTGGAAGAGGTACGACAGGATTTTGTAGCGAATGCATCTCACGAACTGCGAACCCCGTTGACCGTGGTGCATGGCTACCTGGAGACACTTATCGACCATGCTCCAGACGAGACGAAATCAGAACTTCGCCATATTTTCAGCCAGATGCATGCTCAAACGACCCGAATCAAAAGAATCGTTGAGGATATGTTGGTGCTTTCGAGGCTAGACAAAGAATCAGAGCCGCTTGAAGAACAGCTAAATATTCGAGAGGCACTTGAACGAAGCCGAGAAGAAGGAGAGATGCTATCCGGAGGGAAAAGACATCGGATCACCCTCGACATAGCGGTCGATTCTGTGCTGCGGGCTAACAGGGAAGAATTTGATAGCGTGATCTCTAATCTTATTTCTAACGCCGTGCGGTACACGCCAAGCGAGGGGGCGATCAATATAAGCTGGTGGGTGAGTTCGGAGGGCGGTTATCTATCAATCAAAGACACAGGTATCGGGATAGATAGACAGCACATTGATAGGTTAACCGAGCGTTTCTATCGAGTGGACGTGGCACGATCGAGAGAGTTAGGGGGCACGGGCCTGGGACTGTCGATTGTCAAACATGCCCTGAGCCGAATGGATGGAGAATTAAATGTCACCAGCCGTCTCGGGGAGGGTAGTCGGTTCGTCTGCCGTTTCCCAGTAAATCGTCTCAATTAACTATGGGAGCGGGCCGTTTCCGCAAAAAACACGAAAATTAATCCTCTTAATTGTCACATTGCTGAAATATTGACTCGATAACCTTTGTCACTGGTTGGTCCTAAAGGCCTGAGAAAGCCCATACCAACCTTATCGAGAGGTGAGAAGGCTCATTTCAAAGCAATGTCAAAGCAATGGAAGACAAAGGAAAATTTATGAACACTAAGTTCCAGTGGTTTTGCCGATTTACAGCCGTGACCTTAGCTCTCTCCGCGACGGCCACAGCGGTGCATGCGAGGGACACCATTCAGATTGTTGGGTCGTCAACGGTTTATCCGTTTGCAACAGTCGTTGCTGAAAAGCACGGGAAGAAGTCCAGCTTCAAGACGCCCGTTATCGAGTCGACGGGCACCGGTGGCGGAATGAAACTTTTCTGCGCCGGAATCGGAACTCAATTCCCTGATTTCACCAACGCGTCTCGCGCCATCAAGAAGAAAGAAGTCGAGCTGTGCGCAAAAAATGGCGTGACCGACATTATCGAAATCATCGTCGGCAACGATGGTATTGCGTTCTCGAACAGTGCATCGGCGAAGAAAATGAATTTCACCAAGGCCCAGCTTTGGGCGGCGATGGCGGAACATGGTCCGAAGCCCAAGACCTGGAATGAAATTGATGCATCTTTACCGAACGTGGCCATTAAAATTATGGCGCCGCCTCCAACCTCGGGCACTCGCGATGCCTGGGAAAGCCTTGTGATGAAAAAGGGCTGCAAAGAGGCCGGCAAGGATAAGGAGCTCGGTAAGAAGTGCCTTGAGTTTCGTCAGGATGGAATCGTGGAAGAAGCGGGTGAGAATGACACGCTCATCGTAAAGCGACTTGCAGCAGATCCCGAGGCGTTTGGTATCTTCGGCTTCAGCTTTCTTGATCAAAACCGTGATCAGGTTCAAGGCGCAACAATTGAGGGCGTTGAAATCAGCCTCGATTCAATTCAGTCGTACGAATACCCGATTGCCAGACCGCTTTTCTTCTATGCGAAGAAAGCCCACGTCGGGGTGATTCCGGGAATGCAGGAGTTAATGAGTGAGTTCGTGTCTGACGAAGCTGTTGGAGAATACGGCTATCTTTTGGATCGAGGTCTTGTGCCTCTTGATTCAAAGACGCTTTCAGACGTCCGATCGAACGTTTCCGATCTCAAAACCATCGGCAGTTAGAGGCGGTCTCTGAGATCTAGGGTAGGATTGCAACAAAAGATCTTGCGATACTGAAGCGTGAGCTGAAGAATACTATGAGAACTTAATTCGTGGCGTTTTCTGCCCTGCTGACCGAGCCCCGGCGACGTGCGTGCGTTGCCGGGGTTGTTTCTTTATGACGGTATATCTCGTCACCGCAGTTCTGCTTTTTTCTTTCGGCGGGTTTTTTTCCGCACGTAGGAAGGCTCGGGCCCTTCGTGCAAGCGGGCCGATACATTCACTGCCGCAGTATCACGGCATTCGTGTTGCACTGTGGTGTGCAGTGCCCGCACTTCTCACTCTACTCGCCTGGACAGCTTTTGAATCCCGGGTGATTGAGCTTCTGGTTCGAAGCTATCTTCCACCGGAGTTCGCGAATCTCTCTGAGGCGGAGGCGAATCTGGTGATGATGGAAATCCGAAGCCTCGCCGCCGGAACCTTCGGCATTTCTTCAGATCAAGCCTATGTCGAAGATGCGGCTGAGGTGTTCCGATCGTTTCAGGAGATCAGCGACTATGCGATGACCGTGTCGGTCATGTCCTTTGCGATTGTTGCTCTCTTGTGGGCGCGCACGGGCGTTTTACGGCGATATCGGGCCCGCCAAAGCGTTGAACGCTCGTTCAACGTATTTATATTTCTGAGCTCACTGATCGCCATCCTGACCACCTTCGCTATCGTTCTTTCTTTGCTGTTTGAAAGCTTTAAATTTTTTGAATTAATTCCTCTCACCGATTTTCTCTTCGGACTCGACTGGAATCCTCAAATCGCAATTCGTGAGGATCAAGGAGCTTCGTCAGGGGCATTTGGTGCAATCCCCGTCTTCGCCGGGACCTTCCTGATTGCGCTGGTCGCCATGTTGGTCGCTGGCCCGATTGGCCTTGCCTCAGCGATCTACTTTGCGGAATATGCTCACCCACAGGTTCGTAACTTCGCCAAGCCGGCTCTGGAGTTACTGGCGGGTATCCCGACCGTGGTGTACGGATTCTTTGCGGCGCTGACGGTAGCGCCACTCGTTCGGGATTTGGGCATCGCCATCGGGCTTGAGGTGCAGGCGAGAAGCGCGCTGGCAGCCGGCGTGGTGATGGGGGTGATGATTATCCCGTTCATCTCGTCGCTTGCCGATGACGTCATCAACGCGGTACCGGAGAGTCTTCGTGAGGGCTCTTACGCGATGGGCGCGACCCAATCGGAGACGATCAAGCAGGTCATCATTCCGGCGGCCTTACCGGGAATCGTGGGTGCCTTCCTGCTGGCGATTTCACGGGCGATTGGTGAGACGATGATCGTTGCGATGGCCGCGGGATTGAACGCCAACCTAACTGCCAATCCGTTAGAAAACGTGACGACGGTAACGGTCCAGATCGTAGTGGCGCTGATCGGCGATCAGGAGTTTGATGATCCCAAGACGCTTTCAGCATTTGCGCTTGGGTTAGCGCTCTTCGTCATAACGCTGATTTTGAACGTCATCGCGCTGACTATCGTAAAACGCTATCGAGAGCAGTATGAGTAAGGTCAAAGGTCAAGCTCCTTCGCCTCGCCGGTCGCATCTTGCTGAAAGGCGTGCTCGCTCCGAAAGACGCTTTCGGGCGATTGGCATGACCGGCGTTGTTCTTGCATTGGCCGCAGTGTCATTTTTATTGGTGACTATCTTTTCGTCCGGTTACTCCGCATTTTGGCGAACCGAAATCGCGCTTACGATTGAGTTTGACCCTAAATTGATGAAGGTCGAAAGTGATGCGACGTTTGACCAGTTGCAGCAGGTAAATTACCTCGCCTTGTTTAGGAAAAACCTGGAGCGCGCCTTCCCTGAGGTGACCGCCCGAGCAGATCGTCGTGAATTGGCTCAGATGTTCAGTGAATCCGCGCCGGATCTTCTGAGGGAAATGGTCTTAGCGGACCGCGGGCTTGTTGGTACCCGTCAAGTGGTGTCGGTGCTTGCCTCTTCTTCCGTCGATATGATCACGAAGGGAAATGCGCCCAGAGACATTGATGAGGCCCGTAGAGTCTTAAGCGATCAACAGCTTCGGTGGCTAGACCGGTTTGACGAGTTGGGCCTTTTGGGTAGTCGATTCAACAGCGACTTTTTCACGTCTGGGCCCTCCCGATCACCAGAGTTAGCAGGACTTGGGGGCGCGATCGCCGGGTCGGCGCTGTTATTGCTCGTGACGCTGCTGCTTAGCTTCCCAGTAGGGGTAGCCGCAGCGGTCTATCTTGAAGAGTATGCTCCCAAAAATCGCCTAAGCGAGATTATCGAAGTCAACATCAATAATCTGGCAGCAGTGCCCTCAATCATATTTGGACTTTTGGGCCTAGCGGTTGTGCTCAACTTCTTTGGTCTTCCCCGCGGGACTCCGCTTGTCGGCGGAATCGTGTTGTCGTTGATGACGTTGCCCACCATTATCATCGCCAGTCGAGCAGCCCTGAAAGCCGTGCCACCATCGATAAGAGACGGTGCCCTGGCTATGGGTGCCTCGCCAATGCAGGTGATGTTTCATCATGTGCTCCCGCTGGCGATGCCGGGGATGTTGACGGGGACGATTATTGGGTTGGCGCAGGCGCTAGGTGAAACCGCGCCACTGCTGATGATCGGCATGTTTGCTTTTGTTGCAGATATTCCAGGTAGTATCTTGGATCAGGCGTCCGCATTGCCGGTCCAGATCTATCTTTGGGCGGAGAGTTCCGAGCGTGGTTATGTGGAGCTCACGGCTGCGGCAATCATGGTGATTCTCGTCTTCCTTGTGGCGATGAACCTGCTTGCGGTTCTTCTGCGCAAGAAGTTCGAGCGGCGATGGTGATCCCTACATATGGACGGGGTTAACCGCGCCTTGAACAATTACAGGAGTCAGGACGTTTAACTACTGATGAGTGCATCAATGAATGAAAAAAAATTCACCAATCCCGCGCTCGCAGTGAGTGAAATGCAGGAATATCAAGATGTTGCCGGGGAGGTCGCAGTCGAAGATGCTCGAGTGAGTTGTCGCGATGTGCGGGTGTATTACGGCGATAAGCAGGCGCTTTTTGGTATTAATCTCGACTTAGGAAGCAACGCAGTCACGGCCCTTATCGGGCCATCGGGCTGTGGAAAGACCACGTTTCTGCGTTGTATAAATCGGATGAACGATACGATCCCGAATTGTCGCGTTGAAGGGAGTATCCGACTCGATCACCAGGACATCAATGATCCGAATTCGGATGTCGTAGAGCTTAGGGCGCGTATTGGGATGGTTTTCCAAAAGCCCAACCCGTTCCCTAAATCGATATACGACAATGTTGCGTACGGACCGCGAATCCATGCGCTCGCGGAATCAAAAGATCATCTCGATAGCATCGTAGAGACCGCTCTGAAAAAGGCGGGCCTATGGAAAGAAGTAGCGGATCGACTCAATAGTCCTGGAACTGGTTTGTCGGGCGGGCAGCAGCAGCGTTTGTGCATCGCGCGGGCTATTTCGGTGCAGCCCGAAGTGATCTTGATGGACGAGCCGTGTTCAGCACTTGATCCTATCGCAACGGCTCGCATCGAGGAGTTAATTGACGAACTATCCGACAACTTCACGATTGCCATCGTTACCCATTCAATGCAGCAAGCTGCGCGCGTCTCTCAGAGAACTGCCTACTTTCATCTTGGCAAACTCATTGAGGTGGGCGACACCGAGCAGATTTTTACAAATCCGCGACAGCAGTTAACTGAAGACTACATCACGGGTCGATTTGGTTAGGGCGAATAAGGGGGCACAATGAAGAATCCGAGCAAGGGCCATACCGTTGAAAGTTTCAATGAGGAAATGAAGCGGGAGCATAAGACGGTGCTGCAAATGGGCGCCCTCGTGCGAACTCAGATTAAGAATGCGATTCGGACACTCCAAGAGGAAGATGCAGAGGAGGCTCGGAAAGTCATTGCTTCTGACGCAGAAGTAAATAATTTAGATATACAAGTCGCTGCACACGTCGAACATATCTTAGCCCGGCGTACCCCCGTCGCGGGCGACCTGCGGGAGGTTTTAACGGTTGCAAAAATTGCTACAGATCTCGAACGTTGCGGCGATGAAGCAGGCAAGCTAGCGCGTCTCACTATCCATTTTTTTGATGATCGAGGAACGGCACCTAACTATCAGCTCCTCCAGGAGGTATCGAGTGTCGCAGGATTCGTGGACCAAATGCTCCAAGAATCGCTCGACGCGTTTGACGAGCGAAACATAGAAAGAGCCTGTGAGGTTATTCGAAAAGCAGAATCTCTGGATGGTGAGTTTCGTTCATCGCTGAGAAGGCTGACAACTTTTGTGCTTGAGGATGCCCGAACGATTGGTCAATTCATCGACGTGGTGCTTGCGGTACGCGCTCTGGAGAGAATAGGGGGTCACGCGAAGAATATCGGCGGTTATGTTGTCTATCTCGTAACCGGCAGAGACGTTCGTCACGAAGATCTTGCGACGATAGAGAAAGACCTCAATACCTAGCTTTGAGGAGAGTTTCATCTCCGGGCTGGGTCCTCTCATTTGCCGGGTTAAGTCCTGGCGTTTAATATCTCTGTTATTCAGAAGGGGGGTGTTTGCGCCGCCAGTGGGCGCTCAGTTTTTGGGGGACCTGTATGGAATTATTCGCGAGTCTGCCGTTAGCGCTTTGGCTGGCGGGACTAATGGCGCTCTACATGGCATGGGCGATCGGCGCTAATGATGTAGCCAATGCTATGGGCACCAGCGTGGGATCGGGGGCGCTCACGATCTGGGGTGCGATTATCGTTGCGGCGATCCTTGAGTTCGCGGGCGCGTTCCTTGCGGGTGGCCACGTCACCGACACGGTCAGGAAGGGCATGCTGGACCTTTCGATGATGAGTCGGGAGGAGTTGATTTATGGAATGCTTGGCTCTCTCGCGGCGGCCGGCACGTTGCTGGTTGTGGCGACTCGTTTTGGCTTGCCGATATCAACGACGCACTCTATCGTTGGTGCCATCGTTGGTTTTGGCGCCGTGGCAATTGGTCTCGATGCCGTAAAATGGGGCAAGATCGGTCAGATCGTCCTATCCTGGATTACCTCACCGGTGCTCGCCGGAGTGATCGCATTCCTTATTTTTCAGATCACGCGGATTCGGGTCCTCGATAAGCCAGATCCGGTGGCTCAGATTCGAAAACTTGGTCCGGTTTTCTTTTTCTTCGTCTTTTTCATTATCGGTTTGGTGACTTTATTCAAGGGGCTTAAGCCGCTTAAGCTGGATTTAAGCCTAACGGAGTCTCTCATCGGCTCCGTGATTCTTGGGTTTATCGGTGCCGGCCTCGGTATCTTTTTTATCCACCGCGTGAATCTGGGTGCGGAGGATCCCAAGCATCGTTTTAGTAGAGTCGAGCGGATTTTCGTGGTGCTTCAGATCCTGACCGCCTGTGCCATCGCCTTCGCGCATGGCTCCAACGACGTGGCTAACTCTATTGGACCTTTAGCGGCTATTGCGAATGCAGTTCAAGGAATGGATTTGGGCAGCAAGGCGCCGGTGGAGCCGTGGATGCTTGCGATCGGCGGCATCGGGATCGTCGTCGGGCTTGCGACCTGGGGGTATCGGGTGATGGAAACCATCGGAAAGAAAATCACGGAATTAACACCGAGCCGGGGATTTTCAGCTGAGCTTGCAGCGGCCACGACGATCGTGGTCGCCTCACGGATGGGGATTCCTATTTCGACAACCCACACGCTCGTCGGTGCTGTGTTGGGTGTTGGGCTTGCTCGTGGTATTGGTGCTCTTGATCTCAGCGTCGTGGGTCGGATTATTCTGTCTTGGGTCGCAACATTACCGCTTGCCGCAGGGCTTTCGATATTCTTTTTCTATTTCTTTAAAGGCCTTTTGGCCCCCTAGGAGGTTACCGTGGCTTGGATTGATATGTTGGTGAGCAAATCACCGATCAAGCCGATGCAACAGCATATGGGCGTTGCGGTGCTTTGCGCCCGGGAAATTCTGCCTTTGCTGGATGCAATGGCCGAAGGCGACATCGGAAAAATTCGTGATCGGCGTAGCGAGATCGATCGACTTGAGCATGAGGCGGATCAGATAAAGCACGAGATTCGCTCCCATACGCCGAAAAAGTTCCTCATGGCGCTGGATCGCCGCATCATCCTCGAGATTCTTGATTACCAGGACTCGATTGCCGATACCGCTCAGGACATTGCCGAGATAGCGGATCAGCGCAATATGCACCTGCCGGCTGTGATGGTCGAACCGATTCAATCCCTCGCTCATAGCGTTGTGGCCGCGTGTGAGCAAGGTCAGCGCATCGTTGATGAGTTGGATGAACTCGTTGAGACTGGTTTTGGAGAGTCGGAGATGCGGCGTGTGGATGAGATGATTCGAGAGCTTAATCGTCTGGAGAGCGAAACCGACCGGCAGCTTGATTTGGCCGCTCGAAAGCTATTCGCTATTGAAGATGAGCTGGGTGTGGCCACCATCTTTTGGCATCAGGTGCTTCGCCAAATTGCGCGACTTGCTGATTTGGCGGAACGGGTGGGAAACCGGTTGCACCTATTAATGGCGCATTAACCGGTTGTACCTATCAACGGTGCATTAGAAGAACGAGCGTGCTTAATGGTGTGCGCGGGTCTTGAGCAGCCACGCCATCAGCAGGGTTGCGATCAAAGCGCCAGCAACTTGCGCGATGATAAATCCATAGATATCGCCAGGTGAAATGCCGCTGAAGCTGTCGGTGAGGCTTCGCGCGATGGTGACGGCGGGATTGGCAAACGAGGTTGAGGCAGCAAACCAATACGCCGCGGTAATAAAAAGCGCAACCGCCGTTGCCGTGGCCTCGGGTTTGAATCGTAGCGTGGCCAGAATAGTCCCAACCAGACCAAAGGTCGCGATTCCCTCCGATAGCCATTGGCTCATGCCGGTCCGAGAGCGGCTGGAGAATTGGACGATCTCCACTTCAAACATGGCGTGAGCGGCAAATGTCCCGAGGACCCCGCCCGTTACCTGAACCGCCATGTAGCAAAGCGCGATGACCAAGCCAACTTCCCGTCGTAGGAGAAAACTGAGGGTCACCGCAGGATTGAAATGCGCTCCTGAAATGGGTCCGAGCATAGTGATCAGGACAAAAAGAATTGCGCCGGTGGGAATCGTGTTCCCCAATAGAGCAAGCGCTACATTTCCCCCGGCCAGTCGTTCAGCCATGATCCCCGAACCGACTACGGTCGCGAGTAAAAGCGCAGTGCCGAGGCCCTCAGCGAGCAAACGTCTTGGCAAAGTAAACGATTCGTTCATCGTACGCAGGAAAAGCGCCAGCGCGTGGTTAAGAGAAGAGCGTATTCAATAGAATTTGGATGCGATTCTCAAGGTCTTGGTACGTTCGCTCGAAGGCGCTGCGGATCTCGGAATCCGAGCCAGATACCGCCGCAGGATCCGGTAAACCCCAATGAATCGTGCGCGGAGATCCACGCCAGACGGGGCAGATTTGTTCTGCCGCATGGGCACAGACGGTGATCACGAGGTCAAAATCCATGGCGCTGGATTCGTCAAACTCATCCCAGCTTTTGGATCGCAAATCAGAAACAGAAAAACCTTTTTCGGAAAGGAGCGTAAGCGCTGCGGGATTTACTCGACCAAGAGGGTGACTGCCGGCACTGTGAGCGACAACCCTGCCTTGACTCAGTTGATTCATCAGCGCCTCAGCCAGAATGCTTCGCGCAGAATTTCCCGTGCAGAGAAACAGAACCCGGTGGGTGCGGGCTTCACCGTTCATTTGGATTACCCCTCGTTAGTGCGTAAAGCGCGTTAAGCGTGGGCGGACCCTCGCTCGCCAGCTGACCTTTATTAATGAGATAGAGAATCGACGCGAAGATCGATCGTTGAGCACCGCCGATCAGTCGAGGATCAAGACCCGGATACAAAGCACCAACCATCTCCGCAACGCGTCTGGGACCCGTGGCTAGGAAATCGAGTATGTCGCTGATACGCTGGAGCCGGTGATCAATCAAGGACTGCACATAAGGATGCGGGTTGTCGATTGACGGCCCGTGCGTAGGCCAATAGCGCTGATCCTGGCGATTGAGAAGTTTTTTAAGGCTCGCGAGATACTCCGCCATATTGCCATACGGCGGAATAATGACGCTGGTCGACCAGGCCATGACGTGATCGCCGGTGAAGAGATCGCCGGTTTTTGATCGGGCGAAACACATGTGATTACTGGTATGCCCGGGTGTGTGAATACACTCAAATTCGGTCTCGCCAGCAACTACCGTCTCGCCATCCTCGAGGACGCGATCCGGGACAAAATCCATATCTATCCCTTCTTCACCGCTGTCGCCATCTTCGCCGACATGAAACCCGTGTGGGCCATATCCAAGTGTCTGCGCGCCGGTTAAGGCTTGGAGCAATCGGGCGCCGGGCGAGTGATCCATATGGCAATGGGTGACCAGAATGTCGGTAATGCGCTCCCCTGCCAGACAACTAACCAAGGTGCTGATGTGCGCCGGATCGTCCGGGCCCGGGTCAATAACTGCGACGCGACCCTCACCGACGACATAAGTTCCGGTGCCATGAAAAGTGAATGCGCTTGGGTTACGCGCGGTTAGCCGGCGAATGCCCGGGCCCACGGTCTCCAAAACCCCATAGGAGAAGACGTGGTCGGTTTGAAAAGAAATCGCCGACATGGCTTGAGTTAACTTAACTCGGACCAGGTCTGGGAGGCGGTATTGAATTCCTCGAGGGGGGAGAACCGCTTTTTGTACGACATCTTGTCGCAGTCAGCGATCCAATAACCGAGATACAGGTGGTCGTAATCCGCCGAGCGCGCCAGATCGATTTGTCGAAGAATAGCTAGCGTTCCCGGGCTGCGACGATGCTCGTCGGGATCGAAAAAAGTGTAGACAGCTGAAAGACCATCTGCAACGTGATCCAGCACAGAAACCGCCAGCAGTCGTCGCCCAATGCGCAGTTCCACCATGAAGGTATCGATATTGGAGCTTGTCATGAACTGCCGATACTTCTCGGGATCAGGATCATCCATGCTGTCTCCACCGTGCCGCGTCGACTGGTAGGCGCGATAGAGCGCGAAGTGCTCGTCTCGATATTCCAGCGCGGTTAGCTCAAGCGAGACATCCGAGTTAAGTCTCACGATTCGCTTGAAGGACCGGCCGTACACGAAGTCCTTTACCCGAATCCGCACAGATCGACAGCGGGTGCACGTGGGGCAGTGCGGGCGGTAATAAAGCCCGCCGTTGCGTCGGAAGCCGTTCGCGATCAGCGTGTCGTAGAAACTATTGGTGACATTAAATTTAGGATCGATCAGCAGGTTGGCAGCAGTTTCCCGACTGATATACGGGCAGCGATGGCTCGTCGACTGGTAAAGATCGGGCGCTGTACGTGCTTGGGTCATGCCAGTTCTCTTGCGTCGACCGTTAAGTCCCAGAGCCTCGGATTCTCGTCGATCACTACAGCGTCTTTTAAGGCTTGCGCAAAGTGGGCTCGTGAAATGCTTTGCGCTCCCAAGGAGTCAAGGTGCGCCGATCGAATCTGGCAGTCAATAAAGTGATAGCCGCTATGCGTAAGAACTTTTGCCAGACCCACCAATGCCGTTTTGGAAGCATCCGATACACGCGAGAACATGCTTTCACCAAAAAAAGCTTTTCCAATCGATACGCCGTAAAGACCGCCAACCAGTTCTCCGGCTTGCCAGGTTTCCACGCTATGGGCAAAGCCCAGACGGTGTAAGGCAATGTAGGCATCCTGCATTTCTGGCGTGATCCACGTGCCGTCTTGATCTTTTCGGTTTCGCGCGCAGCGCGCGATGACTTTGCTAAATACCCGATCGGTGGTGACAGAGAATTCAGATTTCCTTAGGCTTCGTCGCAGGCTTCGTGAGACACGCATCGCTGCGGGATACAGAACGGCTCTTGGGTCAGGCGACCACCACAAAATAGGCTGTCCTTGGCTGAACCACGGAAAGATTCCACGCCGGTAGGCGCTAAGCAAGCGATCAGAACTGAGGTCGCCTCCGACGGCCAGCAAACCCTCCGGACTGGCGGCCTCCAGCGGCGGGAAAGAGTAATCAACCCAGTTATAAACCATAACCAAGTCATTCTAGCACCGGGATAGAACTACTCCGTCCGCTTAAAAGGGGAGTGCGACTCAAGCATTCGAGAGTAATCTGCAAGGTGATCTTCCTCTTCTCGCGTGAAACGACGAACGGCATCATGAAAACCCGGATTAGCAAGCCAATGGGCCGATTGTGTCTTTTGTGGGGTGAGCCCGCGGCTGAGCTTGTGCTCGCCTTGCGCGCCCGCTTCAAATCGGGATATCCCTTGAGCGATGCAGTATTCGATTGGCGAGTAATAGCAGACCTCAAAATGAAGATCCGGAACATGTTCAAGGGACCCCCAGTATCGTCCGTACAGCGCGTTTTTGCCTCGGAGGAAAAACCCGCACGCAATGTCAAGATTGTTTCGCGATGCAATTAAAAGCTGTACCGCTTCGGGCAGGTCGCGCACCAGATGCTCAAAAAAGCGAGGGTTCAAGTACGCGTAAGAGCCGTGTTCTGCGATCGTGTTTTGATAACACGCGTAGAGCAGGTCTATATGCTGCGGCTCGATTGCGTTTCCGGGTACCCAGCGCATGGCCATGCCCTGGTCTGTGACGCGCCGTCGCTCTCGAGCGATGTTCTTTCTCTTTTTTGAAGACAGGGCGCCGAGAAAATCTTCAAAGCGCGCGTAAGCCGCATTGTGCCAGTGGAACTGACGTCCTTCTCGAGGTACAAACCCAGAGGCGTTCAGGGCCTCAAGATCAGAGGGTTGGCAAAAAATGCAATGCACGGATGACGCATTGAGTTTTTTTGCGATGATCGGCAGGGCCGAGGCGATTTGCTCGCGTATCTGTAAGCCATTCACATCCGGGCAACAGAGGATGCGTTGACCCGACACGGGAGTAAAAGGCGAGGCAATGAGCAGCTTGGGATAGTAGGCCAATCCAGCCCGCTCATAGGCATTTGCCCACGCCCAGTCAAAGACAAACTCGCCGTAGGAATGGGTTTTTAGGTAGCAGGGCGCTCCGCCTAAAAGAACATCGTCACGCGTGGCGGTGATGTGGCACGGTATCCATCCGGTCTCGCGCGAGCAGCTTTCACTCGACTCCAGCGCCTTCAGAAACTCATGGCGTAAACTGGGATCATCATCCGATACCATGCGGTTCCAGGCATCCGGATCAATCTGATCCATCCCAGCATTTGTTGTGAAGACGACACGCGCCCCTTTATCATTAGCGCTCATCGCACCGCTCGTGTGTTCTTCTGGCAAAAAATATTGACCTCAAATGATGTCGTTATCAGTCGCAATCGCGCAGCTTAATTTTACCGTGGGAGATGTGGAGGCCAATCTCCAAAAGATCCTGCGCGCAGTCGACGAAGCCCGAACAAAGCTCGGGTGTCGCGCCATTGTGTTCCCCGAACTGGCGATTACGGGATATCCCCCCGAAGATCTGTTGTTGCGCTCGGATTTTCTGGATGAAACCGAACAAGCCGTGCGCAATCTGACGGCATCGACTGGCGACATCTTCGTAGTTATCGGCCACCCGATTCGAGAATCCCATTCGCTCTACAACGCTGCCAGCGTACTACATCAGGGCAAGGTCGTTGCGACCTACTACAAACGGGAGTTACCCAACTTTGGCGTTTTCGATGAGAAGCGTTATTTCGCGGCAGGCGCGAGCCCCTGTGTGGTTGATATAGATGGCGTTTCGGTTGGGCTCACAATTTGTGAGGATATCTGGCATACCGGGCCAGCGGCAGATAGTGTGAGGGCGGGCGCAGAGGTCATTTTCAACCTGAATGCCTCTCCGTATGACATGGACAAGGCCAGAGAGCGAGAGGAGAGCGTGGTGGGGCAGCGCTCTCGCGAAGCGGGCGTGCCCATTGTTTATGTGAATCTGGTGGGCGGTCAGGACGAGTTGGTTTTTGATGGGGGTTCTTTTGTTTGCGACGCGCAAGGCCATCCTGTATACCGCGGTGCATTTTTTACCGAAGAGCTGCGTCGGGTTGAACTTGGGGCGTCAGGGACTGCGCAAGAAGCACAGATAACGCCCTTGTCGCCTCGTCCGGCGAGCGTTTATGCGGCGCTGAAGACCGGTGTTCGGGACTACATTCAAAAGAACGGATTTCGTGGCGCAGTACTTGGGTTATCCGGGGGAATCGACTCTGCACTTACGTTGGCCATAGCGTCAGATGCTCTCGGTGCGGAGAATGTGCATGCGGTTTTAATGCCTTCGCGCTACACCCGCGACATCAGCACTATTGATGCCAAGGAAGAAGCGGAGGCTTTGGGGGTCACCTATGATGTGATTGCGATTGACCTGCTCGCCGAGGCGTATCGGCTGGAGCTCGAACCGTTGTTTAAAGATCTCCCGAAGGATGCAACGGAAGAAAATCTTCAGGCCCGCATCAGAGGTAACCTTCTGATGGCTATCTCGAACAAGACCGGTAAGCTTGTTCTCACCACGGGCAATAAGAGTGAGATGGCGGTCGGTTATGCCACGTTGTATGGCGACATGGCCGGAGGTTTTGCCGTGATTAAAGATGTTCCGAAGACGCTTGTTTATGATCTTGCTCGGTATCGCAACGAACAGTCCCGGGTTATTCCTGAGCGCGTCATCACGCGTGCGCCCTCGGCGGAGCTGGCTCCTGATCAAGAGGATACCGACAGCCTGCCACCCTATGAAATCCTCGACCCGATCCTTGAAGACTTTATTGAGCGAGATCTCTCCCCGGCCGAAATTTCAGCGAAAGGTTTCGATCCGCAGGTCGTTGCCCGAGTTACCCGGATGGTGGTGAGGAACGAGTACAAGCGACGGCAAGCGCCGCCGGGAGTTCGGATCAGTCGTCGGGCGTTTGGCCGGGATCGACGATATCCGATTACCTCAGGCTTTAATTAAGGTAGCGGCTGTCGGGGAAATTAAGCCGCAACACCCGGGCGGTGTCGTCGCGCAGGTCGGCGAGCCCCATTCGGGCATAGGCGTTCATCATAATCCCCAAGGCATCCTCGACGGCTGAGGAGCTTTGATAGGTCTCAAGCACGTTGCGGGCACGATTAATTGCGGCCACGTCGGCACCGAGACCGTAGTAATAGCTGGCAACCTGCACTTCGTGCGTGGCGAGCACATTGATGATGTAGATCAGTCGCTTTTTCGCGTCCGCGGTGTACCGGCTTTCGGGGAAGCGGTTGATTAATTCCTGATACACCAAGAAGGCTTCCTGCACAGGCGCAATGTCGTTGCTGGCCGGATTTACACCCGATAAGGCATCGATCCAGCCTTCGGGAGGCTGAAACAGCGCGAGCCCTTTTAGGTAAAACGCGTAATCGACGTTGGGATGCGTGGGGTGCATCTGGATGAACTGGTCAGCCCCAGATACGGCAAGCGCCAGCTCGTCATTCTTCAAATAGGCATAGGCCATATCCAGCTGCGCCTGTTCGGCATTTTGGCCGTAGGGGAAGCGTCCAAGCATTTTCCGATACGTGGTGATCGCGCTGGGCCAATCGCTCGCCGCCATGTGTTTTTGACCTTCATTCAGAAAGTCATCGGCATTCCAACCGGCAGTTTCATCCTTCACCTCAAGTACGGAACAGCTTACAAGAGTGAGGCTGATGAGAAGCGTCCCAAGGGAGCGCATCAGGGCGCTGGCGTTTGGGCGGAGTGGCGAGACCATACGACTATTATACTTTCGGCTCACTTGAGAATAAGAAAAGCATTTTGAACCCAACGGATGAAACGGATGATGTTGTGGCTGGGGTCGTACCGCTCTCCCTGGCCGGTCATCGATTAGACAAGGTGCTGCCGGAAGTCTTTCCGCCACACTCACGATCGCAGTTACAGACGTGGTTGAAAGAGGGTCGGGTCCTCCTCAACGACGAGGTTCCCAGTGGTCGGATGGCCGTTAGCGGCGGGGAGTTGCTGACGCTGGACATGCCACCTGCCGAGCCGTCGAGCTGGGTGGCACAACCCGTTCCCCTAACGGTGGTGTACGAGGACGATGATGTGGCGATCATCGATAAGCCTGCCGGTTTAGTCGTCCACCCCGGCGCGGGGAACACCACAGGAACATTGGCCAACGGCGTTCTTCATCGCTATCCGCAGGCGAATCGCCTGCCTCGCGCGGGAATAGTGCATCGGCTCGACAAAGACACGAGTGGGCTGTTGGTCGTCGCGTTATCTGAGACCGCCCGGGGCGTCCTGATTCAGAATCTGGAAAATCGTGAAGTCCAACGGGAATATCTGGCTGTGATTAACGGCACGCTGATCAGTGGCGGATCTGTCGATGCGCCTATCGGCCGACATCCGCGCGATCGCATCAAAATGGCCGTGACGGAAAAAGGTAAGCCTGCGCAAACCGATTATCGGATTGTGGAGCGATTTCGAACGCATACCTTGCTCTCGTGTAAGCTTCATTCAGGCCGCACCCATCAGATTCGCGTGCATATGGCGCATCTTGGATATCCCCTGATCGGCGACCCGGTATACGGCGATCGCGTCCGGTTGCCCTCTAAAGCGTCCGAGATGCTTGTGACGGCCCTCTCGGGTTTTCGCCGGCAAGCGCTTCATGCCTCCACGCTGGGTTTTTTACATCCTTTGACCGGTGAGCCGCTGAGCTGGACAAGTGCTTTGCCCACCGACCTTGAGCTGCTTTTAGCCGCTTTGCGGGACGATAGCGTAGCCACCGAAGGATAATGGGATTGGTCCGCGGCGTAACTCCCGACTGGCCGGCGCCGCCGTGGGTGCGAGCGGTGACCACAGAGCGCAGTGCGCACGACCCGACTGATCCCTACGATGGATTTAATCTTGCGCAGCATGTAGACGATGAGCCGGGTCGGGTCATTCAGCATCGGGCAGATCTCGAACGCGAGCTCTCGATTCCAAGCAGTCCTTTATGGCTGGACCAGATCCATGGTACCGAGGTGGTGTGTCTTGACCAGGGTGCGCCGGCACATGCAGCCGATGGTGGTTTCACCGCGCAATCTGGAAAGACAGTGGCTGTGTTAACTGCTGATTGTGCGCCCATCTTTCTCACGAATCGATCGGGCGAGTTCGTGGGGTTACTGCACGGCGGTTGGCGGGGCGTGGCTGGAGGGATCGTGGAGCGGGGCTTGCGCTGTATACCGGCGCAGCCTGCCGATGTCCTGGCCTGGGTGGGCCCGACGATTGGGCCTGAACATTTTGAGATCGGGCCGGAAGTCAGAAGCCAGCTGATGCAAGATTCCGTCGATGAAAAATACTTTGTGCCAAGAGCAGATCGCTATGTCGCGAATCTTCCCGGACTTATCCTTGCTCGACTGACCAGAGCGGGCGTAGGCTACGCAGCGGCCAGCAACCTGTGCACCTATAGCGATGCCAAGCGCTGGTTTTCCTACAGGCGCCAGGGCGCCTGCGGCCGAATGGCTTCGCTTATCTGGCTGGCCGGTTAAAACTAAGTCTCTAGGATTCGTTCGCCACAAAAAAAGCGGGGCAAGAGCCCCGCTTTTTTGCTTTGTTTTGCTGCGCGCTTACGGCTTGGCAGTGCTCAGACCGAGAATCTCCCAATCCTGCATGCCGCCACGATACCACTTGATCTTGTGAGCCGGGTATCCGAACTTCAACAGGTTGGCAATATTGTTCGGGGACTGGCCACACCACATGCCGTTGCAGAACATGACGGCGGTTTTGGCTTCCGAGAAGTCAAACAGCCCTTCGCTTTCCTTAACATTAAAGACGGACTGCATGATCTCGGCGATGTCGATGGGCGTCGCGCCTTTGGCTGGGTTTAGTTTTGTCCACGGGACGTTAATTGCGCTTGGGATGGTGCCTTTGGCCACCCAGTCCGGTGTGCGGGAGTCAATGACGACGATTGAGGAGTCGCCATTGCTCATTTGTGCGGCGTAATCCATCAGCTCTCGCTCCGCAATGGTTTCCACACCCGGAGCCAGCACAGAGGGCTGGATACAAAACGGCGGGCAAGGGCGCGACGTTTTCGCGAAAGCGGGATTGACGGTATTGCCGTTGTCCTGGTTACGGGTGATGTCCGTCGTTTTGCCGTTGTGTTTAACGCTCACGGCCATCTGTTTGCCCCAGATACCAACAGGTTTGTTGTCGGCGGAAACCGATCCTAAAAGGGCGATACTCAGCAGGCCTCCAACGATGATTTTTGTGGTTTTCAAAGTACTCCTCCTATGGTTTTATTTACAGCGAAGTTTGCGACCCTTAACCAAAAAGGGTCTGGTTAATCACACTCAGGTTCTTTACAGATTTCGTGGTCTTGATGCGTCTCACACCAGGTGAAGCAGGCATTCTCGTTAGCTTCGCACCATGCTGCGGCGTCTCCACCCTCGGGTGGTCCGTCTGCAAACGCACCAGTCGAGAGCCACAAGAACCCAATTAGAATGCTGACGGTTGATTTCATCTCTTAAGTTTGAGCTTTTAAAAAAATACAGTCTAGGCCATGGGTCTTGTCTAGTAAATACCCTACATAAATAAGCACTTACTATCAACCTGGTTGAGTGGCATATTAGTCTCGCTTATCTCTGGCCAGATAGATAATCTCTTCACGCCAAGAGCTAATCACAAAATACCAATAAAGATCCGCCAGCTTATCCCTCGACGCGTTAAGAAGGGGCGCCAAAGCCGCCAACACGCAGATAGTTATATTGGTGTGAGGCCGCGAATCATGACTCCTTCGAACCATCAAGAAAAAGCGCAGACCTTAATAGGGCACCGCTTTCCGGCGGCGATCCCGTGGTTCGCGCGATTGGTCTTTGGGCTGCGTTTGGACGGTTTGTGGGAATTCGCGCCGCCCGCGAGGATCATCCGACGCTTCGTTCTCTTGCCGATTTGTTTTGCGATGAGCCAAATGCTGGCGACTGGTGCCCATGCAGAGCCGGTCTCTTTCAGTCTGCCTGACCTTGATGGGCGTTCGCACGCAGTATCGGACTACCGCGGTCGATGGGTGGTCGTTAACTTTTGGGCAACTTGGTGCAGCCCGTGTGTTCGAGAAATTCCGGAGTTGATCGCTTTTCGTGAGAATCATAAAGAGACGATCGAGATTCTTGGCATTGCTTTTGAAAAAACGTCTGTCGATCAAATTCGCGCCTTTGCGGATGAGTTCAAAATCAATTACCCCGTGCTCTTGATTGGCGATGAGCCTGTCATACCGCTTGAGCCGCTGAAGGGATTGCCCTCCACCTTCCTGCTTTCGCCAGACGGCGAGCTGCGCAAATCTCATGTGGGACCTGTTACCGCTGAACAACTGAGTCAGTGGTTGGAGGCTTTGCTCCCGAAGGCGAACTGAAGGCTAAGATCGGTAGCGTGGACATCCTTGGTGATTTGCCCGCAGGAAACAAAATCGACTCCTGTTGCCGCAATTTCCCGAATGGAGTCGATCGTTACGCCGCCGGATGCCTCAAGTTGGGCTTGCCCGTTGCTAAGCTGAACAGCCGCCCGCATTTCATCCAAAGAGAAGTTATCAAGAAGAATCCGTGGGGCACCAGCCGCAAGCGCTTCCTTGAGCTCGTCTAGATTTTCAACCTCGACTTCGATGAATTTGCACGTTCCGCTATGCGTCAACGCAATGCTTACCGCGGCCCTAATGGAGCCCGCAGCCCGAATATGGTTCTCTTTAATGAGGATGCCGTCGTAAAGACCGATGCGGTGGTTCGACGCGCCGCCACACCGCACCGCGTATTTCTGAGCGAGCCGCAGGCCCGGGATAGTCTTGCGGGTATCCAAAAGGACGGCTTTCGTGCCGGCAATTGCCCTCACCATGGCACGGGTGGCCGTCGCGGTACCGGAGAGGAGCTGCGCAAAGTTCAGAGCGCTTCGCTCCCCGGTTAATATGCTTCGGGCCGGGCCCGAAATTACGCACCACGTATCTCCCACCCCAATCTCATCTGTGTCCGCTCGGTGAAAATTGACAGAGACCGTGGGGTCAAGCGTTCGGAATACGCCCTCGATCCATGGGTTCCCGCACACCACCGCGCTCTCACGACTCACTAAGGTTGCTTTTGCGTATTCGCCGTCAGGCACCAGATTTGCAGTCAGATCGCCGGTACCGATATCTTCCCGAAGTGCGGCGCGTACCTGCCGGTCAATTTCATCTGGGTGGGGCGTAGCGTCCATCATTGTGACGGTCGATTCGTGGATCTCGCAGTTAGGAAAAAAAGCCGCAACCACAGCGGACGGGCAGGCCCCCGCGCGAAGTGTTTCAATCTTGGCTTGATTACCGCCAGTTTACCCCCATATTCAATAAGGTAAAACAGAAAGTCGCGGGCAGCCCGTGAAACGGCTGCTCGTTTTTTCGAAGGAGTAATTCGAGATGCGAATGGACAAACTGACAACTAAATTCCAGTTAGCGCTGGCAGACGCGCAAAGCCTGGCCTTGGGTCGAGATCATCAATTTATAGAGCCGGCACACCTGATGGTCGCACTCCTTGATCAAGAGGGCGGCAGTGTACGTTCGCTCTTGGCGCGATCGGGTGCCAATACGCAGACGCTGCGTTCGCGCTTGGGCGAAGTCGTGGATGGGTTTCCAAAGGTGGAAGGTACCGGCGGTGATGTGCAGATCTCTGCGGATCTGGCTCGAGCGCTAAATCTGAGCGACAAGCTGGCCCAAAAGCGCGGTGATCAATTCATATCGAGTGAACTTTTTATCCTCGCTGCGTTGCAGGACGGCAATAAATTATCCGAGACCCTGCGAGAGGCTGGTGTGGTGAAAGGAGCCGTCGAGAAGGCGATTGATGACATGCGCGGCGGCGAGGCAGTCAGTGATCCGAACGCCGAAGAACAGCGCAATGCCCTAGAAAAATATTCCATTGACCTCACGGAAAGGGCAGAGCAGGGGCGTCTTGATCCGGTGATTGGCCGCGATGAGGAGATTAGACGAACAATTCAGGTGTTGCAACGCCGCACAAAGAACAACCCGGTGCTTATCGGTGAACCTGGCGTAGGCAAGACGGCTATCGTTGAAGGATTAGCGCAGCGGATCGTCGATGGTGAAGTGCCGGAAGGTGTTCGCGGCAAGCGCGTACTGGCCTTGGATATGGGTTCGTTGATCGCTGGCGCCAAATTCCGCGGTGAATTTGAAGAGCGCTTAAAGGCAGTGCTGAGTGATCTCAGCAAACAGGAAGGACAGGTCATTCTTTTTATCGACGAGCTGCACACCATGGTAGGAGCCGGAAAGGCAGATGGGGCAATGGACGCCGGCAATATGCTAAAGCCTGCGCTCGCGCGGGGAGAGCTACACTGTATCGGCGCAACCACCCTTGATGAATACCGCCAATACGTAGAAAAAGACGCGGCCTTAGAGCGGCGGTTCCAAAAGGTTGTGATCGGAGAGCCCGACGTGGAAAGCACCGTGGCGATTCTGCGCGGCCTTAAAGAGAAATATGAGGTGCATCACGGCGTCGATATTACCGACCCGGCGATTGTTGCTGCCGCCACGCTCTCGCATCGATATATCAGCGATCGGAAACTACCGGATAAAGCGATCGATCTCATTGATGAGGCGGCGAGTCGGATTCGGATGGAGATTGATTCCAAGCCGGAATCCATGGACCGATTAGATCGTCGACTGATTCAACTCAAGATCGAGCGTGAGGCCGTCAAGAAAGATACCGATGAGGCCTCGAAGAAGCGCCTCAGCGCTCTAGAAACCGAGATTCACGATATTGAGCGCGAGTATGCCGATCTTGACGAGATCTGGAAGGCGGAGAAGGCTGCTGTGCAGGGCAGTCAGCACGTTAAAGAGGCGCTTGATCAGGCGCGCATCGAGGTTGAGGCTGCGCGTCGGGCGGGCGATCTCGCGAGGATGTCAGAGCTGCAATACGGGCGTATCCCTGAGATCGAACGGCAGCTTGCAGATGCTCAGGTTCATGAATCTTCGGGCGATGCCAAGCTGCTGCGCAATAAGGTCACTGATGAGGAAATTGCAGAGGTCGTCGCCCGCTGGACCGGCATTCCGGTATCGCGGATGCTGGAGGGCGAGCGCGAGAAGTTGCTGCGAATGGAGACCGAACTCCATCGTCGAGTGATCGGACAGGACGAGGCAATCAAAGCGATGGCGGACGCCATTCGACGCTCTCGGGCAGGCTTGTCCGATCCCAATCGACCCTACGGCTCTTTTTTATTTTTAGGGCCAACCGGGGTAGGCAAGACGGAACTTTCAAAAGCGGTCGCGTCGTTTCTTTTTGATTCGGAAGAGTCCATGGTTCGTATCGACATGTCTGAATTCATGGAAAAGCATTCGGTGGCGAGGCTGATTGGGGCGCCTCCCGGTTATGTAGGATATGAAGAGGGCGGTTATCTCACGGAGGCCGTTCGGCGACGGCCGTATTCCGTCATCCTGATGGATGAGGTGGAAAAAGCGCACCCCGATGTCTTTAACGTGCTGCTGCAGGTTCTTGATGACGGTCGCCTGACCGATGGACAGGGGCGCACCGTTGATTTCCGTAATACGGTCATTGTGATGACGTCCAACCTGGGATCTGAGCGGATTCAGGAATTTGCCGGCGAGGGACAGTACACTGAGATTAAAGCTGCAGTGATGGGCGTTGTCGGCCAGCACTTCAGGCCCGAGTTTATAAACCGTGTCGATGACATCGTGGTGTTCCATCCGCTTGCGAAAGAACAGGTGCATGACATCGCCCGAATTCAGGTAGCTATATTAGAAGCACGACTTGCGGCGCGGGATCTGGTGTTGAATGTGACGCCTGCGGCGATTGACAGGCTTGCGGAAGCGGGCTTCGATCCGGTCTATGGTGCTCGTCCCCTGAAAAGGGCCATACAAACGCATTTGGAAAACCCTCTGGCGCAGGAGATCCTCACCGGGCGTTTTGGGCCGGGCGATACCATCGTGGCGGACGCGACCGACGGCGAAATTCATTTCCGTTCGGGGGTGGCCGACAGCGTAGCGGCGGCCCAGGTCGCCTGAGCCGGGCCACGTGTGCGCCTGGCCGGCCCCGATAGCGGAGCCGGGTGTCGTGGCTAATGGGGTTTACAAGCGATAGACTCCGATAAAAGAAGTCGGACTGATGCCATGAAAGCCATGATCCTCGCCGCGGGGAAGGGGACGCGGGTAAGACCACTCACCCACGCGATGCCAAAACCCATGATTCCGGTTCTGGGAAAGCCGGTCATGGAGTACCTCGTTGAGCACCTCGCTCGACACGGCTTCGACCAGATCATGGTGAATGTCAGCCACTTGGCGCCCGCAATTGAGGGCTATTTTGGCGATGGTCGGCGCTGGGGTGTTGAGATTGGTTATTCCTTTGAGGGTCATCTCGAGGGTGGCGAGATGGTTGCGTCACCCGTCGGATCAGCCGGGGGTATCAAGCGAATCCAGGAGTTCAGCGGATTTTTTGACGATACCTTTCTAGTGGTCTGTGGCGACGCCGTTATTGATTTGGATCTGTCCGCTGCGTTGAGAAAGCACTGGCAGTCGGGAGCGCTGGCCAGCATCGTTGTCCGGGAGGTGCCCCGCGATAAGGTTTCCAACTACGGTGTCGTAGTCTGTGAGGCGAATGGGCAGATTCAGTCATTTCAGGAAAAGCCGTCCGAGGAGGATGCCCTCTCGCAGCTGGTAAATACAGGCATCTATATTTTCGAGCCCGGCATTGTTGATCTCATCCCGAAAGACACCAATTTTGATATTGGCTCTGAGCTGTTTCCATTGATTCTTCAGAGAGGAATCGCCTTTAACGCGATTGCCTCTCCATTCACCTGGATTGATATCGGCCAGCTCAGTGATTACTGGGAGGCGAACCAGCAGCTGATGCGTGGCAGGCTTCGCGGCGCCCAAATGCCCGGCACCGAAGTGCGACCCAAAATCTGGACCGGACTTAACGTCAAGATCGATTGGGATGAGGTACGCGTAGAAGGTCCGGTGTATATCGGATCAGCATCCTGCATTGAGCCGGGAGTGCAGATCTACGGCCCTACTTGGATCGGTAACGGGTGTCATCTGGAGAGTGGGGCAAAAATATCCCGCAGCATTGTTTTTGATTACAGCCGCGTGGGTCCTTCCGGGTCAGTGTCCGAGGCGCTGGTATTTGGCCGCAACTGTGTAGATCAAAACGGCGATCCTATCCCCGATGTCGGTGGCGCATTGGATTGGGTGGGGGATTCGCGAGAGGTTGCCGAGCAACAAGCTGGGAAGTAAGACCCATCGTTCATACGATGGGTCTCAAGCATTTGCGCAGTACCGAATCGTTCAGTGCCCGCTCAGCGCCGCTTTTGTGAGAAGTTGATTCACTCGCTGAACGTATGCAGCCGGCTCCGGTAACGGGGCACCCTCGCTAAGGGCGGCCTGATCGAATAATACTCGGGTCCAGTCCTCTAATTGCGCATGGGCGGGGTCTAACTGACGGATCAGGGGGTGATCAGGATTTATCTCCATGATGGGTTTAGCTTCAGGTGCTGACTGACCCATGGCCTGAAGAATGCGCTCCAAATTTCCACCAAGATCTGTCTCATCCGCTACCAGGCACGCCGGTGAGTCGGTGAGACGATGACTGACGCGCACGCTTTTTACTTTCTCTCCAAGAAGCTCCTGCATTCTCTCAGTGAGCCCGACAAGTCCTTTGGCTTTATCCTCGCTGGCTTTTTTGTCTTCATCGCTGGCGAAGTCGTCAAGCTCCAACGCGCCTTTAGCGACAGATTTCAGCGGTTTATCTTTGTATTGCCCGAGAGAAGACACGAGCCACTCATCAACCGGATCGCTCAACAACAGGACCTCGATATCGTTCTTCCGGAATATTTCAAGGTGCGGGGACGTGCTTGCGGCACTATGCGATTCCGCGGTGATGTAATAAATAGCCTTTTGCTTCATCGGCATGCGCTTGAAGTAAGCGGCTAAGGACTCGGACTGCTCAGCGCCTGCTGAGCGGGTGGAATTAAAGCGCAGAAGATCAGAGATTAGGGTGCGGTTGTCATGGTCCTCCACCACGCCTTCCTTAAGAACCTTGCCAAACTCCTTCCAGAAGCCCGCGTACTGATCAGGCTCTTTCTCGGCCATCTTGCTGAGCTCTGAGAGGATTTTCTTAACCGAGGCTGAACGAATGCGGTCGATGTCCTTGTTGTTCTGCAAAAACTCCCGAGAGACATTGAGCGGCAAATCGGCGGCGTCGACTACCCCGCGGACAAAGCGGAGATAGGACGGCATCAGATACTTCGAGTCGTCCATGATAAAGATGCGACGGACGTAAAGATTGATGCCGTGGCGCTGATCTCGATCCCAAAGATCAAAAGGGGCCTTTTGGGGTATGAAAAAGAGGGACGTATATTCCAGATTGCCCTCGACCCGGTTGTGCAGTGTCGCTAGGGGAGGTTCGCTGTCGTAAGTCAGCGTTTGATAGAACCGGGCGTATTCCTCTTCCGAGACCTCCGTCTTTGATCGAGACCACAGTGCAGAGCCGCTGTTGACTGTTTCCCACTCGTCTTTCTTTTCCTTGTCGTTCGATCGCATCTCGATAGGAAGCGAGATATGGTCTGAGTAGCGACTGACGATGCCTCGTAGACGGTAATCGTCAAGAAATTCCGCGTCCTCCTCGCGAAGGTGTAGCGTGATGGTGGTGCCGCGTTCGGCGACGTCGGTATGATCGATGGTGTATTCACCCTCACCATCGGAAGACCAGTGTATTCCAGCGCTACTGTCTGCGCCGGCACGACGGGTTGTCAGCTCGACCTTTTGCGCAACCAGAAAAGCCGAGTAAAAGCCCACTCCAAACTGACCAATCAGGTTAGCATCACTCTTCGTGTCGCCGCTCATGGCCTGCAGGAATTGTTTGGTTCCAGAGCGGGCAATCGTGCCGATGTTCTCGATCACTTCGTCTTCGCTCATGCCGATACCGTTATCCCGTATCGTGACCGTTTTGGCAGTTTTGTCGACACTGACCTGAATGCGTAGCGTTTCGCCTTCCTCCATTAGGCCCGCGTCGGTTAGGGCCGAGAATCGAAGTCGGTCGCAGGCATCAGAAGCGTTGGATATGAGTTCGCGAAGAAAGACCTCTTTGTTTGAGTAAAGCGAGTGAATCATCAACTGCAGAAGTTGCTTGACCTCGGTTTGGAAGCTGTGGGTCGTGGGGCTAGCCGTGTCGGACATGTATCAAAACTCCGCTTTGATGGGATTTATTGACGAAACCAAATGAGGACAAAGTATGGGGTTCGCCAGGCGAATTTCAAGCCGCGCTGCGGCGCCGGCAAGCCTAAAACATGAGACTTTCGCGCCGTCTTATGAGATGACACCAAAGGACGGCGCGCCTAAAGGCTGGCCATATCCGTTAAAATCGCCAGCCCTCAGCGATTAGGGCTGACCGTCGGGGCATAGCGCAGTCTGGTAGCGCACCTGCTTTGGGAGCAGGGGGTCGGGGGTTCGAATCCCTCTGCCCCGACCAATTTAATTCGGCGAGATCTCAGGCGCCCGTAGCTCAACCGGATAGAGCAACGGCCTTCTAAGCCGTAGGTTACAGGTTCGAGTCCTGTCGGGCGCGCCAGGCTCTGAGCGGCCTTTCCGAGCAACGCTCAACTGTCTGCGGTAGCGACGCTACGCCGTTTGGGAGATAATTGAAGGCTATCGAAAAGGTTTGTGGTGGCCGTAGCTCAGTTGGTAGAGCCCCGGATTGTGATTCCGGCCGTCGTGGGTTCGAGTCCCATCGGCCACCCCAGTTTCCAACCAATCGTCTTTCGGGCCGTTAGCTCAGTTGGTAGAGCAGCTGACTCTTAATCAGCGGGTCGTAGGTTCGATCCCTACACGGCCCACCATTCTTTCACGGTCTCGAGCATTGCCGTGTGGCGCTATGGTGTGGAAAGTCTGGTGTTAAGTCGAAGCACGTTTCTTTTCGGGCTGGTTGGAGCCGGTTAATGAGATTACTATGATTGATTTGATGTCCATTGCGCGCACCGAGGCAGATGGCGGTGACTTGTTCTCAATCTTTAATGCGCTGTACGACGCGGGAGATATCAAGCCGGAAGGCTATCCTGATGCCGTGGTCTGGAAGGGTGGGTATCACGACGGCCGCATTCAGCCGGTCGCGCACTCGTTGACCGATGCCTATGCCCTATTGGGCACAGTTGCCGCTATCGATATTCTCGGACTGCCGTTTTATGCAGTCCCGATGTGGTCGCAGTATCGGCATGACACCAAGCTCGAGGCGCTAAGTTGGTTTGGGAACATGCCGTGTATCTCCATTAAATGGTCGACCGCCGGCGACGCCTACGTACGCGATGCGGATGGCAATAAGGTGGTTGTGATGGGCAAATCCGGTAATGCGCCGCTACGCACGCAGGCTGGGGTGTACTGCAATGTTCGACCGTACGGACCCATTACGGTCGTGCGATGTATGCCGTGCCTGCCTTACTCTCAGGACAAACCAAAGTTTAAGGTTGATCGCAATACCGGGATTGTTCATTCGGAGATGAATACTCCGGCGATTCAAATGGCGTATGCAAACCGCTTGTTCCTGAAACTTGTGCACGAAACCAAAAAACTGGGGCGTGTGGCGATGAAGCCTACCCAGGCTATGGAGGACGGCATCAACGCCGGTCTGCACAGTTGGATGATCCAGGGCACAAAGTTTGAAGTCGGGCGCAAGTATGCGGTCGATCCCTATGTCGAGCACAAGGAGGCTATCGACGCTATCGTGTCGTTGTTGCCGCCGGATTTCAAAGCGGGCATGGAGAACTGGGGCGGTCGGATTGAGCAGCATATCGCCGATACCAATTATGGTCTGCTGCTGTGGGACCTGATTGAGCAGCGTGACTGCATTATTCTGGCTACCGATCTCGATGGCGACCGTCTCACCGACCTATTGGCTGACGTGTCGGACCCGCTTCGCGCCTTTGGCGGCCGTCTGGCTGCGCATTTGGGGCAAGACATCGATACCGCGAAGGTTTGGAGCGCGATGGGGTATACCACCGGCAATGGTCGCGATATGACGTCGGTCATGCATCGGATGAAAGGTCCGGCCATTCATGAGCAGACTCTCGGATCAGCAGATGCGATGCTTCTGCGGTTGCTCGATGGGGATGAGTCGATGGGCGGAACCAAGCAGCCTTATGATCCGCGAATCCACTTTGTTCTGATTCGAGATGCCTATCTGGACGCCAACCCTGGGAACGCGGCACTTGCACGCTGGCTCGATGACGCGCTCGCGCAGTTCGATGAAGTGTATTCGGGGTTACGGCCGGGCTTTCTTGAGGGATACGCGGCGCTTAAAGAGCGCATCAAGCCCTGGGGTGCGTAAGGACGTTCCCCATGGCCCTTAGGGCTCTTCTCGACGCGGTGTCGAGAACACGCGCTTTGGCCTTAAAATAAGCGGGTGGCGAGTGCGATGCGACGAAAGCGCTGTATGGCCCTTGCTGATGAGGTGTCGGGCGCCGGCTGAGCAGGCCCGGTTAGACAGCACTTTAGGTCATCGGGTTACAGGCGGTCAGAACAGGGAATCGAATTTACCCATCGCGAAAGTGGCGGAACTGGTAGACGCGCTGGTTTTAGGTGCCAGTGGGGCAACCCGTGGGAGTTCGAGTCTCCCCTTTCGCACCATCTGATCTGCGATCTGGAAATCCTTCCGATAGATAAGAAAGTGCGCATGTCGAGTAACTATAGAGGCTAATGAAGTGATGGATGTAGCAATTGAAAATACTGGTGCGATTGGGCGTCGCATGACCGTAAAGGTGCCTGCCGAGCAATTGGACGGCGCGGTCACCGCAAAACTGAACCGGCTGGCAAAGACTGCCAAGATCGCGGGCTTCCGACCCGGCAAGGTACCGATGAAAGTGATCGAGTCACGCTTCGCCGACCAGGCCCTTGCAGAGGCCGCCGACGAGTTGATCAGTCGGAGTTACTTTTCAGCTCTCACTGAGAAAGAACTTGATGCCGCCGGCCCCCCCGCCATCGAACCAAAAACGATGGCTCGCGGACAGGATCTTGAATTCGTCGCAGACTTTGAGATTTTCCCTGATGTCACAAAGACTGACTTAAAGGGAGTTGCGATAGAGCGCCAGCACTGTGAGGTCAAGGACGAGGATATTGACCGAACGATTGATACCTTGCGCCAGCAGCGAACAGCCTACACGGCCGCGGAAAAAACTGCGGGAACTGATGATCAAGTCACCATCGATTTTGAGGGCAGGGTTGATGGCGAGGTCTTTCAGGGGGGTGAGGCTAAAGACTATGCGGTTGTTCTTGGAAAGGGAGCGCTTTTGGCAGACTTTGAAAACGCCCTGATGGACGCTAAGGCGGGTGATGACCTCACTATTGCGTTGACATTTCCTGAGGACTATCCCGGTACCGAAGTGGCCGGAAAAGCGGCCGAGTTTTCGGTAAAGGTAAAAGAAGTGGCCGCCCCTGAGGTCCCGGAGATTGATGAAGCGTTCATAAAGACTTTTGGTATTGAAGATGGCTCCGTGGAGGCCTTTCGTACCGAAATTCGGACCAGTCTCGAAAGGGAGCGCGATCAGCGCGCCCGCATGAAGGTCCGGGAGACCGTATTGGATGCGCTCATGAAGGATAACGAGTTTGAGGTGCCCACCGCATTGGTTGACGAGGAGATCAATCGATCCATCCAGGCGGTGCGTCAGCAACTTCAGCAACGGGGTCTTCCTCACGACGGACCCATCGACCGCGCGAATTATCTGGATGAGGCTTACCGGAGGGTGCGGTTGGGCCTCGCTATGCACGGTGTGGTGAAGCGATTGGAGATCAAGCCCGATGCAGACCGCGTTCGTGAACGGGTGATGGAGATGGGCTCAAGCTATAGCGATCCCGAGCAGTTTACAAAATGGTATTTCGAAGATAAGAGCCGGCTTGCCCAGATCGAGGCGGTGGTGGTTGAAGAACAGGCGGTTGATGCCTTGCTTGCTGAGGCCACGGTAACGGATGCCACCGTCAGCTTCGAAGAATTCATGCGACCGGAAGCGCCTGCAGGCGGCCCTGATGGCGGCCCTGCTAGAGTAGAAGCATAAACCGCAATAAACCCCACGACGAGTTAATGAGACTATGGCAAAACTGACCGGCAATTCTGATCTTCCCGAGGTGCAAAACCTCGGCCTCGTCCCCATGGTGATCGAAACCACGGGTCGGGGTGAGCGGGCATTTGATATCTATTCACGACTTCTCAAAGAGCGCGTCGTCTTTATGGTCGGCCCCGTTGAGGATCATATGGCGAACCTTATCGTAGCCCAGCTTTTGTTCCTCGAATCAGAAAACCCAGATAAGGATATTCATCTGTATATCAATTCGCCGGGTGGCTCGGTCAACGCGGGCATGGCCATTTACGACACGATGCAGTTTGTTCGTCCGAGCATCAGTACGGTGTGTATCGGCCAAGCAGCAAGCATGGGGGCGGTGATCCTCGCCGGCGGCGCTGCCGGGAAGCGGTTCACGCTCCCGCATTCCCGAATCATGATTCACCAGCCCTGGGGCGGCTTCCAGGGGCAGGCGACCGATATCGATATCCATGCGCGTGAGATCTTGAGGTTGAGAGAACGGCTGAATCAGGTCCTTGCTCACCACACGGGAAAGGACGTCGCAGAGGTCACCACGGATACGGAGCGCGATAATTTCATGGATGAGAATGAGGCGGTTGCGTACGGTCTGGTGGACCGCGTTCTCAAAAGTCGAGCGGATGAATAGACCGAGTCTTTGCGTCTAGTTTTCTAGCGCTTGCATTTTCTCGCTAAAGCCTGCATCTTAAGGGCTGAGCATATAAGCAGAATCTCATAGAGTACGCGTCAGTAACGAGAGAAACATCGATGGCCGAGGACGACAAGGAAAAGAAAAGCGATAAGCTCCTGTACTGCTCTTTTTGCGGAAAGAGTCAGCATGAGGTAAGAAAGTTGATCGCCGGCCCGTCTGTGTTCGTGTGCGATGAGTGTGTCGAACTTTGCAACGAGATAATTCGCGAAGAAGCGGAAGATGCGGACGATGGCGAGGCATCAAGCGCGCGCTACCCAACCCCTCGTGAAATATGTGAGCGCCTTGATGATTATGTGATTGGTCAGGCGGAGGCCAAGAAAGTCCTCTCCGTGGCGGTCTATAACCACTACAAGCGAATCGAAAACGAAGGCAGTAACGGCTCAGGCGATATTGATATCTCCAAAAGCAACATTCTGATGATTGGCCCTACCGGCTCTGGAAAGACACTACTTGCGGAAACCCTGGCCCAGGAACTCAATGTCCCATTCACGATTGCCGATGCGACCACGCTGACAGAAGCCGGTTATGTGGGCGAGGATGTTGAAAACATCATTCAGAAGCTTCTACAAAAATGCGATTACGACGTCGAGAAGGCGCAAGTCGGTATCGTCTACATCGATGAGATCGATAAGATTTCTCGCAAAGCCGACAATCCGTCAATCACGCGCGATGTATCGGGCGAGGGGGTGCAACAGGCGCTCCTAAAGTTGATCGAGGGGACGGTGGCTTCCGTGCCTCCGCAGGGCGGTCGTAAGCATCCTCAGCAGGAATTCCTGCAGGTGGATACCCGAAATGTGCTCTTTATATGTGGCGGTGCATTCGCGGGGCTTGAGCGCGTTATTCAGGAGCGCTCGGAGAAAGCAGGAATCGGATTTGGCGCGGATATAAAGAGTAAGACGGACGACAAGCACGTTGGCGAATTCTTAAACAGTCTTGAGCCCGAGGATCTCGTCAAGTATGGGCTGATTCCTGAATTCGTTGGCCGGCTGCCGGTGGTAGCGACTCTGGCAGAACTGGATGAAGACGCTCTCGTGACCATTCTGACCGAGCCCAAGAACGCGCTCGTTAAGCAATACCAAAAACTCTTCGAACTCGAGGGCGTTGAGCTTGAGTTCCGAGATGACGCTCTGCGCGCTATCGCCCGCCGCGCCCTCGCTCGAAAGACTGGCGCCCGAGGTCTTCGGTCGATTCTTGAGAAAGCACTCCTTGAGACCATGTTCGAGCTTCCCTCAATGGAGAACGTGACGCGGGTCACCGTGGACGCAAACGTGATCGAAGAGGGCTCCCAGCCGCTCTTCATGTACGAAGACGCGCCAAGCAAAGTATCCAGTCGCTCCTCCTGATTTTCCTTGTTCCGAAAGGGTAATACGGGGAATTCTGAAGAATTCCTTGAAATAACCCCTGTTCGACCCCAAACTAGAAATCAGAAGGCCAATGCTTTCCGGCGTGCCGGAACGGCCCGTTGAACTGAATCCTTGATGCGGCGGAATCCCAATGAGCGAAGACAACCCGATTGATCCTATCAGCCCGAGAACACGCTATCACATGCTTCCCCTCAGGGATGTGGTGGTGTTTCCGCACATGGTGCTACCTCTTTTTGTAGGGCGCGAAAAATCGATTCACGCTCTCGAGGAAGCGGTTCAGGCAGGGAAGCAGATATTTCTGGCAGCTCAGCACGACGCGGCCGATGACGATCCGAACCCGGAGGCCATCTTTAATGTGGGTACGGTCGCTAATATCCTGCAGTTGCTCAAACTCCCTGACGGTACCGTCAAGGTGCTCGTGGAAGGTATTTCACGAGCAGTGATCACCGACTACGTCGAGACTGAAGAGAGTTTTGTGGTCGACGCGACATCGATAGCCGAAGGCACCTTCGATGAGCGAGAGGGAGAGGTTCTGACGCGCACCGTGACGTCTGAGTTTGAGCAGTACGTAAAACTAAATTCCAAAATCCCTCCTGAGGTGCTGACGTCGCTTTCAGGCATCGATGATCCCGGTCGGCTTGCGGATACCATTGCCGCGCACCTCACGTTGCGCAATGAAGATAAACAGAAGATTCTGGAGCTTGGAGATGTCGCCGAGCGGTTGGAGCATATTCTCGGCATCATGGAATCGGAGATTGACCTCCTGCAGGTCGAGAAACGGCTTCGGGGTCGCGTGAAGAAGCAGATGGAGAAAAGCCAGCGCGAGTACTATCTGAATGAGCAGATGAAGGCTATCCAGAAAGAATTGGGCGAAATGGACGATGCACCCAACGAAATGGAAGAGCTTCAGCAGAAAGTTGACAAGGCAGGTATGCCGACGGAGGCGCGTGAAAAGGCAGAGTCGGAGCTCAAGAAATTAAAGATGATGTCTCCCATGTCTGCAGAGGCCACCGTGGTTCGCAATTACATTGAATGGCTGACGCAGGTCCCGTGGAAGAAACGCAGTCGTGTCTCAAAGGATTTAGCCAAGGCGGAAGCTATTCTCGAAGCCGACCACTACGGGCTTGAGAAAGTCAAAGAGCGAATTCTGGAATACCTCGCCGTGCAGCAGCGAATCAACAAGGTAAAAGGGCCAATCCTGTGTCTCGTCGGACCGCCAGGCGTGGGTAAAACGTCCCTCGGTGAATCAATAGCCCGCGCAACAAATCGCAAGTTCATGCGCATGTCCCTGGGAGGCGTTCGCGACGAGGCGGAGATCCGAGGCCATCGTCGGACCTATATTGGATCGATGCCCGGAAAGATTATCCAAAACATGGCTAAGTCGGGCACCCGAAATCCCTTGTTCATGCTGGATGAAGTAGACAAGATGTCTATGGACTTTCGTGGTGACCCATCCTCTGCGTTACTGGAGGTCCTGGATCCCGAGCAGAACCATAAGTTTGGTGATCATTATTTGGAGGTGGACTACGATCTCTCCGAAGTCATGTTCGTCGCCACTGCGAACACTTTGAATATCCCGGGGCCGCTGTTGGACCGGATGGAGGTTATTCGCATCTCGGGATACACCGAGGATGAAAAAATCAATATCGCATCTAATTACCTTGTCAGTAAACAGCGCCGAAACAATGGTCTGAAAGAAGAAGAGATCAGCATTAATCAGCAGGCGTTGACCGATATCGTTCGCTACTACACCCGTGAGGCAGGCGTTCGAGGGTTGGATCGAGAAATCGCAAAGATCTGCAGAAAAGTGGCGAAAGAGCTCTTACTTGATCCGCAGAAAAACAAGGTGCCGGTGTCTGCACGTAATTTGTCGAAGTACCTTGGAGTGCGCCGGCACCGTTACGGACGCGCTGAAGAAAACAACCGAGTCGGTCAAGTTACCGGCCTCGCCTGGACAGAGGTGGGCGGCGAGCTGCTCACCATTGAATCGGCTGTCATGCCCGGGAAGGGGAAACACAGCTACACAGGGAAGCTGGGCGACGTGATGCAGGAGTCGATTCAGGCGGCCATGTCCGTCATTCGAACTCGAGCTACGCATTACGGTATCGACCCTGAATTTTTTGGGAAGAAGGATATCCACATACATGTCCCGGAGGGGGCAACGCCAAAAGATGGCCCCAGTGCGGGTATCGGAATGTGCACGGCGGTCATCTCAGCAATTACGGGGATCGCGGTTCGTTCCGATGTTGCAATGACCGGAGAGATTACGCTTCGCGGCGAGGTGCTTCCTATCGGGGGCCTGAAAGAAAAGCTGCTGGCGGCTCATCGAGGCGGCATCACCACCGTGCTGATACCCAAAGACAACGAGAAAGACCTTGTTGAGATCCCCAAGAATATAAAAAGCGGCTTGGAGATTATCTCTGTGCGTTGGATTGATGAGGTTATTTCTGTGGCCCTCGAAAAAATGCCTGAGCTTGACGCGGTCGGCGCCGAAGAGGTGTCAACAACAGCGACAACTGACGAAGATGACTCGAAAAAAGGCACAGCAAGAACCCATTAATCGCGCAGCGCTCGCTGGAGGTTAGGATGAATAAATCAGATCTCATTGATGCCGTCGCCTCGCAGACTGGGCTCGCAAAAGATCAGGCGGGAGCCGCCGTTGAGTCCGTTTTTGGGACGATCTCCGAGGCACTGAGCCGTGGCGACACGGTGTCTTTGGTGGGTTTTGGCGTCTTCTCCGTTAGTGCGCGTGCGGGCCGAACAGGCCGTAATCCGCGAACGGGGGAGAGCATCGAGATCGCGGCCTCGCGTGCGCCCAAGTTCAAGGCTGGTAAAGGCCTCAAGGATGCCGTAAACTAGCGCGCCCTCAGGGTGCTTAGCTCAGTTGGGAGAGCGTCGCCCTTACAAGGCGAAGGTCGCAGGTTCGAACCCCGCAGCACCCACCAAGGTTTCGACGCTATTCTTCGTTCTCTGACGAGGAACTTTTCGGAGCGGTAGTTCAGTTGGTTAGAATACCGGCCTGTCACGCCGGGGGTCGCGGGTTCGAGTCCCGTCCGCTCCGCCACTTTGTTTCCGAATGTCTTTTGAGCCACACTCGCCCTGATACAATGGTTGGCTGCCGCGGATCTTTTACGCCTCGTAACCTCTGATTTTTTGCCATGCTGACTGCTATCAAAGAGCGTGCCTCAGGTTGGATTGCCTGGACGCTGGTTATCCTTATCTCCATTCCTTTTGCCCTGTGGGGTATTAATTCTTACTTCGAAGGCGCGTCCAAAGTATCGGTGGCCTCCGTGAACGGCGTGGATCTTGAGGATGGGATGTATCAGCAAGCACTCTCCGAGCGACGCCGTGCCATGGTGCAAATCATGGGTCGCAATGTCGACGCCGATTTCTTTGCGAGCACAACTTTCAAACTTCAGGTCCTGGAATCCCTGATTGATTCAAATCTCCAGGCGGAATACCTTCGCGACAGGGGATACCGACTTACGGATGAGCAATTATCGAAGCGCATCGGGTCATTCGAAGCCTTTCAGGTGGATGGACAGTTCGATCCCGTTCGCTATGAGCAGTTGGTTCAGAACGCGGGGCTCTCGCTGGAGGCCTTTGAAGGCCAGCAGCGTCAGCAGGGCGCGGTAGACCAGTTACGCGCCGGTTTGCGCGACAGTTCCTTGGTCGTGTCGTCCATGACTGACCGGGCGATCGCATTGTTGTTCCAAGTTCGCCAAGGCGCTTACGCCATACTCGAAATTCAAGATTTCGAGCAGATGGCATCCGTCGAAGAAGATGCGATACGCAAAGAATTCGATGACCAAGCAGATCGCTATATCGCGCCCGAGCAGATGCAAGTAGAGTTTATTCGACTCTCCGTTGACGAATTAGCCCGGCAGGCTGTCCTCACCGAGGCGCAGCAGCGTGACTATTACGAAGCCAATGCGGATCGCTTCACCCAACCGGGGAGTCGGTCGGCGAGGCACATTCTTCTTACTGTACCTTCCGACGCGAACGATGAGATGGTGGAAACCGTCAGAGGTGAGGCGGAGCAACTGATCCAACGAATTCGGTCGGGAGAAGATTTCGCCGAGATTGCAAAAGTCAGCTCCAAGGATCCTGGTTCGGCTGGCCGTGGTGGAGATCTTGGGATCATCCGTCCCGGAACAATGGCGCCCGCGTTTGAGGAAGCGGTTTTCGCTCTCGAAGAGAGCGAAATAAGCGCACCTGTGCGCACGAGTTACGGCTGGCACGTTATTCAGCTTACCGAGCTTCGCGAGAGCAGCACCAAGCCGTTCGAAGAGGTCAGCGGCGAGATCAAAAGTACGCTCGAGCGCGAATGGGCTGAGGCCAAATTTGTTGCGATGGCAGAAGATTTTCAGAATCTTATTTTTGAGCAGCCCGGATCGCTATTGCCCGCAGCAGACTTTTTAGGATTGACCGTCCAGCGCAGCGAGTGGTTTTCAAGAGACGAGGGTGAGGGGGTTGCCGCGGAGGCATCGGTTCGTGAAGCCGCCTTCAGCGACGATGTGCGCGTTGACGGATTGAATAGTGAGATGCTGGAAATTGGCAATGACACCTTGGTTGCGATTCATTTTGCGGATTTTCGGGATGAACGGAAAAAGACGTTCGACGAAGTTCGTGTTGAGATCACCGATGCGTTAAAGGCGCAGGCTGCGGCTGAGCTACAGGAAGCCGAGGCTAAGGCCTTAGTGGATAAGTTGCGCGACGGAGGAGCTTGGGGTGACGTGCTTGCAGGACGAGATCTGCAGACAAATGATCTTCCTGAGGATCTCGATAACCTGACCGATCCGAGGGAACGGGCGGTGGCCGGGATTATGTACTCGGCGCCTGCGCCGGCCGACGGCGACGTCGCCTACGGATATTCTGCTTTGGGATCGAGCTATGTCATCTACAGGCTCGATGCCGTGATTCCGGGAAACCCAGCAGAGATCACCGAAACCGAGGCAGATCAGGTGAAGATGCTGATCGAGACTCGTGTGGGCGAAGAACTATATTCCGGCCTCAGCCGAGCGCTACGGGCATCGGCGGACGTGCAGATTTTCGAAGAAAATCTTTAGTGGTGTGGTCCGCCGCGATTAGCCTGCGGCATCTTGTGCGACGTTGGGGCTAATTCCAACGGTGTTGAAGCCGCCGTCCACATAGGTAATCTCGCCGGTTATGCCGGATGCGAGATCTGAGCACAAAAACGCGGCCGTATTACCAACCTCCTCAATGGTTACACCACGGCCCAAAGGTGCAGTCACTTCATAGAAATGCAGCATCTGCTTAAGGCCCTTTATTCCTGACGCCGCTAGCGTTTTTATTGGCCCTGCTGAGACGCCATTGACACGGATTCCCTCGCTGCCAAGCGATTGCGCTAAATATCGAACGTTCGCTTCGAGACTCGCCTTTGCTAATCCCATGACGTTATAACCCGGCATGGAACGCTCGGCTCCGATATAGCTCAAAGTGAGCATTGCGCCGCCTGATGCCATCATGGGCCGTACAGCCCGAGCCAGCGCGGCAAAACTGTAGGAACTGATTTCGTGTGCAGCACGGAACCCCTCTCGCGTGACGGCATCAAGATACATGCCCTCGAGCTCTTCACGAGGCGCGTAGGCGATGGAATGGACCAGAATATCGAGACTGTCCCAGTGACCAGAGAGCGCTTCTCGCATTGCTTCAATATCGCTATCCTGAGAAACATCGCATCGTATGGTCTTGTTAGACCCAAGCTCCGCCGCGAATTTTTCTGCACGCCCACCGAGCTTGTCATTTTCGTAAGTCAGCACCAAGTCGGCACCCTCCCGAGCCATCGCCTGAGCGATTCCCCAAGCAATCGATCGATTGGAGGCAACACCTGTAATGAGTGCACGTTTACCGTTGAGAAATCCCATAGAAGCTTAAGCCTGTGGTTAGAATGACCCGGAACATGGTTTTATCCCAACCCTGCAAAAGAGTCAAAATTGACATTACCGGATAACTTGCAACCGATCGGGATTCTCGCAAAGCGTTCGTCCGATGCCGTCCGGGCGCGGCAGATTGCTGATGACCTTGGGGCTACTTTGCTATCAAATCACAAAGAGCCTGAGGGTCTGGTGCTGGAGGTGTCTTGTTCAGGGCTCGCTTTACGTGATTTTGATCAAAAGAAGAGTCATCCGTTTCGTCTGGATACGACCCAATTGCGGCAGGTGGGGGCAGGTCGAGATCTTCTGTCGAGAGCGTTGGGCAAAAAGTGTCGTTCGGTGATTGATGCGACGGCAGGATTCGGGAGCGATAGTTTTGATTTTCTGCGGCGCGGCTTTCAGGTCATCGCCATTGAAAGGGTCCCGATAATTGCTCTGATGCTGGGAGAGGCCTCCTCGCAAATCTCGGACAGAGATTGGAGTGGGCGGTTTAGGGTTATCGAGGGGGAGGCTACGGATTGGATTCCCAGGTTACCGCCCGCTGATGTGATTTTTGTTGATCCCATGTTTCCCGACGTGGAAAACAAGTCGGCGCAACCTCGCAAAGCGCAGCAACTGCTTCGGCGGCTGGCCGGTACGGATGCGGGATCGGGCCACTTAATCAACATGGCACGCAACTTTGCGAAACGGCGAGTCGTCGTGAAGCGACCGCGCTCCGCACCGTCCATGGGTGCGGAGCCCGATCATCGATTCATGGGTCGATCGATTCGATATGACGTGTACTTTTCGGGGGCGTCATGAGCGAGGGGCACTGGTTTTTTTCGAGCAGTCTCGCTGCCCCGGGCGAGGTATTCGCGTTGTCCGATACCGAGGCGGGTCACGCGACTCGCACCCGGCGGTTACGACCCGAAGATCATCTCACACTATTTGATGGCAAAGGCGGCCTTGCCGATGCGGTCATTTCAGACATCATTCAAAAGCCGCTTAAGGTGCAGGTGCAGGTTAAGGGACTGCGCACCGTCGACCGGCCTCGGCCGAATCTTCATGTCATGACAGCTTTGCCGAAAGGCGATCGTCAGTCGACGATGATTGACATGCTTACCCAGGTCGGCATGGATCAATTTAGCCCGCTGGTCTGCGAACGCAGCGTCAGTCGTCCGCAGTCTCAGCATTATCCGCGTTGGGAGCGGTTGGTCATCGAGGCCTCGAAGCAGAGCCGCCGGGCATGGCTCCCGGAGTTATGTGCGCCGCTACCTCTTGATGCTGCCAACCTTGTGTTTGACGGGCCACTGCTCGTGGCGGATGGTGAAGGAGATCAGCCCGACAGCCTCACGGATCGGTTAGCCGGGGTGTCAGATGCGGTGCATCTTGCCGTAGGCCCGGAGGGTGGCTTCACTGACAATGAACGTCAGCTGCTTAGGGAAAGCGGCGCTCACTTCGTGTCGCTCGGGCCGAACGTGCTGCGCGTTGAGACCGCAGCGGTTTCTTTAAGCGCCGTCATTTGCGGGCTCTGTCGACAACCCTGAGTAGAGGGGCCGCTAGGCCAGGCGTGAAATTCGCTCGATCCTGGAGCGCAGGGCATCTACGTCACGCGATAATTCCTCTGCCCTTAACTTTTCTTTCGCAACAACGGCAGCGGGCGCGCGATCAACGAACTGGGGGTTCGTCAATTTCGCGTTGCATCGTTCCAAGTCCGCATTCTTCCTGTCGATTTCCTTGGTGAGTCGGGAAAGTTCAGCGTCGCGATCAATCAAGGAACCCATCGGCACCAGAATCCGTAGCGAACCCGCGAGAGCGGTAGCATGCTCGCCGTCGGGCTCGACTGCGGTGCCTAAAGCCTCAAGACTCTCAACGCGAGCGATCGGCATCAGGAGTCGTCGATACTTGACGATGCGCTCCTGATCGGTCGAATGATCGCTTTGCAATATAACGGGCAGCATCTGGCGCGGATCAATATTCATCTCACCGCGGATGTTTCGGATACCCCCAACGATCGTCTTCATCCACTCGATGTCGCTGACCGCGGTCGCATCGCGGCTATAGTCCTCTGCGCGGGGATACGGCTGATTAATAATCGAAGAGCCAGACGTCGCCAGTCGATCCTTGAGACCGAGCCACAGCGCTTCGGTGATAAACGGCATGAGAGGATGAAGCAGGCGCAACGTATTCTCAAGCACGGCGATCAGGGTCTGACGAATTTCGCCCTTACTCTCCTCGGATACCTCTGGGTCTGCCAGTTGAATTTTTGCCAGCTCCAGATACCAACTGCAGAATTCGTCCCAGGCGAAACTATGCAAAGTTTGCACGACTTGATCAAAACGGTAGATCTGCAGAGATTCAGTTGCGGCCTCGCATACTTCGGACAATCGGGTTTGTATCCCTCGTTCGGTCGCGCCTGAAGGGGCGACCGGCATCCGCGCATTCCGGATTGACGTCGTGTTCATCTCCACAAAACGAGCGGCATTCCATAATTTATTGCAGAAATTTCTAAAGCCTTCGATGCGTCCCAGATCGAACCGAATGTCCCGTCCCTGCGTTGCAAGGCTGGCGAAGGTAAACCGTAAGGCATCAGTCCCAAAGGAAGGAATACCCCTCGGGAATTGCTTCCGAGTGGCCTCCTCAATGCGCTTTGCCATCTTCGGCTGCATCAGGCCAGATGTGCGCTTCGCCACGAGAGCATCAAGCTCGATACCGTCGATCAGGTCTAATGGGTCGAGCACATTACCTTTGGATTTGGACATTTTCTGTCCATCAGAGTCGCGCACCAGACCGTGCACATACACCTCATGAAAAGGGACGTCGCCAACAAACTTCAGCCCGAACATGATCATTCGGGCAACCCAAAAGAAAATAATGTCAAATCCGGTTACCAGGACACTGGTGGGATAGAAGGTCTTCAGTGTTTCGGTAGATTGGGGCCATCCTAGGGTCGAGAATGGCCAGAGTGCAGAGGAAAACCAGGTGTCGAGCACGTCGTCATCCTGCTGCAGCGGCACATCCTCGCCGTGGAATTCGCGAGCCTTGCGCTGCGCTTCCTGCGCATCAAGCCCAACAAAAATATTTCCTTGCGCATCGTACCAGGCAGGGATTCGATGACCCCACCATATTTGTCTTGAGATGCACCAGTCCTGAATGTTGTGCATCCACTCAAAATAGGTCCGACTCCAGTTCTCTGGGACGAATCGAATGCGTCCGTCTTCGACCGCCTGTATGGCCGGCTCCGCTAAGGGTTGAGCCCGCACGAACCATTGGTCGGTGAGATACGGCTCGACCACCGCTTGAGTGCGGTCGCCGCGCGGCACCATCAGAGTGTGATCGACGATCTTCTCAATTAGATCCTTCGCTTCAAGATCACGGACAATTGCTTTTCTGGCTTCAAAACGATCCAGTCCATGATAGGCGGACCCGGGCAAGTCGATTGCGGCACTGGGATCGAGAATATTGATCGGTTCCATTTGATGGCGGGCGCCGACTTCGTAATCATTGAAATCATGGGCTGGAGTAATCTTCAGGCATCCGGTGCCAAATTCCGGATCCACATAATCATCGGCAATGATGGGTATCGTCCTGCCTGTGAGGGGAAGCAGCACGCGCTGTCCCACCAAATCCCGATAGCGCTCATCCTCCGGATGGACCGCCACCGCGGAATCCCCTAGCATGGTTTCCGGGCGAGTGGTGGCAACGACAACGTAGCCCTCTCCGCTCTCCAGTGGGTATCGCAGGTGCCAGAGGAACCCGGCTTCCTCTTCAGAGATGACCTCAAGATCAGACAGCGCCGTGTGCAAAACCGGATCCCAATTCACGAGCCGCTTGCCGCGGTAGATCAGATCTTCGTCATAGAGACGAACGAACACTTCTCGTACGGCGGCAGATAGGTCTTCGTCCATCGTGAAGCGTTCCCGACTCCAGTCGAGAGACGCCCCCATTCGTCGGAGCTGTTGGGTGATCGTGCCGCCGGACTCCGCTTTCCACTGCCATACCCGATCAATAAATGCGTCTCGGCCAAGATCATGGCGTGTTTGGCCCGCGGCATTCAGCTGTCGCTCCACCACCATCTGGGTCGCAATACCGGCGTGGTCCGTGCCGGCCTGCCACAGCGTTTGATCGCCTTTCATCCGATGGTATCGAATGAGCGCATCCATGATCGTATCCTGAAAGGCATGGCCCATGTGCAGGCTGCCCGTCACATTCGGTGGCGGAATTGCGATGCAAAAAGCAGAGCCTTCGCCACTCGGGGAAAACGCGCCATCGCGTTCCCACGCCTCGTAAAGCGTTTGCTCGATGGCGTGTGGGTCGTATGTTTTGCTCGAGTCTTGTTCAGCCACTGTCGTTAAAGGTTCAGGTTGCAGGGAAGGTATCGCTTAGGGGCACGATTCGGCGCCTGCGCGAAGCCCCTATCGCGCCGATCAGAATATGTCTATTGGTCGCTCCACCAGGGTGCGAGTTGAGCCCTAATGTCGTTGGCAAGGGCATCTCTTAAGGATTCAGGCAACGATTCGCCGGCGTGCATGGTAAGTCGTTTTTCAATGGCAGCCAGTAGCTCATCGACCAGTTCATCTAAATAGCCGCTGGAGTTTTCGCTGGTTGCCGGAGAAAACATGTCGACTGTTTCAGGTCCGTCGTTTGGCGACTCCATCGCCTTTTGAGGCGTTTGAGATTGCCCGGTGTCCTGCTGCGATACTGATGGTGTCGGAGCGCTTTTGCTCATCGGCGTCGGCGCTTCCCCGTTGATAAGGTTCCCGAGCGCTTCCAGCTCTTCAATCAGTAGATTTCGGTCCTTTTGGTCGCTCACGCAAAGATGCCCTTAGGGTCTAGACCTTATGGGTGGATGGTTCAACACCGCTTTCTCGGTAAAACTTATAACGCTCCCGCGCGGACTGACGTTCATGTTCTTCTGTCCCAACAATCTCCGCAACGCGAGAAAAGTCGTGAAAAGCACGCACAGGCGCCTCGGCAAGCGAAACGACGATAGTTCCCAAATCGATAGTGGGGCTGTCGCAGCCTAAGGTCACCGGTGTGAGTTCGTCACGGTCCTGCTCTAACGCGTGAGGTACGAAACTGCTCTGAGAGAAGGTCCAAAGTCTTTGGTCCATCTCGCTCATCTGCTCAGGGTCTTGGCAGTATAGATAGACCGACTGACCCGATTTATACGCTTTTTCTACGACGCGGCAGGCTAGGGTGAGTCGCTCATCGCTCTGGGCAGAAGTGCTCACATAGAAGTCCACTCGGCAGGGCATGATTTGATCAGCGCTTTGCAGCCCGATTAATCAGGAAGCGCGTTAGCAGAGGGACAGGCCGACCGGTTGCGCCTTTGCCTGCACCGCCATTCCAGGCCGTGCCCGCAATATCGAGATGAGCCCAGCTCATGTTTGTCGTAAAGCGCGCCAGAAAGCAGGCGGCTGTGACAGCGCCTGCGGTTCGACCTCCAATATTCGCCATGTCGGCAAAAGGGCTCTCCAGTAGTTTCTGGTATTCATTCCAGATTGGCATGCGCCAAGCACGATCGCGTGCCTGCTCGCCGCACTCGAGGAGCTCAGCAGCGAGTTTGTCATCCGGTGAGAACAGTCCAGTGGCGGGATGTCCCAGCGCAACAACGCAGGCGCCGGTCAGGGTAGCGATATCAACCACGGCCGCAGGCTTGTAGCGCTCAGCATACGTAAGTGCATCACAGAGGATGAGTCGGCCTTCGGCATCCGTATTTAGGATCTCGATTGTCTTTCCGGACATGCTCGTGACGATATCGCCTGGCTTGTTGGCAGCACCGTCGGGGAGGTTTTCCGAGCTGGGGACAATTCCCACGACATTTAACTTTAGCTTTAACTCCGAGGCAGCCACCATGGCTCCGAACACACTCGCGCCGCCACACATGTCGTATTTCATCTCGTCCATGGCCGCTGCAGGCTTAAGCGAGATGCCGCCAGCATCAAAGGTCAATCCCTTACCCACCAAGACCACGGGGGCATCACCTCGCTTTCCACCGTGATGCTCCATGATGATCAGCTTGGCAGGCTCGCGACTGCCCCGTGACACGGAAAGAAGAGAGCCCATCTTTAGTTCCCGCATCTGCGCTTCGTCAAGCACCTTTACTTTCAGCCCATGACTGCGGACGAGTTTTTTTGCCTCTTTGGCAAGATAGGTAGGTGTGCAGATATTGCCCGGCAGGTTACCCAGATCCTTAGCGAGATTGACACCGTTCGCAATAGCGCTCGCTTCACGCACGCCTTCTTTTGCCGCAGTGGCTTGCTGCGACGAAGGGAGAAGTACTGATAAACGGACGAGAGGGGATTGACCGCTTTTGCCGCCTTTCCCTTTCGCTGTTTTCAATTGAGTGAATCGATACCGTGCGCTGTGAGTGGCCTGTCCGATGATTCGTGATCGCGCCTGAGCGTCAAGACCATTCACCGATATTTCAGCGAGGGCCGATAGCGCGCTTGCCGAGGGTGTCCGGCAGAGGTGGCGGGCGGCAACGGTTGCGGCGGTAAAGAAATCGTCCGCATCCGGTTTATCGCCAACCCCGACTAACAGAAGGCGCTTGGCCTTAAGGCCTCGAGGCCCCGGAACGAGCGCTACGCTGCCCGGACTGCCGTCTATATCGCCGGACTGCATCAGCGACCGTACCAGGCCTTTCGAAGCCTTTTCGATCTTGCGCACACTCGCGCTTTGTTCTCCTGATTTTCGCACCCCGACGATCAAGCAGTCGGTTTGGCTGGTGACAACGTCGACGGATGCGACTTGAATTTTCATTCTGTTCCTTAATGTGCTGGGTTGCTATTGATCTTCTGGATCGATCGCAGGCCAGTGTCGTGAGCCTGAGATACGGATTCACGTAAAATACCGGAGTATTTTCGGTTCTGTTCCGCTATCGTGTCAAAGTCCTTTCGGCCAATCAAAGAGAAATTCCAGAGATGATTCTTCGCAAGGCTCTTACTCGAGAGGTATTAATCACAGCCGCAGCGGTTACCGCCATTATCTTCTGTATATTCCTTGTGGTTCGGGTGCTTGGTTTTCTACGCCAGGCGGCCGAGGGCATCATCCCCATAGACAGCATATTTTTGCTGCTATTCCTAAAAGTCATCGCCTATATGGACGTGATTTTGCCGCTCATGTTGTTTGTCGCGATGCTTCTGGTCTTGGGGCGCTGGAGTCGGGATAACGAATTGACGATCATGGCCGCATCAGGTTTAGGCCTTTCTCATCTGATTCGTCCTACTGCTTTTCTCGTTTTAATTGGAACCATAATCGTGGGCGGGTTTTCTGTGCTGGTCGGGCCCATGGCGGTTCGTTCCGTTGGAGCCTTAGAACACGAATTAAAGACCCGTACCGACATCGTGGGAATTAGTCCGGGCCTCTTTACCGAGACCCGCGCCGGGCGCGGTGTTTATTTTGTTGAACGGTTGAGTGAGGAGGCTGACCGCTATGAGGGTGTGTTCGCCTGGGGTTCAGACGGTGGCAACGAAGGGGTCGTATTGGCCAAAACGGCCTACCGCCATGTGGATGAAAAAAATGGTCAGGTATTTCTGGTCTTGGAGGACGGCGCGCGTTACGAGGGGGAGCCGGGTGACAGCGTGTATCGGGTCATCAATTTCGAGCGCTACACGATACGCGACCGGTCCACCGCAGCGGCGCCCGTGCGTTTTCCATTACACGGATGGGAAACTTCGCGACTTTGGGCGTCGGCCGGACCCTATGAGCTTAAAGAGTTGGCCTGGCGGTTTTCGAAGGTTCTCGTGTTGCCGGTCCTGATGGTGTTTGCGATCGGCCTTGGTCGCGTTGAGCCAAGAAGCAATCGATATGTATCCATGTTTATGGCTTTATTGATCTATTTCACCTACACGAATCTTGTCACCATGACATGCGCGCGAGTACCCATAGGCGGCGTTGGTGCTTTGGTTGGGGTTGGGTCTGTCCATCTGATATTCGCTCTAATGGCGATCTATCTTTTTTGGTGCCGGGCCAAAGATCGCCCACTGATACCATTAGCGCGCAGCGCCCGACCGAAAGTGGCGCAACCGGCCTAGCTTTCAATATGCGCATTCTGGACCTCTACCTTGCGAAGGTTCTTCTGAACCAGATCCTGGTTGTTATTGCCGTGCTCGCCGGCATCTTTGCCTTTGTTACGTTTATCGATCAGGTCTCCTATCTCGGTACGGGGAACTACTCGCTCTGGGATGCCTTGCGCTATGTCGCATTAAGCACACCAAGAATTCTTTATGAAGTATTCCCCATGGCTGTCTTAATCGGTGCGATCATGGGCTTGTCGCTCTTAGCGTTGGACTCTGAGCTGATCGTTATGCGTGCCAGCGGCGTATCAATCGGGCAGATCACGGCAGCCGTTTTAAAACTGGGATTGGTCCTGGCGCTTATCGGCCTGGTGATCGGTGAGTTTCTAACACCGTGGTCAGAGACTCTTGCCCAGCGAGGACGAGCGCAAGCGCTCGAGCAGACCATCGAACAAAAATCAAATTCGGGTCTTTGGATGCGCGATGGCGGCACTTTTGTAAACGTCCGAGAGGTATTGCCGGACCTCAGTTTGCGTGATATTCGGGTGTTTCAGTTTGATACGATGAGTCAGCTGCGGGCGTTGGTCCACGCGGATCGAGGGGCTTTTGACGATAACGCATGGGACCTGAGCGGGGTCCGCCAGACGCTGATCGATAAGGAAGGATTTACGCAAGTCAGTGCGGCAGAAAAGGCGCGCTGGCAGACATCGGTAACGCCGCAGACCATGTCGGTCTTTCTGGTCCAGCCAGACCAGCTCTCGCTCTTGCAGTTACGAAAGTACATCGCGCATCTGCTGACCAACCTGCAGGATGCTCGCAGCTTCGAATTGGCCTACTGGTCCAAGCTGACTTTGCCGCTCGCGATTGCGGTCATGCTGCTGCTTGCTATTCCGTTTGTATTTGGGAGCATACGTGCCAATCGCATGGGGAGAAATCTTTTTGTCGGCATCATGATCGGCATCGTATTTTTTGCCGCCAGTAAAGCACTAGGCTACGTCGTGATTGTTTACAAACTCCCGCCGCTGCTGGGTGCCACGCTGCCCACTCTGGGCTTCGCGACGGCGGCGGGCTTTTTGTATCAGCGTATCCGCTAGGAGAGGAACTGCTCCGGGGCTGCGTAATCGTAGCCCAGATCTCGCGCCACTTCGGCGTTCGTAATCTTACCGGCGTGCACGTTGAGGCCGTTGCACAAATGGGCATCGGCCTTTAGGGCATCCCGATAGCCATGATCTGCAAGGCGCAGAATGTGAGGCAACGTCACATTGTTGAGCGCATACGTGGAGGTGCGGGGAACACCGCCAGGCATGTTAGCGACACAGTAATGGATCACGTCATCCACGACGTAGGTGGGCTCGGCATGGGTGGTTGCTTTCGAGGTCTCACAGCAGCCCCCTTGGTCGATGGCAACGTCAACAATCACAGATCCCGGTTTCATGGCTGAAACCATCCGCCGGGTAACCAGTTTGGGGGCGGCGGCACCCGGGATTAACACCCCGCCGATCACCAGATCAGCATCAAGCACGTGTCTCTCTACGGCATCCTGGGTTGAGAACACCGTATTGGTTGATCGCCCAAACTGCTGCCAGTGCGATTCGATGACCTCCGGGCTTCGGTCAACAACCCAAACATCCGCGCCCATACCCACCGCAATGGCTGCCGCATGTTTGCCCACGACTCCTGCACCTAAAATAACGACCTTGCCCCGCTCGACGCCCGGAACGCCCCCGAGCAGAATGCCTTGCCCGCCATGTGGGTGTTCCAGACAGTGCGCGCCGGCCTGAATGGCCATGCGACCCGCGACTTTTGACATCGGCGCAAGCAATGGGAGGCCGCCAAATGGTGACGTGACGGTCTCATACGCGATGCAGGTAGCGCCGCTTTCAACCAGGTCTTTGGTTTGCTCAGGATCAGGCGCGAGATGAAGATACGTAAACAGAATTTGACCTTCGCGGAGCATCTTTCGCTCGTCGGATTGTGGTTCCTTGACTTTGACAATCATGTCGGCCGCCGCAAAGATGTCGGCAGGCTCGTCGACGATGGTAGCGCCCATGGATCGATAGTCGTCATCGCTCGCCCCGATGCCTTCCCCCGCATTCGTCTGCACCATTACGCTGTGCCCGTGCGCAGTAGCCTCGCGAACACTTGAAGGGGTCATGCCGACACGATATTCGTGGTTCTTGATCTCCTTTGGTACTCCGATCTTCATAGGAACTTCTCCTGTTGGTCCCAATAAACTGAACGCGTGGATATGGATGATGTAGGGCTATTGATGGTTCCGGTGCACTACGAAACCTGCTGAGGCCGCATATCCTTCGGATCGATCCCGGCGACCGCCACCGGCGCTTTCATGGCGTCCCGGCGGAAAGGCTCTCCGAGCTCCTGATTGAGGACGACCTCGATAAACGTTGTGACGTTGTTATTCATCTGCTCATCAATGGCTGTTTTAAGGGCGCTCGTGAGGCCATCCATCGTTTCAGCCTTGACCCCTTTGACGCCGCAGGCCTCGGCAACCTTCGCGTATTCGACCCCGACGTTGAGCTCGGTTCCCACAAAGTTATCCTCGTACCACAGTGTGGTGTTGCGCTTCTCGGCGCCCCACTGATAGTTACGAAAGATAATCATTGTGATGGGCGGCCATTCATTGCGACCGCACGCAGTCATTTCGTTCATGGAAATGCCGAATGCGCCGTCGCCTGCAAATCCAACGACGGGAACGTCAGGACAACCGATTTTTGCGCCCAAGATTGATGGAAAACCGTACCCGCAAGGCCCGAATAAACCCGGGGCGAGGTACTTGCGACCTTTTTCAAAACTGGGATAGGCGTTACCGATTGCGCAATTATTGCCAATATCAGAGGAGATAATGGCGTCCTTCGGAAGCGCTTCCATGATCGCGCGCCATGCCTGACGCGGCGACATACGATCGGGCTGACTGTCGCGAGAGCGTTGGTTCCAGGTGGTACCCGGATCATCATCTTCGTGATCCATTTGATTGAGTTCGCCCGTCCATGCAGTTTTGCGAGTCGCGATTTCCTGTTGCCGCGCCTCGCGTCCTGTATCGCCTGCATCAGCCGATAGTTTTCCAAGAATCTGCTCAGCCACTCGGCGAGCATCGCCCTGGATCGCAACCTCCACGCGTTTTGTTAATCCAATTCGATCGGCATTGATATCGACTTGAATGAGCTTGGCATTTTTCGGCCAATAATCAATGCCATACCCGGGCAGGGTTGAGAACGGATTGAGCCGGGTACCCAGTGCCAGTACGACATCGGCCTTGGCAATAAGTTCCATCGCGGCTTTCGATCCGTTATAGCCAAGAGGCCCAACAGAGAGAGGATGAGATCCCGGGAAGGCATCGTTATGTTGGTAGTTACAGCACACCGGTGCGTCCAGTCTTTCCGCGAGAGCAGCAGATGCGGCAACAGCGCCGCTCAACACTACGCCGGCACCGTTCAAGATGACCGGGAACTTTGCCTCCGACAGGAGTTTGGCGGCATCAGCGATGGCGCCTTCACCACCGGGCGCGCGTTCGATTTGAATGACCTGAGGCAGCTCGATATCGATAACCTGTGTCCAGTAATCCCGCGGTACATTGATCTGAGCCGGAGCCGATCCGCGACGCGCTTTCTCGATAACGCGATTAAGGACCTCAGCAATTCGGGTGGGATCGCGAACTTCTTCCTGATAACAGACAAGGTCTTGAAAGATAGCCATCTGCCGCACTTCTTGGAATCCGCCCTGGCCAATGGTTTTATTGGCGGCTTGCGGCGTTACCAGCAGCAGCGGGGTATGGTTCCAGTAGGCCGTCATGATTGGGGTGACGAAGTTCGTGATTCCGGGGCCGTTCTGAGCGATGGCCATGCTCATCTTTCCGGTCGCCCGAGAATAGCCATCCGCGCTCATGCCCGCATTGCATTCATGCGCGCAATCCCAAAACTTGATTCCCGCCGATGGGAACAAGTCCGAAATGGGCATCATGGCCGAGCCAATAATGCCAAATGCATGTTCGATCCCATGCATTTGCAGGACTTTCACAAAAGCTTCTTCGGTCGTCATTTTCATCGCATCTGCTCCCAAACTGAATTTACGTGGATTTCTTCGGTCGGCGTTTTACTTACCGGCATTTCAGGAAGCTGAGCAGCGCAGGATGCAAAGATGCCGGGCGAACCGCGAACTAACGGAACGAAAGTCTAGCGAAAGTGGCCCAAAGGAATAGGGCCAGCCCGAACATCCGGGATATGCCAGCCGCTTTATTTGAGGTCTGATGACAGTGGCTTAATGTTTCTCGGAGATCTCAGCGATCACTTCGGCCAGGGTTCGGATGCCCGCATTGATTCGATCCACAGGTATCGAGGAGAAGCCAAGTCGGATACAGGTTTCCGGCGCAGGCTGTCGGGAGAAAAAAACATCGCCCGCCTCAAAAAGAATATCGCGCGCAGCGCAGCGACGTTGTAATTCTGTCGTATCCAAGGCGCGGGGGCTTCTGAGCCAGAAGGACGAACCCCCTGTGGAGGGGCTGACCTCCCATTCGGGGAGATGTTGTGCCAGTGATTCGCGAAGCGTGTGCCATCGATCGCTAAGAGAATGACTCAGCCGCCGAATCAAGGCGTCGTGGTAGCCCCGCTTCAGGAATTGCGCCACGATGAACTGGTTATTTGCGGGTGGGTGGCGACTCATCAATCGACGCAGCACCCGAGCCTCGCGAATGAAGTGGGCTGGGCCGGTCATAAACCCCATTCGAAGGCCTGGAGCGAGGGTCTTCGAGAGGCTGCCGATATAAACAACAACGCCATCGCGATCGAGACTTTTCAGAGCCGGAGTCGGCCCGCCTCGAAAGTTGTGCTCGCTCTCATAGTCGTCTTCAATAATGACGAAGTTTTCCTTGCGAGCGGCATGCAGTAAAGCCTCGCGTCGAGCCCGACTGAGCGTGACCGTGGTGGGAAACTGATGACTCGGCGTGAGGTAGAGACATTGACAGCGTCCGAGTTCATCGCTCGGAACAATCCCTTCGTCGTCTACCGCAAAGGGTTGCAGTTTTGCCGTTCTGGAAAGAAATATGTTTCGTGCATCCGGATAACCGGGCTCCTCAATGCCGACCGTTTGGTGCTCATCCAGCAGTAAGTCAGCGATCAGATAAAGCGCTTGCTGCGCCCCCAGGGTCACCAGAATTTCGTCCGGGTGGGCCCAGACGCCTCGCCGGGGCAAAATACGACTTTGAATTTGCTCAATTAACAACGGATCGTCCTGATCGATGCGATCAGTGGACCATTGTTGGATCGCTGCAATTGTGGCTGCATCGCGGCAGCATTCCCGCCATTCGTTTACCGGGAACAGACTGGGATCGATCTGCCCGTAGATGAATGGATATTGGTACCGAGACCAGTCGGTTGGTTTGCTGAGATTGCGTTGCTCACTGGGTGTAAATCTAAGTTTTATGCCCCAGTCAATAGCGCTTCTGGCGACCTCGGTATCCTTGGTGGGCGATAAGCGGTCGAGCAGGATGTCGTCGTTGACGAAGTAGCCGCTTCGTTCTCGAGCGACCAGGAAACCTTCGTCCACAAGGCGCTGATAGACGAGAACCACTGTATTGCGAGCCACTTTGAGCTGTTCGGCAAGCTTTCTGCCTGAAGGCATGGCTGAGCCGGCGGGGATTTGCCCGTCCAGAATTGCTTTCACCAGCATTTCTTGAATCTGGCTTTGCAGATTCGCTGAACTTTGGCTGTCGAGCTCAAACAGACGCTCAGGGATTGCTGGACTCATTTCTGAAAAAGAATTGGCCCTATGTGGGCTCTATCGTTAAGATTAACGTCACACCAGATCTCATCAACCCAGCGCCTGATGGGGCCACTATATCAGGCGACCTTATCAGGCGACTTTAGGAAAAAATAATGAAATACGACCCGGAATTCCTTGAGAACTACTGGATGCCGTTCACGTCAAATCGGGATTTCAAGGCGGATCCTCGAATCGTCGTGAAAAGTGAAGGCTGTTACATGTACAACGATTCGGACGAGCGAATTCTTGATGGCTCCTCGGCGCTTTTCTGCTGTGCCGCGGGCCATAGTCGGCCGGAGATCGCTGAGGCGGTTTACCAGCAGATGAAGCAGTCTGCGTATGTGCCATCCTTTCAGCTCGCCCAGCCGCTGGCTTTCGAGCTCGCTCGTCGAGTTGCCAAGCTGACGCCCGACGGCCTGGATCACATCTTCTTTGGTAACTCCGGCTCCGAGGCTGTCGAGACGGCAATGAAGATCGTCTATGCCTACCACTACGCCCGTGGCGAGGGGCAGCGCCAGCGGTTTGTATCCCGCGAGCGCGCTTATCACGGCGTCAATATGGGTGGCGTGTCTTTAAGCGGCATGATTAAAAATCGTCAGGCTTTCGGACCGGGTATTCCCGGGGTCGTTCATATGCGACATACGTGGCTCCCTGAAAACCGGTTTGTGAAAGGTCAGCCCGAGTCAGGCCTTGAACTGGCCGATGATCTGCTGCGCATCGCCATGAATTATGGACCTGACACGATCGCGGCCTGCATTGTCGAGCCGGTTGCGGGGTCGACGGGATGTTTGGTACCGCCCAAGGGATACCTTGAGCGACTTCGAGAAATCTGCGATCAGCACGGAATACTTCTGATCTTTGACGAAGTGATCTGTGGGTTTGGCCGCATGGGTAAGCCCTTTGCCTCGCAAGCCTTCGGAGTGACACCAGACATCATGACTATGGCCAAAGCCCTGACCAATGCTGCCCAGCCGATGGGCGCAGTTGCGGTCAGCGATAAGGTCTACAACGCAATCGCGGACGCGTCGCCCGATGGCGCGATCGAGTTTTTCCATGGCTATACGTACTCCGCCCACCCGGCGGCTTGCGCGGCAGGTATCGCGACCATGGATATCTTTGAGAAAGAAAAACTCATTGAACGAGCGGCAGAGTTGACCGATTATTTCCTCGATCAGGTCTTCGCGCTGAGTGACATTCCGTTGATTACGGATATCCGCGGCTACGGGCTTTTTGCGGGAATTGATCTGGAGCCCATGGGTAACCCTGGAGTTCGAGGGCTGGATTTTCAAAAGCGTCTCTTCAAGAACGGGCTTCATATAAAAATGACAGGGGATGCTGCTCTGATTGCGCCGCCACTCATTTGCGAGCGGCATCACATCGACCGAATCTGTGAGGTGATCCGAAAAACTCTGTCCGAGTATTGATTAATTCGACACGTAAGAAGAGTTAACGACCCGAGTTGCATCCCGGACCCGGGCTGAGAGTAAAATGGGATGAAACAGTTTTGAAACAATTAATCGTTAATCTCATGACGCGCCGCTGGTGCGATCTGGGAGAAGGCGCTCAAAACTGGTGGTGTTAGGGTCCGAGCTGTATCTCGGAATAACGGTTTCTGAAATGGCAAATCACGTAGGAGGATTCAGTGTCAGAAAACAAGTTCAATCAGGATCGTAGATCGTTTGTTAAGAAGACGGCCGCTGTCTCAACGGCAGCAGCCGTAGGCCCATGGATTGTCAGCCCGAAAGTGCTCGCCTCATCCGGTGAGGTGAATGTGCTTTTATGGTCTGACTACTGTCCGCCTGGATTCTTGGCTGCCTTTAAGGAAAAGACAGGGATCACGGTGAATTTCACCGGCATCGGCTCGAACGAAGAGATCATTAACAAAATGAAAGCGACCAAGGGTAAGGGTTTTGATGTCTGCAGCCCGACCAATATGCGGTCGCTTCAATGGGAGCCGCTGGGCCTGATTCAGCCGATCGATTACGGTCGAATCCCGAACGTCAAGTTATTGAACCCGGCCATGCTGGCGGTGGGCGATAACGAGTGGAACTTTGGCGGCAAGGGCTCGCATTGGTTGCCGCAAATCTGGGGTACCGAGGGCATCGCATGGCGCTCCGACAAGTGGACGCCAGCCCGCGCGGGAGAGATGCCAAGCTACGGCGACATCTGGAACAAGGACGTAGAAGGCAAGACCATGATGCGTCCTCACTCTGGCATGCTGGGCGCGGGTCTTTATCTCGAAACCACGGGCGCGCTTGAGCCGGGTGCCATGCGTAAGGCCTACGAAGACGAAGCCACCATGCGAAAGACATGGCAGGTCGTGACGGATTTCTGTATCAAGAACAAGAGCCAGGTGAAACTGTTCTGGAACGATGCGGATAGCCAGAAAAACGGCTTCATGTCGGGCGGTGTCGTTGTCGGCCAAACTTGGGATGGCCCACCAACGGTGCAGATGAAAGAAGGAAAGCCCGTTATCTATCGCGCCCCGATCGAGGGATCGCTCGCTTGGGTAGACGGCCTGACGATCTCTTCCGGTGCTGAGAATATCGATGAAACCTATGCGTTTCTTGATTTCTGCTTTGATCCGGTGGCGGCAGGACGCTCCATTGACGGCGGTGGCGTCGAGGGCTGGGGTCAGCATGGCTACAACTCTGCGGTTCTGGGTGCTGACAAACACGCCAGCGCTGACTATGGGAAGTGGTTCTCTCAGATCTATCCGGGGGATTCCCTGGCAAATCTGTGGCCGTGGCCGAAAGAGCCGCAATGGTATGCCGACGTCCGTACGGAGTATCGAAACAAGTTCGTCAACGCGTAATCGAACATGCCGCCCCCAGCCCAGAGCTGGGGGCGGTGTTTTCGACACTTCGTGGCGCTACGTTCATTAGCGCCACAGATTTTTTCATCAATAGTCAGCGATAGAGTGATGCGATGAGCGCCGATGTTCAGCTCGAAAATGTTTGGGTTCAGTTCGGTGATTTCGTCGCGGTCCGTGACGCCAGCCTGACCATTCGTGGCGGTGAATTTTTCAGCTTTTTAGGCCCCTCCGGGTGTGGCAAGACCACCTTGCTTCGGACGATATCGGGGTTTCAGGAGCCCAGCCGCGGCCAGGTGCTGATCGGTGGCAAAAACATGGCCGGCATCGGTCCAAACCATCGACCCACCGCGTTGATATTCCAGAATTTGGCGCTCTTTCCTTTGATGAGCGTCTGGGAAAATATTTCATTTGCGCTGGAGGTGAAGGGAGTTGATAAGGCATCTCGGCGCAAAAAGGCTGATGAACTTCTCGAATTAGTGGCGTTGCCGGGTCAAGGCGACAAGATGGTGAATGAGCTATCTGGCGGCCAGAAGCAGCGCGTCGCGGTTGCCCGAGCGCTCTGTGCCGAACCGGAAGTGCTTTTGTTGGATGAGCCACTGTCGGCTCTGGATCTCAAGCTTCGCCAGCACATGCGCACGGAGTTGCGTGCGATTCAGCAGCGTGCTGGGATCACATTCATTTACATCACCCATGATCAGGGCGAAGCCCTGACCATGTCGGATCGTGTCGCTGTAATGCGGGAGGGTGTCATCGACCAGATCAGCGATGGGACTACCGTGTACGATCATCCGGAAACCGCATTTGTCGCGTCGTTCGTGGGCGAAAATAATTCATTCGCGGGCAAGGTCAAAGAGGTCAGAGATGGGATCGCCAGCGTTGAGACGACCTGCGGTCTGCTTCGGGCGCGTATGTCGAGTGCAGCGCCCCTAAAACCCAATGATCAGGCAATCGTCTTTGTCCGTCCGGAGGCCGTAGATTTTGTGCAGGGCCAAGAGCGAGAGAACACGATTGCCGTGACTCTAGTGCAGCAGGAATTCGAAGGCCATTTCTGGCATCTGGTCCTTCAGTCTGATTCGGGGGCCAAAATCCGGATGTCGGTCATGAATGACGCAAAGCGCGATACGCAGGCCTTGGGTTCGCGCGTGTCGGTTGGGTATTCGACCTCCGCTGCAATCGCGCTGGTATCGGGCCAGCTCGCTGCGGACTAGCCCCGACTCCGATATTTGTCATGAACTGGTTCCACACGTTTCTGAAACGAAACGGCGTGGGCTTGTCCGCCTATATGCTGGGTGCGGTGGCTCTGTGGATCATTATCATGATCATCTTGCCCCAGCTATTCATGCTCGACTTTTCTTTCCGGCATAACTGGCAGCAGATCGATCCGTCAAAGATGGGCGGCCCCGAAGATGTGTACACGCTGGTCAACTATCACTTCCTCGCGTTTGGCAGTCCTAACAATCCGGATCCCTTCAACGTGGTGGATGTCGGCGTATTTTTCAGAACGATTCTGGCTGCCGTCTTCGTTACGCTATTTGATCTGGCGTTGTGTTACCCGATCGCCTATTACTTGGCTCAGGTGGCAAAGGGGGGTAAGGCCCGCTTGCTTGTTTTGTCGCTCATCATCCCGTTTTGGGTTAATGAGCTACTGCGCGCCTTCGCTTTTCGTATTCTTTTTGGCGATGAGGGCACTATCAACGCCTTGCTTATTGCAATCGGCTTGATCGAATCACCCATCGATTTTGTTCGGGAGAACGTTGCTCTCTATGCCGGACTAGGCTACGCCTATATCCTGCTGATGATTTTTCCCATTTATAACGTTGTTGAGAGTTTGGATAAAAATCAGATTGAGGCCGCGAGAGACCTTGGGGCGTCGTGGTGGAAAATCCACCGGCGGGTGGTAATTCCTTTTGCTAAGCCCGGCATTACGTCCGGTTGCACGATGGTATTCATGCTCTCGGCAGGCGCCCTGGCGGCCCCACAGATTTTGGGGGGGCCCAGCAGTCTGTGGTTCACGCAGATTATTTATCAATGGTTTAACACCGGCAGTAACTGGCCGCGAGGTTCGGCTTATGCCATTGTCCTGATGTTGACGTGCGTTCTATTCGTTTTGATCGTCATGAAGATCTTCAAGGTCAAGATTGGAGAGATCGGCCGATGACCTCAGGCCGGGTGATGCAATGGGCGGTGGGCTTTTATATCCTGCTTTTTTTCGCCTATTTGTTCGGCCCGCTTGTGGTGATGTCGTTGACCGCGTTCAACAGCTCAGAGTTCCCGTCTGTCTCCCCGTGGAACTGCTTTACGCCTGAGTGGTTTGGCGTCCTGGTAAAAGATAAACAACTGATGGGCGGACTGAAAAGTTCGCTTATCGTCGGTGTGGGCGTCGTACTGCTTGCAGTGCCTATCGGGCTGGCCGCTTCTTTGATCATCACTCAGCTACAGCGCCGAGCACGATCTATTTTTTACACCATCGCGATTTCGCCTATCTTGGTGCCGGGCGTCGTCTTGGGTATTTCAACCCTTGTCTTTTGGGAGCGCGTGGATCGGGTGGTACTGGGAGCGAACAACGGGTTCTTTTACGACGGCTATTTCATGACCATTATTGGCCAGTCGACGTTTATCGCGGCTTATTCCATGTTGGTCTTTCTTGCGCGGCTTCAGCGGTTTGATCCGGGTCTGGAGGAGGCTGCTTTGGATCTTGGCGCAACGCAGACCCAGGTGTTCCGAAAAATCTTATTGCCGTTTCTTAAACCGGCGATTGGTTCGGCAGCGGTTCTGGCTTTTTTGGCATCGTTTGAGAACTACAACACAACCGTATTTACCATCGTTTCTGAGAGCACGCTGACTACCGTTCTCGCAAGCAAGGTGCGCTACGGAATTAATCCATCGATTAGCTCGCTGGCTGTCATCATTATTGCCCTGACGCTGGTTGGAGCAGTGGCCCATGAATACCTGAAGCGAAAAGAGGCGCGGGCTATCGCGTCAGGCGGTGACGACGCGTCGGTAAAGGCTCCAGCAAAGAAGGGTGGTAGTCCCTCGAGATCAATGATGCGGATCCCGGTGGGTGCCATTTCTGCCGCAGCGGTAGTTGGCCTTTTGGGCAGCGCATGGATGGCCCGCAACTACGACGTCGGAGAGTGCAAAATTCGGGTGGCGGAAGAAAATCGGGTGCGTTTTGAAGCCCTGAAGCAAAAGCGGCTTGCCGAGGCTAAGGCAAAGCAGGCGGCAGCGGCGGGTGGACAAAGCACTGCCGTCGAAGCAAATCAGGCCGCTCGTCAGTACCAGAATATTTTTGCGCCCTCGAACCTAGGTCAGCAGGTTGATTCACAAACCGAGAACCAAAGTGCCGGATCGAACGATGCTTCGGGCGCTTCATCCTCGAGTCAGTACCAGAGCATCTTCGCCCCGTCCAATCTGGGTCAGCAGGTCGATTCGCAAACCGAAGGCGAGAAACCGTCGCCGGATGATGCTTCCAGCGCGTCTTCCTCAAGTTCTGGTCAGTACCAGAACATCTTTGCGCCCTCTAACTTGGGCCAGCAGATTGATTCTGCACAGGGTGATTGACGAACTCGCATACTGCTTTTCGATATCGGAGGCCTATTGATGATTAAAACGACATGTATCGGGGCCTACCCGAAGCCCAGCTTTGTTAACTTGCCTGATTGGTTCAACGCGGCAGAAAGTACGGTCACCTCGGAGCCAACAAAACACTGGGCCGAGGCCATAGCGCAAATGGGCGCCGATGCAGAGGACATCATCACGCGGGGCGTAGCGGAAGTGATTGCGGATCAGGAGACTGCGGGCCTTGAGATCCTGACGGATGGTGAAGTCGCCCGAGAGAACTATATTCATTACCACTGTCGGCATCTGCATGGGGTTGACTTCGCCACGCTTACCGAGTGCTCGCTTCGAAATGATGCTTATGTGGCTCGCCTACCCACTATCGTAGGACCTGTGGGCGCGCGCGATCTTTTTCTGACCCACGATTGGAAACGAGCCCAGCAATACACAAAAAAGCCTGTGAAGATCACCATGCCGGGACCAATGACAATCGGAGATACAACGGCAGATACTTATTACGGAGATCCAAAAAAGCGGGGACAGGATCTGGCCGATGCGCTCAACAAAGAGGTTCTCGCCCTGGCTGACGCAGGCTGTCGTCATATTCAGATAGACGAGCCGTTGTTTGCCCGCAAGCCCGAAGAAGCACTGGATTTTGGGTTTGAGAACCTCGAGCGCGCCTTTCATAAATGCCCCAAAGATGTTATCCGCACGGTGCACATGTGTTGCGGATATCCGGATCGCTTGGACAGCGTAGACTATCCGAAAGCCGACCCCAACAGTTATTTAATGATTTCGGATGCCATTGAAGATTCCTGTATCGATGCGATTTCTCTGGAGGATGCGCACCGTCATAATGATCTAAAACTGCTCGATCATTTTGAAAAGACGACCGTCATTTTTGGGGTAGTTGCTATCGCCACCAGCGCCATTGAGTCAGTGGACTCGATTGAGGCCCGATTGCGCGAAGCATTGGGCCATATTGACTCCGATCGATTGATTGCCGCGCCTGACTGCGGCCTTGGAATGCTCGGGCGCGAGAGGGCCCGACAAAAGCTTACCAACATGTGTGAGGCGGTGCGCCGTATTGGTTAATCCGGATAAGAGCCGAGTTTTTCTTCGCGTTTTTGAAAAAACGTTAACCCCGCTCTTGATTGCCTTTTTTCTGGCGGGGTGCTCCGAGAATCAAACGAGCCATTTAGCCAACGCCGCAAACAGCGCCGTGACCCCGGTGGGGCAGAGCGCCCAGGGAGCGAGTGGCGCACCGGTATTTGATCTTCACCTGAGAACAGATATCGCTGAGCGGACCGATTCGTTAAGCGAGTCTCCACCAATCGAAGCCGAGACCTTTACGGAGTCGGATCGATTGCTCGTGCGGGCCCAACGACCCACATTCGGTGATCTCGATGCAATGCAAAAGCGCCGCTATATCAGAGTGCTGGTGGCGTTCGGCCGCACCAATTTCTTCTTTGATAAGGGCACGCCGCGCGGGTTTGAGTATGACCTCCTCATGGAGTATGAGAAAAAACTCAACGCGGGTGCAAAATCTCCTGAGGATAAGACCAAGCTCTTCTTCATCCCCGTCCCGTTTGATGAACTGCTCTCCAGGCTTAACAAGGGAGAGGGTGATATTGCTGCCGCTGGACTCACCGTCACGCCGCAGCGTCTGCAAGCGGTGTCTTTCACGAATCCATACATCAGCAATGTGAGAGAGGTCGTTGTCACAAACGCTGCTTCGGCTCCGATGACTTCTCTTAAAGATCTTGCCGGAAAATCGGTGCTGGTGCGCAAGGGTTCGAGTTATGTTGACCATCTTCAGGCTCTGAGTCAGCAATTAATCGCACAAGGGTATCCTGCAATCCAGATAGACGAGGCGGATCCGAGACTATCAACTGAAGATATTCTTGAGATGGTGGATGCAGGCGCGGTCAAAGTGACTGTCGCGGATGAGCATCTGGCAACTATGTGGAGCGCCATTTTGTCTGAGTTGCGCATCGAATCTGAGTTGTCGGTTCATTCAGGAGGAAAAATTGCCTGGGCCACAAGGCCAGACAGCCCAAAACTGATCAACAGTTTGAACGCCTTCATTAAAGAGAACCGAAAGGGCTCGCTGATTGGCAATATCTTATTTTCGCGCTACTACAAAAATAATCGCTGGATCACCAATCCTCTGAGCGATCAGGATAGAGAACGTCTTTTAACGATGCGCCGACTGTTCGAGACGTATGGCGCGCAATACGGCATCCATTGGTTAGAGCTCGTTGCGCAGGGTTATCAGGAATCGGGTCTGGATCAGTCCAAGCGAAGCTCGGCCGGCGCTATTGGCGTTATGCAGCTTTTGCAGAGCACAGCCTCTGACCGCAGCGTCGGGATCGACGATATTCATGATCTTGAAAACAATATCCATGCCGGAGCTAAATATATGGCGCATCTGCTGAGCCGCTATCTCACAGATCCCGAGATGGATCGTGCGGTGAAGATGGACTTTGCCTGGGCATCTTATAACGCCGGCCCAAACCGAATTCGCCGCCTTCGAGCAGTGGCACGTGAACGGCAGCTGGATCCCGATCGCTGGTTTGCTAACGTCGAGGTGATCGCTGCCGAGAAAATTGGCCGGGAGACGGTTGACTACGTGCGCAACATCAATAAGTACGTCATTGCGTACAAGCTCTTTTTTAACGCCCAGCAGAGGGCGGCTGACGGGAATTAATCCGTAGGCTTTTTCTTGCTGCCCCACTGCGCTTCTGTGGGGGTGAAGTAGTCGTTAATGTCGACTTTGGTGTTGTAGCCAAACACACCTTCCAGTTTCGCCAGGATCCTAAATGTCGGATCGGATCCGTAGTCATAAGGGAAGTGAACGGCCGGTTCGACTTCCCAGAACAGCCATTCCTTTGAAGTCATTTGTCGGTATCGGACCTTAAAGACCGTATCAAATACTGTTAGTGAGGGTTGGTTCCGAAAATACAGCTCTACGTCATAGGCGAGAGCAGCCTGTCTCTTCGAGTTGATTCGTTGATAAAGACTAAAGAATTGGTCAAAACACCAGCCGTCATTACATTCGTCCGTATTATTTCCATACCAGCGCAGTACGGATAAAGGCCGGAAGAATAAGTTCGGTCCGAACACGCGGTCAAACTGGAGTTCACCGCGATACTCGAACTTACTTTTTGTAAAATAGTAAAAAGAGTTGGTGAGACGTGGCAGCCATACGGTGCCGCCGTCGAAAACCTTGGTATGTCGGGCGCGCACATAGGGTTGATATCGGCTATCGCGCCGGCGAATGCCCACATCGAATCGAAGCTGCTTGAGCGCGGTGTCTTTTTTGCTTCTTATCTGCAGGCTTACGTTTGACTGGCTATCGTCAAGCTGGTCCATACGCCGTTCTTCTTCATCGTCGCCGAGGACGAGCGAGAGACGGTTCTCGGTCCGAGGTAGCGAGATCCTCGCGCGGACCCTCAGGCGGAATTTTGTGCCTTCGTTCCCGTCGTATTGACCCATGAGCCAGGCTCGAATTCGCGTCTTTTGGGCGTTTTCATCAGCTTGAGCATTGGAGAAAAAGCCGTCCACGTTGTCTGCCGTTTTAAGAACCCACGCCGACCAATCCTCGTGAATCTCATCAACAAAACTCTCCTCCGGAGACTCTCCTCCCGAGAGCTCCTGCGCCTGTACCCCTAGTGGATAGGTCAAAGCGAGGCAGCTGACTGAGGAAAACAGCGCTAGGCGTAATCGAAACATTATTTTCAGAGGGTCCATGGGTTTGAGCTCAATTTGCATCCATTAGCCACTGGTCATCTACTTTACAGAATCCGTACCGCGTGGTGGATTGGGTATCGCCTCTTTGGGAGGCAAGTTCCAGAATGCGACAACTGAGGGAGTTTTTCTCGTACGCTTCGGTGATTGTCAATGTGCTTGAGATGGTGTTTTGTTCGTTTTCCCAGATGGTCGACGCGCCGACTCCATGTTGGTTGAGAGTCTGCGTGATCGCAACGAGAAGCGAATCCATTTCTGCGGACGTGATTTCAGCAAGAAGAGAATTTCTCAAAAACAATGCATTCTGCCCGATAGCCGTGGTTGCGACAAAAAACCCCAGCACGAAAAAGCATACCTTCTTTTTCATTCTAAATGAACTCATCGTGACGCCCCTGTATCCGAGGATTGTTGATCCTGAGAGGACTGCGCTGCGGCCCCTGCAATAGCCGCCTCGGAGGTTACAGCCTCTACGACCACGCGCTTGGGGGCAAACTTAATTCCGGCCTCGGCAAAAGCATCCTGAATGGCGGCATAGGCGATTCGCCTGATCGCCCATTGCTTGCCGGGCTTCGTGGAAAATTTGCACCGCACTACAAAGGCGGAATCATCCATTCGGTTTACGCCCTGAGACTTCAGAGGCTCTAGAAATTCCGGCCCATGCTCCGGGTCCTCCAGTAACTTCTGCCCGACTTTCTTAATTAGTTTACGCACCTTCTCAACATTTTCCTCAAAGGGAATTCGAAGCTCGAACTTCATGATGACCCAGTCACGGCTGAAGTTAGTCAGCGTGCTGATGGTGCTGTAGGGGATGGTGTGCACGGGCCCGTTATGGTGTCTGAGCTGCATGGATCGAACGGAAATCTTCTCAACGGTCCCCGTATTGCCTCCGACGTCAATGTATTCACCTTTCCGGAAAGCATCGTCAACAAGGAAGAAAATTCCCGAGATGATATCTGCCACCAGAGTTTGGGCGCCAAAACCGACCGCCAGTCCAAAAACGCTAGCCGCTGCGATGAGCGGGCCGGTATCGACCCCAAGACTCGACAGAGAAACCATCACCGCGACCGCGGTGATGACCGCAAGAAGTGTTCCACGAAGCAGGGGGAGGATGGTCGCAATTCGGGTGAGCCCCTGTCCGCCGGGATCACCACCTGCTTCGGCGTGACCGCCTTCATCGTCGCTAATGTCAGCCTGTTGTCGCGACTCAATCCATCGCTTGGTCGCCGACCAAGCGAGATTGGCAACAATAAGAGTAACGATAACCTGCAAACCCGCCTGACTTATTGCCTCACCCAGTTTCGAACGGGTGACGGCTACTATGTCTATATCCCAAATATTCCCAAGACTAAGCGCAATCACGATCATCACTGCGATTCGAGCTAGCTTAACCAGACCGGCACGTCGATCAGCGATCGGTGTTGACCCGCCTTTAAATCCCCATTCCCGAATGAGCGGCCCGGCAGTGCCAAGAGCAAGCGGCGTAATGATGAGGATAACTAGAAGCGTCTGCAGAACATCGTTAAATACGCCTCTTTGATTCAGTCCAAGGGCGCTGACGATGCCGAGCGCAAGCAATAGAAGGACCGCTGCGCTACCAATCACCGGCCACGTGTTGGCAAAAAGCTTCCGCACGAGCCCCGGGCTCTTGCCAGACATAATCAGCGCCGCGATCGGCGTTCGGACTCTCCACATGAACACAATCATCAACACCATCAAAAAGATCGTGCCAATGAAATTGACCAAACCTACTGTACTAACCGCGCTCTCAGGTGGCAGAACTTGACCTAGGTATCCTGAGAAAAAAAACATCGCGGTTCCCAGAATCAGTATCCCGCTCAGACTGCTGCTGACTTTTTTCGCGTCTTGATCGTTCAGAGGCGTTAATCGGGCGTTGGGGCGATTGGGGGAGAGAACTAAATGGACAACGCGCACAAGAATCATCGCGGTGACAATTGCCGAAATGAGGCCAAGCGCCAGCAATCGATTGGGTTCATGACCCTGATAAAGAATCTGAAAGACGATATATGCGGAGATTCCGAGGACAGCTGGAGACAACAGATCGTACAAGAAAAGCAAGAGTCGTCGACCAAGGCGCTGGGGAAAGTTTTCTCCCTCGACTTGATTTAAGGTCTCCTCAAACCCTCGAGTTTTGATTCGCATTAATCGCTGACCGGCCCAGCCTGCAGCGATCATCAGCGCGAGACCGAGAAGAACGGTGAATACTCTGACGGACCCTTGACCCTCGGGAGTCATCGCGTGCATCACGTTTGCGGGGATGCCGACCAACTGCGATGACTGCCGGGTAAGGCTTGCCAGATTGTTCCTGATGTTCGTCCCTATCTGGTCAAGCTCTCTGGTCAATCCGGTGTCTTTTTTCTCGGTCTGAGTCGACTCGTTTTCGATTAAATTCCAGATGAGATCGCGGACCTGTTGATCGCTCAGTCGCGCCAAAAGGTCCTTTCGCTCCTGAGTGCTTAGAGACTGATCAAGAACTGGCCCCGCCGATTCTTCATTTGCCTGAGCAGGGGTGGCCCAAGTAAGAGTCAAAAAAAAGCCGAAAAGGACGAGGTTTAGCAACGAAGAGGTTCGAGGTCTTGAGGGCATGACCCTAGTTTTTGGCTGTTTTCTCATCTAATCGAGCTCCAACCCGAGTTTTAGTGAGCCTTTAACTGGCGGATCTATTCTATCGTGAGAGCATAAGCAGACATGTGTCTAGAAATTGTAACCAAGATATTGTCTAATGGGTCGGGTGATACGACGTTCCATAACGAATAACCCAATATTAATCCTGCGTGAGGTGGAGAGTTGAGAATGAAAATGTCGACGTTAGGCGTAGCCCTGATTTTTTCCGGAATGACTGCAGTGGCCCAAGCGGAGATGGATCCGAAGGCGCTCGTTACTGAATCACTGGGAAAACTGGCAGCCGCAGGCGCGATGTCGGTTGATATCGCAATTGCTGAGGAGGCCGTGCTGAGTCAGGGCCTGAAGATTCGCACGTTGCGTGAGGGCTCGGCGCTTTTGAATCGAGCCGGAGGATTCCGGTTTGAAAGAAAAGGCACGTTGCTGGATCAGGTGGTCGCATACGACGGCAGCACTGTCTATGGCGTTGGGCACAACGCAAAAGTGTTTGTGTCCGCCGCGATAACAGGGTCAAACGATGAAGTGATGGACGTCCTAACTGAGGAAGCAGGCGCTTATCTGCCGGGCCGAGATCTTTTCTACGCGGATGCGGCAGAAGCATTGCTCGAAGAAGTAAGCGAGCAGCACTACTTGGGCGTGGCGCCAGTAAACGGAGTCTCCTGCCATTATGTCGTGATGCGTGGTCCGGATGTGGACTGGCATTTATGGGTGAACGCGACGGACATGCTGCCCTGCAAGTATTTGATCACCTCGAAGTGGATGGCCGCTGCGCCTGAGTTTGAGATGACATTCTCGAATTGGAATCTGAACCCAATGATTGGCGGCGATTCGTTCACCTTAAGCGCGCCCGATGGATATGCAAACGCGAAATTTGTCGATATGCAGCCTGAGTACTAAGACATCAATGTTTGATTATTGCTAGGAGAATCCTGTGAGCGTTAAAAAATGTTTAGCCTTTGGTCTTGTGGGGATCGCCTTGATGATGACGCAAGCGGTGGATTTCCATCTTGGCGGTGGAAAAGCCTACGTGGTGGTATCCATGAGCGATGCGCAGGCTGATGAGGACCGACGCGTTGCAAGACGAACGGCCCGGCGAACCGCAAGTCGTCAGACCTGTGGCTCCTCGTGGTGTTAGGGCGGTGTAGTACCGTATAGCGCGTTAGAAAAAGTCAAGAACAACGCGATGCGAGAGAAATGGTCATGAGCAGATTAAATCAAGCGTTAAAGGCTGCTGGCGTAGCGAGCGGCCTGGTGTTTTTGTTGGCCTTAGGCTCCGTTCAGTTCACGGTTGGACCGTCGGCCGCGAACGGATGGGTAAATATTTCGTTTATCACGGCGCAGGCTGATGAGGACCGACGCGTGGCGAGACGCACCGCGCGACGCACCACAAGTCGGCAGACCTGCGGTTCTTCATGGTGCTGATCCGTAGTGACCAGTAGATCGAAGTTCAAGTTACAATAAGGACGGTGAAGGTTAAAGAAGGTGAATGAAGGTGCATAAAAATAGACAATCGAGGAGCGACACGCACCAATCGTTAAAGACCTTTGGGTTTTTTGGCGGCGTGGCGATGCTCCTTCTCTTGGGGTCGGTACAACTGAAAATCGCGCCACCCCAATCGGACGGATGGGTCGTGACTTCATTTGACGAGGCCGTGGCGGACAGTAATCGGCGGGTAGCACGACGGACGTCTCGAAGGACGTCTAATCGAAATTAAGAAGGCAGCTTGCTGCTGAGTTGGGGCACGCTTGAGTAACGTGGAGAAAAGAGGGAAGGTTGTGAGAATGGCATCATCGCGAAGTCGATTTTTGTACGCGCTCGGGAGCGCATTTGCTCTGGGGATATTTTCAACCAACGGCTACACCCAGGAGAGCGACGCGGAGGCTTTGGCAAAAGCTGCCCAAAACCCGGTCGCCTCTATGATTAGCCTTCCGTTTCAAAATAATACCAATACCAATTTTGGGCCGCAGGAGAAGACTCAGAACGTTCTGAACATCCAACCTGTGTGGCCATTTTCGGTTGGGGAAAATTGGAATCTGATAACGCGAACGATCTTTCCCTTGATTTCGCAGCCTGCATTAAGCCCCAATGGCGAGAGGACGCAGGGGCTTGGCGACATTACCTTCTCTGGATTTATTTCACCGAAAGTGCCCGGGAGTTGGATCTGGGGTCTTGGTGGCATTGGGTTATTGCCCTCTGGAGATAAAGCGCTTACTGCGGATAAGTGGGGAGTGGGTCCGGCGGCAGTCGCACTGACCTTTAAAGGTCCGTGGGTCTATGGGGGGCTTATCAATAACGTGTGGTCAGTTTCGGGCTCTGGCCCAAATGACGTGAATCTCATGACGCTGCAGCCGTTCGTCAACTACAACCTTCCCGGGGCGCGCTATTTTACGTTCTCGCCCATTATCAATGCCAACTGGGAGGCGGATAGCGGAGAGCAGTGGACCGTTCCCGTCGGACTCGGCTACGGCAAGATTTTCAAGATCGGGAAGCTGCCGGTTAATGGGCAGGTCAGTCTCTATCACAACGTGGTGAGGCCAACCTTCGCCCCCGATTGGCAACTGCGTGTGCAACTCCAATTTATGTTCCCAAAATAGCGCCCCGAAGATGATTGAGCCGCTCAGGGTGATCTGAGCGGCACTATTCAAATCATCGACCTATTGGCCTAGGTCGATCGTGATGAGAGAGCCGACCGCTTTTCGAATCTCATCTACGCTTGGGATGCCACGCTCTCGTGGCTCCGCAAACACTCCACACACCAGATGCATGATGCTGGGCTGAGCCTCAGATGAGAGACTCATATAGTAGTTCAGATTTTGTGGGCCGCCCTCGTTTCGGGCGAGCCAAGTGCCGCCGCCCACGCTAATTCCGATGCTGAGCGACGAAGCAAAAAGCCGTGGGAGGTGAGCCATTTGCTCCATACGTCGGTATTCCTTCTCCACCGTGAAGCTCTCCGGCTGAATGGTGTCAGCCGATCCCATCTCAGATCGAGGCCGCTTCACCGCTACATAGCAGTAGGGCTCGTAAGTGTGAGTAACTCGATCAGAGACTACGCCACGCTGCATGAAGACCTTTGCTTTGTTGGGCGCGATGCTCAATGCTTCATTGATTGTGATGGTTGAGCCCACGGGGACCTGAGTCGTACTCGTGTGGAAACTCACGGCTGCTGTCAGTGCAGACCCGACGCCGGGTGTAAAACCCAGAAGCCCTGCCAAAAAAACGCCTGTAAGCCTAATGTTTTTCATACCTTTCACCTGTTAAAAATGGATTCCGAATAAACTCGGAAGATCTTACGCCTTCCCTGTGAAGTAAACCTCAGGACACATATTATGAAAGTGACGGCCATCACTCTTTTTTTGATTACCCTAAGTCTCGCGGGGTGTGGATCGAGCAGCTCGGATTCTGGATCGGATACAAAAAGTTGTTCGGATTACAAAATCTACGCCGGGGATCTGTATCGGTTTATAAAAGGAGAGGTCGAGCTCTACCGAGAGGCAACCGATAAGGATTACGAGAAATATTGCGAGATTGACACCTCGCCGGTCTAAAAAACTCAATCCAGCGCCCGTGTGGCTCCGACGGTCCTGGTCGGACTTCGACCATTGGCCGGAGTCCAGCGGCGGCTGGGCGCCACGATAGAATCTTGATGATGCGACCGGTACGATGTAGATCGCTTTCGGTTTTCGCTGGGATTCTTCTTCTGGCCGCTTCGGAGGGGGTCTATGTGAATAAAGCCCACGGCCAGGAGCGGTCTCCGTTTTTTGCCGTACCCCTAGTGTCGAGCAACCCTAAGCTCGATACCTCGGTTGGCGTTATGGTCGGCTATTTAAAACAGTTCGATGAGGAATCGACGCCTTCCTTGTTTGGAGTGTCCGGGACCTACAGCGCCTCCGATTCTCACGTCCTGATTGCGTTCGGACAGGCATTTTTCGAGCAAGGACGACAACGATTTAATTTTGCGGTTTCCGAAGGCAAGGCGAATAACAACTACGATGATTTTCTCGATTCTGGCATGCCGGCACAAACGTCCGACAATTTTGACGCGCTGGCTGCGCGCTATCTGCTGTCGCCGAGTCCAAACTGGTACTTCGGCGCCCAAGCGCTGTCGTCAAACTACGTCATAGAGGCAGAAGGCCTGCTGGATCAGATGTTGGAGGACATCGGTCTGACTGGGCTGCAGTCCGTTGGGCTCGGGTTTGTCGCGGAATATGATTCGCGTGACAACACTCGAAATCCGAGTCGCGGAAAGTACTTTAACGTTCAGAACTATTCGTACCGGGAAGCGCTTGGCGGCAACGCAAACTTTGATGCGGTCCGAACCGATTGGGCAGGCTATCTTCCGTTAAGTGCTCGATATACATTGGCAGTCCAGGCAATGGGACGGTGGACGCAAGGCGCCCCCGTCACGGGCTATTCATCGATTTCGCTGCGCGGTTACGTGCGGGGCATGTACTTGGCGCCCAACTATACTCACGTGGCTGTCGATAACCGCCTAAAACTCAAAGGCAACTTGAGCGTTACCGCTTATGCAGGACTAGCATGCCTTTATGAAAAAGTTAGCGAATGTTCTAAATCTACAGATCTTTTTCCAGCAATCGGGCTGGGGTTAAGCTACCTGCTGCGGGCTCAAGCAGGCATTATTCTTCGCGCCGATATCACGCAGGGCAAAGGCGACAACCAGGCGTTCTACCTGACACTGAAAAATCCCTTCTAGTGCTTCATGATTACTTCTACTTCAGGTGCGTCTAGCGCACGGGCCAAGTTCGCTTTTCACCGCCCAAACTGGAGGGGAAATTACAGTGGAAATACTCTTTTAGTTGCCACCGTTGAGGACTTCTGCGCGAGATTCACCGCGCTCTACCTTGTCAATGCAGCGGACCACGAGTTTGTTGAGCGCATCGAGATTGAAAGTGGTGATATTCGAGTACTTTGAATGGTGCATCAATGCAGACAGGGCTGCACCAAGTTCAGAGGCAGCGATCGCCGCTTGGCATCCGTCCTTCATCACCTCGATAAAGTACGGGTAGAACAGATGCCCAGTAATTCGGGCATCACCACGGCCGACCCCAAATTGACCGTCGAAGGCCGCATTGACCTTTGGGTCCTCAAATTCTTCCGCCACCCGTCTCGAATCGTCAGCGTCTAGTGGAAGGTGGATCAGATATTGCTTGTTCTCATATTGATAGCACGTAAGCGAGCCGCCGTTCGAGAACCCAAGCGCAAAAGTCATGCTTGGATCCATGTGGGGATTGTGATTGCGCGTGAATCGGGCCGTGATATTCCTTAAAACGTCGTCAGAGGACTCATCAGGGAATACTGGCGTGCCGAATTTTTCGAGGAGTTCGTCATCGTTGCAACACACGATGACGTTGTTGTTGCCTACCCTCGGCATGATCGAGTCGAACCCGATTCCTGTTGGAATAATAATCTGCGGGCCGAGATAACTATTCAGGTAGCCAGGCGTGAGGATTGGAATGTTATTCGCGGTTTTAAATCGTGCCTTAATTTCTGCATCAAGCGTATCGATAGGGGGATGCGGTGACACGAGCAGGTAGGTGCGATCATGCGCGTTGCCGTTGTAGCACTCTCGCGGACCCCAGATATGGGTGTGTATCTGGACGATGTTGATGTCGTTGTATACATGTTGATCAATCTCCTGTTGCGCAATAGAGGAGCGGTCGTCAGGCAGAATGATCTTGAATTGAACGGCTCTTTCGGTCGCTGCGTAAAGCGACACCAGGCCGAGGAAGGCGTTCATAGTATTGCCGCCGGATGTGGGCGGCTCTACATTTTCACGCGAGACGAAATATTCCGGGTGATCTGCATCGTCAAGCTGCAGATAGAAACCGTCTTTGTCCTTGGTGACTTTCTTAAGCGGGATCTTGTTGTACCGAAATTCCGGGATATCCATGAAATCGTGGACATAATAATCGTTTACCGGAACCCCGATCCCGCGCATTTGTGGAATTGGTGAGCGCATCAAAGCAGTCTATTCGATTCAGGTGTCGGCACGAATTCAAATATTTTTATGCGCATAAAAAATCGGTCAACGTCGAATAGAACGTCCAGTGATTACCGTGCATCTCGGCGGCAGAATCTCCAAGGAATGCTTACGCGGCCACCTGCATCTCGTATGTGGTGCGAATCCCCATCATGATGTAGCACCTCAGGGAGAGCGTCTTATTTGGGTTTCTTCTGCGGTTAAAGCCGCTGCCGTATAAAGGTGATGGTGCTGCGATTGCCGAGGCTGTCGCAAACCCACTTAAGATCAAGCGTTGGGAGTCGAGCGCTCGCGAGCTCTGCTTATTGATAGGCTACTCAGAAGGTCCAAAATCGCAAGCGTTAACAAACGACTTCGAAAGGGACGTCAAGTTTGGCATCACCGTCGATCCGAACGGCGAGCTGCCAGTTACCAATAAAATCTTCCATACCCATGGAGGGGTTGAAGAATCCAAAAAGCGTAGAGCCTTTGGGCGGATGGAGCTTAAGCCAGATTGTGATCCGCGTGGTCCCCGCCCCGCTAAACGGATAGTCGATGTGTTCTCGCGTCTTACCGGTCGGGTCAATCCAGTCAGCAGTGAGCTGGTGCTCGCCGGAGGCTAACTCCTCCACATTGATGCTGGCATAGATTTTGTCATTGCAGCCAAATCTATTTGTTTCTGAATCTGTCGACGCCTGCGCGGAGCCGGTAAGCGAAACAGAAATTGTCGGCGCGCTGTGAGCGCCAGAGGTGAGTAGAAATAAACCTGCGGACAAAAGGACTCGCAACATAGTTTTAAGCATGTTGGACATTGCTGGGAGCACCACCTAGGTTTTTAGCCCAAGTTGGCGCTCGGTTTCCTGAACGGCCTCGGTGAGTGCGTCAAACAGCTCGTCAATTTGAGCCTCGGTGATGATAAGCGGCGGACAGATCCCGATCACATCGCCCGGAAGAGCCCTCACGATGAGGCCGCGCGCGAGCGCATGAGCCACAAGCTGTGCGCCGAGTTTCATCTCGGCTGGGTATTGCTCTTTTGTGTCTTTATCAGCGACCAACTCGAGCGCGCCTATTAATCCAACGCCTCGGGCCTCGCCGACTATTGCGCTATCGCCGAGAGCGGCCAGGCGACTTTGGAAGTGAGGCGCGATTTTTTGAACATGGTCGACGATTTTTCGCTCTTCGTAGATCTTCAGGGTCTCAAGCGCCACCGCGCAGGATACGGGATGCCCTCCATAGGTGTACCCCATCCCCAGAGCGCCGTGCTTTTTGCTCTGTTCTTTCAAGACGTCATAGACTTTATCCGAGATCATCAATGCGGAGATGGGAAGATAGCCCGAGGACAGCTGCTTTGCGCAAGTGACCATGTCCGGCTCAATCCCGTAGGTCTGGCTTCCCCACATGTTCCCGGTTCGGCCAAAGCCGCAGATCACTTCGTCTGCCACCATCAGCACATCGTATTTTCTGAGAATCGCCTGAATTTTTTCAAAATAGGTGGCGGGCGGGGTCATTACGCCACCCGCACCCATTACGGGCTCTGCAACGAACGCAGCGACCGTTTCAGGGCCTTCGCTTAAGATAAGTTGTTCAAGGTTATCGGCCAGTCGCGTCGCAAAATCCTCTTCGCTTTCGCCAGGCAGACCGTATCGGTAATACCCCGCCGTATCGGCGTGGACCATACGATCCAAGGGCAGATCAAAATCATTCTGCATGAGCGGGATGGCCGTCAGGCTGCCGCCCGCAACGGTCACGCCATGGTATCCCCGTTTGCGGGAGATGATTTTCTTTTTGTCAGGCAGCCCGCGACCGTTGTTGTAATACCAGGTGAAGCGGATCATGGCGTCAATGGCTTCAGAGCCCGAATTCAGGAAAAAAGCCTTTGACATGGGCTTTGGGGCAATATCGATCAGTTTCTCGGCGAGGGCGATTACCGGCTCAGTGGAGCGGTGGGCGAAGGTGTGTGAGTACGGCAAGGCGGCAAACTGGGCGGCAGCGGCTTCGGCGAGACGTGATTCGGAAAACCCTAACGAAACACACCAGAGCCCCCCAAGGCCCTCAAGATATTTATTCCCCTGATCATCCCAGACGTATACGCCCTCGCCTCGGGAAATAACGAGCGGCCCCTGTTGTTCGTGCGCGGCTAAGTTAGTGTAAGGATGCAGCGCGTGGGCGATATCTTTTTGATGGGTTTCGCTAATCGAGATATTCATCGCAGGAACTTACCGTAGTTAAGGGTTCTCGCGGAGATTTTGCCTCCATGGGGCGGTTTGAACAAGCAGCGCCTACTGGACGAGCGCGTGATGGCGAAGAGCTGCGGCAGCGGCTTGACCCTCGTCTTTGCACCATCCTCGAAATCCACCAAGTCCTCGGTTTTGCCATTCCGCATGCGCTGCTTGCCACCCCTCGCTTCGCGCCGCGTCGATCTGATCACGATCGAGCGCGCCCTCCTGCACCAGTCGCTCGTGCAAAATCCGGTACCCAGATATCACCTGATCGCTAGTCAACCCACAATAGGCAGTAACTTCGAGGTCATAAACCGCCTGCACCAAGCTGTCGAACTTGTTAAGTTCTGTTGAAAAACAGAGAATGGGCGTCAGGAAAAGCCAGCCGGCAACAAGTGATTGGCGTTGTGCGAGAGTCATCCCAAGGCTATGCGGCAGGCTGTTTAAGAACGTTTTCCAATAAATATACCGGAACAGAAAATTAGGAGTCGGGATATGGATGCAGCAGTGAAACAAATGGTTGGGCATTACATCGGCGGTAGGGCCGTGGAGGGAACCAGCGGTCGTTTTGGTGATGTCTATAACCCAGCGACAGGTGCTGTCACGAAATCAGTAGCGCTCGCCAGCGCTTCTGAAGTGGATGCTGCGGTTGCTAATGCGGCCGAGGCATTCCCCGCCTGGGCCGAGATCCCACCGGCGCGTCGGGTTCAGGTCTTATATCGGTATCGCGAATTGCTGATCCAACATATGGACGAGATGGCGCGACTGCTCTCTTCAGAGCACGGAAAAACAGTTGACGATGCAAAAGGTTCAATCACCCGGGGCTTGGAAGTCGTTGAGTTTGCCTGCGGCATCCCGCAGATGTTGAAGGGAGAATTCAGCGAGGGCGTAGCGAGCGGCGTGGATTCCTGGAGCATGCGTCAACCGTTGGGCGTGGTCGCGGGCATAACCCCGTTCAACTTTCCGGCGATGGTGCCTATGTGGATGTTCCCGGTCGCTATTGCCTGCGGTAATACCTTTGTGCTGAAACCGTCAGAGCGTAATCCCTCCTGTGCGGGATTTATGGCCCAACTTTTGACCGACGCGGGCTTGCCCGATGGCGTTGTCAACGTCGTTAATGGGGATAAAGAGGCTGTCGATACGCTGCTCGCGCATCCGACGATTCAGGCCGTAAGCTTCGTCGGTTCTACGACTGTGGGGGAATACATTTATAAGACCGGTTGCGCCCATGGCAAGCGCGTGCAGGCATTGTGCGGTGCCAAGAATCACATGGTTGTGATGCCTGACGCCGATATGGGTCAGGTTGTCGATGCGGTCATGGGGGCAGCATACGGTTCCGCCGGTGAACGCTGCATGGCTATCTCTGTGGTTGTGGCGGTCGGTGATGACACCGCGGATCGCATGATGGAGCATCTTGTCCCACGCATTGAGACGTTGAAAGTGGGCGCATTTGACCAGGAAGGCGTAGAGATGGGTCCGGTGATCACACCTGACGCTCGTGACCGCATTAAAGGCTATATCGATCGCGGAGTGGAGGAGGGCGCAGAACTGGTGGTTGACGGGCGTGACATCTCTATCCCGGGCTATGAGTCTGGCTGTTTTGTCGGTGCCACGGTATTCGATAAGGTTACGCCCCAGATGTCGGTGTATACGGATGAGATCTTCGGGCCGGTGCTCTCCGTCGTGCGGGCAAAAAACTATGAAGAAGCGCTTCAGCTCGTGAACGATCACGAGTATGGAAACGGCACGGCAATCTTTACGCGTGATGGCGATACGGCCCGAGATTACGGACACCGAGCGCGTATCGGAATGGTCGGCGTTAACGTCCCGATTCCGGTTCCGTTGGCTTTTCACAGCTTTGGTGGCTGGAAGCGCTCATTGTTCGGCGATCATTACATGCATGGCCCCGAGGGGGTCCGTTTTTACACGCGCATGAAGACGCTTACCAGTCGATGGCCGTCTGGAATCAAAGAAGGGGCGGTGTTCAACTTCAAAGCGGGTGGCGAACACTAGCGCCTGATAAGCATAAGGATTATCAGCAGAAAAGGTGGAGCGGTTAGGCTTCGCGAGAGAGGTTTTCGGCAGGCGGGTCCAACCGAAGATTATCGATCAAGCGCACCTCGCCAAGACGAGCGGCAATAAGCGCCTGGGCCTTTATTAAGAGGCCGGGTGGCTCATCCGCAGTCCAATGGTGTGGGTCGCGAATAGCGGCGTACTCGACGCTCAGACTGCTGGTTGCAAGTTGCTCCTCCATCCGGGCACGCAGTTCGCAGGCATGACGCACCCCCTCAGACCAAGCGTGTGCTGCCGCTGTGAGCGACTTGAAAATCACTTCGGCCTCTTTTCTTTCAGCATCCGATAAAAGCGCGTTACGCGACGACAATGCGAGACCTGAGGGCTCGCGAACCGTTGGACAAACAATTACCTCTGGGTAACCCAAGGTCTTGGCAAGATCGCTAACGACCAATGTCTGCTGAAAATCTTTCTCGCCAAAATAAGCGCGTGCGACACCAACAAAGCGAAAGAGTCGATCTACGATAGTGCGGACCCCGTCAAGATGGCCTGGACGAAAAACCTCTTCGAGTCCTTTCCCAAAGGAGCCTGCTGGGAGTAGGGGTATCCCCCGAACATCCTCGACCTCCGGAAAAAAGGATTCGAGCGAGCCTTCAAAGATCATGTCACAACCATGGGTCTCAAGAAGCGCGAGGTCAGCCTCAAGATCACGAGGGTAGGACGCAAAATCCTTGCCCTCCTCAAATTGCAGAGGGTTAATGAAGATACTTGCGCAACTGACGTTGTTTTCGCTTTTGGCTCTTTCAATGAGCGAAATATGCCCTTGGTGAAGGGCGCCCATGGTGGGTACGAAGCCGACGGTTTGGCCGGATTCGCGCTGGGAATTGCACCAGGCGCGTGCATCTGCTGGGTTCAGAAAGTGAAGCATAGAGGATCAAAAGTATGACATGCTGCACTGCAGCATGTCTATTTTGATTAGATGCCCAGAAGCACGTCCGGCCGCGAATTAGCGTGATTTCGGCACCACCTCATGCCCCGGCGCCTCCGGCTCATCATCAAGAAGTTCGGCGGGAAACCCGGGCGCCCAAAGCTTGTCCTTACAGGCATCCTCGAGTCGGCGCACGATATTGGTCGACCACTCACCCCCGCCGTAGCGCTTATGCCCGTCACGGAACATGTCAAGAAGAAACGGCGAAATCTCCAGAGGGACCTGCGCCCGATCGGCTATCGATTGAAAAAGGGACAGATCCTTAATGACCAGGTCCATGGTGAACCCCACGTCTCGACTGCCGTTCAGGATTACCTGACTCTCAGTTTCATGCACAAAAGAGTTACCAGACGAGATTCGAATGGCTTCGAAGGTTGTTCCCAGGTCAATACCCGCCCGGTGCATGGTCATGAGCGCCTCTCCCAAAGAAGCAAGATTCACGGATGCGAGGTAGTTGGTCATGACCTTAAGCGTCGATGCCGTGCCGAGGGGGCCGGTATGTAAAACCCGACGCCCCAGGACTGTGAGCACAGGCAGAACCCTTTCAAACGTCGAGCGCTCGGTTCCAGCGAAGATGGAGATGTTCCCTGTCGCGGCTCGATGGCAGCCTCCCGATACCGGGCAATCGATCGGTTCGCCGCCTTGATCCAGAACCTTCTGGCCCAGTCGCCGGATCTCCGCATCATCCGTAGTACTCATTTCCGCCCAGATCTTCCCAGGCCCCATGGATTCGAGAGCCCCGTCGGGCCCCTCCATAACCTGAGCGCTGATGGCGGGACTTGGCAGACAGGTAATCAACAGGTCCACGGCTTTCGTGATCGCCGCGGGGCTATCTCCTCGTGAAGCACCGCGTTCGATAAAGGTCTTCTCGAGCGCACTATCCAAGTCGCGTACCGTGACGTCATAGCCATGGCGAAGCAAACTGCCGGCGAGTTTGCCGCCAACATTGCCAAGCCCAATAAAGCCGATTTTCATTTACGACCTCGTTGCAGGCATGCCTGCTTGCTTGTGGATGGGTAGGATTACAGCGGAATGAGTTCGGCGGGATAGCGCGCTGCCTTCTTGAGATAGCTATCCACGTTTTCGCTCAGTTGATGGATTTCTGCCTCCGTCAGTTCGCGCACGACGCGAGCCGGTGAGCCCACGATAAGAGATCGGGGGGGAAAAGTTTTGCCCGGGGTAACGAGCGCGCCTGCCCCAACGAGACAGTCTTCGCCAATCTTTGCAAAATCGAGTATCACAGCGCCATTGCCAATCAGCGCTCGGTTGCCAATCTCACAACCGTGAATGACGACGCTGTGCCCGATGGATACATCATCGCCAATCGTTGTCGGAATACCCTTATCGACATGAACAACCGTATTATCCTGAACGTTGCTTCGAGCGCCGACGGTGATGACATCGTTGTCGCCACGAAGCACCGCGCCAAACCAGACGCTGGCGTACTCTTTAAGAACAACCGAACCGATGACGTCTGCGCTTGGGGCAATATAGGCACCGGCACCAATAACCGGCGTTTGATGACCCAATCGATAAATCATCGCTTATCGCTCCCGGATGCCGTGCTGAGTTTACGATTAGGAAAGTCGGGTATAGGTATTCGCCGTATCCGTCGGCCAGGATTGACCTCGTAGGCGTCCCAAAATCCCTGACAACCGGTCGAGCACTTTACGCTTGATGGAGTACTCCACTTCATAAATGTCAGCGTCGTCCCTCAGGCTCATGAGGTAGTCATCGCTAGTACGCAATTCGTCAACAAGCCGCAGTGTATGTGCTTGGGTTCCCAGCCAGTGTTCGCCGGTGGCTACGGTATCCAGATCGACCACCGGCCTTTGTTCCTTTACAAAATCTTTAAAAAGAAGATGGGTCTGCTCCACCTCATCTTTGACCTTGGCGCGGGCCTTATCCGTTGTCTCACCCAGCATCGTGACCGTGCGCTTGTACTCCCCGGCAGCAATTTGCTCGTAATCGATGTCGTGTTTCTTGAGGAGGCGATTGAAATTGGGCATCTCGGCAACGACGCCGATGGACCCGATGATGGCAAATGGGGCGGCAATAATTCGATGTGCAACGCACGCCATCAGATAACCACCACTTGCTGCGACCTTATCCACCGATACGGTGAGATGAAGACCCGCATCCCGCAGTCGCATCATCTGCGAAGCAGCGAGACCGTAGGCATGGACCATGCCGCCCGCGCTCTCCAACCGCAGCACCACCTCGTCACCCTCGCGCGCGCTTACCAGAATCGCGGTGACTTCTTCACGAAGCAAAGCCACCTCACTGGCTCTGATGTCTCCGTTGAAGTTCAGAATAAAAACGCGTTTCTTGGGTTCTGCGGGTTCCTTTTTCTCTGCCTTTGCCTCGGCTTTTCGCTGCTTCTTGGTGTCCTTCGCTTTTTTCTTGGCTTGGGCAGGTGACAGGGTGGCCATCTCCACAGCTTCAGCCATGTCCCGAAACCGATCATTGATTTTCTTAACATCGATTTGCTCAGCCGGGGCCTGTCGATTACGCATCGCCATCCCCATGACGGCAATCAGAACGCCAAGGATTGCGATAACAATAGTGGCAATCTTGGCCAGAAAAAGCCCGTATTCGGCTAAGTACGTCATTTGCGGGAGAACCTATCCTTGAAGTGGACGGCGAGTGTAGCATCCGGATGGGCAATCGTTGTTATGGTTTTCGCTTTGGGCCTCGACTAGGATTGGCCCACAGCCTAGATGAATTGAGGAGATTAATCATTACACCCGAAGTGGAAAAACAGCTGATTCACGCGACGTCGTTGATATCCGAAGAGTCCATCAAACGTTGGCTCAAGGAAATGATTGCTATTCCGAGCGAGAACCCGATGGCGGGTGATGTCGGACCCGGTCGTCGTGAACAGGAGATAGCGGAATACTATGTTGCTGAGATGTCCGCGCTCGGTATGTCGGTGAGCTCGCGCGAGGCTGCGCCCGGTCGGCCCAATGTTTTCGGGGTTCATGCCGGTCGCAATGATGGCCCCTCACTGATGCTGTGCGGACACCTCGATACGGTGCCAACCGACGGCTACACCGACCCGTTTAATCCGATCGAACGCGATGGCCGGATTTATGGTCGTGGATCCTGTGATATGAAGGCGGGGCTCGCCTGTTATCTGGAAGTCGTTCGAGTGCTCCGCGAGGCAGACATCATGCTGGATGGCTCGCTGTTGCTTTGCGGTGTGGCTGACGAAGAGTGGCAGATGGCAGGATCGAGAGAAATCGGCCTTAACGGTCCGCAAGTAGACCACTGCATTATCGGCGAGCCTTCGGATCTTGCCGTTTGTCCGGCCCACAAAGGGCAGTACGGACTTTTTATCCGCACCTTCGGTAAGGCAGTCCACTCGAGCATCCCGGAGCAGGGTGAAAATGCCATTGAGCGGATGGCCCGCGTCATCAACGCGATGGCCGATTACAACGAGGAGCTTGCCTCGCGGGAGCCACACCCGCTTTGCGGGCACGGACGGTACAGTCCCGGCGTCATTCGCGGCGGTGAATTGGCCAGCGCAGTGCCCGACTTTTGCGAGCTCGAGATCGATCGGCGGTTGCTGCCTACGGATTCTGGAGAAGATTTTCGACGAGATATTGAGCGACGCCTTGATCCGCTGAAGGATGCCGACCCCGGGTTTTGTTACGAGCTCAGCGAGCCATCCTGGGACATCCCCGCCAATGATCTTTCTGTCGAAGCGCCGGTGGTTCAGTCGCTTCTGCGTTCAGCGGCGGAGTTGGGCGGACAAACAGCAAGGGCGCAGGCATTTCCCGGATCAACGGACGCGCCGCATCTAAAAAGTCCATCGGTGATATGTGGGCCGGGATCGTTAAGTCAGGCCCATTCGCTTAATGAGTTTGTGGAGATCGAGCAGTTGGGTCGAGCCACCCAGATGTATCTTAGGGCGGCATTTGATCTTTTGGCTTAATTTAAAAATCGCTCGGGCCGATAGGGGTCCAGCGGGATATCGGGCTGTTGATCATCAGCGAGTTGCTGAACCAGTTTGCCGGTGATCCCACCCAAGGTGATCCCGACATGCTGATGCCCGAAGGCATAAATGATCGATGGATGTCGGGTGGATCGACCGATGACCGGCAGGCTGTCGGGCAACGTCGGGCGAAACCCCAGCCAGGTTGATCCACTCTGGCCTGAGGCCGGAAGCGCTTTTTTGACGACACGCCGAATGTACTCGAGGCGGCGTTGATTGGGCGGCGCGGATAGTCCGGCGAGTTCTACGGTTCCGGCAGCGCGCAGTCCGTCTGCAAGGGGTGAGATATAAAGCCCTGCATCCGCCAGGCCTACCGGTCGCGTCAGTAAGGATGCGTCACTTGGGAACATCACGTGATATCCCCGCTCGGTTTCAAGCGGAAGGCTATCGATTAGTCCGCCCTGAATTTTGGTGGACCAGGCGCCTGCTGCAATGACGACATGTCGACTTTGCGACGATTGGGCAAGTCCCGAAACAGACACGTGATGGCTGTCAACCGAATCGATGGAGGTAATGCGATCCTGCTGCCAGACTCCGCCCTCGGAAACGAAATGCTTAACCATGCGGTCGATCATGGCTTGTGGACTCAAGAGGTGGAACCCGTCGTCGTACAGAATGCCCCCGGCAAACGTCGGCGCCAGGTGTGGCTCTAGGTCACGGATATCGACGGCCGATAGATCGGTGATGCGCACGCTTTGCTCCCGACGCCGCTGGATATCGGCCTGCGCTGAATGCAGCGCGCTATCCGTCGAATACAGGTATACCGTTCCATCGCGTCGAATCAGATCCAGACCATCAGCGGTTTTGAAGAGATCCAGTGCAGCGGCTTCGGAGCTTCGGAGCAATGCGCCGAGGCCCGAGATCGTTTGATCGACCCGTTCGCGTGAGCAATGGCGCAGGAATTGAAAAAGCCAGGGAAGCATCCTGAGTCCGTAGAGCGGAGAGATGGAGAGCGGCCGTTCTGCGCCGGTCATTAAGGCAGGAAGATTCTTCAGTAATTTCGGATGATTAACCGGAATACACGCGTAGCTGGCAAAGGTGGCCGCATTCCCGAAACTAGTTTGACTCCCCGGCGCATGCGCATCGACCAGGGTGACGCGATGACCGGCCCGCTGCAGGTAAAGTGCGCAGGATACGCCGACCATGCCCGCTCCAATTACGATCGCTGATTTTTTGTCTATAGCCATATGGTGGAATCGTATCCGCGGGCCGCGCTAAATGCGCTCATCAACCAGAGCAATGCCTTGCCCAACGCCTACGCCCATTTAAAGTTCAGAGCAGCCCTTTGATTTTTCCAGTCAAACGGACCTGTCGGATGGTTTTCCCCAGGCCGCATGGGGGAGTCGGCGTCCTTCCCAAAACTCCAACCGAGAATCAGAGGGCAGGATAATGCAACAGGAATTCAGGCATGAGCAAGCGCAACAGCATTTGAATTAAGTTAAGATTCGAGGCGAAGTAGTCACGATAAGATATTCATATTTCGCGATGCCGCATTCATCGCCACTCAGTGGCGAGATTTTGCTGCAGTTCACACCTGTAAAACGGAGGAAATCCACAATGATTAGGCACGCCAAGATTTCGGTTATGGCTGCGGCCCTAGCCTTTGTCGGTACGGCACATGCCGATAGCGTCAAGATTGGTTTTGTCTCGACCTTGACCACACCGGCAAGCGTGATTGGGCAAGATATCCAGAATTCGGTCGAGCTCGCGCTTGAACACATTGGCAACAAGATGGGTAATCTCGACGTCGAGTTGTTCATGGAAGACGATGGCTTCAAGCCAGACGTCGGTAAGCAGAAGACCGACAAACTCGTGAAGCAGAACGATGTGGACTTTGTGGCCGGATATATCTGGTCTCACGTCTTGCTGGCATCCATGAATTCTGTATTGGATGCAGACAAGTTTCTGATCAGCGCGAATGCCGGCCCGTCTCAAATTGCGGGCAAGCGATGCCATAAGAATTTCTTCTCGACCTCGTGGCAGAACGATCAAACGCCGATGGCTCTTGGCGAGCATTTGAATAAGATCGGTGTAAAGTCTATTTACATCATGGCTCCGAACTATGCTGCGGGAAAAGACATGGTGGCTGGCGTTGAGTCCGTTTTCAAAGGTGACGTAAAAGGAAAGGACATGACGAAGTGGGGTGCCGATGCGCAGCTCGACTTCTCTGCGGAACTCGCGAAGGCAAAAGCGTCAGGTGCCGAGGCTATCTTTGTCTTTTATCCAGGCAAAGCAGGTCCGGCCTTCATCAAGCAATATCAGCAGGCAGGGCTTCAGTCCGTGCTGCCGCTCTACAGTGTATTTACGGTAGACGCTATTGCGCTGCCGAGACTACAGAAAGCAAATCTTGAGGGCGTGCTGGGTTCTAAAAATACTCAGACATGGTCTCCGGATCTCGATAATGCCGCCAATAAAAAGTTCGTAAGCGCCTATATGGCCAAACATGGAGGCTATCCGTCTTTTTACGGCGCGCAAGCCTACGATTCGATCATGCTGATCAAGAGCGCGGTAGAGGCGGTGAACGGCGATCTGTCAAATAAAGACGCGGTCCGCAACGCGCTTCGAGCCGCGAACTACGACTCGGTCCGGGGTCGTTACACCTACGGAAACAACGGCATGCCGATCCAGAACTTCTATCTCCGCGAAGTTACTAAGGATAGCGAAGGACGCTGGACGACGAAGGTGGTTGAAACGGTCTACACCAATCATCAGGATGGGTACGCGAAAGACTGCAGCCTGTAACTGCAGTCCGCCGCTAAGTTGCTCACGTTAACTCCGGCCCGAAGCTAGGGCCGGAGTTAACGTCTTATTTCTACGCGTACCAGGGAACCGGCGTGGACTGGAACCTATTCATCGTCCAGCTAATGAACAGTGTTCAGCTGGGTTTGCTTCTCTTTCTCCTGGCGTCCGGTTTGACGCTGATTTTCGGAATCATGGACTTTATCAATCTCTCCCATGGTTCTTTCTACATGATGGGCGCTTATTTCTGTGGCTCAGTGGTTGCCCGCACCGGGTCTTTTTTGGCGGGCGTGATCACAGGGCTTGTTGGCGTATTTGTGCTGGGGGCACTGATCGAGTGGTTCATTGCCCGCAAGCTTTATAAAGAGGACCATCTGGATCATGTCCTGGTGACCTTTGGGCTCATCCTCGTGATGGATACCTTGGTGCACTTGATATGGGGTCCCTCTGGGCTGTCAATTCCGTTGCCGCACATTCTGAACGGTCAGATTGTCATCGGCACGATCGTCTTTCCGACATATCGGACGCTCATCATCGTGGGTGGGCTTGCCGTCGCTGCGATACTGTACCTGCTCGTCGCGAGAACACGGCTCGGCATGTTGATTCGTGCGGGGGCGTCAAATCGTGACATGGTGGAATCTCTCGGTATCAATATTGATCGGCTTTTCTTGATTGTTTTTGCAATTGGCGCCGCCATGGCCGGATTTGCGGGCATTCTTATCGCGCCGATTACGGAGGCAACAATCGGGATGGGTAACGACATCATCATCATCGCCTTTGTGGTCGTGATCGTCGGGGGCATTGGCTCCGTAAAGGGAGCGTTTTATGCGGCCCTCATCATCGGCGTTATCGATACGATGAGTCGCTCTTACCTTGATGATTTTCTTAAGCTGCTGATGGAACCGCAGTTTGCCGAGACGGCGGCACCCGCGATCTCTGCGATGCTGGTCTATATCCTGATGGCCGCGGTACTCGCCTTTAAACCGAGCGGGCTATTTCCCCCAGCGGGCACCCGCTAATGAATCCAGTTTTTCAGACTCGGGCAGGCAAGATCTATTTACTGATGCTGGTGCTGCTGGGTCTCGCACCGGTGCTCGTGGGTTGGGCAGAGCAACCATTCCTGCTTGATCTCTTGAGCCGCGGACTCATCATCGGAATCGCCGCATTAAGCCTGAATCTTATTCTCGGTTATGGCGGGATGGTCAGTCTGGGCCATGCGGCCTACTTGGGTATTGGCGCCTACTGTGTGGGGATCCCGGCGTACTACGATATCTATGCGGGTTGGGTTCATATTGCCTTGGCGATTGTGGTCTGTGCCGGGTTTGCTCTCGTCACCGGGGCGCTCAGCCTTCGTACCAAAGGTGTTTACTTCATCATGATCACGATGGCTTTCAGTCAGATGGTCTATTTCCTATTCGTGAGTTTGGAAGAGTATGGTGCCGACGATGGCCTAGTGATCTATGCGCGAAGTGAATTCCCCGAGTGGATGGCAATGGAGAGTGCCGTATCGCTTTACTACTGGATATTCGGCCTGCTGATATTGACGCTATATCTTATCCACCGTTTGGTGCGCTCTCGATTTGGGCGAGCCGTCATTGGCTCCAAGCATAATGATCTTCGAATGCAGTCACTCGGTTTTAACACCTATGGCTATCGGCTTACCTGTTACGTTATTTCGGCAGTCATCTGCGGTCTTGCTGGAGTGCTGCTGGGCAACTTCACCCGATTCATAAGTCCAGAGATGATGAGCTGGGTGCGTTCAGGTGAGCTTATTTTTATGGTGATCATTGGTGGGGTGGGTAGTCTTTTTGGGCCACTGTTTGGCGCACTCTCGTTCTTGCTTCTCGAAGAGTGGCTTTCCGTGATTACGGTTTACTGGCATCTGATTTTTGGCGGATTGCTCATAGCCCTCGTCCTGTGGGGGAAGGGCGGAATTGATGCTTGGCTCAATAGATTGAATCGCGATGAGCAATCGGATGACTGAAGCAATCCTATCGATCCAGTCGCTGTTCAAGAGTTTTGGCGGTATACCGGCAACAGATGACGTCAACCTCTCGGTTCGAAAAGGCGGCATCCATGCGATCATCGGGCCGAACGGAGCGGGTAAGACGACGCTCATTGCCCAGCTGTCGGGCCAGTTAAAGTCGGACAAAGGCTCCATTCACTTCAATGGCCGCAATATTCTGGGCTTGACCCCTGCTCAGCGTGCTCGAGCAGGCCTGGCTCGATCGTTCCAGATTACCAGCGTCTTCCTACCTATGACGTTGCTCGAGAACGTCATGCTTGCGGTCCAAGGCACGCAAGGCCACTCCTACCGATTCTGGTCCCCAGCCGAAAACGATCCTCAGTTAATGGATGGCGCGATGGAGGCCTTGGCGATTGTGGGGCTCGACGATAGAGCGGGTCATCGGGTGGCGAGCGTATCCCACGGCGAGCAACGACAGCTTGAGGTCGCTATGGCCCTGGCTATGCAGCCCACAATGCTGCTCTTAGATGAGCCTATGGCTGGCATGGGCAAAGAGGAGACGCTCAAGATGGTGGACATCCTCTCCCGCCTTGCTGGCGATAAGACCATTCTCATGGTTGAGCACGATATGGACGCGGTCTTTTCTCTCGCAGACCAGCTTTCCGTGCTTGTGAACGGACACATCATCGCGACCGACACGGTGGAGAATATTCGATCCAATCGCGATGTGCAGCGCGCGTACCTGGGTGATCAGCATGCTTGAGATTGAGAGTATCGAATCGTTCTACGGGCCGATTCAGGCATTGTTTGGCATGACCCTGACTTGTGAAGAGGGCAAGGTAACCACGCTGCTCGGACGTAATGGGATGGGCAAAACGACCACCGTAAAGTCAATCATCGGGAAGGTCGATGTGTCCCGGGGTCGCATTGTTTTTCAAGGCGTTGAGGTGCGAGGTCGACCCACGCATGACATTGTCCGGCGCGGCATCGGGCTGGTTCCGGAGGGTCGACAGATCTTTCCAAACTTAAGCGTGAGAGAGAATCTGGTTGCGACCGCCGACAATTTTGGTAGTGAGCCGCCACTTTGGACCTTGGAGCGGGTGCTCGATTTTTTTCCTGCACTGGCCGAGCGTCTCGACCACATGGGCAATCAGCTTTCGGGTGGCGAGCAGCAAATGCTCGCCATCGGGCGCGCTCTGATGCTTAATCCGAGAATGCTGATTCTTGATGAAGCAACTGAGGGGCTTGCGCCGTTGGTTCGCAAAGAGATCTGGTCACGCCTTGCGGATGTCAAAGCATTGGGAATCACCATCTTATTGATCGATAAGAATATCAACGAGTTCACGCACATTGCCGATCACCACTACATCATCGAAAAGGGTCGAACGGTATGGAGCGGAACAACTTCGCAGTTGACCGCCGATCCGTCCCTTAAGGAGCGCTATCTCGGCGTTTGAGGACCCGAAGGCTAGCCACTCGGCACCCGCCCGCCTGTCTACGTTCATCCGCGGGCCGTTATAATCCCGCCCCGCGCACTCCGGCCTGAACGCGCTTGTGCGAGGTCCGCTCGGCAGGGGATTGCAGGAGTTAGTCAAGAGACGCCATCTGTGGTGACGAGATTTGCCCCGGCCATTCTGCGCCTCGTTTTTTCCTATGTCTTTTGGAGTCATTTCATGAGTAAGTCAGTCGCGATCGCCATTGCACTCTTTTTGGCGGTTGCTGCCTGGATAGGTTCGGGCTTTCTTGGCGATAAACCTCAAGAAGCGTCAGAGCGTGCCGAGAGCGGGTCAGGCGAAGCGCCAACCAAACTTGCCTCAGTCCAAGTGCAGCGGCTGACCGTATCTTCCGTGGATCGGATCTTAGATCTGATGGGTGTGACCGCAGCGAATCGGGCAGTGAGCGTTTCGGCTCAAACCAAGGGAGCGATTATTGATATTGCCGTTGATAGCGGGATGCAGATTAAATCCGGCGCGCGAATCGCTGAGATTGATTCTGGTGATCGTAAAGCCCGGGTCAGCGAGGCGAAGGCGATGGTGGCGTTACGGCAATCAGAGTATGACGCTGCCGCCAAACTGTCGGAAAAAAATCTGCAGTCGCCAACAGAGTTGATTCGTGCGCGAACCAATTTGGATGCGGCTAAAGCGGCTTTGGAAAGCGCCGAGATTGAATTGCAACGCACGAGCGTGCGCGCGCCTTTTTCGGGTGTTGTAGAAAGCCGACTGGTTGAGGTGGGCGATTATATGGATATCGGTAAGCCGCTCGCTCGACTTCTCGATCTGTCGCAAATCAAAGTGTTGGGGCAGGTGTCTGAGCGCGACGTCACTGAGATTAAATCTGGCATGTCCGCGACGTTGACCTTCATTGATGGACAGACTCTTCAGGGTAAGGTCACATTTGTCTCGCAGTCCAGTGACAGCGCGACGCGCACCTTCGGCATCGAAGTCACAGCGCCGAATCCGGATTTGTCGATCGCCGCCGGCATGACCGCGAAGATCAGTTTGAACCTCGGCGCTGCGCGGGCCCATCAATTGAGTCCCGCTGTTTTGACCTTGGACGATGAGGGTCGGATCGGCGTGAAGTTGGTGGATGACGCGGACGTGGTCCATTTCGTGCCCGTGAACCTTGTGACGGACTCCCCTGAAGGAATGTGGCTGGCAGGTCTGCCCGACACAGCCGATATCATCACACTCGGTCACGAATTTGTCAGCGACGGACAGCAAGTGACCGCTGTGCGCGTTACGCCTTAAGGACGTCAGCGCATGTCGCTTATTCGAACATCGTTTAGCTATTCGCGCACAGTGCTGCTGGCGCTTATGTTTATTCTTATTACTGGTTCTGTCGCCTACAACGACATCCCTAAAGAGTCCGAGCCAGACATCGATATACCGATTATTTACGTGACGATTCGTCATGATGGCATCTCTCCCGAAGATGCTGAGCGTCTCCTGATTCGACCCATTGAGCAGGAGCTGAAGACCATCGAGGGCATCAAGGAAATGCGCTCCACCGGTTACGAGGGTGGTGCGAATGTGTTGCTTGAGTTTGATGCGGGATTTGATTCGGACTCGGCGATGCGAGATGTTCGTGAGGGCGTGGATCTTGCGAAAGGAGGTTTGCCTGCGGCGACCGATGACCCTGAGATTCATGAAGTGAACTTCAGCCTCTTCCCTGTGATCGTCGTTATTCTATCCGGGGATGCCCCGGATAGAGCGCTCTACCGGCTCGCTCGCGAGCTCAAAGATGCCATCGAAGGCATTGGCGAGGTATTACAGGTAAAGATCGCTGGAGATCGTGACGAAGTTGTTCAGGTGATTGTTGATCCGCTTCGGCTGGAGAGTTACGGGCTTGATCCAGCGCTAGCGGCCGCAACCGTGAGTAGTTCCAATATGCTGGTGGCCGCCGGGGTACAGGACACCGGCCAAGGACGATTCTCGATCAAGGTCCCCGGCCTCTTTGAGAGCGTCATGGATATCGCCAACTTGCCGGTTCTGGTTGATGGCGACGCCGTCGTTACCGTTGGGGATATTGCGGACGTACGCAGAACGTTCCGCGATCCGGAAACTCATGCGCGCGTAAATGGGAAAGTTGCGGTCGCGCTTGAAGTCTCCAAGCGCTCAGGTGAGAACGTTATAGCGACTATTGAAAAAGTACGCGCCGTGGTGGCGGCACACCAGGCCGAGTGGCCGCAGACGATTAAAGATTCGGTTCAGGTAAATTACTCGCAGGACCGTTCCGATCAGATTCGGACCATGCTGAGTGATCTGCAGAACAGCGTGATCAGCGCCGTCATTTTGGTCATGATTGTTGTGATCGCGGCATTGGGTGTGCGAAGCGGACTCCTCGTAGGGCTTGCTATTCCGGGCTCTTTTCTTACGGCATTGTTGACTTTGTACCTGCTCGACGTGTCGTTAAACATTGTGGTTCTCTTTAGCTTGATCTTGGCCGTAGGCATGCTGGTGGATGGTGCGATCGTGGTATCCGAGTTTGCGGATCGCAAGCTCAGTGAGGGTCTGTCGCGGCGCGAGGCTTATTTGCAGGCGTCCGGCAGGATGGCTGCGCCGATCATTGCCTCGACCGCGACTACGCTCGCGGCATTTTTGCCATTGGTGTTCTGGCCGGGCGTGGTGGGTGAGTTCATGAAATTTCTGCCCATGACGGTTCTCATCACGCTGGGCGCGTCTTTGGCGATGGCCCTTATTTTTGTCCCGGTGGTGGGCTCCTTAATCGGCCGACCCTCGACGCTGAGTCAACGAGCGCTTGATAATTTGAATGCGGGCGAGGCGGGCGATTTGTCCAGTGTGCGCGGTCCAACAGGCGTCTATCTCTCAGTTTTGCGATGGGCCGTGATTCGACCCAAAACGATTCTGGCATCGTCGGTCGTCCTCTTAATCGGCATGTTTGTGGTTTATGGTCAATTGGGACCCGGGGTTGAGTTTTTCCCGGATGTCGAGCCCGATAACGCACAGGTCCAGGTTCGCGCTCGCGGGAACCTATCCATTGAGGAACAGAACGGGATCATGCGAGATATCGAACGCCGTGTTCTGGATGTGGATGGCGTTAGAACCTTCTATACCCGTGTGGGTGCTGACCAAAATAGTGAAGAAGCGGAAGACATAGTCGGCTCCATTTCTTTGGAATTCGGCGATTGGCGATTGAGACCTCGAGTAAAGGAAATTTTTCACACGATCCGCGATCGCGTCGCCGATCTCGCGGGTGTTGTGGTTGATCTCCGAAAAGAAGAAGGGGGCCCGCCAGTGGGTAAGCCGATCCAAATTCAGCTCTCCTCCTATTATCCGGAACTTCTCGAGGAAGCAGCGGCAATGATCCGCACCAAATTCGATGAAACGCCGGGTCTCGCCAGCATTGAGGACTCTCGCGCGCTCCCGGGAATCGATTGGGCGTTAAAGGTTGATCGGGCGCAGGCGGCGAAATATGGGATCGATATAGGCAGCATCGGTAATATGATTCAAATGACAACTGCCGGTTACAAAATCGGCGAATATCGGCCAGACGACAGTGAGGAGGAGATAGACATCCGCGTGCGCTTCCCCCAAGTCGACAGGACCGTAACCGGTTTGAATCAAGTACGCGTCAACACGCAGCAGGGCGCTGTACCCGTATCAAACTTTGTAAAACGCGAAGCGGAGCAAAAAACAGGGCGACTGCGCCGCGTCGACGGGTTTCGGGTCATCACCGTGAAAGCGGATGTTGAGGAGGGTGTGCTCGCAGATACGAAGTTGCAGGAAATCCAAGCTTGGCTCGGCAGCCGGTCTATCGACCCGCGTATTCAGGTCGTTTTTAAAGGCGAAGATCAGGAGCAGGCAAAGGCAAAAGCCTTCCTGGGCAAGGCCTTTATGGTCGCGCTTTTCCTAATGGCATTGATCCTGATCACTCAGTTCAACAGTTTCTATCAGGCGGCACTGATTCTCTTTGCTGTGGTGATGTCGACAGTAGGCGTGTTGCTCGGTTTGATGCTGACTGGATCTCCGTTTGGTATTGTCATGAACGGCATCGGAGTCATCGCGCTGGCCGGTATAGTGGTGAATAACAATATTGTGCTGATCGATACCTACGCACGCTTGCGCGAGACGATTAGCGACCCGTTAGAGGCGGTCCTGCGAACCGGCGTCCAGCGATTGCGACCCGTGATGCTGACAACGGTAACAACGATACTCGGCCTATTGCCGATGATGTTGGGAATCAATATTGACTTCATCACGCGTGAAGTGACCCATGGCGCGCCATCCACCCAGTGGTGGACGCAATTGTCGACCTCGATCGTTTTCGGGCTGGGATTCGCCACGATCTTGACGCTGGTAGTTACCCCAAGTGCGTTGATGCTTCAGGCAAACCTCTCGCGCTGGTGGTCAGGTCGACGCCAGCGTTCCGTCTCTTTGGCGGGCGGCTAGTGTTTATTTGCTCTTAACGCGCTGCCAGGTGTCTCGTAGAGATACAGCCCGGTTAAAGACCGGGGTGGTCTCGGTACTGGTTGGGTCAACACAGAAGTAGCCGAGTCTTTCGAACTGAAAGCACGCCCCAGGTTTGGCGCTCGCAAGGCTGGGCTCGATCTTAGCCTGCTCGAGAGTGACGCAAGAATTGGGGTTCAAAATGTCCGCCAGATTATCTTCAGATGAAAACTTGGGCTCGGGTTCATTAAAGAGCGGCTCATAAAGACGTACCGTCGCGTCCGAGGCATGTCTCGCGGAGACCCAGTGGATTGTGCCTTTTACCTTCCTACCATCCGGGGCATTGCCGCCCCGCGTCTCTGGATCATAGGTGCAGTGAACCTCAACCACGTTTCCGCTGTCATCATGAATCACATCAGTACAGGTAACTAAGTATGCATAGCGCAGTCGAACCTCACGGCCGGGCGCCAAGCGGAAAAATTTGCCCGGGGGATTCTCCATGAAATCGTCCCGCTCAATGAAAAGCTCACGGCAAAAGGGTACTTGGCGCTCACCCAACGAAGGATCGTTCGGATGATTCTGAGCGACAAAGTATTCTTCTCGGTCATCAGGGTAATTTTCGATAACGACTTTGAGCGGTCGGAGTACCGAAAAAGCTCGAGCGACACTCGGATCGAGCGCTTCTCGGACGCAATTTTCAAGCACGCTTAGTTCGACGTTCTGCTGATTGCGGGTCACGCCGATCCGACCGCAGAAATCCACAATGGCTTCAGGAGGAAAGCCACGGCGCCGCATCCCAGAGAGTGTCGGCATGCGTGGATCGTCCCAGCCGCTAACCACCTGTTGGGATACCAGCTCGGTGAGAAGTCGCTTGCTGACAACGGTGTATTCCAGTGACAGGCGCGAGAATTCTGTCTGGTAGGGTCTCGCAGGAGCAGAGACATGCTCCAGCACCCAGTCATACAGGGCACGATTATCCTCAAACTCTAGCGTGCACAGTGAGTGAGTCACTCCCTCAATAGCGTCCGACAGCGGATGCGTGAAGTCGTACATCGGGTATATGCACCACGCGTCGTTCGTATTGTGATGTGTTTGGTATCGAATACGATAGAGCGTCGGATCACGAAGATGAATATTCGGAGACGCCATGTCGATCTTGGCGCGCAGTACGCGCGAACCTTCCGCGAATTCGCCGTGTCGCATTCGGGAGAAAAGATCAAGATTTTCATCGGGGCCGCGCTCGCGAAACGGGCTATTTGAACCCGGCGCAGTCAGCGTGCCTCGAGTACGTCTGATGTCTTCGGCGCTCAAGTCGCAGACATATGCATTCGAGGTCTTGATCAACTCCACGGCGAAGCCGTAAAGCTGTTCGAAGTAATCCGATGCATGCCGAAGTCGATCTTCCCAATCAAAGCCCAGCCATTGGACGTCTTCTTTAATTGCAGAGACAAACTCAGGACTCTCGCGATCCGGGTTGGTGTCGTCAAACCGCAAGAAACAGCGCCCCGCAAATTCCCGCGCGACGCCAAAATTGAGGCATATGGACTTTGCGTGCCCAATATGGAGGTAGCCGTTAGGCTCTGGGGGGAAACGGGTTGTAATGCCTTGCGGATACCGGCCAGCATCAAGATCAGCTTGAATCAGTTGCCTGATAAAGTGAGTGGGAACGACGTGATGCTCGGTCATGGATGAATCTTCAAGTTACGCAGGATTCCATCCAAACAATAATTGCTCGGGCCAATCCGGCGTTGGCTGTGCTCGTGTGAGAGGCAGCGCACAACGCTGAACGCGTCGCGCGCTGCAAGATTGGATCTACCAGTTGGTTGGTGTCGATAGCGGGGAGGCCTGGCTGCCGAAATAAGCAGCGATATCTTCCATATCTTTTTTGCTCAGGGCTGCCGCAAACCCTTTCATAATGGCATTGTTGCGCGCGCCGCTCTTGTAGTCAGCCAGCGCATGCGACAGATAATCCGGGTATTGGCCGGCGAGACTGGGGTACATCGGGGCGATCGGCTTCTTGCCGCCGGGGCCGTGGCAGGCGAAACATGCTTGCGCTTTTGCCGCGCCGGCATTTGCGTCCCCGTCACCCAACTCGGTTGCATCCGGACCCGCAAGACTACTGAGGTAAGCAGACACGTTGTTGATCTCGGCGTCTGTCATCGACCCCGCTTGCGCCTGCATCGTTGGGTGACTACGCTCGCCTGATTGGTATGCCTTGAGCGCTACAATCAGGTATTGCTCTTGTTGCCCACCCAGCTTCGGTACACGAAACGCGGGGTAGGCATTTCGAAGGCCTGGTGCACCATGACAGCCCATGCAGGTTGCGGCGCTTGCTTTGCCTGCCTGCACGTCACCAGCGGCATAGGCGGCTGTCCAGCTGACTAAAAACGTGAGGCAAAGAATGAAGGATGAAAAAATTCTCATCACCAATCGTCTCGTAAATTTCTGAAGGCGTAACTCTAGGCAACCGCCTCCTATGTTGCAACATTTTTGCGCCGAAAATATTAGATTTTCCACTCATTCGTGGCGTTGCAAAGTAACAAAAACCTCCTCAAGACCGCTCGGGTGGCTAACGGTTGTTAACGGTCCGGGTGGCCAGATCCAGTCACTCTTTGGGAATAACTCCGCCAACCGATCGAGCGGTATGTGCCATGGTGGGCCACCCTCTCGATGGGTCTGCATGAATAGGCCGATGATGACGCCGCCGGGCTTAGTCCACGCGTGCAGTCGCTTAGCATACCGCGCCCAGAGCGCGGGCTCGAGTGCGCAAATGGCCGTTTGTTCGTAGATGATGTCAAAGGGCTGGCCGGGATCCCATGCAAAAAGATCTTGTTCGAGAATCTCGGCGCGAAGATTCTCGTCGCTCAGCGTCTTTTTAAGAGCAGACACGGCGCTCGGCGCGAAATCTACCCCGGTGACCTGATATCCCTTATCCGCCAGATAAATGACTTCGTGGCCCTGGCCACAGGCAGGAACAAGAACCTGCGCGGGCGGTTGCGGTATATCGGCAAGCGCGGAGACCAGAGCAGGGCTCGGCTGTCCCCGGTCCCAAGCGGTCTTGCCGTCTTGATACCGCTTCTCCCAGCGGGCTTGATCGCGTGTGTCCGAGTCCATGCCGATCGTTTTGAGGTTGTGGTCGATGCCAGCGAAGTCTACACGTCTACACTCACCTTTCGGAACGTGACCTCGGCTGAAACAGCCCGAGACATTATTTGCGGGTGATATACTGCGCCGCGTTTTTGCATGTGATTCCTCAAGAAACGCCGTTCCTCATGACCTTGCAGCCCTCCAGCACAGACGATCTCAGAATTGTCAGCATAAAAGATGTGTCCACAGCGGGCACGGTAATCGCAGAAATCCCCATCACCAGCTCAGCGGCGACTGTCGTTGAGAATGCCCGCGCTAGTATCCACCGCGTTTTTGCGAACGAAGACGATCGCCTCGTTATTATTACTGGCCCGTGTTCGATTCATGATCCGCAAGCGGCTCTTGAATATGCGCGAAAGCTGCAGGCTTTGGTGGAGTCTTATCGAGATGATCTGATTCTTGTGATGCGGGTTTACTTCGAAAAACCCCGAACGACCGTCGGTTGGAAAGGGCTTATCAATGACCCCAATATCGATGAGTCTTTCGACATTAATAAAGGACTGAGGGTGGCGCGCCGACTTCTTCTGGAGATCAATGATCTCGGGCTTCCGGCGGGTACAGAGTTCCTGGATATTCTCACTCCGCAGTATCTGGCCGATCTTGTCAGTTGGGGCGCGATCGGAGCGCGGACGACAGAGAGCCAACTGCATCGCGAGTTGGCCTCTGGCTTGTCTTGCCCGGTCGGTTTTAAAAATGGGACGGATGGGAATTTAAAAATTGCTGTCGATGCCGTGGGCGCGGCTATTCATTCGCACCATTTCCTATCCATAACAAAGGATGGTCGCTCCGCGATTTTTGAGACCGGGGGCAATCAGGACGGGCATCTCATTCTGAGAGGGGGTAAGGAGCCAAACCACGGTCCCGACAGTGTCGAAGCGGCTGCGTCGTTAATGGCGAAAGGAGGCCTGAGCCCCAAATTAATTGTGGACTGCAGCCATGCCAACAGTGGCAAGGATCCGAGTCGCCAACCCGAGGTCATTGATTCCATTTGTGCCCAAGTCTCGGCGGGCGATGATCGAATCAAGGGCGTTATGATCGAAAGCCACCTGCAAGGCGGAAGGCAGGATGTCATTCCCGGCCAGCCCTTGACTTACGGACAAAGCATTACGGATGCCTGCATTGCATGGGAGGAGACCGTCCCGTTACTTGAGCGACTCTCGCAGGCGGTCCAATCGCGCCGACGCGCAAGTTAATCGGCGACCTTTTCCAGAGAAAAGGCTCTACCCACCGCTCTCTTATCGAGCGATCAAAAATATTTGGTCGGCATGATTTTCGGATGATGCTATCTTCAAACGCTGTAATTTCCGGTACTCGACGCTTGTACGCGTTCTGATATCGGTTCCTAAATTCTCTCGAGACTCCATTTATGATCAAACCGCACGGCTCAGATGTTTTGACCCCACTCCTTGTAGAAGATTCGGCGCGGCTCGAAGCCTTACGCGCTGAGGCGCAGGAACTGCCCTCCCTGGTGGTGAGTTCGGCAACGGCTGCCAATGCCGTTATGCTGGGCGCCGGTTACTTCACCCCGCTTACGGGGTTCATGAATAAAGCGGATATTCTGGAAGTGGCGCAGAAGATGCAAACGACCTCGGGTGTGTTCTGGCCGGTGCCTGTAGCGAATCTCGCCTCTGGTGCACATGGCGTCGAGGCCGGATCAAGAGTCGCGTTGCGCGATCCCAACGTCTCGGGCGGGCCCGTGCTGGCCATCCAGACTGTGTCAGCAGTGGAAACCCTCACCGACAAAGACGTAGAGGAGATCTGTCAGTCCGTGTACGGCACCACCGATGATGCACACCCAGGGGTGGCGACCTTTAAATCACAAGGGAAGACTGTGCTCTCGGGCCCCATTGAGGTTCTTAATCTGAGTTATTTCGAAACCGATTTCCCCGAAACCTTCCGTACTGCCGGCCAGATTCGAGACGAGATCGCGGAGCGGGGCTGGGAAACCGTGGTGGCGTTCCAGACTCGAAATCCCATGCATCGTGCGCACGAGGAGCTATGCAAGATGGCGAAAGATGCCGTGCATGCCGACGGCATTCTTATCCACATGCTGCTGGGAAAACTTAAGCCGGGCGACATTCCGGCGGACGTGCGTGACGCCGCGATCCGGAAGATGGTGGAACTTTATTTTCCGCCGAACACCGTCATGATTACCGGTTATGGTTTTGACATGCTCTATGCCGGACCTCGCGAGGCGGTGCTGCATGCGGTGTTTAGGCAGAATTCAGGTTGCACCCATCTTATTGTTGGCCGCGACCATGCCGGCGTGGGCGATTATTACGGCGCCTTCGATGCCCAAACGATATTTGATGACTCCGTTCCACCGGGCGCCTTGGGAATCGAAATTTTCCGGGCGGACCACACGGCCTATTCCAAGAAACTGGACCGCGTTGTGATGATGCGTGATGCCCCCGATCATGAAAAAGACGACTTCGTGCTCTTGTCGGGAACCCGAGTCAGGGAAATGCTCGCGGCCGGTGAGGACTTGCCGTTGGAATTCGCGCGTCCCGAGGTAGCCCGTATTCTGATGAAACACTACGCGGACGAGGCGCTCTAGTCTCGTCGCGATTCCTCTGGTGCAGTGATTCCCGCCCGGGTGGAGCGGGCGCGCTAAGGTGCGCTTAGATCGAACTGATCAACCGGTAGCGCTTCCTTCTCAAGCATTACTGGGATGCTGTCATCAATTCGGTAGATGCGTTGCCGGTTGTCAGTGATTAATCCTTCCACAATAGGTCGGGTGACCGACTCATTCGCGAAGTTGGTGACCACTCCAGACTCAATTTTCAGGTTAATGGCGTCGATTTCACTCTGACTCAGCAGGCGGAGTCCTTGTTTGGTGACAGGACAGCAGAGGATTTCCAGTAATTTTCTATCGATGGGCACGGCGATCCTCAAGGATTGGGTTCATAAGGCGCAATTTGTCTAATAAGTATACTTTCATCAGTTGGCGCAATGCACTGACCGATAAATCTCTTACATCGATCTCTTCACATGGCATCAGGCTCACGTCGCGCGGTCGTTACGGCCATCGCCGGTAACGGACTACTGACGGTCTTAAAGTTTCTTGTTGCGGTGCCCACCCAGTCTGCCGCCATGATGAATGAAGCGGTCCATAGCCTGATGGACACGCTGAATCAAATCTTTCTTCTGATCGGACTTGCGCAGGGATCGCAGTCTGCGGATGCGCGATACGCCTTCGGCCACGGACAGAAGAAATACCTTTGGAATCTTTGGAGCGCGATTGGTCTCTTCTCCATTGGTTGTGGATTGGGTCTTTCACACGCATGGCATGCATGGCATCGATTGGATTCGGCCGCCTCACCGCCAGCCTTTCAGTTAGCCGGGTTAAGCTTTGACCCGATGTGGCTTGGCGGCGCGGTTTTGCTGATTGCGTTCATCATTGAAGGCTTCGTTCTTCGCGTTGCCTGGCGCGAGTTCAAAGTGCGAGCCCAAAACGAGGGGATCTCCCCGTTTAAGAAATTGTTTCGGCCGAGCGATCCCACGCTACTCGCTGTCTTGCTTGAGGATGCGGTTGCACTGACCGGCGTAGTGTTCGCTGCAGTGGGGATCGTGATGTCACGGATCTACGATAACGCGCTGTGGGATATTGCCTTCTCGGTCGCCATTGCCATCATGCTGGGGATAACCGCTGTGATTCTTGGTGCCATAAATATGCGCCTGCTCTCCGCAGTTCGTGATGCGGATGCCGAGGCTGCCTTCGAGACGGTTGCTCGAGCGCATCGGGAGATCGAGCGTTTCCATGACCTTAGAAGTATCGTCGTCGACGAGACCCATACGGTGTTGGTCGCTGAGATTGAGCTGCGTGAGGAAGCGATCTTGGCAGGCTTACGCGGTCGGATCGATCATTATGAGCGTGAAATGCTCGGTGCGATCCCCGAGAGTCGGCGTGATGATGTGGCGGTACGTCATTATGTTTCAGATCGAGCAGCGGTTCAGGCTACGCTGGAACGTACCGAAGCGTTAATTGATGAACTCGAGGCGCATTTACGAGAGTTGTGCCCCCGTGTCTCTCACGTGACGATTGAGGTGCAGGGGATCATTGATAATCCAAACTCCACCTTAAACGCTGAATTCACTGAACTCAATCAAACCTAACCCTAAAATTATCATTATGAAAAATGTAAAAGCTTTGGCGATTCTGATTAGCCTAACGTGTCTTCCCGTAGCCGCTCAAGCGGATGACCACAAGCCCGGCACGCAGCGCGAACAGTTCAGTTACGCCTTGGGATTCCAGATTGGCAGTCAGATCGGCCAGCAGATCATGGCTGAAGGGTTAGACCTCGATCCGGCCTTTTTGGCGCGTGCGATTCAAGATGTGATTCAGGGAAATGATCCGATGCTATCGATTGATGAGATGAATGCAGCAATCATGGCGCAACAACAACAAGCACAGGAGCAGAGCATGCAACAGGCCCAAGCGGCTATCGATGCGGGAAACGCGTTCCGCGAACAATACGCAACTCAGGAGGGTGTCACCAAGACGGCAAGCGGCCTTTTGTATAAGGAGTTAACTACGGGCACTGGGAAAAAGCCCGGTGCGCAGGATACAGTGGTTGTTCATTACCGCGGCACGCTCATTAATGGCACGGAGTTTGATAGCTCCATTAAACGTAATCAGCCCGCCTCCTTCAGCCTTGGCGGCATCATCCCTGGCTGGCAGGAAGTGCTACAGCTTATGCCTGAGGGTTCGCGCTGGGAGGTGGTGATCCCCCCTGAACTGGCGTACGGCAGCCAAGGGGCAGGGGCTGCTATCGGACCTGAGGAAACGCTTGTCTTCGAGATTGAGTTGATCGAGGTCAAGTAGTCGGTTGCGCGGTTGTCGAGGCAGCGGGACGTCGTGAGTTTAATCCTGCGCAGCTTTCAGGGTTTTTGGGAGGCTCTTTTAGGGCCGTTTCGAGCCGTATTAAGAGCGGTTTTAGGGATTTCCCCAGCTGTTTGAATTTGGAATTTTCTTGTGAGATAGTGCAGTCGTTGCACGAGACAATAAAAAAGAAAGGTTGATGCGGGGCTTGCTCAAAACCCCGATGTTCAACTATCACCACTTATTACGTTAACCAAGAGGAGGTAACCGATGAGAGCCAATCTTTCGGTATTGGGACTCGTGGCCGGGGCCACTATGTTGCTCCCGGGCGCTGCGTCCGCAGCCTGCGAAACGATCACGCTGGGATCAGCAATTTCGTTGACGGGTAAATACGCTACCAACGGGATGCACACCCAAAACGGCTACGAGTTTGCGATTGAAAAAATCGCTGCAGCAGGCGGCGCCAAATTTGGCGGTAAATGCTACAACTTCAAAGTCATCTACTACGATGACGAATCCAAGGGCGACCGTGCCGCCACCCTGACCGAGCGCCTGATTAATCAGGATAAGGTTCAGTACATGCTCGGCCCCTACTCGTCCGGCATGACTAAGGCTATCGCTCCCGTAACAGAAAAATATCAGATCCCGATGGTAGAGGCAGAGGGCGCATCGCGATCCTTATTTACCCAAGGATATAAATATTTGTTTGCGGTGCTGTCGACTTCAGAGCAGTACCTTGCCTCGGCCGTCGCGCTGGCAGCTGAGAAAGCAAAAGAGTCCGGTAAGGATCCTTCTTCCGTGAAGGTCGCTGTGGCGGTGGAGAACGATCCGTTTTCTCTCGACATCCGCGCGGGCGTGCTGGAAGACGCCAAACGCTTCGGAATGAAGGTTGTTGTAGACGAGCAGCTGCCCAGAGACCTTGCAGACATGAGCGCGATTTTGACCAAGGTGAAATTGCTGAAGCCTGATCTGCTGCTGGTGAGTGGCCACTCCAAGGGGGCTGCGACGGCTGTTCGTCAGATCGACGAGCAGAACGTGAAGGTGCCGATGATCGGTATTACGCACTGCGAAGCGGCTAAGGTCACAAAAGAGTTCGGTGATGCGGCAAACGACATCCTGTGCCCGACTCAGTGGGCCGAGACCATGACTTATTCAGACCCGCTTTTTGGATCGGCGGCTCAGTATCATGACGAGGTACAGGCGCGCTTTGAGATGTACAAAGATCGTTCCGTCCCTTATCAAACGGCACAGGCCTCAGCTGCGATGTACGTCTTCATGGACGCCTTCCAGCGTGCCGGCAGTCTGGATAAGGAAAAAGTGCGAGATGCGATTTCGGCGACGAATCTGAAGACCTTCTATGGCGACATACGGTTTTCTGAAGCCGGCAATAACATTGCCAAGCCGATGGCATTACGCCAGATCCAAAATGGCAAGTACAACGTGGTATCACCCCCAGAGTTCGCCTCTGCTAAGGTGAACTGGCCGCGTGGCTAATTCGACCGCAACCAGCGCGTCGTTTAGATAAGTTGCACATGACTCGCCCGGGGAGAGGTCGCTCAGACCTCTACCCGGGCAGTCTGTTTCGGACTCGCCGATCCGTGTAACGACCCTTTTACTCGGAGCTTATCCCGCCTCAACCGTCAACCATCACTTTCTAATGGAACAGTTCCTTGTAAATTTTGGCCTGCTGATTGAGTTTCCAATCGTCAACCTGAAGATTGTTCTGGATGGCGTCATGATCGGAGCGCTCTTCGCATTGGCGGCCTACGGTCTTGCTCTGGTCTGGGGCGTGATGAATGTGAAGAATCTTGCCCAGGGCGATTTTGTGATCGCGGGCGGTTATGTGTCTTGGTGGCTTGTCGAGTATGGACTGCCGCCGCTTTTAGGCGTGCCCGTCGCGTTCGTGGTGATGGCGGGAGTCGGGTGGATAGTCTACTTATTAATTATTCGACCCATCCTTGATCGCGACCTTTTCACGACGTTGTTAGCGACCTTTGGCCTCGCCATTATCATGGCGCAGCTGCTCAATTTAATGTTTGGATCAGATACACAGGCTGTGGATCTTGGTTACGACACACTTTACTTTGCGGATGGCTTTATCGATGTGCCGATCGCTAAGCTTATCGCTGTACTGATGGCGATGGGTCTTGCGCTTGGCGTGATTATTTTCATGAAGTACAGCCGCATGGGTCAGGCGATTAGGGCGACTGCTCAGGATGCCCGCGCCGCTCGAGTCATGGGGATCAATACGGATCGGGTTTATGCGTTTACCTGGTCCTTGAACGCCGCCATTTGTGGGGCGGCTGGTGCCATCATTGTAATGGTCTGGGTCATCCAGCCGTTTTACGGGATTACCCACTCGGTGCGATCTTTTGTCATTGTGACCGCAGCGGGCCTTGGAAATCTACCGGGTGTGATCGCCGCGGGGCTTGGCATAGGCGCGCTGGAGCAGTACGGCGCACATATTTTTGGTATCGGCTATCAGCAGGCAATCGCGGTGATCCTGCTCTTGCTGGTGTTGATTTATCGTCTCGTGCAGCAGCGCAGAGTGCGCCAAAGTCTGCAGTGACAATCGAGGCGTAACAGACTATGGCGAGGAAGTTTCTTTTTTACGGCGCGCTCATCATTCTTATGACCGTCGCGCCATTCGTGTTTCCGGCCTTCAAAACCCAGCTGGCAACCATCTGGTTGATGATTATTGTCGCGATGACCTGGGACATGACGGGCGGCCAGATGGGCTACAACTCGCTCGGCAACATCACGTTTTATGGGACGGGTATGTACGTGGCAGCGCTTGTGACCATCGGGATGGTCTACGACGTAGGCGACTACACCAATGCATTCGGCGGCAAGGTCTACGACTTCTCAACCGGGCAGTATTTCTCGGGACTCATCATTGGATGCCTGGCCGCAGGATTGTTCTGCGCATTAACGGCCGTGATTATTGGCTACATCACTTTCGGGCTTCGGGGTCCGTACTTTGCGATTGGAACCTTAGGGGTTGCAATCGCTGCCGGCGAACTGGTCTCCAACTGGGATTGGGTCGGCGGTGGTCAAGGAATCGCCCTGCCTATATATCCTGGCGACTACGAAGTAGGTAAAGTCGTCTTTTACTTTCTCTTTGCGGGCACGGGGGTCGTGTTGTTTTTGTTCGCGAAGTGGCTTTATTCGACCCGTTTCGGGGCGGCGATTAACGCCATTCGGGATGACGAAGAAAAAGCCGAAGCGATGGGTATACACACCCTTCAGTACAAACTGGCCACTTGGGCCATGGCCGCTTTTTTTGTGGGCGTTGCAGGAGGTATCTCAGCCTTTCAGTTGATCCACTTTGAACCTTTGGAATCGGCGTACCAGACCATCAACCTCGGAATCTTCATGGTCGTGTGCGTACTGCTCGGTGGCAAGGGTACGCTCTGGGGTCCTGTAGTGGGCGCGGTACTGTTTCATGTGTTCAAAGAGGTCACCTGGAACTACCTTCTGGGCTGGCAATGGGTGGCGCTCGGGGTACTGATCGTCGTCACGGTGGTGTACTTTCAAGGCGGTGTTGTCGGCTGGTTGATGCAACAGCGTCCGGAGTGGTTCGGGGTTCAGCGCGTCGTGGACGACACCAGCACAGAAGAGTCGTCATGACCACAATTATTGAAGTTGAAAATGTGAGTAAGGCCTATGGCGGGGTGGCGGCCAATACAGATATTTCTCTTTCGGTAAAAAAGGGAAGCATCACTGGTTTAATCGGCCCGAATGGCTCAGGTAAGACCACGCTGTTCAACTCCATAGTCGGCTATCACCCCATCGACTCCGGGAGCATAAGGTTCGAGGGTCAGGAGATCTCGAAACTGCCTGTGCAAAAAATTGCTCGACTTGGATTGCTCAGAACGTTTCAGCAGACGCGCATCTACGGCCAGATGACGGGCATCGATAATATGCTTATCTCCTTACCGCACCGAAAAATGAATTTCTTGGATGCATTTGGTCGTAACGGCAAAGAGGAGCACGAGCGTGCGGAGTCTCTCCTTGAATTCGTAGGTCTTTACGAGAAGCGCTTTCTCCGGGCGGGGTCACTTTCGTTTGGCCAGCAAAAGCTGCTCGAGTTTGCGATGGCTCTGATGAACGAGCCGTCGAGTCTCCTGCTGGATGAGCCGACTGCTGGCATTAACCCCACGTTAATTAACGGGCTCATTGACCGTTTGCGTCGAGCAAACGAAGAGTTCGGGATCACGCTTTTTGTTATCGAGCACAATATGCGCGTCATTATGAACATGGCCGAGCATATTTATTGTTTGGCTCATGGAAAGCTTCTCGCCGAGGGCGCCCCCTCGGAGATACAAAGTGACCAGCGCGTGATTGACGCCTATCTTGGAGCGCATTGATGAGCGAGGAATCTAAAGGGCGGGTTCGCGGGTATGGCGCGGGTGGCGTAGATACCGTTATCTCTGTGGATGAGGTGGTTCGGCAGACAGCCGCGATCGCAGAGGAGTTCAGCGTCGCAGAGCTGGATGCGCTTGCCAACAACGCGCCGTATGTAACGCTTGATAACCTGGTGGCGGGCTACGGGCAGATGCGGATCCTTCATGGCATCAATCTGCGCGTCGGCCGTCAGCAGTCTTTATGTCTGATCGGGCCTAATGGAGCCGGAAAATCCACGGTCTTACACGCCATTTTTGGCTTCAACAATATCTTTTCCGGCAACATCGTGATTGGCGAAGGTAACGACCGGCTCGATGTCACCTCGCTTACGCCGAGTGAGAAGCTGGCCAAAGCGCGGATCGCTTATATCCTGCAGGACAAGTCGATATTCCCGGGCATGACGGTGGAGGAAAACCTTTGGATGGGAGGATTTCTCAAGAATCAGCCGTCTGAGGCCAAAGAGGCGGCAGAGAAAGTATTCGAGAAATACCCGCAGCTGGCTGCGCGCCGTCGCCATCAGGCAAAAGTGCTTTCCGGAGGCGAGCGTCGCCTTCTCGAGATTTCCCGCGCTCTGGTTATGAACCCAGATGTTTTGCTGGTTGATGAACCCTCGATTGGGCTGGAGCCCAAATTTATCGATATGGTCTTCGAGATTCTCAATGATCTCCAGCATAACGAGGGCAAGACCATCATCATGGTTGAGCAGAATGCAAAAAAGGGTCTCGAGTTTGCCGATATTGGCTATGTCATGGTGTCGGGAAAAATCGCAATTGCAGGCAAGGGTAGCGAATTGCTTGAGAACCCAAAGGTAGGCGAACTCTTCCTGGGCGGTTAACCGACCTGTTCTTAGCCACTGTGGGTCTGTCAGCACGACTCCGGGCTCATCCGCGGCGTGTCCCGCTAAACAAGCAAAATAATCACCGGGTCATAAACCGAATAAGGGTTGCTCCATAAGTAATTCTTTTCATGTCCGAGATTTTTTTGATTCCCAGGGGTTGATTGACCATCCGCGAGCCTGAGCTCATTCTTGCAATCGGAAGTCAGGGAGCGAGTTTTCGGGTCAGCCGTCGTAGAATACGGCCCTTCGCCTTTTAACCCGAGCTACTTGACCCAGGTGTG
>Ga0181588_10000007_pt1 | contig 156171 bp, 103 predicted proteins | sample 071ome_26_FD_148607 | JGI IMG/M metagenome (GOLD analysis project Ga0181588, IMG submission 148607) | Coastal salt marsh microbial communities from the Groves Creek Marsh, Skidaway Island, Georgia - 071409BT metaG (spades assembly) | ecosystem: Environmental > Aquatic > Marine > Intertidal...
ACTACACACCACATGCATGACGAGCACCACCACACTGACTGACTGGGCACACGTGTGCGTGCGTGTACCGCGTATGTGAAGATGACGATTCATGACCCTTAAATTGTATGTAGGGGTACACGCGCGGACGAGGAGGAAAAAAAACGAAAACGAGACGACGGAAACGAGTACTCCCCTCTGGTGTGTTTATATAGATAGAGTCATGACCCGTCCGTCGTGTACCCCCTCTCACGACGACAACGACAACGGAACGGAACGGATCGCGTTCGATCGATGGATCGATCGACCGATCGGGAGTGTTGGACGCGCGGGTCGTCGACGTGAGGGACGCGCGCGCGATACGACGATGTCACGCGCGCTCGTGAAACTGTTTGAACCGTGGGTGAAATCCGCCTCCACGGCGTACCGCGCGACGGTGGGCGCGGAACTGCGCAAGTACGGGTTGCGATACGACGACCTGTTGGATGAAGGGCAAGACCTGGATGTCGGGGAGGCGCTGAAACGATTGTCGCAGGAGGAGCGGGACATGCGGGCGCAGCGGTTGAAGCGAGCGATGGATCTGTCGATGAAACACACGTATTTGAGCGCGGAGGAACAGGCGAAGCAGACGCCGTTTGATTTCTATTTGACGCCCGTCGTGGAGAGGGTCAAGGCTGAGAGAGCGGAACGGGCGGCGTTGGGCGCGGGGCAGCCGTACAACAGACAGATTCCGTGAGAAGGCGGTTCCGCGCGATCGTTTTGTAATTTTTAGACGCGTCGTTTACTTTTACGTTTCAAAGGGGTGTAGGGCACTACAAACTCGCGACCTAGCGTACGCCGCCTGCGCGCGAGAACCTTTGCGTCTTCACGTTTCCGTCATGGTTTTCTTTTGAGCGTAATACGCAGACTCGCTCTTTGTTTTCCTAGCGTTTCTAGCCTCAAACTCGGCACGGTTCTCCATGATTCTCTGCGCGACGTGTAAGACGGAGCAGTCGTGCTCGCGCGGCACTGTCGCGTACAATCCGCGGCGCACGGCGAGCTCGTTGACATCCTTACCACCGATGACGTGCGCGCTCTCGTCCTCGGCGATGACGACGGAAATGTTGAAAGTCGTCAATAAATCATTCGTAATCGTAGCCGGGGCGCCGATGACGCACTCGTCGGCGTATCGACACGCCAAGACGCTGAGCGCGCGTTCTTTTTCGTTGAGCACCGGATGCTGCGCGCCGTATCGTCCGCGTACATCCCCGTCGGCGTGCACCCCGACGAGGACGAAATCACCCAGCTGTTTCGCTTTACGCAATAAATCAATGTGTCCTCGATTGAAGACGTCGAACGCGCCGTGCACGTACACCACTTTAGCATCCGTCGGCGCCGGTTTCACCGCACCGAACTGCGCGATGCGAGCCGACGTCGTGCAAAACGTCGCCTCCTTCACCTCTTCCTCCTCCACATCCTCCCCAGCCGCGCGAGCGCCCATCTTGAGCAAACGACCAATCATATCTGTCGTACTCACCCCTTCGGTCCGCTTGATTTCTCTGTACCGCCCGATTCTTTTCGGGTACGCGTACGCGTCCGTTCCGTCTGGCAACAAGCACGGGTCGTCTCCGTGCACGACGTAATCCACCCCGTGTTTCTCAAACAACTCATCCGTAAACGCATCCGTCACCTCATAAGGCACATCCGTCACCACACCGTCGACCCATTTACACGCCTTGACCATTTCAATCCGTTCTTCGTCGTTACACACCGGCGGTCCTTTACACCGGCGAATCTCCGCGTCGTTCACCACGCCGACGATGAGTTTATCCCCGCACGCCTTCGCCTGTCTCAGCGCGTTCGCGTGGCCGTAGTGCATCGTATCGAAGCATCCATCCATGTACACCACGATGGGTCGTTTACCTCCATCACCATCACCATCATCGTTACCCGTAGACGACGACGAACCCGGCGGCGCGCGAGCTTCAGCATCTTTTTCTTCTTCTTCTCTTCGAACCGTCGAAACGCGTTTACCGACGACGAATCCGAGGACTGCGCCGACAGCACCGACAACCAACGCCCCCGTCATGATCTTCGCGCCGTATTCAACCGGCCGTCCGCGCCGTGATGACGCGGAAACGACGCGAAGTGGGGTTGAAGAGCGTTGCGCGCAACGACTCAAAACTTTACTCTTAGTCGCACTCGAATCAAATCATGCCGCCGACGACTCGACGACGACGAGGAACGACGACGACAAGGAACGACTTGAAACACGCCGCCGAGGACGACGATGAACACCACGAACGCGCCGCCGAGGATGAACTCCGGGACGTATCACCCTCCGAAGCGTACGGTTTCGCAGGCATGGTGCTCACGACTGTCGCCTTCATCCTCTGGCTCTTTGCCGTCTTCGCCCCGCCGTCCGCCCTCGAATCCTATGGCGCACCCTCCGGAGTGCTTCTTCAGCACTACGCCCGCGTCGCGCCGTGTTGGCTCTTCGCCGCGTGCGTGTACGCGCTGCTCGGGTACGAGTGTTTGAATTTGATGTCAACGCCAGACGACGCCGACGCGATGTTTAGTCAGCGACCGCCCGATCCGAGCGAGTACGCCGTGCAGGATCCAGCGCTCGCGGCGGAAGTGTTCGACATCTACGACGGGATAGATTCGACGATTCCAATGTTTCGCGATATTTCGAGGTACGAGGCGTCGGTGAGAATGTTTGGGATTCACGACAAGAGCCGACGGGTGGCGTCATCGAAGAACGACGCGGACGTGAGCGAGCCGCCTAAACGGAGAACGTCGACGCGGCGTAGCACGCGGTCTTCCGGTAAAAAGGACGATTAAAGTAGTAGAGAGAGAGAGAGATTGCGTATGTGTGTGTGTGTGTGTGTCGATCGTCGTCACGCCTAGCCGTAGTATTGTATCCATTAGCGATGAACAAACAAACGCAGCAGTCAACTGTCACGTCAACAAACATTCAGTCATCTGGTCTTCAGTGTGCGACGCCCCGCTCCCAAGCTCTCGCCGACGAAAAATGTCATCGTTGACATCGTCGACAAGCCGCGCGTTCGCACCGTCGTCGTCGAGAACCGTCGCGCGTCGACAGCGACGAAACGAACGCGCGTCGTCTGTGGTTGAACTGCGCGCGAGCAACAGATGGAACCCATTCGTGAACGTCCCGAACGCGCCGGGAATCGCCATGTCGGACGCTGATCGCGCGGTTGCGGACGCCTCGGATGGGATATTCGGTAAACGGGATGCGATGCGGAGCGGACGCAACGCGGAGACGCTGCGACGAGGCGTGAGTCGACCAGATGCATACTTTGCGGATATGGGTTTGGCATTTGAGTACGGCGCGTCGGCCGACGGACGGGATATGGAGCAATTGAATAAATTGTTTAGTTCGGTTGGGTTCACAAGACGACCAGAAGAAAAGCTGAGAAAGGCGATAGAACACTCGCACGTGTGCGTGTGGGTTACGGCGCAGAGGGATTCGAGGTTCGCGAAGACTGGGGAACCGGTGGCGTTCGCGAGAGCGACGAGCGACGGGGTGTTTACAGCGACGGTTTGGGACGTCGCCGTGGCCCCGCAGTGGCAGAGACACGGAATCGGGCTTGGGATCATGGAGAGGATCGTGGATAGGCTCTTGGATGAGGGGATCACGAATTTGAACCTGTATGCGGAGAAGAAGGTGGTTCCGCTGTATCAACAGAAACTCGGATTTAAGGAAAACCCGGACGGTACCAGAGCGATGACGTTTAGGTTTGATTCGCGGCCGTACGCATAGTCGTGTTCGGTTGGGATGGGGAGAGTTCGTTTCTGCGCTGCTAATTTTTTTCTTGCATTGTAATTTTACCGCTAACGGCTATGATAGGAACAGCCTCTCGCTGTTTCTTCATTTGCCTTTGTTTTGCATTTCGGCGCGCGACTGGTACGCAACGAGCGCGAACGCACCCGCGACGGCGAAAAACTTGTCGTACGCCCCCTCGGCAATCAAAGTAAACCCAAGGAAGCCGAGGAGAAGGAGAACCATCGTGTAAGTCGTCGCTCGCTGAGTCTCTTGAAGCGTCGCCTGCATACGCTTATCCACCGCATCCGCTTCGGCGTCGGCCATCTTCATCTTCATCTCCGCGATCGATCCCGGCACCGGCTTTTCATCCCTTGCCCCCTTTGTCGTCTTCCTTCCACCCCCGAGCAACTCTTCCGCGAGATCTTCGAGCTCTCTCTTCACCCGTTGGTTTCTCTCTCTCGCCGCTTGCGCTTCATCCGCCAGTGCCGCCAACTCGGCATCCAACTCGCCCGCCACCATACCCAACTCCAACGACGTTCTATCGCGAACCAACCCGGCTTCGGCGTCAATGTTCGTCTTACTCTCGTTCCCGATCTCGACGATTCCATCCTTTGCCTCGTCGAGCTCTTGTTCTGCGCGGTAGATTTTCCCTCGCATGCGCAGCTCGCGTTCCAGCTTGTCCTGGACGTACGCATCGCCCTCGCGTCGCGCTTCTCGCGCAAACCTCTCGCGATCGCTCGGCGTCACGTCATCCGGCGACGGCGGCGACGGCGCTTCGTCTTCGTCGTCTTCGTTCACGGATGCGCGCCGCGCGACGAGGGTGGTGCGACACGGCGCTCTGATCCTTTGCTGCCCAAACTTGGTCGTCGTCGCGCGCGGGCGTCGGTGCGTCTGGCGCATCGACACCGCGAATCGTTTCGCCGTCATCGTCGTCGTCGTCGTCGTCGTCGTCGAGTCCCACATCGTCGTCGCCGTCGGTCCGCGAAACGTCGCCATGGTCGCTCGTATCTTCCGCGTCAGTCAGTGTCGCGCCGCCGTGTGAACCCTGGAGTCCTCACTCACCGACGGGGTAAAACGCGCGTCATGCTTCGCGCGGCGTTCACGTCCGCCACCGTCATGGCCGCCGGGGATGTCCTGTGTCAGGCTATTCAATCGCGCGGTGGTGGGGCGAACGCTGACGACGGCGGGAGCACCGGCGGAAGGATGATGCTGAACAGCGAACGTGATGGATTTGCAACAATGGATAACGACGCATCGAACGCCGCGTCGACGTCCACGTCGCCGTTGAGCGCGGTGCTCGGGTTCGACCACGACTTCGCGCGAACGGGGCGATTTTTCATCGTCGGTGCGGCGTTGCACGGGCCGTTTTTCCACCATGCGTTTCGGGGGATTGAACACGTCGTCGGTGCGGGGACGTGCGCTCGAACCGTCGCGAAAAAGGTTGCGTTTGGACACACGGTATTGTTTCCCACGTACACGGCGGGGTTTTTCTTCGCCATGGCGGGGCTAGAAGGGGAATCCATGGCAGTTGGATACGAGCGATTGAAAGATAAGGCGGTGGATACCTTCGTGAGTGGGACGATGTATTGGCCAGTGGCAAACGCGTTTAATTTTGCGTACGTGCCGAAATCTGGACGGATTTTGTTTCTCAACGCCGCCGGGGTGGCGTGGAACGCGTACATGTCTCACGTCGTGAGCACGTGCGATGATTCGGAGAACGGGAAAAAGTGTGCCGATCTTTTCATCGCGTCGCGCGCGGAAAAATGAATCCATCCATCTTTCTCGGAGTTCGCGATTCGCTCGGGTGCGCCGTTTGTTTGGCTTCGTCGGTCGCCGCACGCGAAGCCAAATCATTATTATTATAGACGCATTGTTAATGTACTAGACTAGCCACGCACGCGTAAACACCGCGTATCACAATCCAAGGACGCCGGTAGCTGACTTGCGTATCGCCTCGCTCGGGTTTCGTCTCATTGTCGAAGTTGAACGACAGACACCACAGTGTTCAGCAACTTACATCTTACGTCTTCATAATCAACCGCGTCCGATGTCCGCGCGACGATTCGCCATCGCCGTCGCGAGCGCGCGCGCGCTCGCGAGACACCGCCTGTACTCGCTCACGCCTTTCGATGCGACGGGCGCCGCCGTGGATGCGCTGCGCGATGAACTCACGGCGACGTGTGTGGCGGCGGCGAAAGCTGGGCGAAAGCTCAACTGGGTCTTCCTCGGCGCCCCGGGCGTGGGCAAGGGAACGTACGCATCGCGAATGGCGAAACAGATGGGCGTTCCGCACATTTCCATGGGTGATCTCGTGCGGGCAGAGATTAAAGGGGAGACGGCGATGGGGAAGGAGATGAAAGCAATCGCGGCGAGCGGGAAACTCGTACCGGACGCGCTCGTGTTAGACATTCTCAACGCGAGAATCAAGCGCGGCGAGGAGGACGGTGAGCTCGGTTTTCTTCTGGATGGGTTTCCACGGACGGTTCCGCAGGCGGAGACGCTCGGTGAGATGGTGGAGGTGACGCAAGTGTTGAATCTGACGCTTCGCGAGGATATTTTAGTGGAAAAGTGCTGCGGCCGACGCGAATGCGGAGAGTGCGGCAAGGCTTTCAATATCGCCGATATCAAGAGCGAAAAGTCCGGTGAACCGACCATCATCATGCCACCGCTCAACCCACCGGAGAAGTGCATGGGGAAGATGACGCAACGAGCGGATGATACGGAGGAGGTGGTTCGCGCGCGCTTGCAAGTGTACAAGGACGCCACCGTTCCAGTGGAGGATTACTACAGGTCCAAGGGATTACTCAGTGATTTTCCAATCATGGGTGGCATTCCGGAGACGACTCCGGTGTTGCTCAAGCACATCATCGACATCATCAAGGCGCAGACGTGATCCTCGCGCCGTCGTCGATTGATAATCTATCTACATTCTTTGCTCTCACTAAACTCCTACAGTAGTCTACCTAGCTAGATTTGAAAAGAATCGACTTTAACAAGCCAAAGGCTGCCACGCCGACGAATGATGCGATTTTGACGCGCGCGTTGGCGCGTGAAGACCCGCCTCGAGCGTTCGCATCGATGCTCGAGAATGATTGCCTCGCGGCGTCGACTCCCAGATGGCTCTCGAGTCGAGCCGCGGCGACGCCGCCGTAAAAGACTTGATAATCCCGCGGCAGTTGCTTTAGCGAATCCATCGCCAACTCGAACGATTTTATCGCGTTCGCGGCGGCGATTGGATCCGCATTACCGTACAGATCCTTTGAAGGGTACTGACCCGCCGGTAGATGTCTGTAAAAGACATTAAGAGCGATGGATGGCCCGTGTAAAGCCGTGACGTGATGCGACCAGAGCGCCGGAATGTAGAGCACGTCTCCGGGTTGCAACGTGACTTCCAACGCCGCACTTCGCGCGCGGGCGAAACGAGGGAACGCTTCGGCGTCGTGATTTTCAACGTCGCGCACCGTCGACGAAGAGCCTTCGAGGTACAAGTCGCCTGCGACCGATGGCGGAAATAAGAGGATGCGCTTCTCGCCGTGCAGTTGAATCAGCATGTTATCCATGGCATCGTAGTGCGTCCAAAGCTGCAAATCCCCACTGCTCGCTCGGATGACGGCGCTAAAGTAGTTTTCTTCACCGCCCCAAAACTCTGCCGGCAGTTTCAAATCCTCTTCAAACGCTGGAAATTGTCGCATCGCGTGCGCTGGTTCTTTTCTAGCGTTTTCGCCAATGCTCCTCAAGTAGTAAAACTTGGGGTCATTTTCATCCGCAACTTTTTCGAGGAGTTGACCGAACGGCATCACCTCATACTTGAAGTTTTTGCGCACGAAATCCAATTTCGGTACATCACTCACGTGTACACTGACCAGCTTATCCGGAACGCCCTTCAGACTTGCCACGTACGCCGGTGTCCACTTCCACGGAGCTTGACCAATGTCCAGCCCAGTGACGACGGCGGGAACGCGTCGAGCTGCCGGTCCCGACGCAAACTCTTGCGGCGTGGGGCGATGGATTCTTTCAACGCTCTTTGAAGACGACGGCGACACCGTCTGCCTCAGTGTGCGCCTCGGCGCGGTCCCTCGCGGCGATTTCGCGGGTGCATTCGAGCGCGCATCCTTGTGAATGCGACTTGTACAACGCACGTCGCACACCACGTGTCGGATGCGCGGCCCGTACCATTTGACTCGCTCGAGATGTTCGACCGAAAAGTGCAAGTCGTCTCTCCCGTTACGTCGGGCGATTGCAATGAGTGTATCCACCAATCTAGTCATCCACGCCTCCTCTTCACCGCTATTTACGTTTGAGTGCACGTGTAAAACGCCGCCCCGTGGCTTGAGCGCTTTAACGGCGGTTTCCCACGACATTTCAGCGTGCGGAAGTAGTCCGAGTAACACTCTGTCGGCGACGCCGGTCGGTGCCATTCGCCGGTTATCTCCTTCTAACACTTCACATCGAGATTCCACGCCGTTGATGCGAAGGTTGTGTCGAAGCGCCGCGCAACTGTTGGGATTCCATTCGCATGCGTACACCCGTCCCACGTTGGCGTTTTTCAACAGTTGCAACGTGTAATACCCGATGCCGGCGAATAGATCAACCACTGTCTCACCCTTCACGCCAAGGTTTCCCATTCGGTTCTTCTCTGTCCCATTACCGCTGCTAAACATAACCTTTGTGACGTCTAAACCGTACGTCACCCCGAGCTCTTTCGTTTCAACCCAACCGTCGGCGCCTTTGGGGTACAAGACGACGGCGCGCGATTCCCGCTTTGGTCCTTGACTCACTGGTGCCTGTCGAGCGACGCGCGACGCACCCAACACTCGAGCCACCATTCCGTAAAGTTCATCTTCAAACGTTTTAAAATCGCTCGCCGTGAACGCGTGTGAGGGGATGAGCACGAGATCGCCGAGCTTTTCCCATCTCGCCGGTACCTCTTGCGCCAAGTCGGCGTTCAATCCTCGCGACGCCAACATGGCTGCGACTTCCTGCTTCATCAGCGTCAATGGGTTTTGCGCGCGCACGATAACGCGGTCCAAACAATCGTCATCGTCGCCATCATCATCTTGAATCAAAGCGTCGCCGTTCTCAATCGCACGCAGAACGGTGATGGCGTCGGAAGACAGCGAAGACTCGTCGGCGGCGAAGAGCGATTCGACGCCTCGCTTGACGGGTAACACCACGGCGCGCACTCGACCGTTCTCATCCATTCGCGTCGTCGATCTCCGCCCGTTATCCATCCATCCACACTTTTTAAGCGCATCCTTGACGCGTTTTGCAACCTCTTTCTTCACCTCGACGCGCTTCATCGCGCCTGCAACCGCTCCGTCGTCGCTCAGACAAGTCGCCGCCGATTCTTTTTCGGCGCGCGTCGCTGCTTCAAACGCCAATCTAAACCGCTCCATTCTCGCCGCATTCGCCGCAAACTTTTCATTTGCCAAGCCGACGAGCGCACGAATGCCGTCATCGTCTACGATTCTCTTTCCTCTCACCGTCACCGGCGCCTCCATTCGAATCTGACATCGCACCGCGCAAATGACTCGCTTGTCGCTCGCTGTCACCCCGCTCTCTCTGTACCCGCAGTCGCGCGCAAGCTTGACGAATTTCGCCCCCGCCTCGGGCGTTCTAGCCTCTACGGATAGAATAAACGGCTCGAAACGCAACACCAACGTCGTCCCTTCCGCTTGGTCGCCGCTCTGGAGCGCTTCTTTCGCATCCGCCGCTTCCACCTCTCGCACTGCGCGCAAGACGTCCTCCGCGCGCGCGGGATCGTGCGACACGTACGCCCACACACCACCTTTGTTCACCTGCACCGCATCCCCCGAAGACGACGTCAAACCATCCTCATGTCTATTCAATGTTTTAGGTTCGCCGAAAGCGCTCACTCGTCCCGAACACGAGCTGGTCGTAAAGTAATCCCTCGACGCGCACACCGCCCGGACGCACGCCGTCGCTCGCGCGTCCACGCGTCCGGCGCGAGACCTATCCGCCCTCTCCGAATCCGCGTCGTCCGCAAAGACGAGCTCCGCCATCGCCGCCGTTTTCCTCGCGTCAAAGTCATCCGACGAAGTCGACGCATCCTTCGTCGTCCGCATCGTCGACGATCGAACGGACACGCACTCTGTGCTGTGCTGTGCTGTGCTGTTGACACCTCCACGCCAGTGGAACCAAACAATCGCGTCGTGCCCTTATGGTTTCGAAACCACACGCGAGGATGAGAGACGGAACGCGAATAAAGAAACCAACCCTGAGCGAGCGCGCGTCGTCCCGGCGTATCGCGTCGTCGTCGTCCTTTGACGACTCGAGTCAAGCTGCTCGACACGAAGTGGAGCCGCCGGCCTGGCTCGCCACACCACGACCGACGCGCCAATCGAACCTTGGAAATACCGATCAATACGTTTCAATGCTAAATCTTACCGATACACACATTTCAAACATGGCGAAAAATACCCGATCGATATATTTTAGCGTGGATGGATGGAAAAAAGTGCATCGTCGCAAAGTAAACTGTATGTGTAAACAGTTCGTAATATGCGAAAGCGAGTGCGCGTGCACGCGGGCGTGAGCTGCAGCAGAGAACGGCGCGCATCTGACGGAAGGAATGTCGACGCTCGGCGCGCACGCGTACGCGCGTTTGCGGTTCGATGAGGTGTCGGAACACGCGGTGACGCACCTCGCGCAAGCGTTGCAGTGGCACCGAGGAAGCGCGTACGAAGGACAGTTTGTCGCGCAGAGCGAACCGAGAGCGGGTGCGTTTTGAGATTTTTCAATTTTTCAATTTTTTGGATTCGTATCGTTTCGCGGTTTTCCGGTTCCGTCGGACGCACGGACGCTCGCGCGGGCGGTGAAGACGCGCGGGCGACGATCTGCTCTTCGCGGTGGGGGTCGACGCGGACGATCGGGATCGGAGGGTTCGCGGCGGAAGCCGGGTTGTTGTTTTCGATTTCGGAATCGATTGTTGTTCTCGAGTTTTTCTAGGGATGAATTCGCTTCGGTCGCGCGGGTCACGGCGAGGATGCGCGAAGATGCGCGTCGCGGGCGATCGGCGATGAAGCGATCCGCGCGTTGGGACGCGTCGCGGGGCGTGGGGTGGGCGTGGAGCGGGGTTGGAACCGGAAGGAACACGATCTCGGAGGGAGGAATTTTGAGCAAGCAAGACCGCTGGTTCGGTTTTCCAGGGTGAATGTCGCGCGGCCCCGGGAACAAGAGGCGAGGACGGTGGATGGTTTGGAGACGACAACGCTAGCGTGATGCGCGATGAGACTGACTTTTTTGTACGACGCGTTTGCGATTGAATAGGTATGGGTTGCGCGCCACCACACGTGGCACTCGTGTCCGGGCTCGAGGGCACGGGACTGGGTGGTAAGGAAATCACGGATATCATGCAAGCGGTGGCGTCCGCGCACGCGCCATGCTCGGGTAGAGTATTGCCCAAGTGTAAGGTGATGCAAAACGGTTGCGTCTTGGTCGGTATCGAGTGTCCGGATTCGCTTCAGATCGCGCAAGCGTTGAGCTCGGCGCTTCCGGGTGCGGATACGTATTACGCGAGTCAGAGTCCGGATCAACAATTGATCACTCTCGGGCGGTTCGCCGGTACGGATGCAGCCGGGTTCGCGGCTTGGCTGTCTAACTCTCTTGCGGGACAGCGGACGCTTCTTCCGGAACTCAAATGCGTGAGCATTCAGCTTTCAGAGGAGGCGCATCCGTTTCCGAATCCGCAAATCGCGCTCACTGGAATGAGTGCCGGTGGAGCTGCTGTGGGTCTGAACGCGGGTCTCGGGCCGGGGGTTGGTTTGGGTCTGAACCTCGGCGTGGGTCTTGGTTTGGGTGGAGGATTTGGTGGTTTTGAGAGTTCGTACGCGACGGATTATGCAGCAGCCCCGGTGCCGCCGCAGGCGTCGTTTAACGCGCCACCGCCGCCGGCGAGCGAGCCAGTTGTCGCTGCTCCGGCGGCTGCGGCTCCGCCGATGCCGAGCACGCCGCCGCCGCAACGGGCTGCACTGACGGCGCCGCCATCCTATGCGAGCGCCATCGGTGCCATCAAGTTGCCGGCTGGCGCACCGAAGGGGTCCACACTGGGACCAACGCCGACTGGCGCGAGCCCTCCGCCGGCACCCCCGGGTGGATCGTTCGCGCAACGCGCGGCAGCTGGAGTGACTGGACAACCGGCGCCGGTGAGCGCGGGGGCATCTCAGCAAGTGCAATCTGCCGAGCAGCTTCTTGCGGTGTTTCAACAACTTACAGCTGGAGCGGAAGGTTCTGGGGTGATTTGCTCGGGGCTTAGTGGCGGTTACGCTCTGCGTCCGCAGAACGTAGCATCTTGGTCTCAACGATTGCAACCGCTGGTTGGAGCGCTGCAAACGACGCTCGCGAGCGTGGGTGTTGCGCGCTTCCTGGCCATGCTCGACCGCGTCGCGAACCCGTACGGAACGAGTCTCGCGGCGGACCTTGGACCTAGGTTGGGCAACAAGGCTCGCCTAGAAATTGTGCAAGATCCAAACCTCTTGGCGAATGTTGAGAACACGCCTTTCGTGGCGTCGAGCCAAGGCGCACCCGTGCGGTTGGTGTGTACTCCAGTGAACCAGTCCGTCGTGGGTGCGACCGGGCATGGTAACACTGGAAGTTGTGTTGTTGTTGGCACCGTGAAGGAACGCGGAACCGATCCGGCGAGCGGTTTGCTGCGCATCGTGCCGATTGCGCTCAACCTCGAGCCGATGGCAAACGTGCAGGCTCCTGCAGGCACACCGTATTTGACGCTTACTTTCGCGTGGTTGGGTATCCGCGGTGACACTTTGGATGTGTCTGAAGGCGCAGCGGTGGTTGCTCCCTTGGGCGGATCGCCGGTTCTCGCCAGCGGACCGGGTGGTAGCGCTAGCGTGCGAAGACCGGGTGATTGGACCTGCTCGCGCTGTCAAGCGCACAACTTTGCATCTCGAAGTGCTTGCTTCAAGTGTAAGAAGAACAAGGGTGCGGGTGAGGGCGAGAGTGGTTTCTCTCCGGTTGGAAGCAAGGCTGGTTCGGACGCTGGTGGTCCAAGCGCCGGTAGCTTCCGCGCGGGTGACTGGATTTGCAAAGATTGCCGAGCGCACAACTTTGCGAGCAGATCTGTGTGCTTCAAGTGCGACTGCCGTAAGACTGGAGACGAAGAGACTCCGGCGGATGCGTCTGCCGGGACTGGTGGATCGAACCCGGACAATTTCAGAAGTGGAGACTGGATTTGCGGAACGTGCAAGGCTCACAACTTCGCGTCTAGAGACGCATGCTTCAAGTGCCAATCCCGTCCGGAGTAAAGAGTAAGAGAATCTCTTTGTATTGGTCATATCAAACAAATAAAACTATGAAAAATCGGCTTTGTTAACCGTACACACGCTTTACGTCTCATTTCAACGTTTCTAATAGCTACTAAAAGAGTTGGACACGATTTATCGATAAAATTCAAAATCGTTATCCGGCTTGCGTACGTTTGTCTTGTACGCTATTTCGAAATCCTTCGGCAGAACGACGTATCGATTCTTACGCACCGCCTGCAAACCTGCTTCTTGGCAGATGGAGCGAATGTCAGCAGCCGAAATCTTATCTGGACGGCTGACGTAGTCTTCGAGGTCGACTTCATCGCTAAGGCTCATCTTCGACACGCAAACTTGGAATACAAGGCGTTTCTGGCGACGATCGGGATGCGGGCACTCAATCTTACGATCGAGACGTCCTGGACGAAGAAGCGCGGGGTCTAAGGTATCGGCACGGTTGGTGGCCATGATCACCTTGACATTTACCGTTTGATCGAAACCGTCCATCTGGTTGAGCAATTCCATGAGAATGCGCTGCACCTCTCTATCGGCGCCAGTGTGCGCGTCAAAACGCGCAGTGGCGATGGAATCCACCTCATCGATGAAAATGATGGCTGGTGCGTTCTCCTTGGCCAAACGGAAAACATCTCTCACCATGCGCGGACCTTCACCGAGGTATTTTTGCACAAACTCGCTTCCCACGACGCGAATGAATGCCGCCGTGGTGTGATGGGCAACCGCCTTGGCCAACATCGTCTTACCCGTACCGGGCGGTCCATAAAGCAAAACTCCGCGCGGTGGATCAATACCAATCTGGCGATACAAATCAAAATGCGTCAATGGAAGCTCCACCGCTTCTCGAATCTCTTGCTTTTGCACGTCAGCGCCGCCGATGTCGCTATACTTGACATCCGGTCTCTCCGCGTCGCTCATCAACGAAATGGATGAATCGGCCTCGGGCGGCAAGATCTCCACCAACGCGTTCGAGTGTCTATGCAAAGCCACCGACGAAGACGGCTTCAGAAGTTCCCGGTTCAACGTGGAAAGAATTCTCACGTAATAGTTTGACCCCGTCGTCGACGAGATGATCCCCGTGTTCTCATCCACCATTTCCAAAAACTGTCCAATCACCAACGGCACGCTCTGAATGCGTTTCACCTCCTCCTGCGCCCTCAACAACTCAATTTTTAGGTTTTTCTGTTCATCCTTGATGTATTCCTCCTGAATCTCGACGAGTTCGAGCTCGCGCTGCAAAGACTTGAGCTTCGCGTACAGATCGGTTTCGGAAGACTCGTTTCTATTCATCGTCGGCGTTCCCGCACCCACGACATCGCCTCTTGCGTGCGTCGTCTACACGCGCGTTCAAAATTTGCTTCGTCAGTCACCTCGTCCCTCTTTCGTCGAGCACTCGCGTCGCGTCGTCGCACACGAACGGGTGAATGCCGACCAAAAAAAACGAAAAAAACGAAAGAACCCCTCTCCTCCTCGAGATCCAAACCCGGGTTCTCGAATCCACGCGAGTCTCGCGGCGCGTACCGGCACGGCCACGGCTGCGGACGCCATGTTTCTCGCGCGCTTCTTCTCCTCGTTCGGCGCGGCGTCGGTGCTAGACGCGCTCGCGCGTCACACTCTGCCGACGAACGCGATGCGACACGACGCGACGCTCGGGAATCCACGCTTTCCTGAACCAAAAAATTACCCCGGTACACGAGTTATGAACCGTCGATTCGTGATGGGGGTCGTCACGTCTGGTAAAATAACGACTCCATTCCGCGGCACACGCCGACGTCGCGCGCCGAACGAACCATGAATACGCTGACGGAAACGCTCGCGCGCGCGACGCTTCGAGGTCCCGGTGGGGCGTTTCCAGCCAAGGCCGGGTGCCCGGACTTCCCGCTCGTCTCGAGCTTTTACCTGGACGAAGCGCCGAGCGATGCGGACGTCAAGGATTTCATTGAAAAGTTGAAAGAGTTTCCAGAGGCGCGGTCGGTGGCGGTGCCGGCGAACGCCAAGTCCAAAAAGACGCTGCGGCGGATCAAGTGGGAGGTGACGGAGGATTTGAACGCGATGAAGCGAATAAAGCGCGTGGAGGTGGATTCGGTGGCGGAGTTGAAGGCGTTGTCGGATGAGGCGACGCTGACGCCGTTTGCGCTCGACGCGCCGTTGTGGGACGCCATCGTGGTGACGAGGAAATCGGCTGGAACGCCGTGGGATGGCGATGCGGAGGGGTATCCTGAACCTCCGGTGGTGTTGGTGAGAATGAGTCACGCCGTGGGTGACGGGATTGCTCTCGTGGATGTATTGAAGAAGGTGTCCACGTCGCTCGACGGCGGAAACATGCGACTGTTGGATTTTCAACGTCGCAAACGCGCCGCTAGATCAGTTCTCGCCACTGTTTGGGCGTTCATCACATTTATTTTCGTGTGCATATATGGCACGCTCAAGGCGCTTCTCACCGCGATGGGTCCGTACGATTCGAAGACGGCTTTCAAGGGTGTGCAGTCTCCGTTTACGTTTTCTGGAAAGAGAACCGTCGTCGTCTGCCCGCCCGTCCCCATGGAGGACATCAAGGCGGTGAAGGATGCAAGCGGGTGTACGGTGAACGACGTCGTCGTCGCCGCGCTTGCTGGTGCAATTCAAGGATATTTGTCAAAGGTTGGTGACAAGAGCGCGTCGAAAAAGCCATTCATTCGCGCCGCGTGTCCGTACGCGTTTCCCGATCGTGTCGTCGGAGCGTTGACGAACTCTTGGACCTTCATCTCTCTCACCTTCCCTATGGGTGTGATGAGCGCCAAGCAGCGATTGATAAAGGCGCAAAAGGCGTGTAACTTTATGAAACGTTCGCCCGAGCCGTACGTGACTCGGTCCGTTAATGAAGTCGTCGCCGCCGCTGGTCCGAATGTTCAACGTCAAATCGTGTTCGACTACATGTCTCGCCACAGCATGGTATTCACGAACGTTCCCGGGCCAACAGAGCCCATTCGTTTCATGAACCACCGTGTGCGCGATATCATCTTCGCCTGTTCGAACATTGTCAACCAGGTGAGCGTGCTGAGCTACGCCGGTTCGTTGCGCCTGACGCTCGTCGTCGACCCAGACGTGACTCCGAAGGCATCCATAATTGGAAACCTCTTCAAGAAGGAGATTGAGGCGATGCGAAGTGAGTTGTAATTTTAATACAAGAGTAAGTGTGTGATACATGAGGTGCTACAGCAATGCGTTGTCCAGAATGTTTACTTTTACTGTCCCTAAGAAATCAACGCCTTGACGTGACTCTGCACGCACTTTGCGAAGACGTCCCGACTCAGCGTAAGCCCAGCCTCTGTCGTCTTTAGGTGACCGTATCCACCCTCCAAGACGGAAACCAGTCGACCGTCGCAGATGTGAGAAACGTCCAGGAGCATCCTCGTCATCGCTTCGTAATCTTCTGGTCGAAGATTTACGCCTTGATGACGAGTATTCTTCTTCGGGTGAACCCCTAGATTGCCGACATCGGACGCCGCCGCGTCAAAGCCAGCCGACACGATGACGAGCTCTGGTCCAAACGCTCTGAGCGCGGGGATGAGCCGTTCTCGAAACGATTTCATCCACTCAATTCGCCCACCCTGCAGCTCGGTCTCTGTCGGCTTTTCTTTCTGTTGCGGGACGGGATCATCATCGCCGAAACGCTTCGCCTTCTTACGTACGCGTTCTCCAGTGTCTCCGGTTGCCGTCGCGCTGGCACCCTTGGCGAGCCACATTGGCGGAACGACAACGTTAACAATGTTGTTAACCATGTCGTCGTGGACACCCGTTCCGGGATAAAAGTTAATCCCAGAGGATGTGCCGTCGTCAGCGAGATGAATCGAAGCGAAAAACAAGTCTGGAGATGAATGACTTCGGTAATCTACTTTTGATCTTTGTTTTCGGAGCCAGTGTCGAGCGATTTCTTCAGTACCGTTTCCGTGGTGAACGTCAAAGTCTACGACGGCGACTCGCATGCACTTTCGCTCCTCGATGGCGTACAGCGCACCTACGAATGGCGTAAAATTAAAGGTTAGAGACGTCGAAAACAAATTGTGCACACACAAAAAAAAGAAGAATGGATTGTACGACCCGTATCTGTCAGACGAGACACGCTCTGTTCTCGCTGTCCATTAAAGATCGAGCGTTAATGTAGGACACGCATCATGTCGCAGAACATAAGGCGCCATGTACTGGATATGCGTGCGATGTCCAATTCGTTGTGTGAAAAAAATGACACGAAGAAACAAAACGTACCAATCATCACGTTGTTCAAAATGGAAAACCCACTCGAAGGCGCTCCTTCCGTCGCCCCTTCGACGCCCGCGTGGTGTCCTGGAGGTCTGCAACAGACAAACGCACTTCTGTTGGATCCAGTCAAGACGCGATCTATGGAGTGAATGACCCCTCCGGAAGCTCTCAGAGCGGCTTGAAGCGTGCCCGGAGAGAAAAACGTGTCGCTATTCTCCACTGGTTTGCGAAACTTTTCAGGAATCCCTTGCTGGTCTTGGCAGTAGGGCGTGAACGCGATCGGCGTGTGACCGACGCGATCGCTCAGCTCGGCGAGAACTCTCACGTAATGCTCTGAGTGAGCGCGTAAAATGTCGTGCGGAGTCGCCGGTTCAAATTGCGACATTTTCTCAATTTCGTGCGTCGTCAACTCCCCACGAGCAATCGTCTTTTCCAGCTCCGCCACGATGGCAACTATGCGCTCCGGACTTTCTTGGTGTGGTTTGAACGACACGTGCTCTTCGCAATCGGGGTGCGTCAAAAAAGCCAAGCGCAGAGACGGAATGATGCTGAAAAGTTCTGCTCGCATGTCGATTCGCACCGATTGGCTTTGTCGACGCATCTTTGTCCCCAAGACTGCGAGCACGTCCCGACCCTGCGAATCGCGCGCGGAAACATCCACCGATATCGGTGCGCTCACGAGCGCTCGAATCGTTTCGAGCATGCCAAACTCGGAAGCGACGAGCAAAGGTGTCATTCCCTCCCCTGTTCGAATACTTTCGCATCGAGGCGCAACGTCATCGTCCTGTCGCGAAACGAGCAGCTTGACGACTTCTACGTGACCGAGTCTACACGCCCAATGAATTGGCGCGTATCCGTTTGACACCACGTTGACGTCGGCGCCGCAATCAACGAGAATGCTCACCATCTCCAACGCCACGTCGGCGTCTTCCAATGCGCACGCGACGGCCAAAGCCGTATCGCCGTGCTCATTTCTCGCATCCACGCTTAACCGCTCACCACTCTTCAACTCGGACCTAGAATCGAACCGACTCAACGGTGCTTTCGGCGGAGGCCAAGTCGCCGCACCGCCCTTCCTCGCGCCGCGAACGTCTACTTCTTTCTTCAACCGTTCGCACTCGCTCGCCAGTCTACGCACCGCTTCCGCGTCACCCTTCGACACCTCGGCATGTAAAGGCATCGCGCTCGCTGTCGTCGCCGGCGTTTGACAGTGGTGTCTCTGTTCAATCTCATCCTCCAACGCCCGCGCAAAGCTCACTGTTCCTCTTTTTTCTTCCGCGTCTTCCTCAGTCTTCACGCTTTGCGGTCCCTGCGTCTTCACCTTTAAACCGTTCACCGGAGACGTCGACCCGACCGGCGTCGCGATCGTCGCGACCCCTTTCGCCGGCGTGTGAGCGAGCGATGACGCACCGCTCACGCCGCCATCGCCGTTCGCAGCCTGCGCGCTCGCGACGTCTGCGTTCGCACGCGTTCCCGCGGCGTGTTCGTTGAACGAACGCTCAACGGCATCGAGTTCAGACAGTTGCCGCTCGAGTTTTACCATGTTTCTCGTTCGTTCGTTCGTTCGTTCGTTCGTTCGTCAACGACAGCGTATCCACGCGTCGTCCAAAACGCCGACGACGCTCGATGCCGTCTCGATGCCGTCTCGTCTCGTCTCGTCGGGTCGACGGACCGACGACTTGTGCAGGGGCATCTGCCCGCGAGTGTGTACAAGTCGTTACATGCGTGGTTTATTACAAAATTTCCGCTCCCACTATGGGTGTGACTTCGCTGTCGCTATCGTCGTTCCGGAATGGCTTGTCGCCTAAGAGGAATTCATGATCATACGATGGCTCCCTACACGGGTCGATGTTCCACACGCGAGTCGTACCGTCGTCTGAACAAGAAACCAAGGTGTTATTACGCGACCAGTGCACAGAGCTCACGGCGCAGCCGTGGCCAACGAGGCATGTCGGCGACACCATCGGGTGATCGACGTCCCAGATGAACACATGGCCGGTGGTGGATCCGCACGCGACGTAGTTGCCGTCCGGGGAAACGCACGGCTTGATGTAGTACGATGACGTATTGTAATCGAGGCTGACAAAGTGCCGAATAGGCTCGGTGTTCAAAAATGTGCTTGATGCGTTGTTTGAATCAAACATAGCCATGTGATTGTCGATGTAGCACACGACGAATCGAGATGACGTCGGATCCTTGGCGATGGCAGAGATACCTCTATATCTGTGATTCTTGCGGGTGTTTCCTGAACCATCGGTAGCTCCACGGAAACGCTGTGAAATCCCGTGATCAAAGAATGATCCACGCACGTACTCGCAGTCGTTTGCGTCCTCAAACGTGCCGACGGGAGATCGCAAGTTTCGTACGTCCCAGAGCTTAACTAGGCCGTCCGATCCACCCGAGCTCAAGATGGCGTCGCCATTGTTATTGTAAGTCACCGAAGTGACGCTATGAAGTTCCGATTTGCGCTTTGCGTTCGGACGTCGATGCACGTACGACGCGGAATTGTGTGGACCGATGAAATGTCCATAATCTTCGGGCTCCATGTAATCAACCACGACCCTCGGCCCTCTCACGTCATAACATAGTATTTTACCGTCTCTTCCACAACTAGCGAGAAGGTTTCGATTCTTCGGATGCGCCGTGACGCCGCGAACGTTTCCTTCGTGTCCGACAAACACCTTTGCCGTGGAGAGTGTGCTCGAGTCAAACATCCCCACCGTCCTATCCGCGCAAGCCGTCAGAATGAACGCGTCATCACACGTCCACGTGACGTCAAACAACGCATTCCCGTGATGACCGCTCCATACGGGTTCATACCCAAAAATGTCGTCCCCTCGCAACTGCTTCGACGTATCAAACAACATCAAAGTTCCACTCTCTGAACCGACGGCTAACCGCGTTCCCGAGCCCACATCAAATTCGGCTGCGTAATCGAGGCTCACGTGCTCTTCGGGCCCGTCACGCGTCAATAGCACCTCCCCTATCACCCCGGACCACGTTCCGGACCACATCCCGGACCAAACTCGTCCATCCTCGTCAAACCGCCCGGCTGCGAAACGTCCACACGTGAGTCTTCCAGCCCATTCACCATCGGTACCGAAACGCCTCTTACGCGACTGCGTTTCTCTCGCGCGGGCGTACTTGAACGCCGACGTCTCGTCCACGTCCCGTGACGCGGTCGTCGGTGGTTCACAGTGCGTTCGCGACATCGCGTTCGCGACAGCGCGAATGTGCCGGTGCAATTCAAAAAGATGAGTTCAAACGTAAAAGCGACAGGTGAGACACATAAATTATACACATCGGACATATGATACATACAATAGCACTTATTAAGATGTATAGTATGATAATGTCGATGAGTAGATTTGAGGTTCGAGGCACCATTGGGCACGCGACGTCGGCCACACACGCCGTCGCGCGAAACGCCGAGGAGAGAGGACGCTGAGGAGGAGGGTAACAAACCCGAGGGTCGGTGCGCGGAATCGACATGGACGCGCTGCGCGCGCGGTTCGGGCTTCCCGAGGGAACATCGAGCGCCGCGTTGGAGCGCGTGTTGGAGCGGTTGGCTGATTGTGGGAAAACGTCGACGACGACAGCGACGGCGGCGAACGGGGAGTGCGATGAAGCGCGAGCGATGTCGTCCGCAAATGTCGATTCGGTACCCGTCGTCGCATCGGAACGCGAGCCGAGCTTGGAACGAGTACGGGCAGCAGTGGGCGTCACGCGAGCACGCGTCGCGGCGAAGAGTGCGAAGACGTCCAAGCGCAGCGAAGAGAAGGAGAGTTTTGACGAAGAGACGGCGCGACGACGAGTGCGCGACGCGGAGACGCTCGCGGCGATGGCTCGAGAGGATGCTAGAGCGGCGCAAAAGCGAGTTTCGTCGCTTAAAGTGGAGCTGAGGGCCAAGGATGGGAAGACTCAGATGTTGAATGAGGAGCTTGAAAAGTTGCGTCGAGAAAATAGAGCGCTTCGACACGAGCGCGTGCGGGCGACGGTGATATCTTCGACACGAAAAGAGGGAGATGAGAACGGAGCTCATTCGATGCCAAAAGATACACCGGCGGCGCTGGCGCGCGCGTGGAAGTCGCTAGGAGATGCGGCGCGCTGTGGGAACGCCGAGGTGGCGCTGTTGATGCGACAGTACAAGCAAGCGCAACGAGAAAAATCTCGTGCGTTCGACAAGGTGAGCGAGATGCAGCGCGACCTGGTGATGGCTCGTGAAGCGCAGCGTGAGCTCGAGGCACGAGCGAAGGATAGCGTGCGAGCGTATGCGACGGCGGAAGCCATCATAGATGAGGACGCGGATGAAAAGCTGTTACTTCGCGGCAAACTGAAAGAAACCATCGAAGAGCTCGCGTCGCTGCGAGTGAGAGCGGAAACGCAGCGAGACGCGATAGAAGCCTCTCGCGCGTGCGAGCATACACTCCGTGACGAGATTCGTCAACTCGAAAAACAGCTCGTGCGCGCGGCGACGATCAAGGATAAGTACAGAGATGCGTGTCACGAATTGGAATACGCTGAACGTCTGGTGGAGGAATACAAAGCGAAGAATGCGCATCTCGAGGCTGAGTGCGTCATGCTCTCAGAAATGGTTCGTGAGATGCGGCGTTCTTCGGGCGTTGGCGCCCACGAGTTCATGCTCGCTGCCGAGCGCGCGTTGTTGCGCGATTTTGCGCCAGAGAGAAATGCTCCGGCCGGTGTCGCCGTCGGCGACGCCGAGAGCCTCTCCGGATACGACACGCCGGAAGATGATTCTCCCGTTCGAGTGGGCGAGGTCGTACCTCGATTGTCGCCATTTGTCGATGACGACTTCCCATCGCCGCCCATCTCAGCCATCGTTCGAGACGCCGCTACTCCGGATAGCTCGTCGAGCGTCGCGTTTCATTTTTAGGTGAAACTATACTGAACTAGAAGACGCGTCTGCGCGCCTCACTATCTAGCACGCGCCTCCTTGAGCGCCACCGCGGTCGATGCGAGCGGTCGCGAGATCGACGGAGCTCGCTCGAAGGCAGTTTTCCACCGCGTTTCGTGACGTGCGCGGCAGGCGACGCGCCATGAAGCACTCGCCTCTGCCCTGGGCCCCGGTTGCGGCTGCGAGCGTTCCAAAGGGCGAAACTGCTCGAGAATGCCTGATACGCCTCGGCGGTGACGCGCGAGCAGTGGATGAGATGCTGCGCAAGCACCCAGAGGTGGCGGCGTACGACGTCGCGACGGAAATCGCCCCGAGAATGTCGTACTTGTCGTTTTTAGAGGCGCGAGGAGAACTCGCGGGAGAGACTGCGCTGGAGTGTTCGCTTCGACAGCCCGGGATCCTCGAGCGAAAGTACGAGACGGTGTTTCGATGCGATGAACGGGCGTACATCGCGGTCAATAAACCGTTTGCGGTGCGTCTTGACACGCCGCGGGGTTGGATGGAGACAGACGCCGAAGGGAACAGGGTGGAGAAGACACGCTTTACGCCTCGGTGGGAAGGCGACGCGAGCTGCGAGGATTGGTTGAACGGCGAGTACCCAAACAAGCATCACAGATTTTGTCATCAACTAGACACAGCAACGAGTGGGGTGGTGCTCACGGCGAACTCGCGCGAAGCGGCGGGTGCGGCCGCGAAATTATTTAGAGAGCGCAAGGCAAAGAAGCGCTACCTCGCCGTCGTCATGGGATGGCCCGAGGAGGATGAATGGACGACAAACGCCAAGCTGGGCAAGGACCCGGAGTGTGAAAAGGGGTTTCGTGAACGCGTCGATGAGGAAAAGGGCAAGGCGAGCGAGACGCACTTTAAAGTGTTACAGCGCGGGTACTGCTCGCTCGAGGGTGAGAATTACGGATTGAAAATAACGCGAGTCGAGTGCAGACCGGTGACGGGCCGCAGACATCAGATTCGCGTACACCTGAGACACTCTGGGTATCCCATACTTGGTGACCAGGCGTACTCGCCCGATAGAGACTCTTTCCGCATGTACCTGCACGCCCTCGAACTACGAATGCCGTTTGACGAAGAGGAGCTCGTCTTTTCCACGGACGTTCCGCAATCTTTCGTCGACGTCGTCTCCGTCGAACCTCTGGCGTAAACAAACAATGTATTTGTATTATCATCACAGCTTTTCGTAGCCTAATAATTTCTAACTCGCTCCAAGTCACCCCGAGTACCAATCCAAGAAGAGCAACGCGAGCGCCGCGATGAGAAGAAAGAGTGCTACCCACTTTTGCGCCGACCCTTTCCGTGCGATGGTTTTCCTCATCTCCACGTTCCCGACGTCCAAGTGTCGCGAGCTCTCGATTGCGTCTTGATACAAAGATTCAATCTGTTCCGCCTGCGCTTGAACGTGCGTCGCGAACAACGAGCTCAACGCCGACATTTCGAGCACATTCCGCTCGGCTACGCGCACCTGTTCCAACAACTGTGTCAACTCCTCCTCAAGCGCGTCCTGCCTCTCCTCGTGCACCTGCGTCTGACGCTCCACACCCTCCACATGAACACCATCGACGTCGTCACCAACGCGGTCGTCAGCCCAACTAACCCCAAAAGCTGCATGCGTCGCTCGCTTCGCCGGTCTCCTTCGTTCTCTCTCTCGTTCCGCGCGCGCCAACGCCGAGGCAAATCTCGACTCTCTCACCCGATCAAACATCCTCGCCAACTCATTCAACGACTCGCTCAAGATTAAACCAATCCCAAACAAGTGCGCCGCGCATTGTGGCGACCTTGAGAGCGCCCCACCGGGCGCGCGCGCCGCCTCCACCGCATCCTTCGCTCTCGCCACGCAACGTTGACACTCGCCGATCGACGCCGACGTTTCCGCCTCAAACGCATCCCTCGTCGCGTCATCCGCCCGCGCGTACGCCTTCCGATGCGTCTCAACGTACGATCGCGTCGCCGCGAGCGCACCCGACGCCGCTCGCGCGCACTCCCGGACCGTTTCGCACGTCACAGTTTTCGCATCGGCATCCTTGTTCGTGGTGGTTCGTTGCTGATTACGATTACGAATCCCGCGTTCGCGCGCGCTGATCACTGGCGCATTATCCGACGCATCGCCGCCGGCGCCTCCAACGCCTCGCGCGCACGACGCTCGAAACGCGTGTGTGCGATCCCTCGCCGTCATCGTCGAGATTCGCGCGTCAAAGTGAAGAAGGATTCGATTCTCGTTGTTGAAATCGACTTCAACCACTGTTTTTCTGGTTAAAAAAAGCATTCGCGTTCGAAACGCGCGTTCGACGCGACGCGACGCGCACTCATTCTGCGACGCGGTGGACGCGGCCGTCGTCGACCTACATTTTTCTCTCTCGACGGATGGATGCCCGCTCTGAAAACGACGACGATAAAGAAGAAGAAGATCAGACGCGCGCGTCGCATTCGTTCGGGCAGACGAACCGTCGCTCTACTGATGCAAATGATGCAGTGCTCAGTGAACGCGTCGACGACGGCGATGACGAGGCGAAACGACATCCGAGATCGACGATGGCGACGGTGAATGATGTGGATAGAGTCCGCGTCGTCGTGCGGTTGCGACCAGGGCAAGGGAGGCGTGGGGCGGAGGCGGACGGGACGACGGTGCGAGTGCGTGAACGAAGACGAGGACGACGCGCGCAAGCGATGAGGAATGATAGTGAAAGCGAAGGCGAACGTTCGCAGACTGTGGCTTTTCGTGGACCGTGTGCAGGTGAAACTGTGACGCAGGATGCGTTCTTTGACGTGTGTGGGGTGAAGATGCTGTTGGATAGAGCGATGGAGGGGTACGCGAGCGCCGTCTTCGCATACGGGCAGACGGGAAGCGGTAAGACGTACACCATGCTCGGTCGAGCAGGAAAGCGAGGCGAGAGCGAGTCGACGGCGCGTGCGAACGACGTGAATGTCGATGCAGTTGACGGAATCATCGGGAGGTCCATCGCGTACATGTTTCAACGAGATGAGACGCTCGCCCTCCGCGTGACGCATTATGAAATTTACCAAGACAACATCATCGATTTGCTCGACAGCGAGTCCACGCAGCCTTTACACGTGCGCTGGTGTAAACACGAAGGGTTTTACGTTCCTAATCTATCTTCTCGAGAGTGTTTCGGTGCGAGCGAGACGGTTAAGTGTGTTCGAGAGGGTGCGGCGCGGCGACAGGTGCGTTCGCATAAACTCAACGCCGAGAGTTCTCGATCGCACGCCGTGCTCACCGTCAACATTAGCCGACGCAAAAGTAACGATACCGACGATGCCGGTGACAGATATGACGACGAGAATGAGGATGGAAAATCATCTTCATCGGCCACGACGACGACGACGCATCAATCGCTGGGTAAGATTACCTTTGTCGATCTCGCGGGAAGTGAACGATTGAAGCACAGCGGCAGCAGGGACAAGGGAACGTACGAGACGGGTCTCATCAATAGAAGTCTCTTCGCTCTCGGAAAAGTCATCTCGACGCTCGCAGACGAGGCGCGAGACCCGAGATCGGTGGCGTCACACGTGCCTTATCGCGACAGCAAGCTGACAAAGCTACTGATGGATTCTCTCGGAGGCCGATCGCTGACGCTCATGATTGCGTGTTGTTCGTCCAATGCGGATCACGTCGAGGAGACGATACGAACACTGCAGTACGCCGCGCGCGTGACTTCGATCGTCAACACACCCCCAGATCTTGAGGACATTCAATCTGGTCCGTGCTCCGAGGACGATTACAAGCGCGCCATCGTGTCTCTAAAATCTGAGAACAAAACGCTTCGTCGCCGAATCGCGTCGCTTTCGCGCTCTGGCTCAGAAAAAAACCCATCGACACCGTCGTCATCACCCTACGACGCATTGGCGACATCGGATACGCCAAACCGCTATCGCCGCTTCTCCAATTCCGTCTACCACACCTCGAACGTCATCTCACGAGTCTCCAAAGTCGAATCACTCCTTCGAATGTACGCCGACGAGAACCGGCATTTGGAGCGCGAAAACGAAACATTACGTGGCGAACACCAATGTCTCACTCTCGAGCTCGGCGCCGCGCTTCGCGAGGTTGAAAACTTTAAATCCATCGTCCATCGTTTAGAATCTGTCTTTCTCGGGGCGTGAGTCGAACGAAATCGATCGGGACTGTAAATGCGACTTGTCGGCCAAGTTTGTAGGGTAAACAGTTCAGCACATCGTTGAATCTTCACTTCACGCCACGAACACAAGATGCCCACCGTCGTCGCCGTCACCACAGACGACGCGAAGTCCCGCACTGTCGTCGCCGACGACGGCGTTACCGAGGGCGAACTCCTCGAGATCGTCCCGCTCGGTGCAGGGAGCGAAGTTGGACGTTCGTGCGTGATCGCAAAGTTTCGCGGGAAAACTCTCATGTTTGACTGCGGCGTCCACCCGGGTTACGCCGGCATTGCGTCTCTCCCGTACTTTGACGAGGTGGATTTGTCCGAGGTGGATGCATTGCTCGTCACGCACTTCCATCTCGATCACTGCGCCGCGGTGCCGTTTCTCGTCGGGAGAACAGACTTTAACGGGAGGATCTTCATGACGCACCCGACCAAGGCGATTTATCACATGTTGATGCAAGATTTCGCTCGGTTGCTCAAAAGCGCCGACCCGAACGACGTGTTGTTCACGGAAAAAGATTTGGAAGAATCGATGAAACGGATCGAAGTGATTGATTTTCATCAAGAGGTGGATATCGATGGGATCAAAGTGACGCCGTATAGAGCGGGGCACGTGCTGGGCGCCTGCATGTTTAACGTCGACATTGGCGGATTGCGTGTGTTGTACACGGGTGATTACAGCCGAGTGGCGGATAGACACTTGCCGGCGGCGGATGTGCCGGCGATTCCGCCGCATGTGGTCATTGTGGAGAGCACGTACGGAGTGTCGCCGCACTCGCCGCGTGAAGAACGTGAGATTCGCTTCACCGAAAAAGTGCAGACAATTTTGCGTAGAGGCGGACGGGTTTTACTCCCGGTTGTCGCCCTCGGACGCGCGCAAGAGTTGCTGTTGATTTTGGAAGATTACTGGAAGCAAAATCCAGATTTGCAACGCGTGCCAATCTATCAAGCGTCCACGCTCGCCCGCAAGGCAATGACGATTTATCAGACATACATTAACGTTTTGAACTCTGACATGAAGGCGGCTTTCGAAGAAGCGAACCCGTTTGTGTTCAACCACGTCAAGCACATCAGCAAGGCGAACGATTTGGACGACGTCGGTCCGTGCGTGGTACTGGCGACGCCATCGATGTTGCAATCTGGTTTGTCGCGTGAGCTCTTCGAGGCGTGGTGCGAAGATCCAAAGAATGGCGTCATTATTGCTGATTTTGCGGTGCAGGGCACGCTCGCGCGCGAAATCTTGAGCGACATTAAAAAAGTCACGGCTAGAAACGGTCAAGAGTTACAGTTGAACATGTCCGTGGATGCCATTTCCTTTAGCGCGCACGCAGATTACCCGCAGACGCAAGGTTTCCTCGACACGCTCGCGCCTCCGCACGTCATCTTGGTGCACGGCGAAGCCGGAGAGATGGGTAGATTGAAGCGCGCGCTCGACGCCAAGGCGTCTGCCGACGGGAAGCAAATGAATGTTTACACGCCGAAAAACTGCCAACCCGTCGAAATCATTCACAAGGGTGAGAGAATCGCAAAGATTACCGGCTTGTTGGCGGAGCGGGAAGTCGAGGAGGGTGATCATGTCGCCGGCGTTTTGGTTCAGAAGGATTTTGGCACCATGTTGCTTGCGCCAGACGACGTGAACAACTACACGAAGCTACGCACGTCGCTCGTGACTCAGAGACAGCTGGTTCCGTCCAAGGTTCCCATTGGCACTCTTCGATTCGCCCTCGAGGCGCTGTTTGAAGGCTTGCACAAGATTTCGACGTTGATGCCAGAGGAAGAGGAGGAAGAGGAGGAAAAGGAACATACTGACGAGGGTGCGCGGGAGCCGGCGAAGAAGAAGGCGCGAACGAAGAAGGTCAAGACGGAAGTCGCAGAGGTTGAAGCGGCTCCGGGCGAGAACAAGTTTGACGTCACCAAGGCGGATGGTTTATCCATCAACGACGGAATGGTGACGGTGCGCAAGCGCTTTGCCGACGAAGTGACGGGCGTGGAACACGTCGTCATCGAGTGGAACAGCGACCCTCTCACGGATATGATTGTCGACGCCACGCTTTCCGCCATTCTCCAGCTCGAGACCGAACCCGAGGGTTTGAAGGAAGCCGAGGAGGGTCTTCGCGACGCGATCAAGGACAAGGATACACTCGAGGCTGAAAAGTGGCGTCTCAAGGTCGTCGCCGCGATGCTTTCGGCGCAGTTTGGTAAGACAAAGGTGAACGAAAAGAAGGGTACGATCGCTATGAATGTAGACGGGGCGGACGTCGCGATCGAGTACCGCACGAGATCCGTTATATGCGATAACGACGCGCTCAGACAACGTCTTGAATTGACCATCGGTAGAATTGACGAAGCGATCGCCGACGCGGCGTACAGCAACGTCGTGCGTTCCCTCTCAGCGAGTTCGACCAAGTTTTAGCGCCGGTCGTACTACCGCACGTACCCTGGTTGTTTGTAAAACAGTTGAATGAATACTACACATTGCGAATACTTTGTCGACTAATCGATTTCACTGAATCACGCACGCGCTCTCTTCCTCTGGCGGCTGAAGTTTCGCGCGCATCTCTTCAATCACCTCCTTGCGATCGAGCCGTTCGCGCTCCTCTTCATTCTTCTCCCCCGCGAGTTTAAACCCTTGTTTTCTAAGCTTACGCATTCGATCAGACGTGTGGGAGAAATCAGCCTCCAAATCCTCCACCAAACGCGCCTGAAGCGCCACCTCGTTGTGAATCGCCTCGCTCGTAACCTTCAGACTTCCCACCAACGTATCCAAATCATCCAACGCGTCGTCTTGTTCTCGCATTTGCTCCGATTGATGCTGAATCAGTTCCTCCGTGTCCATACTCCGCGTCTCCTTGCCTTCTCTATTCACATCGTGCGGCTTTGCCATCACCATCGTCGCCGCTCGATCGAGCCCCGGAACCTTTTCAGCCGCCCTACTCGCGCTCGCCACAAAGTCGCCGGCGACGTTGCCCACCGTCGTCGCCGCAGACGAAACACTCTTCCCGATCGCCGCCCCGAACGCGTGCACGTTCGCCGTTGCCGCGTTTACACCGATGACGCCTCCGCGATCGTTCGCGGTCGAGCCTCCTTTCGCCGCCGTCGACGGTTCTCTGTTCAACGCTCCTCGCAACTCGCGCGCCTCGCGTTGAAACGCAGTCAGCGTTTCCTCCCTCGCTCGAATATCCTCGTCGTTCTCGGCCCCTTCCCCGACGCAATCCTCCAGTACGTCCAAGAGGTCATCGAGACGGTTCAATTTCCGTCGCGTCACCGCCACGCGTCGCGCGCGATCGGCATCAGCAGACGACATTGACGTCGCTGACGATGAGGCTTTGGTGTTGCCGTGCGCATCTTCACCGTTAAATCCGTTCGTCGCATCAGCGCGAAGCTCGTTGAGTAGTTGACGCGTGGCGCGAAGTTTCGTCGTCCAGACGTCCGACATGTTGGCTCTCTTCACCGTCCGGCCGTCCGGCCGTCTGTCGCGGCGCGTGACGTAATGTCGTCACTTTCCTTCGCAACAAGATGAAGTCAGCAGCAGCGGCAGCAACTCCATCCGTCTCGACGTCGCGCGAGCGCGTCGGACACGGCGAACGCGCATCGAGACGACCGCGCGTATCCGCTACGACGTCGTCGCGTCGACGCGGGGACGCGACGCGGGCGCACGGGGAAGGCAAAGGCGGACGAAGAGCATTTCTCTCAGCCGCGACCGTGTCGCTCGCGTTGGGTGCACCATCCTTCGTCGTCGTCGGTGACGGCCGAGACGGTGTCGCGGCGGCGCGAACCGAGTTGCTGAGCGAACGGTTGAGTGAGAAAAAGTTTCCAAAGCAAGTCTTCGCGAGCTCGCGTCCTGGGACGATGACGTATCCGGGATGGTTGGAGGGCGAGTGGCTGACGACGACGGATTTCGCGGGGTACGAGTTTCCGTCGAAATTGATCGATAAAGGGAGCCTGACGCGAGAGGCGACGACGCCGGGGTTTCAAAAGTTGTCTTTGGCGTACGTGCCTGACGTTGGGCGGGATACGACGAGGTATCGGATGCGGTTCACGAGGGGCGGGAAGCGCGAGAATCCCGTGACAGAGGATAGAGTGTTCAATTTGACGGAGATAATAAATGCGTATATCGGTGAGGACGCAGTGGAGGAGGTGGAATACGACGGGTTAAAGGATCCAAATCGGGCGACAATTCGCTTGAAGCATGGGGTGTCAAACAACGCGGAGAGGATTGAATTATTTACCAACGCGCGCGAATCAGAGACGAGACAATCCGACCAGACGTTCTTCGCGAGCGAAACCTTGAGGCAGGTAACGCTGGGGTATTCGACCTCTTACGGTGTCGCTCGCATGGTCCCTACGGATTACACGCACGTTTGGACGTACACGCCGTTGCCAGATGTCGACAGCGGTTCGGTGGACGAACAACGCGTCGGCCAGACGGATTCAAAGGTTGTCAACAGAGTCAAGGTGACGCTTTCGACGGCTGGTTATTTGCAGCCGAACGATGCGCTCAAGTACACCGCTCGGCCGACGTCGCAGAACGGTGTCCCATCGGCACCGGTGCCGCAGGTTGGCGCCGCATCGGCGCTTGCGTTTGAGCCCGTCGTGTTGTACTCGCATGTCATGCTTTTAGAGCGCGTCGGATGCGTCCCGTGAGACGCGCCGTCGCCGTCAGCCAATCGTGTATCACCAGTTTCGTACCTAGTATTGTTTTATTTCACTTGCGCATCGATTTCGTTTCGCCTCGTGTCGTTTCGATCGCATTTACGCGTTCCCGTACGCTACTCCGAGCGGGTTGGTTACAGTTGAGAGAACGACTGAGTCTTTAAGACAGCACTCCAACGTCTACCGCGCCAAGAGTACGCCGCAGACCGCGACGGGCATTCGCGAGATTCATCTCGCAATGTCCGAAGCCGACGACGGGTTCACGTTCCCGTCCCCGGAGCCCGAACCAGGGCGCGCGGACGAGACGCCGTCGCCCTCGCGACCGTTTGCGTCGTCGAGCTTTCCAACGACTGGTGTCTTTTCAGGGAATGCCCGCGACGTCACCGTCATCACGCTCGGTGTCGCCGTCATCGCGTCCGCGTGCATGTGTTGGATGCTCCAGGTGCTCGCGTATTTACTGCGACCGCTGGTGACGGCGACCGGCGCGGCGTTGCTGCTTCGACCGTTGGTGGACTTCGTCAGCGATTCAAAGTATCAAAAGGTTGTGCTGCGGAGAAGCAAGCTTCGGTTCTGCTGCAGCCGCAACGTGATCGTCACGATTCCCAGAATTATCGCGATTTTGTTCGCTCTCTGTGTCGTGTGTGGGGTATTCGGGACGCTCATCTGGGCCATGTATCTGGGTAGAATGTACGTCGTGGTGCACTGGCAGGACCCGGAGTGGATTGCCGGTTTCAACACGCGCATCAGCGAGATTGGTAGAAGCGTGAGCGACTTGGCGACGAGAGTTTTCCGAAAAGATGACGTCGCGGAGAAGGCGTGGGAGCGCTTGCAGCACAACGCAGAGAATGTGTTGAGAGATGAACAGTTTTGGGAGACGCTTGGAGCAGGCGTTTTTCACTACATTCAGGATGTCATGCTCATGCTTTTTTACACGTTGTTTTTGCTCGCGCCGCGACGAGAGGCGACGCGTCCGCGTTCGTTAGTTGCTAGACGCATTCAAAAGGCGACGAGGCGGTTCGTGAGCATAATGGTTCAGATTGCCATGGTGCGCGCGCTCCTCGTCGGTTCGCTTCTTGGTTCTTGCGGAGTACCGTGGGCGCTGGCAATCGCGGTGGCCATCATCTCGTTCTGGCTTTTTTTCATTCCAACGCTCGGTTCGATTGTCGCTTCTCTTCTTCCGTTGCCCATGATTGTCCTCCTGCCGGGTTTGTCGGAGAAACAGCGCATCGCGGGGGCGTTGATTCCAAACTTTGTATCTTTTCTAGTTGGGGATTTGATCGGACCAGTCGTGTATCGAAAGGGTCTCGACCTGAACGAGGTGACGGTTCTCCTCGCGCTCGTGTTTTGGTATTCCGTGTGGGGCGCAGCTGGCGCCGTTCTCGGCGTACCTCTCACATGTGCGCTTAAGATTGTTCTGGAGGAAATGCCGCACGAAGGCGCGCACGCTCTCGCTTCCATGATGGCGCCTCCGCAGTCGCGAGAGTCAGTCGACGATGACTTAGAATCACCCGTGCATGCCCGCGTCCCAATGACGCTTTCATTCATCGCTTGGGTCCAGCGTGTCGGCGCTAGACTTTTCAAAGCTCGCGATACGCAACGAAGAGATAGGCGTGACGAAGAGGCACTGCTACGCGATGAATCAGTTTCCGAAGCGTGAAACGCGGATGGCGCATGGTTAATCGGACGCGAATGTGATGTATAAAATCTGTAGCTATCATTTACATTAGTTGTAACCTCACCGAGATTCACTTTGTTCACCGCTCGAAACAGTACGTCTTCAAAGTTTCAGAAATTTGTTCAATTCGGAAAGGCTTGGTGAGATATGCCGTAAAGCCTGCTCCGATGCACTCTTGTCGACTTTCCTCCACTGCGTCGGCAGTCACAGCGACGATTGGAACCTTACTCTCCGGGTACGCTTCTCGAAGGCGTTTGACACACTCAACACCGCCCATTCCAGGCATGTGAACATCCATGAGAACGATGGAAAACGCATCGAGTCTATCGTCTTCCTCTGCGACACGCGCGAGCGCCTCCACTCCATCCTTTGCCACGGTGATATCCGTGTGTCCCAGGCGACTCAAAACCGCCTTTGCCACCTTCATATTCACCGGATGATCCTCAGCGATGAGGATGCGCAATTTCATATTTGGCGCCTCGTGTGGGGTTTCTTCGAGCTTTGGTGTCTCCGTTTGCGAACGAAGTGAGACGGCTGTATCAGTTGTATCAGCATGATGCGCCTTTGCGTGGAGGACGTTAACGAGAGCACGACGCAAGCGGTTGTGTCGTATCGGTCGAGAGATTTCGTTGACAGCGATGAGATTAGAGAAGAAGTTTCTCACGGCGGCCCCCTTGGCCGAGTCGATCGTCGTCTCGGAGGGCTCGGCGCTCTCTTGAGCCCAATGACATCTGGGATCAGATGTATCGAAAGTCGTCTGCTGAATGTGCGGCCAGTTTGAGACGATGAAAGGAGGTAATTTACTCACGTCAGACGAGTGTGCACCACTCGATGCGATGCTTTGAGTGTTACCTCGACCCGTACTCGCGTCTATGAGTCCCCTGTCTTTCGCCCAATCGTACACCAACTCGATGAGATTCTTGCTGAGCTCGGCAATGACGGCAACTTCAGACACTTCTTGATCATTGTCCATTGTCGTCGTCATGTATTTGACGAGCTGAGCTGCATTCACAAACACGGTAACATCGAGACCCCATCGCTTGAGTACAGCAGTCAAAGTACTACGAAGCATGTCAGATTCATCAAACAGCACAACCTTTAGTTTTTGACCCTTCTTTCCGCGCATCGCGGCAAACTCTTCGCTGAGATCTCGCTCAAGCTCGGCGAGTGCATGCGCACCCTTCTCGAGCGTCCTACCCCCGCGAGAGAGTTTACCAATCGTCATCAAGTCATCCGGAACACTCTTGCACTTGATACAAAAGTGGAAAGTTGATCCTTGACCGAGACCTTTACTCTCCGCCCACATGGTGCCTCCCATGGCTTCGCAAAGCTTGCGAGAAATGGCGAGACCGAGCCCCGTGCCGTCATACTTACGTGTGGACGATGTGTCGACTTGCTGGAAAGATTGGAAAATATCCTTGATTGTCTTCTCATCCAGACCAACGCCAGTGTCCTTGACGTAAAAGTGCAGAAACCAGGTGTCTTCTTCATCTCCATCCTTCGCTCCATTCTTCTCACTGTCGTTGATGGTTCGTTCAGTCTTGCCTGCGAAATGCGGGCACATGTGTAGGAAACAATTCAACGGCGCGAGCCAGTCCTTCTGAGTCGAGGCCAAAGAGCCGGCTGAGTAGTTCCTGACCAGTTGGGCAACGTGTTCCTCTTCACCTTCCTCCTTGAAGGCGAGACGCGCCGCTTCGGTAGCGTCAGCTCGGCCGAGATATAATCGAATCATAATGTTGCCCGAATCTGTAAACTTGATGGCGTTTCCGATGGAGTTCAGTAGCACCTGCTGCAAGCGCATCGAATCACCGAGGACAGTCTTTGGCACGCCTGAATCGACGTGGTATCCAATATTGAGCTTTTTCTTGGCGGCGTGCATCGACGTAATCTCCAGCACGTTGCATATGACAACTTCTGGGTGGAAAGGCTCAGACTGGAGCACGAGCTTATCCGCTTCGACTCGGCTGAAATCCAGAATGTCGCTAATGAGGGCCTGCAAGGTCTCCCCGCTCGCGCGTACCGTGGAAACGTATTCTCTTTGCAAACGATCGAGGTTCGTGTCCTCCAGGAGTTGGCCAACAGCGATGAGACCGTTCAAAGGCGTACGGATCTCGTGCGACATGTGGGCGAGGAAGCGTGACTTGGCCTCGGTGGCTGCTTCGGCTCTCGCCACCTGCTTAAGCGCGCGAAGTTCATCGTCGCGGCGTTTGAACAACTCGGTGACGTCAGACTGAATACCGACGTAGTAGATCACTTTGCCTTCCGGATCGCGAATCGGCGTTAGCGACAACTGGTTCATGAATTCCTCCCCAGTCTTCTTGTAGTTTTTCAGCACGACGGTGACGGGTTCTCCTTTGGACGTCGCTTCCCGCAACTTAGCCAGCTCTTTCTGATCGGTTCCTGGCCCTTGTAAAAATCGACAATTATTGCCGACGGTCTCCTGGACGCTGTAACCCGTCATGATCTCAAAGCCAATGTTTGCGTAAATGAGAGGTTGGTCCGCCTGCGTAAAATCCGCGATCGTAATACCCTCAGCGCACGAATCCATGGCAAGCTCCTTCACCGCAATCTGTTTTTGAATCGACGACGCCCCCTTACATTGTCTGTACAAAGCTCTGAGCGATGCTAATTCGTTCTCCAGTCGCTTCGTCTTGGATCGCTCCGATTTCAGAGCGTTCTCCAACGCCCCTCGCGATTCCTGCGAGCACTCAACGTTGGCGTTATCGTCAACGTCGTACGTCGCGGCATCCTCGACCGCTCGTCTATTCACGCGCGAGAAAAAGAAACGTTCGTATTTTTCACAATCAGTCTCCCGTACATTCGTTCGCGTTCGCATCCCCGCGTCTCGTTCCCGCGTCCTCGCGCCCCGCCCTTGCGTTTGTCCGAACCCCAGCGAGCGTCCATCTTACGCCCTCGCTTCGTCTCGTCATCGCCGCATTCGCACCTCTTCAACCCCACGCCTCCATCCGTCACGATAGCTTCCACCATCGGCGCATCGTTCGCCGTTTCCGCGTCCCCGGCATCCGGTTTCCGGCCGTATCCAAACGGGCAAGACATTTATTTCGTCACGTGGAACGAAATGAAATGAAATGAAATGAAACGCGCACGCGCACGCGCACGCCCGGACGTCAGCGTCCGCGAAGAACTACGCGGTGTGTGCACCCGTCGCCGTGGACCCGTGTACTCTCTCGCCGGCGTCTTCGCGGCGTCGGCGGGTGACGCGGGGGCGACGTTTCGTGACCTCGATAAGGAGCCTTGTCGCTTTTCGAGCTGCCCGGGTTTGGATTATCATTATCCTCGTCGAGTCGAGTCGAGTCGAGTCGGATTGGAAGAAATGTCGGCGAGACGCTTCGGGCGAGTCGAGGAGTGGGAACGAACGAATGAGATGAAAAGCATTCTATGGGATGGGTGCGTACACGCGAGTCTCTGTCTATGGTGGGCTACGCCGCAGCATCGACGGACGAGTCGAGGCGCCGGGGCGTCAACGACTCTTGCCGAGCCGATGGTACTTTATGGAATCGACACCTTCGCGCCCGGTGAGTTTTATCCGAGACTTGTGAGCGTTGGTGTGGATTCTTCGCTTCGCTTCGCGGTCGTACATGAGCACGGCGCCGGTGACGGCGACGTTGTACGACGCGCTGCGCTCTCCACACGTGGGAAGCGCAACGTGATGTCGGCACGCGCGCAGCATGGTGGTGTTCAATCCGTTATCTTCGCTGCCGAGGATGTACACCGCCGCACGTGGGTGCTCAAATTCTTCTAGCGGTGTGCCGCCCATCTCGACGCCGACCCACACGGCGCTCACTGGTGACTTTTCTGCGAATTCGTTCCAATCCTTAAACTCAAACGCCGGTATCTGCGTCCAACTCTTCGCAGTATCCGTCGCCTCCTTCTTGAAGCGGTCTCCGATGACAAAGACAAAGCTCGCACCGAGTTGATACGCGCTCCGCCAGAGCGTTCCGAGGTTTGCCATCGTCTTGCAGTTGTAAATTCCAATGCCAAAGAAACCATCTTGGGCGCCGGGCGGCGGCGTCAAGAGAGTCGAAGCCGCCGACGCGTCCAACACGTGCTCGAACGGCGGAAGCTCGGACGTCGACGCCCGAGGCTCGGGCTTACGCTCGATCGAAAATTCACATCGAACCAACTCGCCGTCTCGCACCGTCGTCCAGCACTCAGGCGATGGACACTCGCCGTCAGAGAGTCGTCTCCAACCGCCGACGAGGTCGTCGTACACTCTCACGTCGAAACGCGCGAAATCGACGCCATCGGCGGCGAGCGCGGAGATCACATCGACTCCGACGGTATCGCCTTCGCCGAGGTCGATGACACGGCCGCTTTTTGGCGTGCCGCCAGGGAAAATGTAGCGGAGTACACGTCGCATATGGCGAGGCTAAAAGTGGTGCGCGTTGGCTCTGAAACGTGGAACTTTGTTTGGACGAGGAATATGGGCGTTGGTAAGCACTCATCTGAAGTCGAATTTAATATAGTACTAAGGTGTGATCGCGGTCGCGTCGGTCGATGGCGCGTTGAAGGCTTCCTACTAAAGGTCAATCACTCGGCTGAGCTTGGAAACCGAGTTGAGCACTCGGTCGCCATCCTTGATGATTGACTGGTAAAGCGCGTTCTTGACGTCCGGTCTGTTGGTTTGCAAGACGCCCGAAACCTTGTCAATCTTGCAGTTGAGGCGGCCGTCGACGATGAAGTGAGAGAGCTCCCGATCGATGAAGTCTTCGCTGACGTTGAAGCTGTCCGCCATGCTCTTTACCGTCACGCTCTTGTAGCTCTGAAGGTACTGCGCGTAGGCGACGACGCGAACTTCTCTGAGGAAATACCTATAGTGCGGGTTCAACCAAACAGACTTTTCAACCTCCGACGCAACAATCGGAAAGGCTTGCATGAAAGTCTTGTAATCGCACCGATGGAGCGAGTTCAAGAAATCGCCCAACCCCGGCAAACGGTTGAGTACGCTCAAAACCTCGGGCGAATCAATCACCTTGGCTTTCAACTCGGTTCGCGGGAGGGACACAATGGCAGAGACTACGGTGAGGAACACAAACGAGTCGTAGGAGACCAACTCGTACGACGTAAAGGTGCTCAGCGAATCCAAAAACAGTTTGGTCGCCGTCGCGAAATCGCGCGTCGCCGCCGCGTGCAAGCCCTCGTACACCTTCAAGCGGTTTTTACGCTCCCAATCGCCACCGCCCGGTTGTTCAAGCAATTCTTTAATCTTCGCTATCAACTTCTTCACCTCGTTCAACTCCAACCTCGAGAATCTCAAGCGCATCATCGCGAACGCCCCGTCCATCTTCTGTCCGACGGACGCCGTCTTCCTCTCCGTCTCCTCATACGCCGCGTAACACTCATCCAACTCACCAACCGCACCGTAAAACTTTGCCTTCTCAAACATCGCGTCCCGAATCTCCACATCACCGAGATTCTCTACCGCGTCTGCGATCTTCGCGTCGATCTCGGCTAATCGCTTTTGATTCTCCTCCCGCATCTTCGCCACCTTCGCATCGTCCGCCATCCACCCGAACCGCTCCGCCAGTTCCGTGTACGCGTTAACCATATTGCGTTTTTCAACCTCATCCACCACTCGCGTCTTTTCCTTCTCCCCGCGCGTGAGTTCATAGTCAAAGATCATCTGTGCCAACGCCACATCATCATCCATCTTCGTGTCGACGACCGGCGCGCCCTCTTCCTCCCCTTCCGCGGGCGGCGTTTCCGTCATCTCCACATCCTCCTTCGTCATCCCGTCCGTTCGTCCGTGCCTCCGTCGCAAAGTTGCAAAGTCGTTCCGTTGTGGACGCGCCGTTGTGAGAAACCACTTGGAGTCGAATCCCAGTGAAAACGGTCGCCAAAAAGAGCAGTCAGTCAGTCAGTCTGTCTGTCTTTGCTCTTCACGACTCCGCGCGCGCGTCGACGGACGAACAGGTGGGGATGTCGAGCGATTGTGACGGTGTGCGCGCGGTGACGCCGTCGATGGAGGGGCGACGAGATGCGCGATGCGAAGAGGACGCTGAGGGTGAAGAGGCGGGCGAGCGGGCGGCTGAAAAAGTGCTCGGGCGTAGAGATTCGACGACGGTGGAGTACGAAGAGGAGGAGACAGAAGACGATGATGCGGGATTGTCTTGTTCGTCGAGCGAATCGTCGAGCGAATCGTCGAGCGAATCGTCGTCGTCGAGCGAGGGGTACGGGTTCGGGAGAGAGTCGAGCGAGATGTTGGCGCTCATGGAACGACTGGCGGCGCAGAGACTTGGGGTGTCTTCGAGCGAGCTGCGTGAAGCGACGATCGAGCCGGTGCTGGATTCTTTCGATTTGAAGGGTGTCGCGGAGTATATTAAGAGCGGACGGGCGAAGAATGTCATCGTGATGACGGGGGCTGGGATTAGTGTGAGCGCGGGTATTCCGGATTTTAGAAGCGAGAGCGGGTTGTATTCTCGGCTGGGGGAGTATGATTTGCCGTATCCACAAGCCATCTTTGAGTTGAGCTACTTTAGGGAGAAGCCAGAGCCGTTTTACAAGCTCTCAAGTGATTTGTTTCCGGGAAAGTACGCGCCGACGCCGACGCATCACTTTGTCAAACTGTTGCACGATCGTGGCGTTTTGCGGCGATGCTTTACGCAAAATATTGATTCGCTCGAGTGCGCGACTGGTCTTCCGGTGGATAAAGTCGTGGCTGCGCATGGGAACTTTGATGCCGCGCACTGTCTCAACGGCCACGAAGCGGACATGGACGTTGTGGAGAAGGCGTGTCGGGTTGGAAAGCCAATGCGATGCGCGAAATGCGGCGAATATGTCAAACCAGACATCGTCTTCTTTGGCGAGAATCTCCCAGAGCGCTTCTACGACTGCGCGCAGGAAGATTTCCAGCACTGCGATTTGCTCATCGTCATTGGCACGTCGCTCGTCGTGCATCCTTTCGCGGGTCTGATTGAACGTCCTCAAGAACACGTTCCACGGTTGCTCATTAATTTAGAGCGCGCCGGCGAGGCGCCGAATTCAGAGATAACTCGCTTGTATAGGCTTGCCGGTTTGGGTCGAGGAACGGGATTCAATTTCGACGAAGAAACGAATTACCGTGACGCTTTACACCTAGGCAAGTGTGACGAAGCCGTTTTCGAGTTATGCGAGCTCCTGGGTTGGAAGTCTGACTTGGAGGCGCTCATAGCGAACTGTTCCATCAAGAGAAATTTGTAACACTCATTCTTTATTCGTACGTATCGCTAGGTTTACTGTGGCTTATCTAATGTTGTTGCGTCTATCAAGCGAGCGGGCTAATCAGCCGCGTGTTCAGGCGTATCGGGTTGCTCAGGTTGCGTATCATCACCCACAAAGTTGAGCGCTTCGGTGAGATCAACTTGTTGCACCGTACTCACCTTGTGGGAGTGAGAGACGCCCTGAATGCAAGTGGCTTCCTTGACGATTTCCGGACGGAATGTGGTCGCGATGAACTGCGTCTTGTTGTTCGCCTGAGATTTAATCATGTGAGCAACCGCAGTTCTATATTGTGGATCGAGTGCAGCATCGATTTCATCAAAGAGGTAAAACGGCATTGGGTCGCAGCGCTGAATAGAGAAAATCAGCGCGACGGCGACAACCGTCTTTTGACCACCTGAGAGTTGGTTCATCTGCATCGTCTCACCTTGCCCGAAGCTCACCTTGATCTTGACACCGCTATACTTTTCACTGAAACTAGATTGAGCCGCCGGTGCGGGCGCCTCTTCACCTTCATTTTCAGGATCGCGAGCGGCAACGCGCTTACGTTGCATGACGAGCTCACCACGACCACCTGGGACGAGGCGATGGAAGACATCCTTAAAGTTCATACTGACTTGCTTGAATGTACGCTCGATAGCTTCATCCTTCTTACGATCCAAATTGTCGATGAGCTCCATGATCTTATCGTACTCCTTACGCTCAGCCGCACGTCTTCCTTCATACTCCTCGCGCTGCTCGGTGAATTGCTGATACTGATCGAGTGCCTTCTTGTTCACGTGACCAAGCTTTGAAAGTTGTTTGTTCGTTTTAGCAAGAAGCTTGTGTAGCGATGAAACAGATTCACCACGGTATCGATCGAAAGCGTCCGATGGTAATGATCCGAGTTCACGAATCTTCTTTTGCAAACGCTCGCGAGTCTGAGAGTGCATTGCGCTCTTCGACATGAGAGTCTCCATCAATTTCTCACGGTCCGAGATGCTAGTCTTCATCGTGTCTTGCAGTCTGCGGAGCTTGTCAATTTCTTCGCGAGCTGTTTCAATGCTTGCCTGTGCCGTACGAAGCTTGTCGGCGATGCCGTCATAGCCCTTGCGGGTAATCGCTTCGTCATTTTGCGTCGACTTCAAAACGCCCTCGAGCTTTGCAAGTTGTGCGCGCAAACTATTCATGTCGAGTTCGCCGGAAGTGATGGCGATTCTCTTAGCGTGACGGTTCAAGTTCGTCTCTAAAGCTGTTTGCAACTCGCTCAACTCAGTGTAGACAGTCAAACGACGCGCAGCAATCTCAACCTTGTCTCGCTTGAGAGAGTTGATGCGAACGGTAAGTTCTTCAAGTTCCTTCATCTCAGCAGCGCTCAGTGTGGCATCGAGCGCCGTGCCGATTTCAGCCTCCATGTCAGCGATACTGATGTCCAGCTGTTCTATGTCTGCCTTGATGGTGACCATACTCTTTTCAGTTTGCTCGATGAGCGAAGTGGCCCGAGCTCCCGTGTTGCCGTAATGCTTGAGTTCATTCTTCAAGCGTTCGACGCGCTGCGCGCTGTGACGGCGGTTCGCTTCAAGGCGGCTAATGTCGCCCAAAACAGTAGACATTTTCTGTTCAGCAGTCTGAAGTGACTTTTTGACGTCGGTGCTATTCTTCTTGAGTTCATTGCGGTTAATGTTGAGCTCGCGAAGAGCGCGCATCGCGGCAATCCTGCTTCTGCTCGAGTCTTGATAACCACCACTCATGGAACCCTTGTTACTCACAGTGTCGCCGTCCATCGTGACGCAGTTGAGTTGCGTGGACAGCGCCTTCGCGACAGCCACGTCAATGTTACGGCAAATGAGAACTCGTGCAAACACTTGTTTGAAAGCTGGATCAAACTTGGCGTCGTACTTGAGTTTCGAAAGAAGCGGGAAGGCATCAGTGCCATCCGGATACGTGACGTTTGGCGCCGTCATGCGGTTGAGCGGTAGGAAGGTGACACGACCACCCTTCTCCTTGTTCAAGTACTCGATGATGCGGCTACCGATATCGTCGTGATCGACGACGATGTGGAAGAGTTGGTTACCCGCACTCGCCTCGATGGCGCTGTGGAAGCGCTCGTCAGTCTCCATGAGCTCAATGAGCGGGCCATGGACACCTTCGATACCGTGCTCTTTGACAATGCGCTGGACAGCCGCCATACCACGCCGCAAGTCTCTCGGCATGGAGAACTCGAGTTGCTTGTCGCGTTTCTTCACTTCCTCCTCGAAGGACGCCAAAGAGTTGTCGAGCTCGTTGTCCTTACGCTGGAGGTCCTTGCGTTCGTTCTGCGCGTCATTTCTTTCCTTCATCGTCTTTTGATACTCGGATTCGAAATCAGCGAGCTTTGTTTCTTCCGCAATGAGATCAGTTTCCATGTTGGTGCGATCCTTTTCATCGTTCGATTGAGCAGTTTTAATCTCGACCAAGTCCTTCTCGAGAGTTTCAATATCCTTTTGCTTCTGCTTGCGAGTCTTCTTCATATCCGTGATCTGGGTGTTGAGCCAAGCATCACGCTCGGCGACAGTCTTGAAACGATCGCTACGGCCTTGCTTCTGGTACAAACTCTGCGTGCGACGTTCAACTTCTGCAATCTCGCGATCCTTGGCCTCTTCGACTTCGACTTCCTTGTTGTAGCGTTCGCGAACAGAATCGAGTTTCTTCTGAGTAGCTGCTGTAGCCTTCTCGACGTCAGACTTTTGACCAGCGATACCAGCGAGTGATTCTTCGCCAGACTTGATGGTTTCACGCCAATCTTTGACATCCAACTCCGCCGTGGTGCGCTTCGCGACGATGCCTCGCAACTCCTCCTCCGCCACGGACAATTCCTTTGAAAGCTGCGTCGCCGCACGAGAGCTCTCCTTGAGTTCCTTTTCAGATCGTCGCAGGTTTTCGTTCATTGTGCTCATTTTCTCATCATCAGTACGACTAGATTCGTTCGCTGCTGCGCGTTGTTGCTCGATGTCGTCCAACTTGCCGCGAGCTTCGCTCAGTTCATTTTCGTAAATGGTGTACTCAAGAGATCTGCGCGTTTTATCCAAGTCGATGTACTTTTGCAGCTCATCCTTCTCAGCATCCAACTCGGCAAGACGTCCCTCGATGAACTCGACAGATTCCTGAATTTGATCGCGCTTTGGTTTCGTTTCCTCCAAGCCTTTGAGAGACTCTTTCCGCTTTTCTTCGTACACGCTCGTGCCGCCAATCTCCTTGAGAAGATCCAATCGTTCGTCATCCTTCATCGTCGCCATCTTCATAATCTTACCCTGCTGCACGACGTAATACGGGTTCGTTCTGCTGAAACCGGCGCTCTCCAACAGGTTAACCACCTCCGTCTTGGTGACGTGCTTCTTGTCCAGGTAATACTCGTCCTTCTTCAAACCAATATTACGCCTCAATCTTACCTCCTCGCGGTCCACCGGAAACCGCCCATCCGTGTTGTCGAACACAATCTCAACGTACGCGCTCATCACCGCGTGTCCAGCGCCTTCGTGCAACAATCGCTGACGTTCCTCGGCGCGCAAGGTTCCAAACACATCGCTCAACACAAATCGAATCGCGTGAAACAGATTCGACTTGCCGCTTCCATTCGCGCCGACGATGCAGTTCAACCCTTCGTCAAAGTCCACGACGGTTTGCTCGCGATACGTCTTGAATCCTTCGACGACTACTTGTTTGATGTGCATGATCGCTCGTCGTCACGCCTCCGTCGTCACGCGTCGCCCTCGCGGTTTCTTTTGTTTTGCGTCTTCTTTTTGAATTTCGTCACCTGTCGCTCGATCGTCGAATGAATGACCGGTCGCGTTCCCTCGCGCGTTCACCACGGTTCGCGCGCGTGAATGCACGAAAAAGAACGTTCTGGTGCGACTGTCCTTCGCGATCGCGTGCGCTGCTCTCGCGGCGGCGTCGACTGGCGTGGACGCGTGCGTGAGTGGATGCATCTCAAAAACAAAATTTTCAAAAACAAGTTCGGACATTTGGGCATTTGAATAGAGCGATACAGATGCTTTGGTGCTATTTCAAGTGTTTAATACTCGCCGAAATTGGCGTGTCCAGTCTCCTTGGCGTGCGAGACGGCTTCAGATTCGCCCTTGAGACCTTTTTGACACACGAGACAGCGTAGGCTAAAGTTGGCGGTGTCGGTGAAGGACCGAGCGAGGTGTTGCTCGCGGACGAGGGCGCGCATTTTTAAATCGACGACGTTGCATCTGGGATCGTCAGAGGGTGGTAAATGCGTCACGTCGTCCTCAGGACGAGAACCTTTGGAACAGGGGTTTAACGTTAGGGCGTCGTAGTGTAAACCGTCGTAAATGACGGCGATGCGAGTGGTGTAACCTTCGTTTTGGCCGTATATGTCGCATCGTTCCGTCTGAATGTCGTACGCAGCAATCTCGACGCCGTAATGCTTGCTGAGGATGAAGAGCTCGACTTGTCCGCCCCAAGAGTTGGTGCGAGTGATCCACGATACGTATTCGTCTCTAGGTTTACCCAAGAATCCTTCGTTGAACGTCTCCGGATCGGCTTTGATAGCCGTCACGATGGCAGCTCGCAACTCTGACGCCTTTGTGAGCGTCCTCTCCACCCCGTAACCGACCGCGTTAAACAAACAGCTATTATCGCTCTTGATGACGCGACGTATCGCACACATATCACACGGATCCTTCGTCGGCCCAACGGCGTCAGACCCAGCCCCGGCGTGACCATCTTCCATCGACGCCGCCAGCGCTCGCGCGAGTGCTTCGTCTTCATCCATAGACATGAGCGACGCATACGTCGACGTCGCTCCCGAACCCGAACCAGGTTCGTCAACGACCGCTACGCTCGCCAGTACCCGCTGTGAAATCGTTAGAGTCTCCCCGCCCCGAATCCCCATCGCTTCACACGTCGTTTCCTCGTCGTTTTCACACTCGACGAGCTTGGTCGGAAAACCGAAACGAAGCTCTTGCACGGCGACTTCGATCCCTGTCGCGCCTTGAATCGACGCCTTGAGCTGCGACACGGTTGCACCGTCATCGACATCAAGGACGTGCTGTCCGTTGGGTTCTCGCACTCTGATTCTCATGTAGCGCGGTGGTTAATGAGCAAAGCAGAAGCAAACTGTTGAGAACGCGCCCAACTGTCACATGTGATGCTGTGACAGCGAATTTGACCGAGGAAAGGTGGGGACGCAGGAGAAATGATTCAAACGTTATAGTAAGTACTTTAAAACACACAAACAAACTGCATAGATGTTCTTGTTTCTCTTTGGCTAAGTCACCAATGGCGAGCAATCATAGAGGGGCACAGTTATTTCGTCGTGCCGACGGAGAGTCTGTTCGCTGCGATGACTGCGTGCGCGAACACACGGAACGACTTTTCGCCGCGTTGGGACGCGACATCGGTTGAAGAATCCGATAGTCTGCTTTGACGAGCGTGGAGTCTGGAAGAAACGATCGATTCACCTATATGAGATAAGGCTTGCTTCCCCCGATCCATTGAGCCTCGAGCACCTGACCGCAACGGGGACGTCGGCATCTGCACCGACACTTCTTTGCGTTCGGCTTCAGCCTTTGCCTGCGCTTCGGCGACTTGCTTCCTTGCCGCTTCGAGTGCCTTGGCGTTGCTCTCTTCGTCAGTCTCACCGGGGAACCACGCGATCGGCAACATTCTCACGAAAGCCCCGACGGGGAGGATCACTAAACCGATGATAACTGTGATCAGCCACTCTTTCCGACTTTGGGCGACAAATCCAATTGCCGGCCCGACCACGGTGCTGCCAACGGCTTCAATGAAGAGCACTTGAACACCGATCGTGAGGGCGATGATGCTACAGAAAATGGGCGACTTGTGGATCGCTTCAAACACGTTGACGTCCTTGATTCTTCGAGAGTTGATTTCAGAGAACACTTGCATGAAGACGAAGGTGTTGAAAATGAAACCGTTGAGTTCCAGAGTTTGGTGATGGCATCCTTCGTCGTCCGCAGCGCACTTGATATCGAGAAGATCCTTACCGGCGAACATAAAGACCATGCACACCGCCAACTGATAGATGGAAACACCGATAATGTTTCTCCACATAGCCTTGTTGATGAGCGGTGCGGTACGACCGAATGGCTTGCGCTCCATAAGGTGTTGAGACGGAGGTTCAGTCGCGAGCGCGAGAGCGCCCATCGAGTCCATGATCATGTTTACCCAGAGTAGGGGCACCGCGGCGAGCGGGAGCTCCTTGATGCCAGCGATAGCGGCGATGAGGTTCAAGCTCACAGCGACGACATTGACTACAAGTTGGAACTGCAAGAACTTGCGGATCGACTGGTAGACGTTACGGCCCCAGAGCACGGCCTTGGCCATCGACTTGATGTTATCATCCAAAATGACAATGTCGCAAGCTTCTTTCGCAATCTCAGTGCCCGCGATGCCGAGTGCGAAACCGACATCGGCATCCTTCAGCGCGGGCGCATCATTGGTACCATCACCGGTGACAGCGACAACTTCACCGAGCTTGCGCTGCAAGTTGCAGAGCACCAACTTGTCAGACGGAGAGGAACGCGCCAGGACGCGAATACGCATGGCGACCGATTCCTTTTCCGCATCAGACATCTTGCGAAAGACTGGACCTTCGAGGACGAGACCGTCCTCGCCATCAACGAGAATACCCGCTTCACGTGCAATGGCTTCAGCGGTGATGGCGTTGTCGCCTGTCACCATGCGCACAGTGACACCCGCGCCTCTGAGCAACTTGACCGCCTCTGCGGTTTCCGGGCGAATCGGATCCTTAATACCCATGATGCCGAGCAGGATCAAGTCTTTTTCCGGAGCCTCCTCACCGAGAGACTGCGGTGCTTTGCTAAGATCAGTGTAAGCGATGCAAAGAGTGCGAAGTCCGCGTCTGGCGAAAGTCTCTATGGCGCTCTCTGCTTCCTTGAACGTTTGCGTCGTCAGCTGAGAAATTTTACCATCGAGACCCATCACCTTGGTACACAGCTTGACCACGATTTCAGAAGCGCCCTTGACGTGAAGACGAGAACCAGAGCCGTTTGCGATGGCCGTAGACATGCGCTTGCGCGCAGAGGTGAAGTGGTACAGTTGACCCACTGGAAACTTCTTGCGCAACCCGATGTAGGATTGCTCATCGCCAGTGGGAGGTTGCAGTTGCTCAACAAGCTGCAGCAGCGCGCACTCAGTCTTACTACCGAGGTGTTCGATGGTACCATTCTCCTTCTTGCTCAGGTTGGCGTCCGAGTTGCACGCCATGGATTGGCAGAGCATTTCGCTGAACGTTGGATTGAGTCCGGACGGGGGCATCTCTTCGTAGATTTTACCCGCGAGCCAGCACTCAGTCACCGTCATTCTGTTTTGCGTCAGCGTGCCCGTCTTGTCAGCGTTGAGCTGCGTCGCGCTTCCCATGGTTTCGCAAGCCTCAAGACGACGAACGAGATTTTGATCCGACATCATCTTGCGCATAGCAAAAGCGAGTCCGAGCGTGATGGCCAGCGGCAAGCCTTCTGGAATGGCGACAACCACGATTGTCACCGCGTTAATCAAGAAGTCGAGCACGAGAGTACCGTCCCAGCTTCCACTCTTTGAGCTGTCGACGATCCATCTGATCATGCTCGCGAGGAAAGTCAACACAGCGGCGCCGATGCCGAAGTTACCAATGAGCAACACCAAACGGTTCAAGCGCTCTTGAAGCGGAGTGTCGCTCGGTTCAACGATGAGGGTCTTTAAAATAACCCCCCACTGCGAACGAGAGCCAACTGCGATGACGAGAGCCTTACCAGACCCTTCCGAGATGGATGTACCTGAGAGCACCCACGGATCCTTTTCTCGCGACTTGGCAATGTCGATCGGTTCGCCCGTCATCGCCGCTTCGTTCGCCTTAAACTTGGACCCTTCTACGAATAAGCAGTCCGCCGGTACCTTATCACCCGCCGCGAGTTCGACGATGTCACCGACGAGAACCTCTCCCGCGGGTACAGCGATGATTTTACCGCCGCGAATCAGCTTCACCTGATAATTATCCTTGATCGAGTTCAACTGACGAAACTTGAGTTCCTTGGCGTAATCGATGAACGCCTGCAAAAATACGACGACGCACACGACCAACACAATCGCGATCCCTTCCAAGTAACCGTACTCCTCGCGGTGTTTCTTCATCCCGGCGCCCACGGCGAGTGAAACCACGGAAGCGACGATGAGAATGCGCACCGTGACGTCCCCCAACGCGATCAAGCACAGCTCCGCGAACGTCTTCGGCGGCGGGTACTCGAACTCATTCACCCCAAAGCTTTCTTTGCGCGTCTCGCTCTTCACTTCTTCGTCGGATAAACCATTCTCAAGGTTCGTTCCTAGAAAGCTCGCCACTTTGTCCACGCCCCCAGCCGCGTCGAGCGACTTGAGATCCCGATCCGTGACCCACGCCTCGAAGACGTCCGCGTTCAGACCCATGGCGACAGCGGCGGTGGTGGTGGTGGTGGCGGCGGTGGCGGCGTTCGTTCCGAGTTCGCCCGTCGTCTCACGCGTCGACGGTTCGGTCAAACGAGATCGGACTGGGGATCAGTAATCGAACAAATTCAACGAATCGACTCCGATTTCGTTTCGGTCGTTCCACGACTGACGTCTTCTCGCTCGTCGCGTGTCAGTCGACACTCGATCCACGCGCACGTCGATCGGGGAACCCCTCGGCCGCGAACGCGACGACGACGACGCGTGTGCGTGTGACGACGACGTCGTCGTCGTCGTCGCGTGGAGGGCGCCTTTGATAAACAAAGGCCGTTTTTATCACCTAAACCCTAACGTGTAAAAGAAATACTGTAGAGTTATTAACGCTATGTATTACAGATTATTTCTTTATTATTCCTGGCATAGTTGAGCACCGAGTCACGCGACAGAGCCCGGCGCGCGCGCGACAGAGCCCTGGACGCACGCGCGTTCGGACGCGACGACGGCGGTGAAGATTCATCCACCGCGAGCGTTTCGCGGAGCCGATTCACGTCGAAACGAAACGAGCGATGCGGGTGGCGATTACGAGTGTCGCTGCGCAACGAACTTTTGCAGCGGCGCTTTTCAAGCCGCCGATTACGACGACGCGCGCTCGTACGAGGGTGACGACGCGCGTCGACGCGTCGCGGTGGGGATCGATTCGAACGCCTGAGGGAGAAGTTCGTTTCGAGGTGTTGACACGCGAAGAGGCGGCGGCGTCGGTGGATGGCTTGGCGGCGTGCGAGGACGACGACTCGGCGTGGTCGGCGGAGCGGTTGCGAAGAGCGACGTCCGCGACGCGCGCAGAGGTGGTCGTGGTGCGGGCAAGAGAGGATACGACGGTGATTGGGTACGCGTTGTGTGCGACGGATGGAGCCATGGTGGCGACGATCGAGCGGGTGTGCGTGCGGTGGGATAGGAGACGAAGAGGCGTCGGCGCCGGGCTGTTAAAGGCGCTCAGCCGGGCGTTTTACGCGAGGGAGATTTACGACGTCGGGTGCGCGGTTCCGGAAGAGCTCGTGGATTACTTTGAGAGTCAAGAGTATGACGAGGATGAGGACGGCTGCGTGCTGATGAGGTTTAAAGGGGAGGTTCCGAAGAACGCTGCTAGTGATTTGTGATTGTTTACTGTAATACTGCACCACCGAGCGCATGCGAAGTACGTTTCGACGTTCTCCTCGTCTAATTCGCGCCAATCTCCCCGGCGAGCTCACCCGATGCGGCAAGCTCGAGAATGATGTCGCACCCACCGATGAGCTCGGATTTGTAGTACAGCTGCGGATACGTCGGCCAGTTGGAGTACTCCTTGAGTCCCTGCCGAATCGGTTCATCGCCCAAAATGTCGAACGTCGCATACTCCACGCCCGTCTCGTCGAGCGCGCGAACCACCTTGGCGGAGAACCCGCAGCGAGGTTCGTTACGAGAACCCTTCATGAATAGTATGACGTCTTGCGCCGCGAGCATACCCTTGATGCGTTCGTTGATTGCTTTTTTCACCTTGCCGTCGCCCGCCAAACACGCCTCCTTCAACTCACCAGATGCGGCCATCTCGAGAATAATGTCGCACCCTCCCAAAAGCTCGCCGTCAACGTAAAGCTGCGGGTACGTCGGCCAATTGGAGTACTCCTTCAAACCTTGCCTCACTTCTTCGTCCGCGAGAATGTTAAAAGACCCGAATTTAATCCCGGCGTCCTTCAACGCGTCCACCACCTTTCTGCTAAAGCCGCACTTCGGTTCCTCTGGGTGTCCCTTCATGAACAACACCACCGGTTGCGATTCCACCAGGCTCTTCAATCGTCTGTTCAAATCATCCTTGGAAGTCGCCTTTGCCGTTTCCTTCGTCGCTTTCGACGTCGTTGCTTTCGACGCGTCCGCGGGAAAGTACTGACGCGTCTTATTTGTCACCGTCGCAGCGTCCGCCCCTTCCACCGCATCCAACCTCTTTCCGTCCCGCACGAAGACAAAGTACGGCACCGCCGACACCTTTTCCCGTTCCGCCACCTCATCCATGGCTTCGGCGTCGCATCGCGCGAACGCGACGCCTGGGTGTTTCAACGCCAACGCATCCAAGAGCGCATCCATCGCCCCGCACGGTTCGCACCACGACGCCCAAAAGTGGCACACCCCGCCCGCGGTGTTCGCGGCGACCCACTGATCGTACGCCGCAGTCGAGGTCAGATCCGTCGGCGCCATGTTCGTCTTTCGTATCGTATCGTATCGTCGTCTCAAAGTGACGAAGGAAAAAAGTGCAGAACCTCAAACGCCGACGCCACGAACGAACGATGGCGACGGAAGAAAAGAAACCGAGCGATAAACTCCCGGACGCGGAAGAAACCATGCCCAAGGTGGCGAGCGAACTCGTCGACGATCCCGATATTGATCGCGTGCTCGTCGACGCGGAAATGATTGAAGGTGCGTTGGAACAACTCGCAGCGTTGATGGTGATGCGCATGAACGACTTTGGAATTTACGTCCCGGTGACGACTGGGGCGATGATGTTCGCGAGTGATCTCATGCGAGTGGCGTACGTGACGCAACGGAAGATTCGGAGCGAGGTGGTGCGGGCGTACGATCGACCTGTGGTGCAGTGCGCGTCGTGCTCTTCGTACGGCGACGGAACGGAGAGCGGCGACGCGGGCGAGGTTAAAGTGGAGCTGCCGCGATGCGACGTCAAGGGGAAAAAGGTGTGCATCATTGAAGATATCATCGATACTGGACGGACGTGCATGCGATTGGCGGCGGCGTTGTACGAGGCTGGTGCGGAAGAGGTGGCGATTTTGGCGTTGATGGATAAGTCGGCGAAACGCGACCCAGAGGCGACGAAATTTTTCGAGTCGAAAAACATGAAGATAGCGTGCTGCTTCATGTGTCCGGATGAGTTCGTCGTCGGGTACGGGCTTGATTACGCGGGGAAGTATCGGGACCTTCCGTTTGTAGGGATTTTGAAGCCTGAGATTTTCAAGAGTGGCAAAGAGTGAAAAAGCGCGTGGCGGTGGGCTAAAAAGTTGTTTTTACAAATGTCATGCGATAGAAGACGCAAAATCGAATCAGTGACTCGTCTCTAAGCGCACGTGCGTACCGAACCCTGCCCCCGTGGGCGCCCATCTCCCCGCATCTGTACCGCTCGGCGTCGGAAACCGTAATCCCGTCGCCGCTCGCACCGTGCACCGTTCGACGCGTTCGCGTTCAGAAAAGATGAACGTGTTTTGAAAATGCGCTGTCTGTACTCGAATTTCCTCCAATCTCTTGCGAATGTTCCCATCCTCGTCCTCGATGGATTGGCACAAGTGTTGTCCCCAGGCTTCAAACTTTGCCTTGAGGTAATGCCGCGGCGGTCCGACCCACTTGTTCTTTTTCCACTTCCCTCTGCTGCACACCTCCTTGGTCGGAATTCGATGCTTGTGCTTGCCAACCTCGAAATGTTCGGCGCGATAGGTCCACGAAAAGTCTGGTAAACAGCAAGGTTTAAGCACGAGATGAGAAACGTTGGAGTGCTTGTTAAACATTTCCACCGCTTTAATGCTGAGAATCCCGCACAAGTGAATCCCGAGAACGATAAACGGCCCGTCCCAACGCGTAAAGAGATGCACCGCCATTTGGTTCATTTGTGCCGAGTCCTTGAGGTTGACTTTACGCGTCGTCATCTCGATTGGCCAATCGTATTTCCACCCATCAACGCCGTACACGTGATCCCAAGAGATGTGATGCGATTGCGGGGTTTTATTAAACATCGCCCACATCTTATCGACGAGGACAATTTCGGCCACTTTATCCTGCGGCAACATTTCGCTCAGGAACATGCCGAGATAGCCAAACCCGCTACACAAATCAACAATCACCGCGCGTTCCTCCGGGCGCGACACTTTGAGTTTATTCACCCACTCTCGCGTTTGCACAATCACCGGAGCACTCTCGTTGAGTTCCTTGGCCAATCTCCCCGCCTTCATCACTCGCAACCACACCGCCTTCGGCATGCGCGTCTTCCAACGCTTCATCACCTCGACGCACTCTTCAATCAACTCTGGGTAGTCCCTCGAGATGGACATGTCCGCGAGCTCACTTCGGAGCCAATTACCGACGTCATCGACAGAGTCGCTCATGTCAAACTTTTCATCGCTTCGCGGCGGCGCCGATGGGCGCGGGATGGGTGCGTCGTCGTCAGCGGCGACGACATCTTTTTCTGCGGCGGCGGCTGCGACGGGTTCCGCTGCGGTATCGACGACTGATGTCGATGTGGACTCCGGGGATTTCGCGCGGGTGGGCGACGGGACGTCGTTCGCCGGAGATTTCGCGCGGGTGGGCTTGTTCCCCATCTCGCGCTCGATCGTAGGGCGCGCGTTTGTAAAGTGAAGTTTACAACTGACTAGAGGCCTGTTTTGAGCGTTTCACGGTCTATCCTCCGGAGTGAATGGAATCCCCAAAGCGTCGGTGTAACGGACGAGTCGATCCTCGTAGGAGGATAACAGAAAGCTTTGAGACGTCACGCGACGCCTGAGATCGTCTCGCTCGTTGATGACGTTTGGATCGATGGATTCCAATTCGAGACGGAGCTCGATGTTTTCCCGGCGAAGCACGGAGACGAGCGCTTCGAGTTCGCCCAATGCGTCAATGTCAGCCGTCTGCGGGGAGACTGGACTCGTTGCGAACGCATCAAAGGGAGGATTGGTTCGAGAAGTCTCGCCGTTACCGGTGATTTGTTGTTGTGAAGCCTTGATGATTTCGTCTTTTTCGTCGTGCACTGAGTCCAATGGCTGCTTGTGCACCAGAGATTTACGCATGGCGGTGAGCTCTGAGTCCTTGCCTTCGATGGTGGCGGTCAACTCGCGCACTTTTGCGCGGAGAGTCGCGATGGATTCGCGCGCGAGTTTTCTATCCTCGCTTCTGTCTACACGCTTCGCAGAGTGTTCGTACGTCGACAAACGCTCTCTCAGATTCGCAATCTCCATCTCAGCGTGCACAAAGCCCTCCTTATCCGTCTCCTTCATCTCATCGATGATTCCGCGGAGCTCTGCGTTTTCTAACTCTAACGCATTCTTCGAGTTCTCAGCCTGTCGGCTGAAATTCACCCATTCGCGCTCGAGAGATTCGATGGTCTCGCTCGTCGATTTCAATTTGCGGCGCAAGGCGTCACGCTCTTGGGTAGCCTCGAAGAGCTCCTCCGCTTTCTGGGACACCATCGACTCTAACTTGGCTGCGAATGATTCGGCAACCGCGGCGCGCTTCGTCATCTCGTTCACTTCCCCTTTGAGCGCCTCTACCTCGGATTCCAATTCTGCCTTTACGGAATTACTGGGAGACACCTCTCGCACATCCTCGACTTCTCGCCCCTTCGCCGAGAGCGCCGATCGCAACTCTCTAATTTCATCTAATAATTTAACCTTCTCCTGCGATGCTTTGAGCTCTGTCGCCTTCATGGCTTCCAGCATCGCCTGCGCCCCCTCCTCTGCCTGGGACGCGCGTCTATCGGCGCTTTCGACATCCATCTTCAGCGCGTCGAGCTCCATCTGCACCTGTTCGAGCATTGCATCGCCGACAGTCACGCCCGCTTCCTCGATAGCACGCTCGGATGAACTCTCCGCGCGTTCGAGCGCTCTCTTAATCCTATCGAGCTCTTCATCACGCTTAAAAATCTCCAAATCCCGCATTGCGATGGCGCGTTCGAGTGCCTCTCTATCCAACGCCTGGCTCGCCACCCTGCTCACCGCCTCGTCCATCGCCACCCGCGCTCGAACCATCTCCTCTGACGCTAATCGTTCTTCCTCAGCCACACCCGCGAGTAACCTCGCGCCGCGTCGTTCTAACTCTTTCGCCGCCGCATCGATCCGCACGCCCACAGGCGTCAGCGTCGCGTTAACGGGCGAACCGTCGTTAGACGCTACGCTCTTCCCACTCAAGCTTCCCGTCGCGACGTGACGAATATCCGAAGAATCGACATTTTCTCGCATCGGCGTGGTCTCATCCTCCGTCGACGCTCGATCGTCGTTGGCGTCATCGTCGGTGCCGTCGATCGTGTCATCTAAAAACGAACTATCCAGCTCATCTTCTTCTTCGCGAAGTATCGCCCAAATCTCCTCCTGCGCCCGTCGCAGGCTCGCGCTCTCACCCGCGGGCATCGTCGCGACGTTTCGCGTTCGATCGTCCCGTCGTTGGTGTGGGTCGTCACGACGTCGCGCGTCTGTGTGTGTGGCGTTCCCGTGACAGTTGCGCAACCTCAGTGCGCTGCGCGTTCGACGGACGGCGGCGACGACGTTAAGAAGACAACATCAACGCGCGGGCGAGGTTCGCACGCGCGAGCGACGCACGACGGCCACGACTAGCGTCGCGTCGACGGTCGCGACGCGCGCGCGGGCGCGCGACGGCGCGTTGAATCGGACGCGCGCCAGAAACAGAGAAGCTGTAGCGAACGCGAGGAAGACGACGACTTTAGCGGTATCGGCGGCGGCGACGAAGGGTATGTCGACGGAGGGATTGAACGCGTTTCTCGCGCGCGCCAAGGAGATGTTTCGAACGCGCGATGCCGGGACGTGCGACGTGGTGGTCGGGAACGAGGCGTGCGACTTGGATAGCGTGGCGAGCGCGTTGGCGTACGCATACGTGACGAGCGCAGCGATGACGGATGGGATCGTGGTGCCGATCGTGCCGTGTAAAGCGAATGAATTGGACTTGCGACCGGACATTAAGCGCGCGCTCGAGCGCGCAGGGGTTGAACGCGAGAGTTTGCTCTTCGCTGACGCGGAGACGGTTGCGAAGACGCCGAAGAGTGTGTGTCTGGTCGATCACAACGCGCTGAGCGTGCGCATGTTCCCGGTCAAATGGAACGAGCGCGTAACGAGAGTGATCGATCACCACGAGGATTCGGGGATGTACGCGGACAAGGCAAAGAGGGTGATTGAATTGATTGGTTCGTGCTCGAGCTTGGTGTACCGAGACGTGCTGGCGCCGGTGAGCCAGTCGCGAGATTTGAAAGAGGTTGCGCAATTGCTTTTGAGCGCCATCGTCCTGGACACGCGGTTTTTGGATACTTCCACGACGCGCGCGGCGCCTGTGGATTTCTCCGCCGCGGATTCGTTGCGTCGAGTGCTCGAGTGGTCTGAGGCTGACATGCGAGACGAATACGAAGCGCTCTCCGCGGCTCGACACGATCAAAGCTCGTTCACCTGCGGACAGCTTCTCGCGAAAGACTACAAGCAATGGAAGATGGGAGAATTCGAGGTCGGCATCGCCTCGTTCGGCGTCAAGTTGCAAGATTTGATTGCGAGACAAGACGCGAGCTTGATTGACACCGAATGCATCCGCTTCATCGATGCTTGCAAGATTGACATCCTCTTCATGATGTCATCGTTCGAAGACGAAGAAAACCACAAGGTATACACGCGTCAGATCGCCGTGACGGCGTCGGCATCGGCGCGCGACGTTAACCTCGATGACATCATGGGTAAGCTCGGCGTCGCGACGCCGTTAGAAAAGATACATTTAGCCGAAGGAGCGCCCGACGCGTTGCGGAATCAATCTTACCGCATGGGCGACGTCAAGGCGAGCAGGAAGAAAGTCCAACCGTTGCTACTTGATTTATTTTCTTCGCAGTAGAGCTAGTTCAGGTTTGTAGCAAATTGTATCGATTATCGAACAGTCAAATTCGTCGCCCGCGCGTTGTTGAAACGATTGCGCATTCGCACAAACTTCGTCACAAATATGCGCGAACTCGACGACCTCGAGATCGCGTGCGACGCGCTCGCTCGTTCGCTCGAGTCCGCGGAGGGTGGAGTGTCGACGTCTAGCCGCGCGCGCCTAGAGACGATCACCAAGCGCTTGGCAGGGCTCATTCCACCGCCGCCGGTGCGCCCTGGTTCTTCGGGCAAGTCGTCGAGCAAGCAGCCGCGAGAGTTTGATTTCGCGCGCTACACTACCCGCGCGATCGCGTTACATGTCGCATACTTGGGCTGGGACTATCACGGGTTCGCGAGCCAGGGATCGGGGGCGGCACCGCCGACGGTTGAGCGGGCGCTTTTCAACGCGTTGGGCAAGACTAGACTCGTGGCGAGCGAACACGACGTCTTCAGCGCTGCGGATTATTCGCGATGCGGAAGGACGGACAAGGGCGTGAGTGGGCTTGGGCAAATCGTCACGCTCAAGGTGCGCTCGAACGGCGCCACCGCGGTGGAGGATGAATTGGATTACGTCGCGCTATTGAACAGAACGTTGCCAGACGACATACGAGTCCTGGGATGGGCGCCCGTGGACGACGAGCTGAACGCGCGCTTCGATTGCAAGTGGCGGCAGTACAAATATTTCTTTGAGAAGACGTCGGGATTGGACGTCGACGCGATGCGACGAGCGGCGGCGTTGTTTGAAGGAGTGCACGACTTTAGAAACTTTTGCCGAATGGACGCTGAAAACGTCAAGAGTTTCACTAGGAATGTGCTCGAGTGTAGCATTGCGGATTCGGAGGATGGTAAACTCATGTATATCAAAGTGAGGGGGAGCGCGTTTTTATGGCATCAAGTTCGCTGCATGGCGTCCGTGCTCTTCATGGTTGGTTTGGGACACGAAGAGTCAGATATCGTCGCGCAACTGCTCGATCTCGAGCAAACGCCTCGCAAACCGCAATATTCGATGGCGCCCGAACAGCCGCTTTTGCTGTGGAAGACTGCTTACGACGAAAGTCGACTGGATGTCGAGAACATGCACGTCAGCGATAACGCAATGGCGCAATTGGAGACGAGCGTTGCCGCGCAAATGCACACCCAACGCGTCCGCGTCGCCATTCTCGAGGAGACCTGGGCGCATCTACGACGAGTGCGAACGCAAAGGGTCGGAGGAAAGCACCTCATAGATATTACGCGCGACCTCGCGGCGGTGACTTGCGCTGGGAATGTCAGCGTCGCCCGCTCTAGGCATCAGTGTTTGCGTGAAAGACCGACTGAGAGCACTTTTGAGGAACGGCGCGCGCGAATTGAGGCGAACGCCAACAACACAAGGCCGGCTCGAGATTAGAGTAGGAAAAGAGTAAGAGGCCGATTCGAAAGCGACGTCAACGCACCGCGATAGCCTACAGCATTCTACAATTTAATACACATGTACTAGAATTCCTAGCCAACTCCTCCTCTGAGACGCCGAGACGCTGCGCAACGAGTTTAACACATTCACCGACGCCTTCTAAATCTGACTCAACACGCGCTCGATATTCTCCAAAATTTTTGCCTCGGTGTCGCTCAACTCGACACGTCTTCTCAGCAACCCACGACGTTTCGCGTACGCCCTCGCGCGCACTCTCAACTCCTCTCGTTGTTTGGCCAATGCTTCCCGCGCTCGTGCGTCTTCACATGCCACCTTCAACGTCTCGCTCGCCACCAAACGCGCCTTATCATCCATTTTCTCCCTACACACGATCCCCACGCACGCTTCCAGCGTACCTTCGGCAATCAAAGCTGCGCGCATGCCCCCGACGTCACCCAACGCCCAAGCGTACCCGCACCGCTCGGCGCCCGTCCGCGCCATGAACCCATCCCCGCTCCTCGCCAACGCGGCGCAGCTCCTCGCCGTACCGTCCGCGAGCAAAGGCGTCGTAAAGTGTCCGACGTACGCCGCCGCCGCGACCGCCGTTCCTGTGAGAAGCACCGCGCGTCGCGCGCGTTGCGTCGTCGTCAATGATTCCAAAGCTTCTTGTTCACTCGTCGTAGACGCTGAAAACGCGCGAGGACGACGGAGCGCGATGGAGAGAGAACGCGCGAGCGCGCTCGTCGCGATTCGTCGCATCCGTCGCGAGAACGTGTCGTCGAAACGATCGTCGTCAGCGATGGTAGTGTGTGACGCGCGGACGTTTTCGTCGTTTCACCTTATTTTTTCAAAAAAAAACACAGCGACAGCTGACAGTCTGCATTCCCACATAGCTCGTCGCGCGAAGGACGCGCGCGCGCTGTAGGGACGACGCGAGGCGTTGAAACCGCGAGGATTGGTTCGATGCCGTCGTTGATGGCGGAGAAGCTCGAACGATGGTGCGCGTCGACGAAAGGTTGGCCTGCGATGCGTCGAGAATGGTGCGAGCTCGCGAGCGAAGCCTTGACGACGACGAGCGGAAACGATATTGCGGCGATGACGGCGACGGCGATGATGGCAGATTTTAACGTCTGCGCGACGGGTGGGGCCCTGGCGTCGACGTCGACGAGAGGTGCGAGAGCGCGCGGGAGGTTCGTCACACAGTGCGACGAGTGGTTGGACGCTTCGAGAGACGGACGCGAACGATACTCGGACGAAAGGTGTGGCAACCCACGGAACGGGCGGTGTTTGAAGCTGAGTCTGACGGATGGAAAGTTGAGGTACGTGGCGTACGAGTATGGGACCCCGGTGGAAGGTTTGAACGGATCGAACATGCGCGCTGGGATGAAGTTGTGTCTCGTCGATCCGTACGTGGACGCGGACGGAGCAATTTGGTTGGAGAACGAGACGGTGGTCGTGCTCGGAGGTAGCGTAAGGAGGTTGGAAGAAGCGAGAAAACGGGTGTTAGAGGTGTACGGGGCGCCGAATCGACCCGGGAAGGGGAGTGGGAATAGGGACCAGGAGGCTACGCAGCGCGCATGGGAGGGTGCGGTATTCCCCTCGCGGCGAGGCAAAGAGCCGATGCATCGTATCGAGGCGCCGCGAGTAGTCGAACCCGCCGTGGAAGGCGCGCGAATGGTTCCGGTGACGGAGCCGTTGGTGATCGAGTCGGACGATGAAATGGATATCCCGGTGGATAACATTGTGGAGCAAGCCATGGCGAGACGACAGAGCACGCGCACTTCGGTGCCTACATCCTCGTCTCGCGGTTCGCAACCGCTCACGATACAGGATGTGGAGACCCGCATGATTTCTGGCGTCACACAAGGATCTTGGATCACCATCGCCGCGATCAAGGCGGCGCGTGCACAGGGTACGGCTGAAATCGAAGCGCTCGCGAAGAATGGCCCGATGATGGTTTTCTGCGTCGTCACACGCGTAGGCAACGTCGAGATGAACGAGACCCAGACATCGGTCAAATGTCGCGTCAAGCTAATGATTTCTGATCACACGGGTTCCGATATCGTCATCTTAAGAGGCGCCCAACTGGAAAAAGCTATCGGCGCCACGGCGCAGCAATACAAGGACGCGAGCGAGGTTGATCGCAAGCGCATGACGGAATCGGTGACGAACGCGTTCGCCGGATTCTGCGGCAAAATGAAGCTCAGCGCGTTCACCGAAAAGTTTCTCGCCGTCCAGCGGACGTTGGTTTTGAGAAAAGTCGGTTCGAGCGTCGTAGATGCGTTTAGAAACAAATAAACATCAGACGGGCTTTGTGAATAGACTACCCACGTAGAAAAGTTTGTTCAACCGCACTGCGCGCCTCGCCGCGGCACGCCAGAATTTCGACTTTAACGCGATCCGTACCGTAGATACCCTCCGCGACCGCAACGCCGCGCGCGCGCGCGTGCTTGCGTCAATAAGCGAAAAACAAGAGAATAGAAACGGACGAACGCTCTTTCGCGAGCGTTAACGACCCAACGGTAATCAAGCCGAACGAACGACGCACCGCGATGCAGTCGTTCGTGCACACCGTCTTCGTCATCGCGACGATGATTCTCAACGTGTTTAGCGTCGTCAGCGTCCGCATCACGCGGTTCGTCTTGGCGTCGTTCGCGGAGCCGGGGTCGAGGGAGGAGGCGAGAGACGCCGCAGAAGCGCTCTCCTCAACGGTGAGCGTGGATGATATTTCGGATAGAATTAAGCGGTCGACGTCGGATGTGGAGAGGCAAAAGCAAAAGCACATTGACCATTTGCGTTGGAGGCGCGAGTATGGGGTAGATTCAATCTTGGCGACGCCGAAACCGTACTTTGACGTCGTGAAGAAGTATTATCCGCACGTGTTTCATAAGCGTAGCAAGGGCAAGGCGGCGTGCGTCATTCAGATGGAAAAAGCGGGGCAGTTTGGAATGCTCTTAGACGCGGTCGGGCGGTACGCGAACGAAATCGGGCGTCCGCACGACGACCCGGCGAAAGTGGTGATTGAACACGTTAGCTTTGTCATGACGTTTTTGTTTGAAAAATTGGACGTGCGTCCGTGGCCAAACGGCAAAACGATTCGCATCGTTGACATGAGCAATTTAGGGATGAATGACATCGGAATGGATGTCTTTGCTTTCCTCGGCATGATGTCCGACGCCTCCAAGGTTGGTTTCGTTGAGCGCATTCACAAAATATACGTCGTCAATCCGCCTCAAAGTTTTGCAGTCATTTACGGCGTGTGTAAGTCTATGATTTCAGAAAAGACGCGCCGTCAAATCATTGTGTGCGCGGACATTCCAGAGTTCGTCAAACAGGTGAGTCCAGAGGTAAGTCTAGACGATATCCCTCGCGAGTACGGGGGTTGCTGCGATTGCGTCGATTGTTGGCGGGGCGATGAGAATGAGGCTGCGCTCTGCAGACTCGTCAACGACGTCAATTGTGTATCATAACGCACATCTACATCAAGCATTCTTCTTTTCTTGTACTATCCGTTAGCGAATTTGAATTGATAAATAGTCGTATTTCTACTCTGGTATAATTCTACTCTCGCGCGCTCGTCTTCCAAGTCAGATTGCCGTCGCCGAGTTCGCGCTTACGACTTTCCTCATATGCGTTGATTTCCTCTGGAGTCATCCCCTCGTACACATCCCCGCTCGGCGCCGTCTTCCGCACCAGCTCCTCGATCTCCTGCGGTGACAATCCATCGAAAGGATCCTCTTCTTCATCATCCTCCGAGTGCGCTATGAAACTCCGCCCTTCGATCGCCGCGTGCAATGCGCGCTTATTCGACTCCATCGCCTCTCTTCGGCTCTCATCCGCGTCGGCGTCTTCGTAAAACCTCTTCACCCTGGATCCGACGACAAAAGCGCACCCGAACGCGAACAAGGCCCAATACGCCTTTTGCCACGGTTTCAGCTCCCCGGTCCACCTTTCGGCGTGCAAAACCGCGCGTTCCCACGGGAACATGACGCTCGACAGCGGGTTGTTCTCTGGCGCCTCTCCACCATCCTTTCCGCTCTTCGTCGCCTCCTTCCCGCTCTCCGCCCGACGCTTCGACGACGACGACAACCACCGCCGCTGGATCGCGCGTGACGCGCACGCACTCCCGGCGTTTTCTCCTCGCCCCACCGTCGTCGGCGTTAAAACGCGCGTCGCGGTCGCAGCATTGACTGCTCTGCACACCAACCCGCCGAGCCTTCTCGCGCGCGAACGTCCCACCGTCGCCGACATGCGCGCCCGTCGTCGTTATTTCTCGAGAAATGCACCGTCAAGATTCTACCGGCGCGCGCGCTCCGATCGTTCAAACGCGTTGACGTCGGACGGTGCGCGAGTCAGCGGTGGGACGTCAGAGAGTGACGCCGAGGCGGTGCCTTTGGTTCCAACCAGTTCACCGATGGCGACTTCCGGCGACGGCGACCTCGAACGGATCCGCCGGATCGACGCCATCGCGAGTTTACGCGCGTCGCGTCGATCGCGCGATGGCGCGGACGGTGGCAATGGGAATACCGGCGACGGTGAGGGTGTCGAAGAGAACAGGCGCGGGGCATCGTCGTCGAACGGTTCGTCGTTCGACTCGCTCGAAACGCTGGGTGGCGCGGCGCGAGCGGACGCGGAAGTGGCGCAAGCGACGATCGAGAGGATGCGGGTGCGGGAGTACGACGTCGACGCGCGCGGGTTGCCGTTGCCGATGACGGCGAAGAAGTTTTCGTTGTTTTCGAGTCACCGAACCATTGGACGCAGCTCGGTTTCGCTGGCGTTGTATCTGGATACGGTTTTGCAGTTCGGAATATTAGCATTTGTGCTGGCGTGCGTGAGCGCGTATTCCTTGGCGAAGAATGTGACGGATTACGCGTTCACGTCGTCGTATACGGTGACGGGAACGGTGACGGGGGCGAGCGCGGCGACAAATGTGACGTGCGAACGCGCATATTCCATCGAGAATTCCATTTTGAGTCTCAGTCAAGGAGCGAGGTGTTCGATCGGGGAGACGCAGAGTTTTTATAATTGCCCGATGACTTGTGAATACACGAGCGGGGCGGCGTTTGACGCGACGAATGCGTGTACGACGCATTATCCGTGTACGCTTAGTGATGTTTTGACCGACGAGCAAAATGCGCAGTGCTGCACGCCAAAGGTTACGAACGCAAGCAAAACGACACCGGATGAGTTTCAAGCCGTGTCCATCGTCGTGACAATTTGTTTTCTGTTGTTTGAGTTCTTCTACTCGAGGAACCGTCACACGTCGTCGGAAATTATTTTGGAGAGCACTGTCACGGCGGGGGATTATTCCATCTTTGTCTACGGTCTTGGCAAGGGTAATCAGTGGACGAGAAAGCAGATTGCAGACTTCTTTTCGCATTACGGTGAAGTTGTGTCCGTGTGCCACCTTGTGAACACACATCAACACGTGATGCGAGAGCGACAGATAGAAGCCGCGGTGAAGAAGAAGGGTGAAATCGAAGCCATGATTCTCGACGGAGACTTTGAAGAGGAGAAGGCTTCGTTCTTCACCGGCATCCGCCGCCGACTCTTTCAAATAATAGTACTTGGTGGGAAGAAACCGACAGAACAAACGCTCAAAGAGTTGGAAGATGAAATCGCTACTCTCAAGGCTGAGGTTGCGAAAATGGATGATTCAGAGTTGATGAACCTCGGAAGCGCGGTGGTGACGTTCAATTACGAGGAGCATGCCATGAACGCATGTGACGACCACATGAATGATGGATGGGACTGGACAGTAGCTAGCGTGTCGCGCAAATTCCCACCAGATTTTAACGGCCGCAGGCTCGTGGTTCAACGAGCGCCCGAACCGAGCGATATCAACTGGCAAAACTTGAGAGGTAGACAGACCAATAGAGAAGTCTATGCCATTCACTTGGCGACAAAGCTCACTCTGTGCGCCGGTTTGGCCATCGGTGGTGCGCTCCAATACGTGTTCGAACAATTGCGTGCGAACCAGTTGGACGACGTCATGCGTGAGATCGCTGTCGATTCTCAAGTTTCGTTTAGTACCTACGTAAAGCTCCAACTCATCGCGAGTTGCACTTCACTCATCGTAGTTATCGTAAACTTTGGTCTTGACTACCTAACCATCTTTTTGGCGAGTTTTGAGATGTACAAGACAAAGACGATCGAAAACAACGTGCTGATCGCGACGTTGACGTTTGTGAACCTTTTGAACTACGTCGTCGTCCCGGTGTTGACGAACCAATGCTCTCGCAGCGCAGACGGCGTATGCAACTGGTACGTGCCCGGTGGTTTCATCGAGTACGCCTTTTATCTGCAATTCTTCAATGTGCTCGCACTACCTTTCAGGACGATGGATATCTGGCGTTTGGTCATATCAAAGGCACTCTCGCCTTTGGCGAAGACGCTTCAAGTGCAAGAAGATCTTCTACGTCCGGCAGAATTTGAGCTTCATCGTTCATACGCTGAATTGCTCAAGATTATTGGTCTCGCAGCCATCTACGGCCCCGCGCTTCCCACTAGCTACGCGGTCGCGTTTGTCGCAATTATTGTACTTTATTGTTGCAAGAAGTATGAAGGGTTGCGTATTTCCTTGGCGCCACCGAAGCTTCGTGAAGATTCCTTTGGCATCACTGTGACGATCCGAGTCATTTCCATGCTGCAAATTCTCTTTGGTTGCCTGGTGTTTTACAAGTTTGACGATGGGATCAACGTTACGCTCGTGGTGAACATAGTGATCTGGGCAATTGCGCTCGTTCCTTATCGAAAGATTCAGAACGTGTTCTTTCCAAACCCTCCTCGCGCGAAGTCGACGGGTGACATTTCCTTTGAAAAGAATGCAGGACTCCGAGACGCGGAGGGCGCTCTTCGATCGATGAGAAGCGATGATTACGCAGAGCTCTCATTGGCGCATACCATGAAACCGGCACAAGCTGCGCATGAGACGAGAGAGATGAGGGTGCGAAAAGCTTTTCTGTGCAGAATGTACAAGTGTTCCGAGGAGGAACTTCATGAGACGGGGAGGTTAGCTTTGTACCACCCACCAGTGCCGACGCACGCCAACACCAAGCAGTTGGAGAGCCTGTTGGAAAAGTTCGAACCATTCCCTGAAGTAGTCGCCGCGCGTGCGACGTACTTACCCGGTCAGAGTCAGAAAAACGGCGGCGACAACACGGCGCCTCCTTACACAAAGTCGAGCGAAATGCAACAGAAAAAGGCTGATATTTTGGCTTCGTTCAAGAGGCGGCGCGCGCAAATGAGCGCGAGCGAAGGAACTTCGTCACAAGCTGCTCATCCGCTGTAATCTTTCACGCGCGCTGACCGCGGCATTTAGAAGTAAATTAATACATACATTACTTAGTACCCTGCTATAGTAACGAGCTGACTGCTACGCCCGTCACCTCTCTCGTACGCTGGATGCAAGAATGATTTCAGTCCAACGCTGCGACTCATTCGTCGAAAGCTCGCTGATGCCTTCTCTCGCACGCAGTCTTAACTGTTCTACGACAGGGTGTTCCTTCGCGCCTTCCGTGAGACCGAGTGCATCCATCGCTCGGAAGCATCCATGTGGGGTGCTGAAAAGGATACCGACGGGATGGAGCGCCCACCCATCTCCTTTGAGCGCCTCGTGCTGTAGCGGGCCGAGCGCCGCGCACGCGCGCGCTTCACATAAATCAAACAGATTTCTGTTCCCCGGTATATCACGAGCGCATACCAATGTTCCGAGTAGCATAGCTTCGGCAATGATTCCACTCTGTCCCTCGGAAACAGACGTGTTCAGAACGACGCGTGCTTGGGAGATGTACTGGAACACCTTTTCACGATCGACGCCGGGAAGAAGCTTTCGATCGCATTCTCCGCGAGCATTCAGACGATATCTCACTTCGTTGGCATACTCCTCATCGACGTCAGGACCACAGACCGTGAGGTGCACCTTGAATCTGTCGGCGTTGAACTCGCGCAAGGCGTCATCTAAATAACAGACATCTTTGACTGGCCTCAATCCAGCCGGAAGAAACATAATTGGCGCCGATGGCGCAGCGCATCCAGAATCTGCATGAAGTTCGTCGAGCTCACTCTGATTCGCCCCTTCGGACGTCTGTGATTTGATTTCTGCAACTGGCGCGCTCACACCTTGTGGAATGAGTTTCGTCTTAGAGTCTGCATCAGACTCGACGAACGCAAGTGACCCCTTTGGAGCGGCTTCAATCATGGATAGAGAAAACGAAACGACGTGCCTGGCGATATCGACGCGAGCGCGAAATATCTGTTCCGCGGCGGACGATGTTTTGCAATCCACGTTGACGTCTGTCCCGCCGAGGACCAATACGAGTGGTGGTAGCATGTCCTGGTGCTCGCCTACGGTGTCGATGACGAGACCGCACTTGAAGGCGTGGAGCACGATGATCAAGTCCAAATCCATGGCGTGCAAAACGTTTGCCATGTCTTCTTTTGACTGGGGCAAGTCGAGGATCGAACGAATCACGGGCGAGAATCCATTGTTTCGCAAGTGTGACGCAATGCGCTCCATCGTCACTATGTTGCCGCACTTTGTTTCACCTTCTCGTCGTTGAGGTAACACACACAGAGCTCTTCCTACGTTGGTTGAGTTGTGCGCCGCACGAAAGCCGCTAAACGTGTGATGCATGTGCGGCCAGAAAGAGTGACGATATCCCGCTCGAGCGATCGGCGAGCTCGTTGCCCAACACCCACCCTTGACGACTTTTCGATAACCGAACCACGGACAACTGTTCTCTCGATAAGGGTAATCCATTTGGAACCCGGGATACGGAAGAAACGCAGTCGCCGTCCACTCCCAAACGTTACCAATCATTTGACGACACCCGTACGCGCTGTCTCCAGGCTCGAGCGCCGAAACGTCAATCGTCCCTCTACGATGAGCGTCCAAGTTTGCTCGCTCGTGCGAAGGTGGTTCCTCGCCCCAAGGGTACGTTCGTCTAGCGGGTCTGGCGGCGTACCGATCCGTCGTCCTGCATGCGGCTTCCCATTCCACCTCTGTCGGCAAACGACAACCGATCCAGTTGCAGTAAGCCTCAGCCTCGTACCACGCCACGTGGCACACTGGATGCTGCGGCTTTAACGCCACAGGCGCGTCATCAAAATAGCTTACGAGCCAACTCTCGTAAGCCGCCGCTACCACGACGCCGTCCTCGCGAGATTTAACGCACGGATTCACAATCCATCCCAAAGGAGCCATCGTATCGCCGGATTCCTTCCTCTTCGTCAGCCACCGCCAACCTTCGTGACTCCACAACGATCGATTGTCGTACCCACCCGCCTCTATGAAGGCTGCGAACTGCGCGTTCGTGCAACACGTCTTTGCGATGCGGAAACTCACCAATCGCACGTCGTGCGCCCAACGCTCTGCGTCGAAGACCCACTTGTCGCTTCGCTCCGCGCCGATGCGATAGGTCCCGACGTCAACCGTGGCGTACCCGAGAGATGTGATCGTATCCATCGAATCACTCGTCTCAAAATCTTTCCCATTCTTCGGCATTTCAACAAATCCGCCCCACAAATCTGCCGGAAAAGATTTCGACCCAACGCCGTCCGACTCTGACCGACTCACTATCCTCGCATACTTGAGCGTATTCCGAGCTTGCACGTAATCCTCGAGATGCCAATGCTCGTGAACCAACCCATATAGGTGCAAATAAGTCTCCACCGCCCCCGCGAGTCGCGCATCATCCGCTCCCAACAACCGTTCGCACCACCGCGCCGCCGCTCGCCGATACTCAGCGCACTCCTCCGCGCTCGGATCCACCCCCACCACTGTCTCGGCGCGCCACCGATCCCCGTAATCCGCCCTAAAACTATCAAACAACGCGTCTGCGTCCCACTTTGACCGCACCGCCTCCGTCTCCGCGTCCTTCCCGTCCGTTAAATTCCTCGCCACCATAAATTCATAAAAGTGCGCCACGTGTCCGTCGCTCCAATCGAACGGATTCACCCCACCCGTCGGCGTCGCCCGTCGCTCGGACGCGCTCAGATCATCCACGCACCGCGATCTTCGTTCGGCGCAGTCGGCGTACGCGGCGCGGAGCGCGCCGACCGAGAGTCGCGCGTGTTTTTCATCGAGCGTTCCGTACGGGTCGAGCGCTCGCAGCGCGTCTTCAGAGCGACGCGCCAGGGGTGAGAGCGACTCTTCTCGGAACGGCGGCGACGACACCGACGCGCCGTGAATGCCGTGGAACTCGCGGTCTCTGTTCGACATGGCGGCGGCGGCGACGACGCGACGCGACGCGACGTGACGTGACGACGACGGGTTTGGACTGTTTGATTAATCCAGTCGCGCGGGTGCCTAGAACACAGATTATTACCGGTATGATGTTATTAATACTCGCGAATCCGACCGCCGTGATCGTCTAATCGCCTCCACTCGGGCGTCGCTCGACGGCAGGTGATGTTTAACACCCAACCGGGCCGACGCTGGGCGTCGAAAACCCCTGGTGGACCCCGATTGCGATCGACGAGCGCGGCGAGCGCGCGGCGTTCGGCGCACTCGGTGGACGCCCGAACGCCTTCGGGTGGTCGCGAAATGAATGGTTTACGTCTCGATGTCGCCGCGACGAGACGGAGCTCACGCGCGATGGATTCACGCGCGCGGTGTGTGGCCGCCTGGCGACGACGGGCGACGTCCCAAGCGTCTCGGGCCTGTGAGAATTCGCGCGAGAGAGTTTGTTAGTCTTGCGGATTTCGCTTCGCGTCGACGTTGTCCCGTTCGATTCGATTCGATGCACCACCGCGGTATGAATCGAAAATAACGATGGAAGCCCTTCTAACACGCACCTGAAACATCTCAATCATCGCCGCGTTCGCCGCCTTTGACGTCTTCCTCTCTAAACATCCATCCGTCTTCTCCGCGTCCGCGCGCGTCGCCTCTCTTCGCGTCTCCTCCCGTCTTCTCACTCTCGCCTCCCTCGCCCGCCTCTCCCTTACCCCATCCCGTTTCCGCGCCGCGCGCAAAGATTCATCCCTCTCTTCTTCCTCCGCGCGTCTCCGCGCCGTCTCTTCGTCCCTCGCCGCCCTCCACGCCCGCGAGACCTCGCGCCTCTGCGCCCTCTCGCGCGCAGCCTCGACCGACGCATTCGTCGCGTTCGCGGCGTCTTCCCACGCGCTCGGCGCGCACAACCCGAGCGACGCGCACGCGAGGACGTGCGCGTGTTCGTTCGCCATCATTCGCTGCGTCGCGACGCGTCGCGCGATCGCGTCGGCGTCGGCGTCGGCGTCGGCGTCGGTTCGCATCTTTGCGGCAGCGCAGACTGAGGCGTAACGGTCGCCAGTGCGCGACGCCATCGGTTAAACAATCAAATGACGGCGACGGAGGAGGGCGGGAGCGGCGCCGACGCGGGGATGACGATGACGAAGATTGTCCGGACGGTTCGAATGGCGATGATGTACGCCGTCGTCGTGCGTCTCGTGCGTTCGTTGACGACGACGACGACGGGTGAGAATAAGATGATGATGACGGATCCGTCGTCGTCGTCGTCGACGACGACGCCACGTCCCGCGCCGTACGCAGAGGTGTGCCGGAACGTCTACCGGAGAGGCGCGCCGATGGATTTGCGCGTGTACGTCAACGCGAGGGATGATTGGAGGTTGACGGAACCGGCGGCGACGCGGCGCGGGGTTCGACTCGGCGTGGACGAAATAGAAACGTTTGAGATTGACGTCGGCGCGCTTCCGGGCGTGCTCGAGGCGGTGCGGGCGAACGCGACGTTGAGGGTGCACTCGTTGCTTTCGGTTCCCGGGGCGGCGGTGGATCCTGAGGAGGAAACGTACGATGAGAGAAAGGTGTTATGGGCGAGTGCGGATTTGACGGCTCATCGCGCGATGAAATATACGAGGAGAAAAAAGCTATTAGCGGCGGCGAATGTTAGTGACGGCGACGAGGAGAGCGCGATGGAAGACGGGACGGAGTACGTGCAGGCGTACTTCAAACCAAACATGACGATGAGCGTGGTGGATGACTTTAACGCATATAGGCCAGAGACGATTCCAGTCGTGTTGTCGCAACAAATGCGATTCGTGGATGAAGAGCGATCGGGATATTACCCGACGGTGTACATGAATGAATTTTGGCTGATTAGGAGCTACTTGCAGCCGCTCAACGAAACGTCGGCAAAGACGCTGAAATTGCGGTTTAACCTGGATAACATTGCGCTGTTTCGTTGGCAATTTTACTCTTCGCTCGAACAGTCGTGGGATATGCAACGTCAATTCGGCGCCGCGGGCGAAAACGACGCCGACAATATGAAGCGCATATTTCTCGAGGGTAACCCGGTGTTGCTCGCCATCACCACGTTTGTCAGCGTGTTGCACACCGTGTTTGACTTTCTCGCGTTTAAGAATGACGTGCAGTTTTGGCGAAACAAAAAATCCATGGAAGGCTTGTCGAGTCGATCCGTCCTCGTCAACGCGGTGTGTCAGTGGATCATCTTTCTCTATCTCTGCGACAACGAAACATCTTGGATGATTCTCTTCAGCAGTGGCATGGGGTGCCTGATTGAGGCTTGGAAGGTGACGCGCGCGTTCGATGTCTCCATTGAGCGCGCGCCTCGATCCGTTCCGCGTTTACGCATTCGTGAAAAGGAGAGCGCATTGAAGAGCGAAACGGCGCGACACGACGCCGACGCCATGCGTTACATGTCCTACGCCCTGTACCCACTTTGCATTATCTACGCCGGGTACAGTCTCCACACCCACGAACACAAGTCTTGGTATTCCTTCGTCCTCAACTCTCTCGTTGGCGCCGTCTACACGTTTGGCTTTGTCTTGATGACGCCGCAGCTCTATCTCAATTACAAGTTGAAGAGCGTCGCCGCCATGCCGTGGAAACAGATGGGTTACAAGTTTCTCAACACAATCATCGACGACTTGTTCGCGTTCGTCATCAAAATGCCAACTTTACACAGGATTTCCGTGTTTCGAGACGACGTCATCTTCCTGGCATTTTTGTACCAGCGACGCGTTTACCGCGTGGACGAGTCGCGCGTCAACGAGTTTGGATGGTCCGCCGAATCGACGGCGACGACGACGAAGACGGAGGCGACGACGGAGAGTATCGAGCCACGAGTCGGAGATGTTAATCACGACGACGACGACGAAACCGAGACGAAAAAAGACAGGTAGACAAAGTAGTAATCAAAGCGTATTCGTCGCGACGCCAACATCCAACTCAACCTCAGTGCGCGTCCCGCATCAATCCAGTCTGAAATGGCTGACGACGCCGCGCTCGCCGATCGCGCGCGAAGGTATAAAAAAGCCCGCGAAAACCGCCGGGCTTTAAACGCGAAACGCGACGCGCGCGAGGCGGCGCGGGAGGAACGCGAGAGGCGTCGTCGAGACCGAAGCGCGAGTTCCTCGTCGCGGTCGCATCAGGGCGATGGTGGGGTGTTTAGCGGAATGCTTGCCGGGGTGTTTGGCGGTAGACAACGACGGGATGGCGAACGCGAGGGATTGTTAGGAGGGAACCGACGCGAGGGATCGTCTGCGCAGGGGGAACGGGGTGGAGACGACGATCGAGGGCGACGGTCGAGGGCGACAGATGACGGAGAAGGTGTTGAAGACGAGAGCGCTAGTGATAGTGATAGTGAAGACGACGCTGAGGCGGCGTTGGCGAGGGCGAAAATGGAGAGCGCGCGTGAGAAAGGGTATGTCAAGCTCACGAGAGAGGCGTTGGCGTCGCTGAGCGAGATGGAACGCGGCGAGTCGAAGATGGCGGCGACGCGTTCTCGAGTACCCGTTCCGTCCACGACGGATTACGTCCAAGGGATAATTCCGAAAACCTGGCGAACGTGGGCGGCGACGGCGTCGGTGTCGTTCGCGTGTTTTACCGTCGGGCTCGCAGTGGGGTACCCTTTCGCGGCGCGCGGGTCGATTGTGTGCGCGGAAGACGACGAGGTGGTTTGCGACGAGTGGGACACATTAAGGGAGGACGAGTTGTCCGTGTTGCAAGCGGCGCTCTTCATCGGCGCCGTGCTTGGGTCTTTTCTCGCCGGGTGGACGTGCGATCGGTTCGGGCGCGCGCGAACCGTCGTGGTGGCGACGGTGCCGGCGACGGTTGGTTGGTTTACGATTTTCACATCGGCGCCGGTGTGCGCGCAGGCGGCGCTGGCGAAAGTCTTCGTGGGTGTTTCTGTGGGGTTGCTCACGACTGCGGCGCCGTTGTTGCTCACCGAGGCGGCTTCAAAGGTTTCTAGAGGCGCGCACGCGGTGTTGCCGAACGCCGCGATACTGAAAGGGGTGTTGTTTATGTACTTGGCGCCTTTGGCGCCTGTGCCGCTGCATTGGAGAACACTCGCCGTGGTGTGCGTCGGCTTCAACGCGCTCGCCGTCGTCGTAGCGGCAATCTTCGTGGTAGAGTCACCGCGATGGTATTTGGCGCGCGCGATGCACATAGAGGCGGTCAGGGCGCTGACGACGCTGCGAGGCGCGTGGTCCGAAACGGATACGATGAACGACGCGGCGGATATCATCGCTAGAGAAAATTCCAAAACGTCGCCGCCGGGCTCTCTCGCTGCGTTCAGAATTTGGCACTTGGTGACGAGTGAGTCTCTAATGCGCGGTACAGTGATGGTGTGCACGCTCGTCGCGGTGCAACAACTCGGGGGGTTGTCGCTCGCCGTGCACGACGATTCTGAAATCCCAGACACGGGCGCGGTACCCTCGTCGTCAGAGACGAGAATCGCCTACGTCTTGACCCTCATGCTCGGCATTATGCTATGCTCGAGAGTCGTGGATTTGTTCGGTCGGCGGGCGAGCATGCTCGTCTCGCTGGGAGGCATGTTCGCGTCGAACCTCGCCATGGTTGCCGTCGGATTTGGTTTCACCATTGGCGCTGCGCGAGACGCCATCAACGCCGCCGTCATTTGCTTCGCCTTCTTCTTTGGTCTCGGCATGGCGACGGTTCCGATGCTCACCTGTGTTGAGACGTTCCCTCAACACGCGCGAGCGTCCGCGATGGGTCTCGCCGCCGCTCTCTACTGGACTTACGTCTTTGTCGAATCCTTTGCGTATGATTTGGCGCTCGAAGCCTTTGGCGCCCGCCTTACCCACGGATTCTTCACCGTCGTCTGCGCCATCGGTGCGTACTACGTGCGAGAACGCGTCCCTGAGGCGTCTCAAATCTCCCTCGAGGACGCCATCGCGTTGACGACGCCGAGAAAGGATCCAACCGTCGCTCGAACGCGAGACGTCGGAATCCGAGCCGCGCGCGATTCCAGAGGCGACGGCAAATCCAAACCTTCCCGAGCGTCCAAACACCGTTACGCCCCGATCGGTGGGCTCTGATCGCGCGCGCCCGCGCTCGGTGTCCACTTCCCGCTTTTATTCCGTCTCGTTCCCGCATCCATCACCACCAGTAGTCTAGCTGAACGCGTTTGTATCAAAATGTACCGTACGTACCACCATGAGAGTGTAAAAGTCGTGTCAAGGGAGACTGAGACGCCAAAAACTCACCCGCGACCGACGCGCGACCGACGCGCGACGATGAACCCGCTCGTGAGCGTCTCATTTTGAGGCGGATGAGGATACTCGCGATTCTACATGGCCATCGAGCGCGCCGTCTTGGCGCAGTTTCCGAACGTCACGTGTTCGGGCACGCCCTCCGTAACCACCACTGGAGAATTAGAGGTCAAGGTTGGCGGAGAGCTGGTGCACTCTAAACTCAACGGCGATGGCTACGTGGACTCGCCGGAAAAGATTGAGAGGATTTTGAACGCCGTGGCGAGAGCGACGGGGGCTGGGGCGCGTTAGGAATTCTAAACAATGTTTGATGCCGTCAGCCTCTGTCCGCCTCTGTCGTCGTCGTCGTTCGTCGTCGTCGTCGTCACTGAGGAGGAAGGCGCGTGACACCCGAGGATACTGAAAATGTGAGGGAAAAGACTTTTAAACGCAACAACGGTTTCAGTGACTCTGAACGCGGAAAACGCGGCTCGTAGTTGGGCGCATGCGTCGCGTATCGGATGATTTTTAGCGCGAAAGTGCGGTGTGGTTCGGGACGCTCGATCCGGATCTCTTCGTAAGCGCGCGTCGTTGGGGTCTTTTTCCTTCGTTTTTCAGATGAATAAAAAAGTTACTCTCGCTGTACTCGTACTCGGAACGATTTTGTAAGCAGACGTTTGTTCGTTTCAGATTACGATTGAAGTGTCTTTCGAGCGTTGTTCGCTTTTTAGCGAACGCACAGCTAACAAACGGAGAAGGACTCTTCTTCTTCTACGCGAGAATCGTGGCGGCGTCTATACGCCTTCTAAGCGCTAATATGGTTGCATCTCTATCCGTCTCTCGCGAGCTGAGCTCGGCGACGAGGGCGTTTTTCGCGACTCGAGTAACCTCGCGTTCATCTGAAGTCGGTTGACTCGTCGGCATCGCGGGCAAGTACGCGGTGATTACAAACACCCCGTGTGTCGTTCTTATCGACTTGCCGTCGTGCACATACGAACCATCTTCACTCAGCGCCGGTAAGAGCGCGCGAACGTGTCGCGGATCCATCGCGGCGACGTCGTGCAAGACGACGGTGGCGTCTCGCCGACACCTCTTGAAATGTCTCGCCAAACGCCACTGCAACATCCCTCTCGCTTCGTCCTCATCGACGTCTCTCAGCGACGCGTCCGCGCAATCCAAAATCATCGCGCACGCATCGTCACGCGTCTCCTCCTCCAACGCTGCGCGCGCCTCGGCGAGTTTCGCAGCGTTCGTCGCCGCGAGTAACGCCACCGGAGCCTTGGTCGTCGACCGCGCGCGTGTCAAATCCTCCACGAAATAATCCACAAACTCGACGTTTCCATGCGTCGCTCGCAACAGCGCCCTCCGCGCCGTCTCTGCGTTTATCATCTCCCCACCGATGCCGTCTACCATCGCGTGCGCCGCGCGTCGTCGCGTCTCGCCGCCGTATCGTGCGCCCGCGTAAAAGCAACCGACGGCGGCCAAGACGCCCACCGCCACGCGCATCCATCTATTCGTTCGACTCGCCTCGCCTCGTCGCGCGCTGTCCTTTCGCGCGCGCTGCGACGTGGATATTTTCGCAGACTTTCGACGCGCACGCGCGTCCACGTCGTCCGTCGCGTCGGCGTCGTCTTTGCGGTCGTTCGCATCGTCGCGCGTTTTCCTCGTGGTTTCAGTGCGCGCGTTCGACCGGCGTTTCTTCGCCCCAGACCCGCGCGAGGGCGGCGTCGGCGTCAGGTCGTTGGCCAGTTTCGACGACGTCGCGCGTGAGGGCGCGCGTCCGCCGCGGCGCGTCGACACCATCTCGCGCGCGCGCGTCGTCGTCGTCGTCGTCGTCGTGTGAGGTCGCCGGACCGTTATGACGTTCGTATTGCGGTTGGTTTTGAGGGATCTAAAGGGTACGGGTCGGTGTTTTTGCTATATTAATGGGAAAAGAGCGATCAATACGACGTGAACGCCGTGTTTTGTTTTCAAAAATTTTGAATGTTGATGCCGCGCGACAGACCGCGACGCGACGCGACGCGAACGCACGCGCGCGCGACGAACGACGGCGCACGTGTGTGAACAATTATCACGTCTTCCGACGATGGTGTCTTCGAGCGCAGAGGTGGTGTTTCTTGAGCTTGGCGCGCCAGAAGATTACCGAGCGAACGATGCCGCTTTTAAAACCATGTGGACCCGAGACGGCGCCGGCGGCTTCGACATCGCGCTGAGCGACGGAGACGTCATCGTCATCGCATCTGGGTGCGACGATGAAGCGATCGGGGACGACGTCGTCGCCGGTGGGCGATCCATGGTTGACGCGGATGCGCGAGGACCGAAACCGCGGTTGACAGTGGCGCGCGTGCCGAACGCTGGCGCGGCGGGTGGATCGATGCGATACGCGCTGTGTGCGCTCGATGACGATTTCGGGGCGAGATATTACGGGGCGTACGCGTCTGTGCACGGAGAGGCACCGGTGTTGAGGTTTGAGAGCAAGGCGATCACGCGCGAGGCGCAGTGGGAGGTTGCATTGGCGAAGACGACTACGAACGGAGGAGAAAAGATTATTTTGCGGTCGTGCGTGAGGCGAGACGTGACGCTGACGGGGACGTTGAGGAGATCGAGATCGGCGTGGAGCGCATTTAACGCGTGGGCGACGTTCGTGAAGACGTGCGAAATCGAGGGTCAATTGCAGACGGAGGTGAAGACGGAGGCGGATGCAATTTTGGACAAGTTGGCGGACGGTTTCATGCGAGAGTTAAAGGCGATCGAGAGCGAGGCGCAGGCAACGTCACGAGCTAAATTTGGTCCGCGCGTCATTGCGGAGGAGATTGATCGCGAGGTCGAGACGATGATGATCAGCAGGAATCCGTTCGAGGAGTCTCCGGCGGCGCCTTCATACGCTGCCAGCGAGCTCGATCCGCTTTCGAGCCTCAAGAAGCGATCGACAACGATCAATCCATCCACTCCAGCTGACGGCATAGCGAGCCTCAAAAACCGTTCGTTGGCCATGGATGCGTATCCGTCGCCGACGGATGAGGAGATTGCCGCGGTGCGAGACGAATCGTGGCGGTTTACGTCGACGGGGAAGAAATCCACCGCCAGCAGAAGAGTCAATCGATTTGAAGAAACCCCGATCTCGGCGGCGGACACTCCCGGACGCATGACGGATTATTGGGACTTTTCCGCCGAGGAGGAATCGTTTTACGACGCCATTGAGGCGAGCCCGGCTCCCGCGAGCGCGACAAGTGCTCGGGTCGTCGCGACGAGTAAGACGACGGCGGATACCTTGGCTGGCAAATACGGTCAAATTGAGGATGAAGATATCGAGCACGCCGCAGTTCGTAAGAGTGGTCTCGATCCGAGAGCCGTCGTCTCGACCCCGGGCACCACGTCAGCGATGCTAAAGTACGTCGGACAAATGTACGTGTCCGAATTTAGATCAGAGATGAACATTCTGAACGTACCCTTTGTCACACTCGACGAAGTCATCGTCGATTTCGTCGAGCTCGCTCGCGCCAAGGGCATGAAACCAGCGAAGGATGACCCACGTTTGGACGTCAAGGATACCATCACGGAACAATACATCATGTCCATGAAGACGGATGACTTCCTACTCATGTTACACGATTTTGGCGACGAGGCGGGTTACGCTGAAATCGCGACATTGAAGCGAGCGCTCGCCATCGCCATCACCACCAAGGGCGCGCTCAGCTCGAGCGACAGCGACAGCGATTTTTAGGAATACACGTCTCTTCTACAGATTGAATAAACAGCTACTACCGGGACTAAAGTTGAGACTAGAGGTATGAAACACACATTTCGACAGCGCGTCAGAATCTCGAGTACGAAAAGTTTAGCGGCGCGTTGGAGCTCGTAAAGTATACGAGCGGCGCCGAACTCGTTCTCCAATCTACCGCAACGGCGACGTTCACAGTCACTGGCGTCGTTCCCATCGACGGCGCGAGACATTCTATCGCGCCCGTATCTGCGACGCGCGCCGCGACGGTGATGGCTTGGAACCTGCACCCACCTGTGCCAAAGTCATCCGTGTCTGGCGTGCCCGTGGCTGACTGAGACAAGATCCACGTCATCTCCGGAGCCAAACGCACAGGGGTACCGCCGTCTAGAGACCCACGGGTCGGACTAATCGTGGCTGACGGCACGTTGACGGCGTATTCTATGGAAGCGCCAGAATCCAGCGCATCCACGCTCGTAATCGGCGGGCGCTTCATGATGATATCTATAGACGTCGAACGTTGACCATTTTGCGCGATGACGGTTTCCGCCGGCGGAATTTCGCACACAACGAGCGCCGAACTCACCTTGTAACCGACCAATTCACTCGAAAACTTTGACTCATCCGCGGCGAAGACGCACGACGCCGACGGATCGGTGCCAGATTTAAGATTGGCCCCGTACACCCACGCCAGACCGCCGCCTTCACTCGGACTTCGTCGAGGAGACGCACTCAGAGGTCGCGGCAGATCGATGTACATGATTTGCGCGACGCCTTCGTACTGTCCGCCCGTGATGCCCAGCGCGACAAATCCAACCTCTACCGTCATGGGAAGCAAACACTTGACTACGTTGTCAAACGGGTTGGCGTTCACCACCGTCGACTTAAAGACTGACGTCACCTCGTTGACAAAGGTTGACATGACGCAGCCGAAATCCTCTTCGTACACTAGCTCCATCACTTGTCCACCTTGTCCAAAAATCATCACGTCTTCGTTGGACATTTCGTAACTCACCAGCTCCGCCGGAGTCGCTTGCGTGTAAATCACGGCATCCGTCGATTGCGTCACATTCATCACCTCAACCTCGGCAAATCGTGCGCCGACCATTATAGGGACGTCGGATATGGACTCTCCCGCGCGTCCGGGCGCGATACACGACACCGAGGTTGCCGTAGCCTGATGTGCGCTCACTCGAATCGCTCCGATGAGACACCCAGAGTTCATCGCATCGCCCTCGCTCTCAGCAACGACGATCGACACCGCCGAGCCACCCGTGGGGGTGTGCTTTGAGCTCGTCACTTGCGCCGTGGTGGCGTTCAACCAGTGGTTCTCCTTGTACGTCGCCACGTTGGTAGTTGTCGATCCGTCATCGCCGAGCACGGCGAGCGCCAGTCTTCCCAACCTAGGCGTGCGCTGCGCCGTGATGTCGTACGTCGGGGATTCGCAACGGTACAAAGCCGAGCTCACAAACATCCCGTCAACGTCCGCGATCGTCCCCGTCGCGCGCGTCACCCAAGTTCCATCGTCGTTTTTCGACGTAAAGTAACAACCCAACGCTCCGCGCGCGAAATCCGCCCCCGAAACGTACGTCACCAACCCCATCGGCGCCGCAGACGCCACTACGGCGTCCACCGACGGCAACTTTATAAACTGCACCAAACCATCTTCCGCGCTCGCCCGCTCACCACCGAAAACCGCCCAATCATACCCACCGTTGACACTCCAACTCCCGCCCGCGAAACCAAACGCCGGCGCCCCCGTCGCCCCGCCGACTCCATTAACCACGCACGTGTACGCGCTCGGGTCTGAATTCGCAAACGTCGACGTCACCCCGTTATCTCTCGCCCCACCGAACGCGCACCGATGCGTCGTCGCATCGTTCGCGTTACAATCCGCGCACGACGTCGTCCCTCCCGGTAAAAAGTTTAAACCGCTCACCGTCACCGTCGTTTCCCTCCCCGCGAACACCACCGCCGGCGCCACGCTCGCGGCGTACGGTGGACGCGACGCCCCACCTGCGAACGCACACTCCACCGGCGTCACCGTATCGCCCGCAATCGCGACGAGGACGGCAAACCACCCGAACCACCGCATCACTCGCGCTCGAACGTTGACGAGCCGCGGGTACATCTTCCCGCGTCGCGTCGGCATCCTCCTTCGTTCACGTCCGCGCGTCCCGCATGCCGGTCGTAATGACTCTCATGTGCGTGATTTCGCGTTCTTTGGGTCGTCTATCCCGTCGCGTCGGCGTCGGCGTCGGCGTCTGTCGCTGGGATTGAATCGTGTTGCAGTGCGCAACGGTGAGTTTGGAGCGCTGAACGCATTTTCCGGAACCGACACTCCGTCGCGCGCGCACCCCGCCTCACCCGACGCGACGTCGCGACGCGCGCGGACGTCGCGGAATTGAATCGAACCAAAACCTTTACACCGGAGTTCACCTCGAGCTCGCGACGAAGACGCGATGCGCACGGCTACGTTGGCGACGTGCGCGCTGAACCAATGGGCGCTGGATTTCGAGGGAAACCACGCGCGAATCGTCGAATCGATCCGTCGGGCGAAAAGCGCCGGGGCGAGGTATCGCGTCGGGCCAGAACTGGAGACGTGTGGGTACGGGTGTGAGGATCACTTTCACGAGGGGGACACGGAGACGCACGCGTGGGAGGTGATTGCGAGGATTTGCGAGGATGAAGCGCTGACGTCGGGCGTCGTCGCAGACGTGGGCGCTCCGGCAACCAAGGATGGGGTGAGGTATAATTGTCGGGTGTTCATCGTGGATGGGAAGATTGCGTTCGTGCGGCCGAAGAGGTCGTTGGCGGATGATGGGAATTATCGGGAGTCGAGGTGGTTTACGGCGTGGACGAAGACGAATGTCTTGGAGACGTTTGAGGTGCCAAAGTGTTGCGAAAAGTACGCGACGGGCAAAGGAGGAACGGTGCCGTTTGGGGACGGCGCCTTGGCGTTCGAGGACACGAGATTGGGGAGCGAGACGTGTGAAGAGTTGTGGACGCCCGATGCGCCGCACATTGCGCTCGGGTTGAGTGGGGTGGAAATCGTGAGCAACGGGAGCGGGTCGCACCATCAATTGAGAAAGCTCGATGCGAGAATGGATTTGATTAAGAGCGCGAGTGGAAAGGCAGGTGGGGTGTACTTGTACTCAAACCAGAGAGGTTGCGATGGGGGTAGGTTGTATTACGATGGGTGCGCGTGCATCGCGGTGAATGGTGAGATTGTGGCGCAAGGGGCACAATTCGGAGTGAGCGACGTCGAAGTCGTCGTCGCGACGGTGGATCTCGATGAAGTCAAGTCTCACAGAGGTTCTTTTCAATCCATGAGCGTGCAGTCCGCTAAAACTGAGAGTCGCGTCCCGCTCGTGCGTGTGCCTTTCAAGCTGTGCGACGAGCGAACGCGGGCGGTGAGCATGAAGAGGGAGGTGGTGTTCCACACTCCAGAGGAGGAAATCGCCCTCGGACCCGCGTGTTGGTTGTGGGATTACCTCAGACGCTCGGGAGCGAGCGGGTATTTTTTGCCCTTGTCCGGAGGTGCTGATTCGGCAAGCACCGCGGCAATCGTCGGAAACATGTGTCAGCTCGTGATCAAGGCTGCGAAGGAGGGCGATGAAGACGTCGAGAGAGACATTAGACGCGTCGCGCAATTGAGCGCCGACGCGCCTGTACCGAACTCTCCGCGCGAACTCGCAGGGATTATTTTTACCACTGTGTACTTGGGAACCGATAATAGCAGCGCCGAGACTCGCGCGCGCGCCAAAGACTTGGCTAACGATATCGGTGCTTCGCACTTGAGCGTTGCCATCGACATTGTAGTCAGCGCCGTGGTGAGTTTTTTCGTCGCGGTGACTGGAAAGACGCCAAAGTTCAAGGTGGACGGCGGATCAAACGCTGAAAATCTCGCGTTGCAAAACATTCAAGCGCGAGTGCGCATGGTGCTTTCTTTCCTATTTGCGCAACTGCTTCCTTGGGTGCGAGGCAAGTCTGGATTTTTGCTCGTGCTCGGAAGCGCCAACGTCGACGAAGGTTTGCGAGGGTACATGACAAAGTACGATTGCTCTAGCGCGGACGTCAACCCGATCGGTGGCATCAGCAAGGCGGATCTGCGTTCCTTCTTGCGCTGGGGAGCGTCAAATCTCGGTTACCCCACGCTCGCAGAGGTGGAAAAGGCGCCACCGACGGCGGAATTGGAGCCGATTCGGGAAAATTACGTGCAGACAGACGAGGAAGACATGGGCATGACGTACGAAGAGCTCGGGGTGTACGGACGCCTGCGCAAGATTGCGCGACTCGGTCCGCTCGCCATGGTACAGCGGTTGCACTACGCAGAGTGGGCAAACAAGGGTCTTTCGGCCAAGGAGATTGGCGAAAAGGTGAAAAAGTTCTTCTTTTACTATTCGTGCAACAGGCACAAGATGACAACACTGACGCCATCGTACCACGCTGAAAACTATTCACCGGATGACAACCGATTCGATCAAAGACAATTCCTGTACAACGTTCGCTGGCCGTGGCAGTTTAGAAAGATTGATGAGTTTGTCGACCGCGTGACAAAGGAGGATTGATTGATTAATCAATTAATCGATGAGAGTATTTCATCAAATTGAACGACATTGTTTCTAATAATTGACTAGCATGTGTATGAGATCTGAATCCGTCGGTTCTTCGACGTTTGAGTTTTCAAACAACCACACCTCTTCGTACAATTTCGGCAACTCGTACATCCCCCCGACGTCGGGTCCAGGAATTCGTGTGCGCTTTGCCCCCCTCTCTATCCTCTCTCTCGCTACGCCAGCCTCCTTTTCCGCTTCCAGTTGTAAAATCCTCTTCACTTCGCTCGTCGAAAGCTTTCGAATCGCCCTGCTCGTCTTCGCATCCACGACGACGGTTTGCGCTCGCGCGAGAAGCATCGCCCGTCTCTGCAACAGCGTTCGAACCCTGGACATTCTCGACTCGTACACCTCTCGCGCCAGTCGCAGCTCTGTCTCCTCCCGCGTCTCTGGTTTGGCCTTTTTCTCCTCATCTTCCGCCCTCCCCGTCGCCAGCTTCGCGTCGTCTGGACCCTGCCGTCGTTTCTTCTCCCGACTCTTCTCATTCCTCGCCATCAATTCCATCTTTTTCGCCTCTTTCGCCGCTTCGGCGCGCAAACGTTTCCGTTCCGCTTCAGCGGCTTCGTTCCACTTTTCCTCGTCCGCTGCATACGCCTCTGCGATCGCTCTCGGTCCCGATCTAGACGCCCGTTTCGTCGGCAATCTAACACCATCACCCTCAATCGTCGCCGTCGTCGTCGATTTCTCGTGTCGCGTCCTCTGCTGCCAATCACGAAGCGCTCTCAATTCCCACGCCAATCTTCGAAACTCGCAATACGCGTCGCCGCAGCTCTTGTGCACCCGACACTTGGCCAACCTTTCCCCATCCACCCCGATCCCATGCGGATCGTGCGCCGCGTAATCTTCGACCAACTTTGTCGGCGTCGTCGTTCCGCTCGTCGTCGCCGTTCCCAGTCCATCGCCGCCGCCGCTGTTTCGTCGGGAAGACATGACGGTTTGGATTGGATCCGACGTTGGGCCGAACGATCCAAGTTGATGACTTGTTGTGATTCGGTCGTTCTTTTTCGGAATTATTCAATCCGCCGCACGCGTGCGCGTCTATGCGTCCGTGCGTCCACGCGTCGCCCGGCACGCAATGACGTCTCCGTTTCTCCACGCACTCACCCACACGTGGGAGTTTCATCAGCCAAACCTGACTGCTGAAAAAATCAACACATGATTCATTTAATCGCGTCGTTCGTCGCGCGCGCTGTAGATGAATGCTCTTTAGATGAAGATGGGTTTCAAGAGTTGGGTTACGCGGATTAAATGCCTACCGCGCCACTCAGTCGCGCCACTCTGTTTGCTTCTTCACCAGCGTTGAGTGCAGTTCGATGGCTCGCGCGAGAGCATCCCAAAACTTTTGCACATTCATCCTTCTAGCTAATCGCACATTGTTGGGTCGTCCACTGGTGCGCCATCGATCGACAACGGTTTGTCCATACGTCAACAGTGACGTGCACTCGACGTCTACGCGCTCGAGAGTATACTCAAAAGACGTCGGTAAGCCGTGCCGATGTTCTGAGTGTGCGAATTCAATCGCAGCCCACACTGCGCACGGATCGTGAAGCGGTGGATGCTCGAATTCGAAGACTTTCTTGTACGTCTTTGCGAAAAATGTCAGCAACGCTTCGATTCTGTTCGCGTGCTTTTCGCCTTCTGGATGAAGTAATGCCTTATCTCTCAACATCGCGATGACTTCAGGAGTCGCGAGCGCGGAATGCGTGACTTCGAGTGGGATCATGTACAAGGGGAGTCCGCTCTCCAGGACGACCCGTGCCGCTTCGGGATCGCACTGTATATTGAATTCTGCACGCGCACCCGTGTTTCCTTCGCCCACAGCGCCACCCATGAAAAATATTGTCGGTTTCTTTGAGAGCGCGTTCAGCTCGGTCCGATACATTGAAATCATCAATGCGACATTCGTCAAGGGTCCCGTCGCGACGATTATGATATCTCCATCCGCCTTTTCGATAGCCCGAAACATGGCTACGGCTGCCGGCTCGTCACCCACTTGGACGTAACGTTTTTCAATAGGATCAGGCTCTGGCAACGCGGACGTCCCATCCACACTGTCCAGCCCACTCTGTCCGTGAATCTCGTCGCAAATCCTCGCCTCTCTCAATAAAGGTTGCCCAGCGCCTTCATACACTCGGCAGTAATCTGACATGAAGCGATGACACGCCCATGAGAATCTGCAAGCGCCCCTGTCGCGCGTGCCTCCCCAATCGATCCAATCCAACACCCGCCTCGCGTTCGCCGTCGTCTTCTCTATGCTTTGATTACCCGCAACCGTGGAGACTCCCGCGAGCACGAGCGGCGGCGGCGTCTTGATCATCGCGTCGACGTCGTCGCCACCGCTACCGTCACCATCATCGACCGTCCCCCACGCCGCGAGGTACAACGCGAACGCATCGTCGTGCCCCGGATCGCAATCCACCCAAAGCGCCGTTGCTTCTCGCGCATCTTGCGACGCTCTCAACACACAACGCGGACACGTCGAATCTTCCCCCGTCGTTTTCGGCACCACGCGGGACCAGTGTCGCTGATCCGCCTCCTCCTCAGCCTCAACCTCGCGCGTGCGCTTCCTCGGCATCGTCCCTTCGTCCGTCCGTCCGCCCGCGGGACGTTCGACCGTTGCGATCTGTCGTCCGTCGCAGCGCAGTCAGCACACTGGAACGAAAACGAGTCCGCTCGCGTTCGTTCGCGCGCGCGCGTCCAACCGTTGCCATCCAGCAAAGTACCCGTAGAAAGAAAAAAGGAATCCGTGCGAACGACGCTCCAAACGGTCCGTCGGTCCGTCGGTCCGTCGGTCCGTCGACGCGTCACGCGTTCGAGGGCGCGGTGAGCGTTTTTTTCACATTTTATTAAAAAAACGCACGAAACGAGCCGACGACGACAGAAGACGACGGACGCGGTGTTGTCGACGGAGACGCGGATCGACGAGGAGGAGGAAGACGAGGACGACAGACGACGACGACGACGACGGGCTTTTTTTGCCGAGGCGAAGATGCGCATCGAGGAGTACGTCGATGCGGACGCTGAGGGTACTAAAGATGACGCGCGCGCTGATGCACACCACCACCCAGACCACGAGACGAAGAGACTGCACTCGAGCGGCGTCGTGAAACGAACCGATGCCGACGCCGACCGACGATTGACGACGGAGGAATTACGCGAAGAGGTTGCGCGCATGCGCGCGTTGCGCGAGGCGCTGCGACGGGCGCCGCCGAAGGAGGGATCGGAGGATATGAAACTCTTGGAACGATTGGACGCCGAAGACGCCGAACCGCGGTATCACGCGGAACGTCGGCTCGAGTACACAAATGGCGATACCTACGTCGGTGAAACCGTGGATGATATTCGACACGGGAAAGGACGACACGAGTGCTCGACCGGGGACGTGTACGACGGCGGGTGGAGGGATGATAAACGACACGGGTACGGGACGATGCGTTTTAAATCTGGGTTGACGTACGTCGGGGAGTGGGCGGACGACAAGACGAGCGGACGCGGGAAATGTCGGTACGTCAACGGGGATTCTTACGACGGGGAGTGGAAAAACGACCACCGTTGGGGGTGGGGAAAGATGGTTTTCGCGAATTCTAGGGACACGTACGAAGGGGAGTGGGTGGATGACGTGATTGAAGGCGTGGGTTTGTATGCGTACGCGGATGGATCGACGTTTCAAGGAACGACGCTCTCTGGCGCGCGGGCGCGCGGGAAATTTGTCTCGGGCGATAAGTCTCTCGAGTACGATGGCGAGTGGAAGGATGATCAGAGACACGGTCGGGGGAAGTTTTACGTCAAGGGTGCCTTTCGGTACGTCGGAGAGTGGTTTCAGGATTGCAGACAGGGTCAAGGGACGTGCGAATACACCGACGGCGAGCGGTACCGCGGACAATGGATGGAAGACGCACGTCACGGCGATGGCGAGTACACCTGCGGCGAGTACCGGTATGTCGGACGGTTTGAACGCGATTTCAAACATGGGCACGGCGTGTGTACGTTTTCTGATTCCGCTGGCGGCGGAGAGTACCGCGGGGAGTACGTCGATGGACACGAACACGGAAAGGGCAAGCGGTTGTACGCCGACGGTTCAACGTACGTTGGCGAATGGATTCGCGGATCCCGAAGCGGCAAAGGCTCGTGTGAATACGCCAACGGCGATCGATACCAAGGCGAATGGTCTAATGACGTGCGTCACGGGTACGGCGTGTGTGTCTTTGCCGATGGGACGAAATACCGCGGGGAATGGGAGAGGGACTGTTGGTGTCAAAGCACCGCCGATCCCGTCTTTACGCGCGTCTTCGGACCCGGGATCGTTCGAGCGATCGCCGGTCGTGTCACTGCGTTCGGTATCGAAGCTCGCGATGAACTCAAGAATAAACGTCTCAGCGGTGGGGATGTCTTCAACGTGAAATTAACCTTGCAACAAAGCGGGGATGCATCTGACGACTCGGCGCCTATTGAGGAACGAGTGACGGTTACGGATAACAGCGACGGTACATACGTCGCTCGATTCGCGTGCGAAGTCGCCGGAACGTACGCGTGCCAAGTCCTCATCGGCGCCGATGAACACTGCGGAGATTCACCATACGACGTCGTCGTTCTCCCCGGACCGGTGTGCGCGAAAACGAGCGTGGTTTCGGGATGTGGCTTGCGCCGCGCGCGCGTCGGCCAATGTGCGCAAATCGTCGTGGAATGTCTCGATCGTTTTTACAATCGCGTGCAGCGGCAATCCGATGACGACGAATCGGTGTCGATAGCATCGGTGTTGGGATTAAGAATATCCGCGACGGATATCAGCGGGAGAGAGATGGAGACGACGGATGAACGAGGAGTGCGAATCGAGATGGATGAAAACACTGGGAATTTAATCGCGTCGTACGTGCCGAAACGCGCCGGGATGTACCGACTCGTCGTGTGGTCAAAGGATGAGACAATGATGGGCGCGAGTCCGTACGCATTGCGTGTTGAAAATGACGACGATGAAAATGACGGCGCTGGTTTCGCGACGTCAGAGGAACAACCGAACGATCTCGCACGCGAATGGGAAATGATAGCCAAGGCGGATTACGCTAGAGATGGCGATGATTTCGGATGGGACAGCGGTGCGTCCGACGAGGAGGACGAGACGGAAGACGCGCGCGCGGCGAGAGAAAATCCACACGTGCCCGTGGTGACGAATTACGAAGACTTGTACAAGGTGGGGCGTCTGCAACGACGAATGAAGGAGAAACATGCCGAGGAACAGTCAGCAAAACTCGCGGATATGCGCGCAAAGCTCGAGGCGTTAGAGATGGCGAAGAAAATGTCCAACTCGAAGAAAAGTGACACTTCAGCATCGCGTACAATCAAACCGCCGTCGCTCACCGCGCTCGATTGATACTAAAACTAAGTATTATCGCCCTTCGTCTCTCGCCGTCATCAGCTCAAGTACTACATTTTGACATTATCAATACACAACTATCACTCTATTCTTCATCCTCTTCGGCGAAAGACAACGTATTCTTCAGCGACGCGGACGCGATCTTCTTCTTCTTCTTCGCCCTTGTCGCCGCTGAATCGATCGCTTCAGTATCTCCACCGCGACTCGTCGGTCTCTTTCCTCGAAACGTAAACTGATTCCCCGCCAGCGCCTCTGCCTCCCTCGCCTCGGCTTGTTGCAAACTATCCTTGTACGACGTCGAGTTTTTGCCTCCTTCCTCTTCGTCCCGGGCCACCGCTTTTTTCCACGCTTCCGTCGCTTCGGTAAACATTTGTAATCGTTCGCACGCCTGCGCCAATCGAACGTATCCTTTCGCGAACTCAGAGTTCAGCTCGATGGTCCGCTTCGCGTCGCTCAATGCGTCGTCAAATCTCTCGAGCGCCAAATACGCCGCGCTTCGATTTGAAAAGTACACCCAATTCGTCGGCTCGAGCGCCGACGCGCGCGAAAATGAATCGACGGCGTCCCCGAATCGCTTTTCTCGAAATGCCGTGTTACCCTCCTCTTTATGTCGAGCCGCCGCGCGCGCCACCGAGTCGTCGTCGTCGAACGCGAGCGCCATGAGATTCGACGCGGTCGCGGGACGAAGAGCCGCGTGAGCATCGTCACCCACCGCCGCATCATCCTCGTCATCCCCGTCGTCATCGTCACCGCGTCGTCGTCCTTTTGCACCGTCATCGACACCGAGCAAGTGCGCGTGTTGTTGCAAAAACTTTGGCAACGGCCGTCGCGTGTACGCCACGTTTCCTTTCGCACCGGTGCGCTTCGCCCCACCGCCGGCGCCCCCGCCTCCGGATTCACCGCCGTGTCCACCGCCGTATCCTCCGCCACCGCGGTCTTCCCCGACGCCCGAGGCGCCGTATTGGTCCTCGAACTCGTGCGTCTTTCGTCCACCGCGAGGCATCTGTGCGTCAAAGAATGCCGCCGCGGACGACGACGAATCGCGAGGAAACTCGGACGGCGATCGTCGCGGAACGCTCTCGGGCGTTCGCGCTCATCCTGTGCGGACTCCCCGGGGCTGGGAAGACGACGCTCGCGGAGGCGCTCGTCGAACGCGCGAGACGTGAAGGATTGGATGCGTTTCACGCGTGTTTCGATGCGTACGAACGACGACTTCGACGACGACGACGACCATTCCACGACGCCGGCGCGTTCGAACGAGAGGCGTGGAGAGAGGCGAGGATCGAGGCGATGGATGAGGCGACGGCGGCGGTGAAAAACGCGACGAATGCAAACGGGACGCTCGTCGTTATCGACGATAACATGTATTATGAAGGCATGCGTTGGCGCGCGTTTCGACAAATGCGAGAGGCTCGGGCGTCATGCGCGACGGCGTACGTCAAAGCGGGGGGTGTGGATGACTGTGTCGGTAGTACCGGTGATGACGACGGCGACGACGACGGCGCGCTGTTGGCGGCGGAACGGAATAAAAGTAGAGACGCCGCAGAAGTCGTGCGTGAGGACGTCTTCGAGCGCATGCGAAGCGTCTTTGAACCGCCGAAACTGAGCGAACCGGGCGATGGGGCGGCGTTTCCGGCGTTCGTGGTGGACACATCCGCGATCGATGGTAGGGGCGGGGGCGTCGACGACGACGTGTGGGCGCGAGTGGTTTCGTATTGGGGCGAAGCGGCGCCGACGCCGAAGAGCGAGGAGGACTTGGAGAAGGAGAGAAACGAGGCGCGGGCAATCACGGCGAAGTCGTCGATCCACGCTTTGGATATACGTGCGCGCAACAAGGTTTCAACCGTGGTGCGGAACGCGGCGAAGCGCGGCGGTGACGTCGCTAAAGTGGCGGAGATGGCGAACGATGCGAGAAGACGGTTGTTAACCGCCGCCAAGGCGCTGGATAAGACGTGCGAGGATGTCTTTGAAGAGATAGCCGAGTTGGAGCAAAGATTTTGGGAAGACGTGAGCGGTACAGCGTCTTAAATGTTTACTCCTCGAATGAATGTACAATCGATAACTAGCTTATTCTATAACTTGTACAGTAGCCGATTTGTTGTACGAACTAGTAGCCAAGCGTTGGTTTTTCGAGACGAGAATCAATCCCATCGATTATCGACAATGTTGCTTCGAAATTTCCACGCGTGCGATAAGCTCTCCTCCAGGTTTGTGTATTTTGCCTCCCATCCGAGCTCGTTGCGAATCTTGTCGACGTTGGCGTACACCTCAGCGTAATCGCCCGGTCGCGGTTCCTCTCGATATTCAATCTCTATGTCCTTCGCCGTCACCTTTTTGCACGCCTCGACAAACTCAAGCATGCTCACGCCCTTTCCAGTGCCAACATTGTACAACGACGGCGGATTGGCGAGCTTTTGCTTTTGCACGATGGCTATGTGCGCGTCGACTAAATCGACGACGTGTACGAAATCCCGAATCGTCGTCCCGTCTCGTGTCGGGTGTTTCGTGCCCATCACCGTGAGCTTGTCAATGTTGCTCATCGCCGCGTCGAAACACGCGCCCGAAATCCTACCATGTGCGCGAAGCTCAGCGCGTGGGAGCTCTCCCAGGCGCATCTCTGGATCGCTACCGAAGACGTTGAAGTAGCGTAAAATCGTCGCCTTGAAATCCGGATTCGCGATGGCGTAATCTCGAATCGCATTCTCCGCGTACAGCTTTGACTTGCCGTATGGATTAATCGGTACCGCCGGTGTCATTTCAGTGATGGGTAGCTCCTCCGCGTTTCCGTACGTCGCGCACGTGGAACTGTACACCAAATTCGTCACACTGCGAGCCGCCATGACGTCGAGCAAATTCACCGTGTTTGTCGTGACGTTTCTATAATACTTCAACGGGTCCGCCATCGATTCCCCGACGTACGCGATCGCGGCAAAGTGAAACACCACATCCACATCAACATTCGCGTTCCCCATCGCCGCTTCAATGTCCTCAACGCGTCCCAAGTCCCCGAACACTGCCCGAAACATTCCAACCGGAGCGAAACGCCGCACCGCCCGCACCGCACCCAAGTTCCCTCTACTCAAGTTATCAATCACCGTCACCGCGTACCCGAGCTCGAGCAGCTTCAACGCACAGTGTGATCCAATGTATCCAGCCCCACCGGTGACGAGCGCGTGGCCCCGCCCGCGCGTTTTAAACGTAAACGTTCGCCTCGCGTCGTCAAACAACGACGACGATTCGCTAGACATACTTCCCGCGACATCCGTCGTCGTCTCCGAACCATCGTTCGACGATACCCGAGAAGAATCCGTCGCCGTCCTTCGTCCGTGAGACCCCGAAGCGTACGTCACCGTCGTCGTCGCCGCCACCGTTCCACGCGTCGTCGCCGTCGTCGCTCCGAGACCAGAGAACACCCACATCACGCACGCCACGCACGCCAACGCGATCGTCCCACCGACGACTTTCCCGCTCCGCCCGCGCGCCGTCGTCGCCATGCTCGCCCGTCGCGCGCGTTCCCGCGCTTCCCGGTGCATCCCGAACGACGTGGACGTCGCGTCGACGTCTCGCGCCGCGCGCTCGCGTCGAGTTCGGTTCGAGAATCCGTCCAGGTTCAACGCGAATCGATCCGTAAATTTCAAGGTGTACCCTTTGGACTCGACCGATATTTTTCGCGATCAATTTCGAGATCGCTTTTCAGAGATGTTTGCGCGAGTAAGCCTAACACCCACAGTGTGTGGCGTCCTTCCGTCGTTGACGACAGCGCACGAAACGTCGTCGCGTTCCGTCTTCGGAAAGAAGAAGAAAAAGAACGACATCTCGTGCGCGCCGACGCTACGTCGTTCTCGCGAAGGATGACGACGACGGGCGCGAAACAGAGGGATGAGACGGCGCCGTTGCTCACGCAAAAGAAGAACACAGCTGACGCCGCACCTACGCGAAGAACGCTCGGGTTGGCGCTGACGCTCGGTGTTGCGGCGACGGCGGCGGTGTGGACAAAACAAAGCGTGTTTCGCTCGGGAGCGGGGGGTAACCCGCGCGTGGTGACGTTCACCGTGGACGCGGGTTGCCCGCCGACGGACTACAAGGCGAGACATCAAGGCTTTTTCAACTCGAGCATCGTCGGGATGCGACTGGTGACCAAGTGCGATTATGATTTGGATAACGAGTTCAAAACTGGCGCGGCGTCATCGATGACGATGACGCGCGTCGGACAGACGAAGACGTTCACGGGATCGAAGGTGGTGCACAACGACTGCGAATACGGCTTTGTGCTCGAAAACGAAGACGGCGCGGAACTCTTCGAGATCGGCGGGAATAACATCGATCCTGCCATTTCGGGTGACTGCGACGGTGCTATTCACGCCGGTGGAAACGTGTATCATAACCGCGTCATGTCCAAAACCCCGACGGCGACTGCCATTACGACGATTTGGGGGGGGTGCGGCGAGGCGTGCCCGATTCTCTGTAAGATTTTGGCGCTCTCCACGGAAACTGGCGACAACGTCTACTCTGTTCTCGAACGCGACAGCGATGAGGCTTGGGTCAAAGCTGAGGGCCACTTCAACACCATCCACGCCGGTTATAACGACTTGTGGGCGAGTAAGACAGATAAAACTATATACCACTCGACGATTGACTCGCTCGATCCCACCAACTCTGGTTGGACACAACAAACCGGTTACGGAACGCTCAAAGCGATCGACGTTGGTTTGGAAAGTGTGTTCATGGCGAAAGACTCTAATGTTAACGGAAACTGGGCATCCAAGAATGCCGATGGCTCTGGGAGCTGGAACATGATCCCCGGCGTAATGCACTCGTTCGCCGTCGGTAAAAGATGGCTGTGGGGCATCACCTGGGACCAACAATGGGTTTGGGCGTGCGAGCTCCCGTGCAGAAGCTCGGGCATCCACACGCAATTTCCTGAAAGCCAGATTCGTCAGTGCGAGGTCTCTCTCGAATACGCCTATTGCACGTCCGGAACGGACAAAGTATACCGCGCCGACGCTGAAATTTCATGGTACAAGAACGGCGTGTCCGGCGCGAGATGGGGTTGGCCTGACAATCGACCGGCCTCCGTGTGGACAGAGATCCCCAACATTGCAGCTCAAATGGTCACCGTCGGCGACGAAAAAGTCTGGGCCATCGACACGAGCGGCAACATCAAGTTTTGCGTCCAACCGTGCTCAACCGGCGCCTGGGTCTCCGCCACAGGCGTTCCAGACGGCATCGTGTACATCGACGCGTCCAAGTACAGATAAAGCGCATCACCGCGTTTCTCATCGCGCCTCATCGCGCTGTCTTTTTTGTTTCGCCTTTACACAGTGGAGCGTCCGCTTTTGAAAACGGCCGTTTCCACCCTACCCTTTCTGTTGATGAATAAAACCTCGCGGGGCCGCGTACTTCGGTGCTGGGGGATCCAATTGGAGAATATAGTACTAGTAGTGTAGTCCGATTCGATGATTCATGACCCGTGAATTGGAAATCTTCAGGGTTTCAAGCCTGACCCGCCTCGTCGAAGCACTCCTCGCGCGCGACGCCCGACGCCAGAGCGACGCGCGCGAACGCCCGCGGACGAAAGCCGAAGAGACGGCGATGAGCGGGGACGCGGAAACGATCGAACGCGATATCCTTCGCCGGATTGATGCCGATGGAAGCGTCAACACGGCGAGCGTCGCAAAGGCGCACGGTGTGGATCATCAAGCCGTCGTCGGCGTGCAGAAACGCTTGCTCGCGGCAAACATGATTGAAGCGGCGAGCGTGGACCGAAGCGCGCACGGTTTGACGGCGGAAGGAGCGGAGTGCGTGGAGAAGGGAAGCCCCGAGGCGAGGGCGTTCGCGCACGTGCCGGTGGAAGGTATGGACTTGGCGACGTTCAAGGCGACGGCGGGTAAGGGCGTCGCGGATGTCGGTTTTAAGCAGGCGATGCAGTGTAAGTGGTTGACGATGGTGAAGGGTGAGACGCCGAGGGTTGAGAGAAGTGTAGAGACGATCGTGGATGCGGTGCGCGAGACGCTGACCAAGGTTCAAAAGGGTGAGAGCGTGGACGCCAAGACGCTCGAACCGCTCATCAAAAAGCGCAAGCTCGTCAAGGAGGAAAAGTGGAAGGAGTACACGCTGACAAAAGGGCCGGAATTCGCGCTAGAGCGCAAGGTTTTGCCCGCAGATCTCACCAAGGAGATGATGAACGAGGGTTCTTGGAAGGGTCAACAGTTCAAGGCTTACAACTTGGTACCGGGAGCCGGCGCGCAGCCCCCGAGCGGTCACGTGCACCCGCTACTCAAGGTGCGCCAAGCTTTTAGAGAAATTTTCTTCTCTCTCGGCTTCTCCGAAATGCCGACGAACAACTTTGTGGAGAGCGGGTTTTGGAACTTTGACACGCTCATTCAGCCGCAGCAGCATCCGGCGCGTGATGCGCACGACACCTTTTTTATGAAGACCCCGGCAACGATGAACTTTGCACCAGAGGAGTACGTCGACCGCGTGCGCAAGATGCACGAGACCGGCGGTGGCGGATCCATCGGCCACCAGTACGCGTGGAAGCGCGCCGAGGCGGATAAGAACATTCTCCGCACGCACACCACGGCAGTGAGCGCGCGTATGCTCTACGACATTGCTCAGACTGGTTTCAAGCCGGCGAGACTCTTCTCCATTGATCGCGTGTTCCGCAACGAAGCCGTCGATCGCACGCACCTGGCCGAGTTTCACCAAGTCGAGGGCGTGATTTGCGATAAGAACCTCACTCTCGGGGATCTCATCGGTGTTCTCTATCAATTCTTCGAGAGACTCGGGATGACCAAGCTCCGATTCAAGCCCGCCTTCAACCCGTACACGGAGCCGTCTATGGAGATTTTCGCGTTTCATCCAATGCTCGACAAGTGGGTTGAGGTTGGTAACTCTGGCATGTTCCGCCCGGAAATGCTTCAACCGATGGGCTTACCGGATGACGTCAACGTCATCGCCTGGGGTCTTTCCCTCGAGCGTCCGACGATGATCATGTACGGCATCGACAACATTCGAGATTTGTTTGGTTCAAAGATGCAAATCACGTCGGTGAAGAACAACCCCATTTGCACGCTGTAAAAAAGACGAGAGTCGCTCACATCCCCGGACGAAGAAGGAAATCGACGGTTTAGCGTGGCGTGGTATATACGTTTTCAAGTAAGTTACAGCAACTATTTGTTTGTAGTAGTCCTAAAGAAGAAGATGACATCATGCCTTGACTCAAAACTCAACTATTCTCACCCGTCTCTTTGAGCTCGATCCACTTTGAAAAATACATGGTTGAGCGCTCGGTATGGTGCCAAAGTGATTGACCGTGATAGTCGACGTCTCGCATGGCGTCGATGTCGCCCACCGCTCGCTCGATATCATCGAGAAGTCGCGGAATTTGCTCGGATGAGAAGAGCGCGTTTACGACTTCAGCGCCGTTTGCCTGCGCCGTCAACCACAACTCGCGATCCTCGTGAAGAGCCACAGCGGCATCGGTCAGCGCACTAGCGGAGACACAGTCACCGAATCCGCCCCAGCCGTTTTGCGGATCGACGGGCGCGTCGTCGGGCGTCCAGAATTGCTCGCGCCCCGGAATCGTCGCCTCCGATCCAATCGGCGTCGTCACTACGGGTAAACCGTACGCCCACGCGTCGAGAACTTTACCCTTGATGCCGGCACCGAAGCGCAACGGTGCCAAGAGCACCCTTGATTTTCGTAGCGTTGACGCCAAATCCTCGGCGAAACCTCTCACACGGAAGCCATCCTTTGGCTTGTCAAATCGAGCAATGTATTTCTCTGTCATGTACGACCCGTAGACATCCATCGTAGCGTTTGGAAGACGTTCCCGCACCAACGGCCACACTTCGTTCGCGAGCCAGTCGATGGAATCGACGTTCGGCTTGTGCTTAAACGTACCGACGGTGACGAATCCTTCTCGCGCTTCGAAATTCTGCTCGTCCTCCGTCAAACGCACCGGATCGTTAAAGAAGCTCGCGACACGAAGCTTACGTTTCGAAACCCCACACTCGCGCGTCAACCAACCCAACTCGACGGGCGAACACACCAATGTTAAATCACTTCGCTCGACGCTCGCGAGCTCTCGCATTAAATCCACGTCTCTTGCCTTTGGTGTCGTTCGCGCGACGTTCTCCGCTCCCCTGCCATCCCTCACCGCCGTTTCCCGCGCCCTCCGCAGTGCGTGCGCATCCTGCATATCCAACACCCTCACCGCATTTGGTACCAGCTCCCGCACTCGCGCCCCAAACGCTTCCTCCGCCAAGAACCGATCGAAAATCACCACGTCTGGCTTTGCTTTTCTCAACGCCTCGCCCAGTGCCTCGCCTCTGTTCGCCGGCACGTGCGCCGTCTCGACCCCCAGCTCCGCCCCAATCTCCCTCGTCGCTTCGTTCGGCATCGCGCTCGCCGCCACCGTGACCCTCCACCCGCGCTCTACCGCCCCACGCGCGAGCGCGCGCGACCGAACGCCCGCCGCTGAGGACGACGCTTCGATCCACTCCCAACCGAGAAACATGACAGACACCGCGTCGCCCTCGCGCGCGTCGCCGCTCTTCAACGCGCGCGTCGTCGTCATCAAACGCCGTCGTTGTCGCGCATCGGGGCGCCCATGACGGGTTTCGCGCGCGAGCGACGTCACCGCGCGCGCGCAGGCGCGCATTTGACAAAAAGTGCGACTTTGTGACGTCAGCAGCTTCGAAGCGGTGGCACTCGGCGACGCGCGCTCGACCCGCCGTCACGTGGGATGACGACCCGAGAACGCGCAGGAGACGAAGACCCGACGACAGCGACGACTTCGACGACGCGACGACGACGATGGGATGGAACGGACGGCGGGGTGTACGCGTGGATGCGCGATAGAGCGGTTCGTGGACGAGGCGGTGGTGCGGATGTGACGTATCGACGATCGGTGTACGCGAGGGGCATCGCACCAAACGCGACGACGAGGGTGAGCGACTTTCCAGACGTGACGCCGCGCAAGTTTACGAGCAACGGCGAGCTGTTGTTGTGCGTGAGCCGACACCAGCAAGAGCTGGTCGGGTACAGGTTTCGCGGGTTGACGGAGTGTCTGAGACGGAGCGGGAAGGATGGGGCGATCGAATGCGAGGAAAAGACGAGGATGGCGATGGGATCGTTCAATGCGCACTTTGCAGAGGCGTGGATGACAAATCTGAGCGTCGGTGACGACGCGATTGTGAAGGATTTTATGCTTGAAGTGCACGACGGGGCGTTTGTGGTGGTGGTGAGCGCGACGCCGTTGGATGGGTCGTCGATGGCGGCGGGCGGAGCGATGCGTGAGGAGGAAGGAGGAGCAGGATTTAGCGAAGCGCGAACGAGGCGAGGTAGGAGAGAGACGGAGACGCAAGAGACGGCGGGCGGGATCGTGGGTGCGCCGTCGATACAACGCATCACCTTTCACCTAGTGCGAACGAAGACTGGTGAAAAGGTGGATTCGTTCGAGTTTAGGGATGATTTCATGCACTTGCCGAGAAACGGTGCGGTGAGTCTTAGAGAGGATACGCTCGCTGTGTTGTCGCTCAAGCACCAGCGCGTCGTCTTCTTAAAAGTGCATCCCGAGGGTCGGTTCGAGGAGGTGCATCGCATAGGTGAGCACTTGGACACGCGAGATGTTGATATGATTGAAGCACACCGAGTGCAGGAGGAGACGTGGCTGGAGGAACATCCTGAGGCTGCAGACAAGATTCGTAGACAAAGTGATGCCCGATCCGTGTCCGGCAGACCGATGCTCAAGGGGTTGACGCAGCGCCTGGTCACGTTTCTGTATCACGACGCGAAGAAATCGACGAATATAGATTCCATGAGACTAATGCATCGAAACTTTGAGCGTTATGTCTCTTTAGTCATGCTTAGAGTGCGAATTTTAGACGCAAACTTGCTTCTCATCAAGTTTGGGACACCTGAATACGCTCTCGCCCGCCGCGGCGATAAAGTCATCGGTCCGACCATGTACGGCGTCTTTGACATGCGTCGGAACGTATTTATTCAAACAGCGACGAGCATGGGAGAGATGCAGTCCAACGGGATGGTGGATCAAGAGCTCAACGCGCCGCCGAGAGGTGATACGCTGTGGGCGAGATTCGCCGGGAGTCAGGGCGAGGCGCTTTCTCAGTGCAATACGTGTACGAATTCCTTTGACGAAAACGACGAGGAAACGCGCAGTTACGTGGCATCTCGTTTGTTCCACACGCAGGATTATCCTCCACAGTTCCGCTCGACTTCGCCCTACTTTGATAAGCGGTTGTTTTCATACGATGAGCGCACCATCACGGCGATTGATCGCCCGCAGCCGCACGTCGACTTTGGCATCAAGTTTGTAAAAGCATGTCCAGGTACACGCCGGCGCGTCAGCTTCAAGCTCATGGTCAACAACTCCATGGCGAGCAGCTCGCGCAGCAAGCGGTTCGTGCATTACATCTTTCATCCGGTGTATCCTTTTGCCATGAGCATCTCGCAGGCGTACATGCAGCCGACGCTCGTGAACTTTCATTTACGATCCGCTCCAGGCGATGAACTTCACGAGGTTTCCCGAACCGCGCTGATGTAGGAATAGTAGTTTGTATTCAACTTTGTTTGTTTTTACAATTCGTGCGTGCAGACTAAGAGTATTGGAAATGATGATAGACGGATTATTTGTTCTGTAACAGCTTGGGATCAATCCCGTCGGACTGAGAAGCATCCATTCGGTACAACGGATCGTTTTGGATAAAGACGTAAATAGTGTCGTTCAGACCGCGGCATATCTGGAGATCCAAGTCCAGATACGTCACAATCAGCGAAGAATAGTCTCGCTGACTTTTTGCCGGCATAGAGATACCGAGAACACGAGCAGAGGGGATCTCAAGATCAAACGCGGCGTTGCTCGTGTACGTCATTTGAGCGCATAGCCTTCTGAGCGGCCAACCTCGATCAATCTCGCAACGCTCGGTGTCGAGGTCATAACAGAAAAACACGGGACCAGATCTTTTGACGATGTTCAGTCCTTCCGTGCCGAGCAATTCAGGGGAGTTGGTGAAGGAGCAGCTCCAACGTCCGAGCATGAGCGTGCTTCTCGCGCCCTTTTTAGTCGGATTGGAATTCTCAAGGACTCGGACTTGTTCCATGATCCTTGACATGGTTTCTGACGGGCAATCGCGACCACCGTCAGAGTTGACTACTTGTGCCAGCAAATTTGCCTTTGCCGCCGCTCTTACGGCATCTTCCTGGCGTTTGATGGCCTCGGGAGATCGCAGCGCCGACACAGTCTTCATGGCGCTCGCAATGAAACCAAGCAAACCACGCCCACCTTGTTCGGATCCCGCGGTTTCCTCGGTTGAGGTAGCGTTGACAGCTTTTTTCGCGGCAGATGCGTCGCTCTGAGCCCTTTGTGCCGCTTTTTTCAAAGAAGTTCTGGCGTTGATGATGTTTGTCTCGGAGCGGATGCGCTCGATTTCATCTTCCTCCGTGCCCAAACGTCTTCCCTCCTGCGCAGTAGATGCGTTCGTAGACCCCTCCGAGCGAGCGAGCGCAAGCTTTGCCGCCTCCAACTCTTCTTGAAGCTTTTTCAATCTCGCTTGATTAGCCCGTTGTCGCTCAAGGAGCGCTTGAGACTCCTTGGTCGCCTTAGACACCTCCTCGAGCTGTCGCCGCGTCTCTTCGTCGATGCTCTCCACGACGTCGTCATCGACGCTATCGAAGCTATCGAACGAGTCCATCGAAGATTTGATGTCTTCGTCTGTGATTTCTGTATCGTTCGCGTCTTTCTTTTTCGCTTCGGCGGGGCTTTTGTCCGTCTCAGCAACGAGCGCTTCGCTAACGTTCTTCGCCCCCTTGGCAATGGTACGAACAATCCCAAGAATTTTCTCTTCCGTCTCCGCCTTGAGTTGCGCCTCAGCCTCCATAGCTTGATTGCGTTCAGTCTCCATGTCTTGCTTCACCTTTTCCTTGGCTCTCGCAATGGTAGCTTCAGCCTTGCGCGTCGCCGCGGCTCGCATTTCGCTCTGCTGTGCTTCAATCGCCTCCTCGCGACGTCTCGGCTCAATGACAAACCGTTCAATCGCCTTGGCGACTGCATCTTGATCGTTCGTCTCTTCGAGCGTGTACGTCGCAGCTTCTTTCGCCGCAGCGCTCGCATTGCCTACAGCAACGCCGACGCCCGCGAACGCGAGCATTTCCTTGTCGTTTTCGCCATCGCCCAGAGCGAGAACGTCGGCAGCTGCGACTCCCATCGACTCACACAGCGCTCGCACCGCCGCGCCTTTGCTAGCTCCCTTTGGAAGAAACTCCAACATTCCCGGCACCGCAACCGTAATGTCGCACGCGTCCGTGAGCACGGATTCAGCCTCAGTTCGGTACCGAGCCACCGCTTCTTCGTCTCCAAAGAGCAGCAACTTGTTGATGGCGTACTCGTCGCTCTTCGCCAAGAGATCCCCGCACTCCACCGGTTCCGGCTCGCCGTAATCCAACACCCTATCCGTCGACGCGTTTCTCTTTGAACACACAATCGTATCGTCGCAAAACGCGATGATGACGCACCCACGAGTCTTTGCAAATCTCAATATGGATTTGACCGCCGACGCGTCCAACGTCTCACTCGTCCTCGTCTGTCCTTTTCCATCGCTCACAATCAACCCTTGAATAAACAACCCCGGCATCTCCGCGTTCGTCTTTCCGATTCGTTCATAAATATCCTTCGTCCACGGTCCACGCGTCTTCCCAGTCGCCAACACTGTCGGCACCCCGAGGTCAGCCGCGCGTCTCAACGCCTCTGCCGTTGCTTCGGACAACTCTTGTTTCGAACTCAACAACGTCCCATCCACATCCGTCACGATCAGCTTCACCGACGACGACGATGAAGAAGGAGAAGGAGGAGAAGAAGATTCTTCCCTCTTTTCAACCGTCATCGTCATTCGAGACTTTGTAGAATCGACGACATCCTTTTCCCGCCGTTTTGAAACAGCCACCGAGGTTTCTCCCAACGCCTCGTTCGCCTCTCGCACCGCGTTCCTCGCCCGCGCGCGCACGCCATCCGTCGTCGCGCGATCATCATCGTCGCGCGTACCGTCTTCGTCGTCACCATCCTTCGTCGCGCGTACCGTCGTCGTCCGTCGGGGTCGGTCCAGCGGTGTCAGCCGCGTCATCACGCAGCCATCCCGACGAAGACGACGACCCCGACGACGCGAGCGCGCCGACGAGTTGGCGCCGAGCACCGACGGGTGCGTCGTCGTCGAGAGTATCATCGCGCGCGTCGACATCGGCGGCATCGCGGCGTTGATGGATCCGATCGACGCGGTGTGGGTCGTCAAGATGTGTGGGTTTCAAAAGTCTTCAAAGCTGAGCTGGACGGCGGGAAACTTGACTCTTTGTCGTTACAATTTTTTAAATTCTACCACCAGTGGTCGCGCTAGCTAGCGCTAATTGGATGACGACCTGTGGTCTTTAACGTCGTCGACGTGTTCGTGTTCGTGTTCGTCGTCGTCGCGCGACGGATGCGTTGGACGCGCCGACGCGTCGAGCGCGACGTCAAACGCGCTTCGGAATTTGGCCGAAGAGACCCAGAGAAAAGGCCAAGCGAGGACGATCCGAGGCTTGGCGTCGGATTTAAACGTCGTCGCGTCGTACCCCTTGGAAAATTTATTTCCCAGCGCCGCGTACGCGGTGAGACCGGCGACGGCGAGGGCTAGGCTTAAAAAACGAGACGCCGGCGAGTCGCGGTACGCGACGTCCTCCGGTACGCGTCGGCGTCCATCGAAAGTCGTCACGCGTTCGCTCACGTAATACCTATGCACCCCACCCCCGGGTAAGAGTTGTTCTCCCCGCTCTTCGCGTTCGTACGCGTCTCTCGGCGCGAGTCTACGCGCGTTTTCTATTCGTTCCGCGCGTCGGCGTCGAGCCGCCGCGGGCGCCGCGTCGTAGTAGTCGCTCGCTCGCCCGAATCCCATCCCTCGCGTCGCCGCGTCGAAGGATTCCTCCATCCCGCGCGTGACTTGATCGAAGAGTTCATCAAACGGGTCTCTCTGATGCGCCGACGCTCGCGTCGCGTCTCCGCGACGAACGACGGCGACGTTCGCGCCGAACGATCGTGATGACGATGAAGACTCGGCACCGGTACGGCGTCTCTTCGCGGCTACGTCGTCACCACCACCACCGCGCGCGACGACGACGACGACGACGGGAGCGCGGACACCGACGGCGGTGAACATCGCGCGCGCGCGCTTTCTCCCCTTCCTCGCCGAATCGCGCGGCGTCGATCCGAACGTCACTTCGCGTCACGCGACTCGACGCGCGTGAAACACTCTGAGGACTCGGCACTGCGCGAGGCGCGAACGACGACGAAGAAATGTCGACGACGACGACGACGGTAGGGACGACGACGACGACGGTAGAGACGTCGACGAGCGCGGGTGGGATCTCCGCGGCGGCGGCTCGGCGAGGCGACGCGTTCGTAGAGGGATTCGTCAAGACGTGCGTGGATGGAACGCGCGCGAATGCGATGGATGCGGGAGAGATGTTACGAACGACGACGTTAAACGCGGCGATCAAGAGCGAGGCGAGCGCGACGAGCGATTTACCGACGCTCGAACGGGCGGTGTCGGCGATGAGCGCGAGCGCGTTGGAGGCGATCGATGCGTACGAGAGACGGTCGAGGACGTTTCCGCAGCTTCGGTACGAGGTGTTGGAGGATTTGAGCGAAAAGAAGCTGGCGTTGGAGAAGAAGATTGAAGAGATGACGGCGCCGCGGGATTTAGCGAGGAAACAGACGCTGAAGGATTTGATGAAGGGTAATAAGAGCGATCGAGAGGAGGGGTGAATTTCGCGTTCCGTTCCGTCGCGGCGTTTTGTTTCGAAACTAGCGCGTGTATTTGTAAACGACTACCGGTATCGGTATCTAAAAATCAAAGTCTATCGCATTTCTCTTGCGCCGTCGTCGCTCACCGTCTCGCGTACCTCGTGTCTCGAAGCGCTGGTTCGCACGCCCTCGCGTACTCCGCACCCTCGAGACACTCTCCATCCGTGACTCCGGTGATGACTCTCATCCGTTCCATGTGCGCCGCCGAGTGCACTGGGAAAAACCAAAAGAAGACCTCCTCGCCAAACACCTGCCTGAAATTTTTCCACTTACCCATGTCGTACTTCCACGGCAACGTCTTCTTCTTTTCGTACATTTCAATCGTCGTCATGTTTCTCAAAATTAAATTGCTGTGCATGACGAGAAACCCCAACAGAGAGGCTGAAAACGCGACGTTGATGACAAACGTCACAAAGACGACGGCGAGCTGCGTTCCCTCTCTCGGATCCACTCGGCTCGCCTCCCCACCGTTTCCGCTCGCCTGACTCTGCTCCACGTCGCGGAAAAAGTCTATAAAATTACTCAAGAGTAAAATGGCGTCGAGCACCGTCGCCAAGAAAGTGTACGCCAAAAACTGCAGGAAGAATTTGTAATTGTACGCCCCGACGCACTTGACCACCCACACGCAGTGATGATCCATCTTTAACACGCATCTCTTACACACCGAACAGTGATGCGTCCGCACCGGTTTCCACGCCGCGCACTTTTTACAAAATCTTCTCCTCCTCTCACTGTTTGACATTTTCGCTTCCCGCGCCGCCTCTTCTTCATCCTCTGGCGCGGGCGTCCACCCCGTCGGCACCTCCCCGGGATCCGTCAACACCGTCGCGAAGTACGACCACAACAACATGAACACCAACACGTGATAAATAACCAACGCCGCTTTCGCTAAATTCGCATCATCCCCTCCTTCTCTCGCCACGGGTAGGTACACCACCACCACCGTCGCGTAGTACGTCACGCCGACGATGCCCAACACGACGAGCACCATGAACGATCCCAGCGTCCGGCACGCGTCGCACGCCTTGCTCGCAAAGACATTCTTATCCCCGCCCATGTCTCTCACCGCCGCTTCATCGAATTCCCGTCCTCCTCCTTCGGCGACGGCGGTGGTTTTTCCATCACCACCGGCGCTCTCACTCGCCGTCGTCTTCGACATCGGCGGCGGCATCGGTCGCGTCTTCGTCTTCGTCGGCGTCGCGTTCAACACCCCGTCGCGCTCTGAATTATTAAAACGAGTGAAACCACCGACGCGCGCGGTTTCGAGGACGCACCGGACCGATTCGCGGTAGGGAAACGAGCGTCGTCGACCGTCGCACCCGTCGCTCGACCTCCGTCCGTCCGTCCGTCCGTCCGTCGTGCAGTGTCGGGCGCCCACGGACCGGACCGGACATCCACGGTGTTGAACGACAAACGGAAAACGTTCGATAAACTTTTGAATTTAGTTATGAATGGTGTTTAAAGTGCCTTGTGTATGATGTTCGGACATTCGGAGTAGGTACTCGTGCTGTCTTCAGTGGGGGCGTCGGGTCCTGGACTCGTGAAAGCGCGACGCGTGCGCGGGCGGGGACGACGCGGACGACGACGATGACGGCACCGGTGAAAATCCGTTCGTCGCCGACGTCCGTGGACGACGCCGACGCCGGGCGTGGGTACGACGCGGCGGTGCGAAGACTCGGGGAGACGATCACCGGTAAAAAGCGCGCAGACCCCGGGTCGTTGACCTGGGAAGAACAGTTTGCCCAGCTCCCGACGTACGTCGCCCGGCTCGGACTCACGGAAGCGATGGATGCGTTGCGAGTGATACACGTCGCGGGCACCAAGGGCAAAGGATCGACGTGCGCGATGGTGGAGAGGATACTCATTGAAAAAGGAACGCGCGTGGGCACGTTTACGAGCCCGCACTTGGTGGACGTGCGAGAACGGTTTCGGATCGATGGTGAACCCGTGGACGAGGAAACGTTCGCGAGAGAGTTTTGGTGGACGCACGATAAGATTTTGAGCGAGTGTGGAGACCTGGGGATGCCGGCTTACTTTCGGTTTTTAACGCTTTTGGGGTTGAGAATCTTTTCGCGGGCGGGCGTGGGGGCGTGCGTCTTAGAGGTGGGTTTGGGAGGGAGGTTGGACGCGACGAATGTGGTGAGGAAACCGGTTGTTTGTGGGATCACGTCGCTCGGGATGGATCACACAGAGATTTTAGGCGATACGATTAGTAAGATTGCGACGGAAAAGGCGGGGATTATGAAACCGGGTGTGACGGCGTTTACATCGGCGCAACCGAGGGAGGCTATGGAGTCGCTGGAGAGGCGCGCGGGTGAAGTCGGGGCCCCGTTGGCGGTTTCGAGAGAAATTGATTCGTACGTGGGAGGTGCGGGCGTTGACGTTGGGTTGGCCGGGCCGCATCAGCGACAAAACGCCGGGTTGGCGGTGGCGCTGTGTAGAGAATGGGCCAATAAGACGAGGCAACCGTGGGCGGAGGAGACAGAGGCGAGCTTTGCCCAGAATGAAATCCCGCCCGATTTCGCGAGGGCATTGGCGAAAGTCACGTGGCCGGGGCGCTCACAAGTGATGGGCGATCCAGACGTGGATAACTTGACGTTTTATCTGGATGGTGCGCACACGATTGAATCGATGCGACACAGTGCCGAGTGGTTTACGACGCGTGCGACGGCGGACCACAACGTCATGTTGTTCAATTGCATGGAGGAACGTAGCCCGCAAGAGCTTCTCGAACCCGTCGTAGATGTCTTCGCATCGCCTTCTGCGGTCAAGTTGGAGCACGCTATCTTCGCGCCGCCAGATAGCACGACGAGCAAGCTAGACAAGTCGGTCGACGACAAAAAGACGACGTGGCAGGAGCACTGTTCTCGCACCTGGGACGAAATCGTCGCAAAACGCGCCGCACTAGTCGTCAGACAATCGCAATCGCAAGTATTCTCCGGCACGACTGGCGTCGTGAGCCCAAGTCTTCAGCAAGCGCTCGCACTTTTGCGTCGTCGCGCGACCGAGGTGGCTCCGGCTCGCGTCAACGTCTTGGTCACCGGTTCGCTCTACTTGGTCGGCGACGTCTTGAGACATCTCAAGCGAATAGCTTAACATTCATGGATAGGTGGGTAAAATAGCGTTTAGATGGGAAAGGACGGATTCTTGTGATGTGGTATACATGTTGTAATTGATCATTGCAAGATAAAACTTCTGTTGTGACTTTTGCGATAACTTTTTAAAACCAAAATTCGCTACGGATAACGATGAGGAGAGACGTAGGACGAACCATGTGGCGGAATGACTTACGCCGGGCAAGCAGAAACAACGCCGGAGGCGTCCGGCGTAACCGGGATGAATTCAAACTGGGCTTTGATATCCTTGATGCTGTTCTCCATCACCTTTGCGTGGCACGCAATTCCAGCGCCAAAGTCTCTGCAGAGACCTCTATTGCCGGCGTTGCCGTCGTTTGCCGCGAGTTGTTTGTTCACCATGGTATACACGGTGCCCATATCATTCACGTACTCGACGTTGTTCGTGTGTCGCCACGCGCTTTGAACCGTGCTGATGGTCAACTTGGCGCCTTCCGGGACGTTGGTGCTGTTGTACACGATAGCTCTGGCGCCGCTCGTCGGGCACTTCATCTTTTTTCTTTCCCACCCGTTGAGGTTGTGCCAGTCGGAGTAACAGACGTACATGTTTCCGTCTGCACTCTTGCGACTGATGGTGCGATAGGCGCCGTTTTCCGTCGTACCGAGGTAGTAGACTTCAGGCGCGTTGTTACCGTTTTCTTCGCTCTGGCGACACGGTATACCACATCGCCAATCTCCATTGCTGGCAACGTTATGGAAACGGCACCAGTTGTGAACGTTCGCGCTGATTTGCTCTGGTGACATGTTCGACATCGGTACAACGGCGTTGTTCTCGCGCAGCCAAGGATCCTTTTCTCGATGCTTCCCGCCTCGGACGTAATACGCCCCGTCCGGTAAATTCGCCGGGGCGTCGCCAAACTGTGCGGTGGAAAACATATTTTCCGGCGCCTGCGTCGTCGCGCGCGTCACCGCACCGACGCCGACGACGCACGCGAGCGCAACGAGTCCAACCGTATTTTTCCGAAGTTTTGGGTGATAGTGTTGACGCACGTGCGTCGCGCGCTCGACGTCACCATCGCGCTCGATCGCGCCGTACGCCGCCGCGGCGGGATTCAAAACGACGGAATCGTCGTTCGCGTGCATATTTTGATCACCAGTCGCGTTTGAAATCGCGTCGCGTCGCGTCGCGTCGCGTAATGCGGTCCTCGAATCCACCCAGACAAGGACCGAAAGGAACTGTCGAAATATCTAACTGTTTCAGACGAGCTGATCCACTCCAAAACTCTCGATCCGGAAGACGCGTCGTCGGGTGTCGAACGTCGAAACGATGGGTGATTTGGGAATGGGAATAGCACTTACAACAACGCACGGATACGAATGATGGATGAATTTTCTAAGTAGAATGCCCTTCTCTCGCTCGACGGATGGAAATTACCAGCGACCTCTTCCGCCGCCACCACCGCCACGACCGCCACCACCGCCACGACCGCCACGACCGCCGCCGCCGCCACGACCGCCACGACCGCCGCCGCCGCCGCCGCCGCCGCCGCCACCGCCACCCTTACCGGGGAGTTCAGAAACAATTCTGAGGTTCGACTTGAATTGCTTGAGACCCATCTTGCCCACCGTCTTGGCGAGCAACCCCGGGAGTTCGTGACATTGAAGCGTCTCCAAGGCGTAGTTGTTCGCCGCGGTGATCAAGTCGTCCTTGGACCACTTCATTTTGGAGCTGAAACCGTTATAGAAACCCAACCAGGCGCTGTACGCTTGTGCCTTTGTTTCCGGGCTGATGCGACTCACGCCCTTGCGAACCCTCTGATCGATTTGGGCGTCGACGTTCGGGTGGAGCGGCTCGATCGGCAAATCGCGAACGTTGTTCAAGAAGAACTTCTCGGACGGATCGAGCATGAGCAAGCCCTTGCCAGTCTTACCGGCGCGACCGGTGCGGCCGAGACGGTGGATGTACTGCTCTCTCGCGGAAGGGACACCGATTTGGATGACAAAGGTGACATCCGGGAAATCCATGCCTCTCGCGGTGACGTCGGAAGACATCATCACGGCTGCCTTGCTCTCGCGAAACTTGTCGGCCGCCTTGGTGCGGACGCTTTGCGATTTGCGGCTGTGAATTTCAAAAACAGGTTTGCCGATCGCCTCGAACATCTCCGCCGCGAGCTGCGTGGATCGAGCTGTCGGGAAGAAGACCATGATTTTGTGGTTTGGTTCCTCCATTTGATGTTCCTCAATGGCTTGCGTCATGAGGGTCAAGTGGTCGTGGAACGGAGCGATGATCATCGACTGCTTTACTTGGAGGTTGGTTGCCGGTGCGTCGTCGCCGACGCAGTCGATGTATTGGTGACCAGGTCGCAACGCGTTTGCCGCGATTTGATGCACCGTCTTTGGCACCGTGGCGGAGAACAAAAGCGTTTGCCTTTGCGACGGTAAATAGGAGAGAATCTTCTCCAGGCTCGGCCTGAACCCCATATCGAGCAATTGATCCGCTTCGTCGAGCACCAACACGTCGAGGTTGGAGACGGCGCGAGAGAGATCGCTGGACTCAAAGTGATCGATGAGACGCCCAGGCGTCGCGATGAGAAATTCGACACCCTGCGTTGACAAGCGCTTGCGTTCCGAGTTGATATTGGTACCACCGAAAACGACTTGCACGCCAAACGGATGGAAAGATAACAAACTCTTGGCTTCGTCAGCAATCTGAGAAGCCAACTCTCGAGTCGGTGAAATCACCAAACAAGACACTTGACCGCGTCTCGGCGCTCCCGCACGCGCCAAACGTTCAATCGCTGGCAAGAGGAATCCGACAGTCTTACCGCTTCCCGTCTTTGCGCGCGCGAGAACATCGAGTCCTTGCATAATGTGCGGCAGCGTGGCGTCCTGAACCGCCGTGGCGTGGGTGAAACCCATCACTTCGTGAATCGCACGAGACGACTCCTCCGTCAAACCCATATTCGCAAATGCGGCTGTGCTCGACGGCGCGTTTCCAGTCGATACTTCGACCCGCTGCGCCGTCGCCAGCGCACCCCCGGTATTCTTCATCAGATTCGGTCGCGGCATCGGCGGCGCCGCGCGTTGTTTACGTTCATCTCGGCCTCCATATTCTCGCACGTTTTGCGAGCCGCCGCCTAAATCCATTCGCTCACTCACGCTCGGACCGTCGTTTCGCGGACGCGGGAACCGTCCACCGCCGCGTCCACCGCGTGGACGCTTCTGTCCGCCGCGTCCACCGCGTCCACCGTCGTGTCCACCGCCGTACATGCTTCTTCTCCCTCTACCGCCGTCGGGGCCTCGAGATGCTTCCTCGCGCGCTTCCACCCCTCGAGCGATGACGACGATTCGTCGATTAGTTGCGTGTGCGGACGATTTCGCGCGCGGTGCTCGAAGCGCAAAGGATACGACGCGTGCTTGAATGATCCTTTCGAATAGGAAGGATGTTCGAAGCATACACTCGCGATCGCGATCGGGGCTCCGTAAAGTGAGGAGAAATTGTTTTGCTATGCAGAAGTCGGTTTTCAACGTTCTGTAGTAATCTGATCATGTACAATGTTCTAATAACGCGGTTGGGCGATTTAAATGAAAGGTGTCGCCAATTAATTCGCATCCGCCATCTGTGCGTCCTCCGCGGCTGGCGCCGCCGCGTCTGGCGCGGCGGCGTTTGTCGGCTCTTCAGCTTCCGCTTCCGCTTCCGCTTCCGCTTCCGCCGCATTTTCTGTTTGTTTGGATTTTGATCGAGATTTCCCAGCTTTTTTGCGAATATCGGCGCCGAGTTTTCGCAAATCCGCCGCGAGTGTCTCCGCCAAAGTCTCGGCTTCGGCCACATCGGTAATCTCGCGTCGCTCAATGGCGCTCACGACGCTCAAAAGGTATTCAGCTGACTCGGCGGTGAGCACCTCCTTCGCCATTTCCTGAGCCATTTGATTCGTTTCTTCTCTGTACTTGTTCAACTCTGCGGGGTGGTCCAAGTTGAGCTGAGCCAATCTCGCATTCGCGTCGCTGAGTTCTTCGTACGCCGCTCTCACGAGTTTGAGTTGCTCTGGATCTGTCGTCTGATTCTCCGCAACGAGCGCCTTCTCGACGAGCTCGCTGTGCTTGAGCTTCAATTCTTCAATCCTTCGCATCGTCAGATGGATATCCATGAGAAGTTGAATGCACTTCGGCAGGTCCTTCTCTGCCGGCATGATGCCGTCCTCTTCAATCATGCTCGTGTACTTGGCCACGGTCGCGCGTCTGGTCGCCACAAAATCGTTGACTCGCTGCGTCGACTCTTGCTTTGTTGCAGTATGAAGTCGACGAGCCGTCACGAGAACTATTTCACTGTAGTTGAGCGCTGTCTTCTGCGGGGAGGCGATCGCTTCTGGTTCATCCTTGTCTTCACCCGCACCCGTGGTTATCTTTTCCTTCGAAGAATCTTCGCCCATACCCTCGACCCCACCAGGTCGAAGTGCGAGTTGTCCATTCGCAAGCTGATCGATGGTTTTCAAAGAACATCTTATGAACGCCTCCTTGAAGGCGTTGACCATCGTTCGTAGACGAGTTGTTCCCAATTCGATGACATTCGGTGCTGCGTCGCTTTCAAACTCCTTGAATCGGTTCTGGCACAGTGAGAGCTGCGCCGCGAGAGTGTTCATATCCCCCTTTTCTTCAAGAAGTCTGATGCGATCCAGGACGTACTTTTCAAAGTTGAGCAATTCAGACTTCGCTGACAAATCAGCAGCTCCGTAAAACGCAGTCCAGTAAGGTTTTTGAATGAGATTCGGCCCGGATCCTTCTTTTTGTTCCTCCGCCTGAACTTCTTTCATGGCTTCACTTACGTTCTCTTCCCACGAGTGCAAGTTACCTCTCGTTGGGATGGCGAAATCGTACCACAAATTGTACGCATACTCAAGGAAGTCCTCTACCGAGGGTTCTGGTACGCCCTCGCCACGTTGCGAAGCTAACAAGTCATCAGTCGATGATGCATTTGCCTTGGACAGAGTAGAAGCGGTGGCTCGGATAAGCAATCCAATCGCAAAAAATCGAACGTCTCGCGAGTGAGCCATGACAGAAACTCTCTTCTGAGAAGTCACCTTCCCGGTCACCATGTACGAAATAGCCGAGGAGATTGTCTGAACGTCCTCATTCATGTAGAGGAGCGAAAGGGTCAGGCGCGCCGCTCGTCTGACGTTTGCGATGTATCTTCGTCGAGACTCGCTGATCCCACATTCGTAAACAATCTTTGGATCACCATTTGCATCGACAGGAGGCGTTTCTGGCACCTTGATGCGCAAATTTGCGTCATCGATTTCAACCATGCTCACCTTGAAAGTTCCCGGTCTCCCGTTTCTTTTATCTCTGAATAGCGGCATCACGTACTCAAGCGCCTTTCTAGCGTGTCCAATCTCACCAGGTGACTTCTTAAGTCGGGCCCACGCCAAGCGGTATGCCGCCTTGTGAAACTTGGGATACGTCTTATTGATGAACAGGAGAGCCTCGACGCAATCTCTATAGGCCCCGATCCAGCTGTTGGGCATATCATCAGGCATATATGGGTGTTTAAGAACACTCACAGTGAGTGCCTGCCCAGCTGGTGTCATCTTCTTCCGCTCGTTGACTGGAATCGACAATAACATACGAAGACGGATATTTGTCACCTGATACAATGCCTCCAGACTGCCAGGCATTGCTGATAATCCGCGAGCGTGCAGATGAAGCACGCCAGCGAGTGGATCTTGCTGCTTCTTCGCAAGTTTGGCTAAGAAGTATGGGTATATCCAGTTATCCTTATCACCCTCGGCTGATTTTGCGAAGGCGTTCTTGCACATGGTGAGGATGTGCACGAATTCAGGTGAAGCCTTATCAACCGTGGCCACTCTACCGTCGTAGATCGGCGGCGCTTCTTGTAACAGTTCGTACGAAGTTTGGCCGAGACGCTCATATATTTGAGAGCGAACCCATTCCGTTTCGGGATGTCCCGGGTAGTGGGTCATGATCAAAGCTTCCTCTGCTGCTATCAGAGATCTACGAATCGCCAACTGGCACCTCTTCAACACTTGCATGATGGGTGCCGACCTGAAAGACTGAACCGCGATAATCGTAGCCGCATCGTTTAGAACAATGTCTTTGATGTTGTCGATGTGATCTGCGAGTGCTATCCAACTCTGAGGGCGAGTGGGATTGTACTCAATATCAAACTTGAGAAGGCGCGTGACATCCGAAGCTTGATCGGCCACCATACTGACTCCCTCTTCGGCGGTCAACCACTTGCGACTGAGCGAGCCCGATGCTTCGCAGCTATCAAGGAGAGTGGCGATAGCATCATATCCAGTCTGCTCATCTTCCAGCTCCTTTTCGAGAGTTGCAACGTCAACCTCATAACAGAATTGAAAGAACGTCTTGTAGACTTCCGCATACTCGAGAAGTCGCTCCTCAGATTTTTTAATCTCGACATCTGTCGAAACTTCGATCAGAGGAGAAGGAGGAACCGACTCGGTCGCATTGCCCTTCTTTGGAGTGACCAGAGTAGCGTTCTTTCTTGCGGTAACGATTTGATCCGCCGTGGGTTGAGAGATCAATTCACGTGCGAGAGCTCGTTCTTTCTCGTCAACTTGTTCAACGCTCATATTCGGCTCGAGGTAATCACTGAACGACGTCAGGTAATTAGTAATCAACGTACTCTGCGCCGTTTTAGGTGGATCGGAGATTTTCACGCGAATCGCCTTGAGAATGCCTGCGATTTGCTCCTGATCGACACCTTCACTCTTGGTGGCGTACGGCTGCACCGCCAACCATAGATCAGCTGCATCTCGCTCGCTCGTAATGTGAAGAGTCGTTTCGCACGCTCCACCTTCATCGCGGCACTTTCGAGATGGTGCTTCGAGTTCAAACCCATACAAACAGTAGCACAGCTGCACGATGAGCTTGTCTACTCTTTGAAGCACTTGGCGCTCCGCCTTGTCCTGTGGAGTACGGTCGTCATCCTCAACGCTACTGATTTTGCTTCGCTGACGCTTTCCACGACGGCGTGAACCGCCCTCTTCGTCATCATCCGCGGCGGCATCTACATCCTCTTGCACGCGCTTTGTCACCTTGACCTTGGTCGTTCGAGCCTTTGATGCATGCTCGCTAGCATGACGCTGCTCGCGAGCCTTGGTGATGCGGTTTCGCATGGATGCCATCTGCACCAGTGACGACTTTAAGAACGATCCCTTTCGTCCTTCTCCGCAGCAGCACCTACAGTCGGCTAGTCGAAGGTGAAGCTTCTCATGTAGATCGATTATGATAGCGTCCTTCGCTTTTGACGCGTACTGAATGGCTGCAATCAATCTCGCCGAAGCCTCCATATTTGCTGCTCCCTGGCGAGAAATTTTGTTTCCTTTTCTTCCGCCAGGTTCGTGCGCAAACTCGTTGTAGTGGACCTCAAAGAGAGAAGTCGCGATCGCTTGCAAATTAAGCGATTCAGCCGTCTCTAGCGCTAGTTTTGCGTGAGACTTGCCGGACGACTCGATAGCTTCTGCCATCAAACGCAACATGACGTGATCCTTTGTAAAATCATACACACCCTTCAGCGCCTTAAGCTCAACAACGATACACGAGGGTCCCTCCTTCTTCGCCGCCGCTGCCAAAACCTTGAGAGCATCTTGTTTCTCAGACAGCGTGAGTTGCAACGTGTCCAAACCTTCGGTAATCTCTTGATCTTCGTCTGGTAAAAGCAATGGAGTCAATGTCGAAACCAATTCGGCAGTTTGACCCTTCGCAAATCGTGAACCAGCACCAGTAACTACTTCCTTCACCTTCATCGCGTCCAGTGCTGCACGCAAAGATTGCTTACTGAATCTCGTCGGTGCCGCATCTTCGATTTGCTTCGGAGGAGATGGTAACTCGTTATCGTCTAACGCCACTTCTTGAGCTCTATCGAGGTAAAAGTTGCTCACGCTCGGCTCCTCTCCGTCGAGATCGGCAATTTTATGATGCAGAAACAAGCTTTCCGTCTGGAAATCTTGATCGGTATTTGCGTCCATCTCTATTGATGCCTGCTTGAGAAAGTCCTCGGCCAAGTCTCTAAAGAATTTGCGAGACGGTTGACCCAAGGCGCTCGCTCTCGCCGCCAAGACGGCGGTGTCAGAAAGACAGAGAAGGATTCTTGTTCGTGACGCCAGTTCATCACCGGGACCAACACCGTAAATCTGGTACAAAGTGATGAGCATCGATGGCGTCGGTGCGCAATCGTCTTCCGTATCAGGACGCCATCGGGCGGCAGTCGTGGACAGAAACCGCCAAGCAACGTGAGCGGGTCCGCCATTGGCGGCGATGTCGTCGACAAACGACGACACGCGCTGAAGGGATTTTTTCCGTCTCGCCTCTTCTGCCTTCTTCGCGGCCGCTTCCTTCATTTCACGAATATGTTTCTTTTTCATGCTCTGCGCTCGTTCTGCGGCTGCCGCAACGTCGCTCGTGGCTGCTTTCACCGCCGCGACAACTGGATCCTCAGCGCCGATTAGTGTCAGAAGCGCTCGTCCAATGTTTGCTTCTGGCTTCCATTTTTTCGCCTCCAACGCTTTTTTCTTCGACGCGGCTTCCGCCTCCTTGACTGCCCGTTCTTCTTCCGCGAGGATACGAGCCTTTTCTTCTTCGATCGCTCTCTTTGCATCGAGTTCTTCTTGTCTTCGAGATTTACGCACCGGCGCCACCGATCCCTTTTTAGAGGATTTCGCCGGAGTTTTCTGGGAAGCCATTGGTTCATCCTCCGGTTGAGACGGGACTGGCGGTTCCTCCTTATCAGCCTTGTCTGCGTCGCGCATCTCCTGGTCGTTCTCTTGAGCAGACGGAGGAGACGGACTTCTTTTGGGTGCATCGCTTTCGCTCGCTTCAAAGATGAATCGTAATTGTTTCCCCATTTGCACGTGTTTCGGTATGTCCAAGCCCTCGACACTGCGAATGAAAGACACGTCGATCATGTCACCATCGGCATCCTCGTCTTGATCCGTCGATTTGCTCGGGGCGTTCATGGGTGTCAAAAGCACTTCATCTGCGTCATTTGCTCTGGCGGTGTCCGTGGCGTGCGCTTCTGCTTCGTCATCCTTCGGCTCTTTCGCCAAAGGTTCGGGCGTCTTTTCATCCTCCACCAACGTTGGCGAATCTACTCCGCCCAATCTCGCGAGAATACCCGCTACGACTTCCCAAGTCTTACCCGCCGACGGTCGAATGTGAATCTCAACCTCGCCGTCGCCTCGATCGGGCGTGGACGGCGCAAACGACGCTCGAGCTGCCTTCAAAGCTCGAGAAACCTCGAGTTCCTCCGGCGCCCGTTTCATCGTCTTCGCGCGCGCATTCGTCGGATCCAATTTCACCACCTCTTGCGCGTACCCTTTCGCGCTGTCGTAATCCCCAGACGCGTGACAAATCTCACACAAATCCTCCAACAGGAGCTGATTCTTTGAACTCAACCGCACGCCTCTCTCGTACGCCATCCTCGCCACGCTAAACTCCCCTTTCCGCGTCGCCGCCGACCCTAACCGCCGCCATAGCATCGCGTCCTCATCATCGATCTCCACCGCCGCCGCGTAACACCGCAAAGCCTCGTCGTTATTCGCGTCGGCATCTTCACCTTCGGCTCCTTTTTTCGTTTCAGCCTCCAAAAACCGACCCAAGTTCTTCAACGCCAAAAACTTTACCCGCGTTAACCGCGCCGAGAGATCCCTCGCGTTCGTCATCGGGTGCGTCAGGACTCTTCTCAACGCATCGATCGCGCCCGCTCGGTCTCCGTTCGCGGCGTTTCGAAGCGCAGATTCGTACGCTGAAGCCAAGCGAGATTCCTCGGCTTCAGTCGTGCGTTTGGCAGACGCCGTCGCGAAGGCTTCCGCCTGCGTCGGTGCTTCATTGAGCGCCGCCCAATCCATCGTCGCCTTCTAACGACGACGACGACGACGACAACTAGTCGCGCGCGGTCGAGGCGCGCGTCTCACTGCGATGCGTCGCGACGTCGACTGACGCGGTCGCGGGTCAACGACCGATGTCTATTTAAAATTTTCAAAAGTTTTCTTGACCCTGTCGACAGGTGATGGTTCGTGAACCGTGAATAAAGTCTTGAACTTTTAAGAGCAAATTACAACAAAGAGAAAGTCCTCGCGTCGTCGGCTACGAAGGCGTGGGAAGGCGCTGCGCGAATTTCTCGAGCGCAGGAAGATTTGCGGTGAACCACTCGCGGTCACGAGGGATGGATTCGCAGAGGTACGCTGGCGCGTCGAGGTCACCGCTGCGACCTCGGCCTCGGCCGGCTGGTTTGTATTGGACAAAATCGCACGTGTCCATGTCGAAGCACTCCATCAAGATCTGAATCTGCGCCATGTGCTCGAGCGCGCGCTTGACTGGAACGATCGGTCGCGAGTACGGACACTTGATCTCGACGATTCGACCGTGTGGGTGGACCCCGTCCGGGGAAGCGCCGAGCCAAAAGTATTCATCGTGGATTTTTAACCCAAATGTGAAGCACTTTGTACCGTGTACGGCTTCGTAGTGCGCCAATGCCTCGGATTCGTACGTGTTACCGTGGACGACGGCGGGTGGACCCTTCCACGAGTTTCCCTTGCGCTTCGTCTTCTTCTTTTGCTTGTTCTCCTCATCGTTTGAAGACGAATCGGCGCTCAACTCCTTCTCCAACTCGGACAATCCTTTTGCCTCGAGCTCTCGCTCTCGCGCGCGTATCCGCATTTTTTTCTCCAAAACCCCATCTGCGCCATATTTATCCCTCGCGTCGATGCCCAAAACTTTCCCGACGTCGCTCGCGGTAAGCACGCTCGCACGAGCGAACCACCACGCGTCGCTGCCTTGAGCCGGCCAAGCCTCCGCATCCTGTCTAAAATCCAGCTCCGCCACGAGTTCGCACACCTCCGTCCCGCTCGGTACGTTGCACTCAAACACCTTTTGCTCAGCCGTCGACGTCGACCCTCCCGAACGCATTCGCTCGACGTCCACGCCCTTGTGCGCCAACCGCTCATCCACGGTGTACTTGCGCTTTGGATGCCCCGGATCCGGCGCGCGTTTCGCCTTGGCGCGTTTTGACGCGCGCGGATGCGCGCGCGTCGTCACGTTTCGCGCCGCCCCCGCCGCCGTCGTCGTCGACGGCATCCATCGCGCGCGATGTCGCGGCGTTTGAGTTCGCACCGCCGCCGCCAGTGAAGACGCGCTATTGTCGCGCGCGCGATGCGAACGACGACGACGGGAACACGGGTCACCGATCGCCGCGGGCGCGGGCGCGGGCGACGAAATCGAGAGCATAGTCGTCGTCGTCGTCGTCCGTATCGTCGTCGTCGTCTCGCGCCAAGTTACCTTCGCGCGAGGGTAACTGAGCGTCACTTTTTCGACACTCTCGAGGCGACCACCGAGAAACGCATGGAATGGAAGGCGTGTGGCGTGGACGACACATTGCGACGGCGAACGAACGAACGAAGACGAACGAAGACGAACGGACGAGATGAGGACGATGCGAACTGGACGCGGCAAACGAATCGTCGCGGTGTGCTCGACGGTGGCGATGATTGGATTGGTCGTGTGCGCCGCGGCGGCGAACGCCGCGTCTGCGGATTTGGGGAACGAACTCGCCGGTAGGCGACTGTTGGGATCCGATTCGGAAAACACGCCCGTGCTGGATTGGATTTTGGCGAGACAGGGCGATGGGGAAACCTCGACGCCCGTTCTGGATTGGTTTTTGGATCGCGGGCAAGATGCGGCGGGATTGTTCGAGACGCCGTTTGTGCAACGCGTGAGAAATCGAATCGCCACGGCGTTCTTTTCGGAAGTGTTGCGTTTTAATTTCACGCAGTCGATCGATCGAATCAATGATGCGGCGACTCGGCGCGCGTCGCTCGAGTTGACGACTTGGAACTCGACGTTTGCACGTGAGTTGTACTTTGAGACGAATGGAAACATTCATTCCTTTGGTTACGACGCGCTCGACGTGGACGCCTTTGTGACAAACGACGTGTGTCGATCGCCAATGCTTCGAGAAAATCTCAATGTCGCGTCGATGGAAGACGCATTCTGGCAAGCGAGTCCACTCTCTGGAGAGTTACCGAGAGGTACGTACACCGGGTGCATTCTCGGGACGGGCACATACGAAGCGATCGCCAGACTTTACGGCATTCGGCGCACGTTCAATATTGACTCGTGGATGGGTAAAAAGTTTGACGAATTGCAAACGTCATCGGTGACCAATCTCATCAAAGTCAACTACGGACCGCTCATAGAGTCCATCTTTCCTCGTTTGAGAGACCCTATCGAGCTCTATCCGGGTCGAGCGTCCGTTGCCGAGTCGTACTTTGAGACTGGCACGGATGCCATCGTCGTCGACTATAGCTCGTTTGATCACGAGTTCCAGTACTTCCGCGACGAAATGCGCGCAATTTACCCGGGCGTCTTTTTGGGGCGAATGTATGCGGTCGAAGGGATGTCGCTCTTTGGTGGTGCTTTACAAGTCCCGACCGGCGCCCAGCCGGTGTACGCGGTGAGTTTCATACTCGTCGGCGACGCGCAGACAACCATGCCGTTGTCCGAATAATTAGAGCGAGGACAAACGAACAACCAAACATTCGCGCGAATAAGACGTAATTTATTCATCGCCAAGGATCGGTATTTTTTAATCTATTCAATCCGGGACGTCATCTCTAATTATTCTCCAACTGCTGCTGCTACGGGTGACATAAACTACCGCTCAATTCGTCGTCGAACCGACGCCGACTCGCGCGAATTCGAGAAGCGTCCGGCACATGAAATCTGGCTGCTCGAGATGCGCCACGTGACCGCACTCGTCCACCCAAACCAACTTTGCGTTCGGAAGCTCCTCCATAAACTTATCCGCGTAGCTCGGTTCGAGAATCTTATCATCGCGTCCCCACATGACGAGCGTCTCAACGGGCACCTTTGGAATGGAATTTCTCACCTTGAAGCCACCGGATTTCATAAACGACAACGTCGCGTCGCACCACTGCGGCGCAAACGTGTGCAACCTACCGACGCGAAGCGCATCCTCCGTCGCGTACGTTGGCTTGTCAAAGTACGCCATCTGATTTGCCGCGTTTCGCAGCGCGACGGTGCGCAAAATATTGACACCCATCTTCGCCACCGGTCGCGGAAGCGCGCCCATCGGTCCCAAGCCTTCGATGAATCCTTGCGCGTCGACGAGCACGAGCTTCTCCACCGCCTCGGGATGATTCGTCGCGAAATCGATCGCCGCGGCGCCTCCGAGCGAGGCACCACAAAGCACCATCGGTCGCCCAATGTTTTCCTTCCAAAACGCGTAGAGATGCGCCCGCTTCGCCTCGGGCGAGTAATCCCCGACGCCGCCGTCTCCCGCATCCGTGAACCCCCACCCCAGGAGATCCACCGCCCACGTCTCCGTCACCGCCGCAAGCTTTGGAAACAACCTCCGGTACTCGAGACACGAAGAATCAAACCCATGCAAAAGCACGAACGGCGGCGCGTCGCTCCCGGCCGGTCCTTTATCCCCGACGCACGACGTCAAAACGGGCGACTCGCGACCGGGCACGACGACTTCGACCCGCGCGCACCGCTTTGCCATTTCAATCGCCGCCGGTTCCGTGAGTTCCCCAACCTCGGGCGGGAAAAACGCCGGAAACCCATTCGCACCGATCGCCGACGCCGCCGCCGTTTTCGTCGTCGTCGTCGCGTTTCCGTTTCCTCGTAATCGTCGTCGTCCTAAACGACGACAGCGCCCGTTTTCGTTCGTCCGCGGACAGGTCGACCGCGTCCCCGCCTCGACGAAACCACTCGCCGATCGCATCGTCGCCGATCGCATCGTCTCCACCTGTCGCGCGCGAACCGAGCGATCGCGGTGAATCCGATCGTCCGATCGATCGTCCGTCCGCTTTTGACGACGACTGATGATGATGATGATACGATGAGATGATTGATGAGAACCGATAAGAACCGATAGGACGATGATGGCAGAGGAACAAAAAAAACAAAAAAAACAAAAAATATGAACCGTCACATCATCGACACCGACACCACCGAGACACGGGTGATGATAAAAAACGCCCGGGCGTTACCGGCGATACACACCGACGCGCGACGAACGGAACAGACGAACGAAACAGACGAACGAAACGAAACGAAACGGACGAGATGCCGACGTACAGACGGAGCGAGCGCGCGTTCAGCCGATACAACAACAACCCGGGAAGCGGATCGAGCGGGTTCCACGGCGTGGCGCCGAACGGTGGGTACGATTTTTACGACGACGAGTACGAAAAGTACGCACCCGTGGTGAAAATGCCAAACGGCGAGGGCGTGGTGTCCGAGTGGACGATGGGGAAGACGCGGGAGTACGACCCGACGCGGGAGGAGTACTTGAGGGACGTGGACGAGGCGAAAGCGGCCGGGGTACCCCTCGGGGCGTTCATCGAAACGCGACGCGCGTCGGTGGTGAAGACGATGGCACAGGAACGCGTGACGCTGACGGTGCGCAGTTTGATGCACGCGGACGCCGAGTACGGGGGACCGTTTGAGGTGACGATCGCCGCCGGAGCGCGCGTGCACGAACTCAAAAAGCTCATCGCGGATAAGTGTGGGGTTTTACCCGGTTTGCAGTGTTTGTCCTACGCCGGGAAGCGCATGGAGGATCCGAACAGGACGTTGTTACACATGGGCGTGCGGTATTGGAACGCTCGGTTTCCGCGTTGGCCGGTGACCATTCTCAGACGATGACGACGACGACGACGACGACAACGATCGATCGATCGAACGTTCGCGATGCGATGGGATGACGTCGTTTCTTTTTCACACATTTTTAATGTCACGCACACGCACCGGACGAACGAACGAACGCGCGTCGTCAAACGTACGCGAACTCGACATCTCGACATCTCGCCTCATCCACAGGGGCACCCACCCCTCTCACCTCGGTTTTATGCGGGCGTCGTCCACACATCGCGACCGTCCGACCGTCCGACATGCGCGCGAGCGCATCCAACGCGGCGGCGCGAACGAACGCGACGATGACGAAGACGCGAACGAATGCGACGACGACGCGAACGAACCGCGCGAACGCGAGCGCGAGCGAAGTCGCGCGTCGCGGGGATGGTTTTGAAATCCCTGCGGGGTGTCAACTCGCCGTGTTCGCCTCTGGGTGATTCTGGGGCCCGGACGCCGTGTTTTCAGCGATGAAGGGCGTCCGTGGGTGCACGGTGGGGTACACCGGGGGTGATGGTGATTTTCCGACGTACTCGGCGGTGTGCTCGGGGTCAACGGGGCACACGGAGGGGTATTACGTCGCGTACGACCCGACGGAGACGAGTTATCAAAAGTTGCTCGATCAGTTTTGGGCCGAACACTCGCCGACGTACCAGAGCAAAACGCAGTACAAGTCGGCGATTTGGGCGCAGACACCAGAGCAGTACGAACAGGCGGTGAAGTCAAAGGAGGAGGCGGAACGTCGGGTGCAAAGGACGATGTTTACCGACATTTACACGCCCGAAGAGAGCGCGCAGACTGCTTGGTGGGACGCCGAGGCGTATCACCAAGATTACTACAACAAACCGAGAGCGTCTCGGTTTGGGTGGTAAATTGGGTGGTTGTATTTCAGGATGACGTGCTCTTTGACCGCAATTGCGTGTCGCGACGCGAACGAAGACGCCGACGTGACATTGCGGATGGAAAATTTCAATCGTGAAGGACATCCGTGACTTGATTTGAGCGTCTTCGTTCGCGACACAGAGCCCAGCCATCGCGTACGTGAATGAACCTATTAGAGCTTTTTAATTTTCAGACTATACACTGTACTTGTATTCATCAACGCGTCGAGCTACGTACGTACATACACGAGAAAATGATTTTTGCTAAAAGGTGAGAAGCGCTCGCTCACTTCGCGACGGGAAAGCTCCGCACCATCGGCGCTTTCGGCGGCGCGTCCTTATCGAACGGAAAGATGAGCGAGTCTTCGTTTCTACCGTAACCTTTGAATCGAATCTCATCGTCGAAGACTTCAACTACGGCGAAGGGTCCCGGGGAAATATCCATGGCGAGCATCGGGCTCTCCACGGCGAGGTAGTGAACGCCGGTTTTATCGCACGTCCAATTTGCGCCTTCGTGTTGATGACCAGAGATTACGCACTTGATGCACCCGCGCGTGCTTTCGTCTTCGATCACCTCGAGCATCTCGTCGTAATCCCACATGAGCGTCTTGCCCGACCGCTTCGCGGTGGAGAAGGGATGAATGAGCAAATGAGAAAGAATGATTACCTTTTCACCGCTCTCCTTCGCGCGCCGTAGCGTGTCGCGCGCCCACGCAATCTGCTCCTTCCCGAGCCCACCGTTAAACGGCACCCACCGCCCGTCCAACCCCTCCATATCCTTAAAGTACGGAAACGTCCCGCTCATCCGTTCCGTCTCAATCACGTCCGGGTTTTCCCGCACAAACGCATCCACGTTTGGATTAAACCTCCGCAAGAGCTCCACCGCCTCTTCGCACAGTCCCTGTTGCCGACCCTTTCGATAAATGCTCACCGCGTACGGATCCAAAACCATCACCCGCCACCCATCACCAGGGGTAAACGAGTAATAAAAATCCCCATTCGAATCCGCGCACTTGAAATCTAACGCGCTTCCATCCGTCGACACGCCTCTTCGCAACTCTTCTCGCGTAAAATTGTACAACTCGTGGTTCCCCACCGTAAACACCCAATCCTCGCATTTCGCTCGGCTCAGTATCCGCATCACCGCCCCGAGGTCCTCCCTCCCTCTCTCCACTGGTTTAAAATTATCGCTCACGAAATCGAACGCGCACTGATGATCGGTAATGTCTCCGTTGTGCACCGCGAAATCCAACTCGTGCGCGTTGAAAAACTCCACCGCTCGCTCTGCGACGCGCAACGAGTTTCGATACCGTCGCATCTGCGTCCCGGTGACATTCTTACGGTCCGGCCCATCGGTGTACTGGATATCCGTGAGTAATCCAAAGGTGAACCGCGGCACCGCGGGGTCTCCGTCGTCACGCACGCTCGCGTGCGTCGTCGTCGTCATCGTTGACATCTTGTGGTGTCGTTCAAACCCAAGACTGCGACGGCGCGCGACACCGACGAAAGACGTCGACGGACGACGACGGAGACGAAGAGATTCGATGGCCAAGGTTACGGATGCGCGCGTCGTCGGAAGCGTCTTGACGGCGCGGTGCATGACAGACAGAGAGGCTGCGTCTGAGGGAGAATAAAACAAAAGAGAAGAAAAGGGGCTTGGTTTGCTTTGGTTTGGTTTGGTCTGAGCGTATGTACATTTTACACGACAACGACGACGACGACTGAGGATTTCCGTCACCCGTCGCCGAGTTCGAAGAACGAAGGATCGGGCCAATCCTCTGGAAATTTAATCTCTCTGAATTCATCCATCTCGACGACCTGGGTCGGGGTTTCTTTAGAGAAATCGATAAGGATTTCGACAGGATCCTTACCGTTTCCCGGCGGAGGGAAGAGAGCTGCGAGCTCATCGTCAAGCGCTTGTTCCTCGGGAGTTAATATCGGTTCGTTGATGAGACGGAGGTCGTAGAGACCGCAGTCTGGACATTCGGAACAGAGGACGTCTTCGAGTTCGGAGACGGCTTCGGTGCGAGAGAGACCGGTGGCGGATTTGGGTGGCGGTCCCCAGAGCTTGGTGTGCGGACGGAGCTGACGCGGGAGCGGGATTTTGAGTGCGCGCATGAGCGACAGCGCGCGTTCGCGTTCCTGTGGGAACATCAAGGGAAGGACGCGTCGCATCAAGCACTCGGTGTGATACGCCATTTGGCAAGGGAAGACGTAAAAAGGTGCGAGCAGACTTGGATCGTCGGCGTTTTCCATGAGGCGAAGCCGAACGACGGGTCGCTTGCACAATTCACACTTTTGATCCTTAGAGATGACGTACGTCTTTTGTTCGAGCTCTTCAATCTCATCCTGCACGTCCTGGTTGAAGACGTTGAGGTCATCGATGCCCTTTTTCAGCCGTTCAATCTCGTCGCGATGTTCGGTGAGGGATTTCAAAACCAAGCTCTTGACGTCGTCGATGACGGTGAAATCCGGAAGCAAAGGTAAAATATCCTCGACGCGCAACGCCCCGTTCGTCTGATCCAAAAAGTTCAGAGCCTCGCGAATAGATGCGCGTTGTTCGTCTTGGCTCACGGATTCCATCTGCTTATCCAAGGCTCCAGACTTTTGAATGGACCACTTGGCGATTTCAATCCACAATTTCTTCTGAACATCGTCATCCTTTGGATCTCCTTCGTGCAACGCCGCCGCCTTTGTCGTCACCATTTTAGCGAGCTCGATATCCTGAAGCGTCTGTAGCGCAATGTGTATCGCCGAATCAAATTCCTTAGAAACGCAGTATGCGTACACGGTACTGCGGTGAACCCCACTCGCCTCGCAAGAGCGAATTGCGCGTTGTATGTCGTAGTGCGGATTCCCGGCGGCGTCTACAGCTTCAAAGATGTACTTGTTCAAAGCAGACACGACGGTGGGAGACGTATCGAGAAGCTTGATGTACACGTCCAGCAGTACATTGTGCACAGACTTTTCTCCGAACGCGACGCCGCTCGGTTTCGAAGTGATTGTCTCCAGATATCGAAGAATGTGCGTGAGCAGCGTTTTGTTTGTCTCTGAAAACGTGCTCGCATCCTCGATAAAGGTTTGAATTATCTTCATCGCATCCGTCCAAGTCTCGTTGGATAACATCAAGTCCACCGTCTCTTTCGGAGACGCGCGCAAGAGCGTGGGGAGCACTCTCTGCAAGGTTTCGCGCGGGATTCCGGGAGAAGAAACGACGTGCAAAGCATGCTTCAAATTACCCAATTTGATAAAGTGATCGAGCACTCTGTCGTAATCTCCGCAGAGCTCTGCAAAGTACATTTCGTCGTCGATGCGCTTCGCATCACTCAACAACCGAAGCGTCTCGCGTTCATCCAAGGTTTTAGCGTGTGCCGATAAGAAATCGCGCACTTTTGCGTCGTTGGCGTTGCTTCGCGAAGCGTTCGCAATCTTGACGAATTGCTCCAAGAGCCACATGGCGAGAATCAATCGTAGCGCCGCATCGTCGCTCGGCAACTCTCTCAACCGCGTCTCCACGTACACATACAACGCTTTTCTCGCACCGAGATCGGTGAGCGTCTTTGCCACAACCTCTATCGAGTGCGCTCCGCCCGCCATGGCGTAAGCCTCCGCGGCTTCCACGTGACGCTTCAATTTGAGCATTCGTTCCGCCTTCGCCGTGTATACAAACTGACGTTGCAATTCCGACTTGCACAGCGCTATCGCGCGATCGTAATCGTACTGATCGCTGTACACGCGCCACATGCGTGCGTCTTCGTGTTGCAAGGTGACCTCAAGCATGTTGCCAACGTTTGCGACGTACACTGCGCCGGTGACGGGATCGGTGAACACAAACGTCGAAGCGCCACCCTTGGGAAGTTCAATCGTCGCCTCGATCTCACCCGTTACGGCGTTCATCGCCACCAAATATTTGGTGTACAGCAGCAAGATGTGATACTCCGTCATTGTGAGAGAAATTGGAACTTCAGTCCCGGACTCATCGCCTTCGAGTCGCGGAAACGGCAACGCGCCGTGTCTCTCCAAGACGCGCGACGACTCGCTCGCGTTGAAATTGAACGCGCCGCGATACACCCCAGTCCCCGTCAACCACGCGAATCGATCCGGAACGTCCGCGCCGCGCGGTCTCCACACGCAGAGTTTGCTTAAATCGCTCGCCACCGGCATCTCCACCGCCGGGTCTGCGCTACCGAGGCTCGCGCGTGCCTTTGCCAAGACGGATTCAACCGAATACGAGCCAACCAGAGCGTACATTTTCGAAGGCGTCGTAAATACCACTCCGTAACGCGCCGTCTCCTGCGCGTCGTCGCCAACGCGTTTCCCAGAGCGCACGGCGAGCAAACCAGTCACCGGTGAACCGTCGTTCGTCGCGTACACGACGTCGCATGACTTTTCAAATCGTTTTGAATCCTCTCTGGAATCCAACCGCGCGTCAAAAATCCTTCCGTCGCGCGCGCCCACCAACAACCGCACGACGCCCTCCTCCTCCTCCTTCGCGTTGCCGCGAAAGAATCTCGCGCAAATGCACTGAACTCCACGCAAACCCGCGATTGAACGCGCCTCTCTCCATCCCGCGCGCCAGTACAAGACTTCATCCTTGGTCGCGTCGCCATCCGCGCGCGTCGTCGCCAACACACAATCCGTCCCGCACTCGTCATCCATCACCACCAGCGTCGCCACGGCGTGTTCACCCCCGCACCATATCGCGTCACCAACTTTTAACGGTTCCGTATTCTCGACACGTCGCGTCGAGCTGGACGTCGACGCATCACCGTCTCGCGCTCGAACCGGTAACCGTCCCAACGTCGCCTCGCCTGTCGTCCCGTCGCTTCCGACGCACGTTCCCGACGTCCCATCGCACGCAACGTGCGCGCGAGACGCGCGTCTCCGTCCAAAAGTATCATCTCCAACGTTTCTCGCCGTCATTTTCGGTCGTTCGCGCGACGCATCCGCGTTGTGCGCGTCGGCGTCGGCGTCGGCGTGATTAATAATCACGTTCGTTCCGCTTTGAACATCGTCGCCCTCTTCGTATCCACCGCCTCGTCGTCCATCCGCGCGCACGAACGCCTCGAACGCCGTTCGCACGTCCGCGTCGTCCGCAAGCGTCGCGCCGACGGGAAGCGTCGTCGACATGCGCGCGCGTCGATGTTTGCAGTCGTCGGTAGTTTCGTCGAGTATTCCAACCCAAAAGTGCCTTCAAAAAGCGACGCATCAATCATCGACACACGAAACGCGCGCGTCGAACGATGCGAGCCGAACACCGCGGGTTGACTTCGCGCACCATCAAGGGCGTTTTCACCGTCGCCGTCGCGTGCGCGTCGACGTTCGCGCATCCCGCGACGGGATTAGATGATCATCAGTCGAACAACGGTGTTTTGTTTGACTTTGTTTCGTCGTCGACGTCGTGTTTGCGACGGGCGACGTCGGTGGCGTCCGTCGACGCGAAAACGATCGGTTCTTTCGTCGCCGCGAGAACCGGGCGGACGTTCGTGTCGTCTGATGACGGATGGGGAGACGACGACGAGAGGCGCGCGAGAGATCTGATCGACGAAGACGCGTGTTGGTTTGACGACAAAGAGGCTTCAAAGAAGTATAGGTTCGTCGCGGTGCGCGTCGACGGTGGGGCGGAGACTTTGGAAGACGACGCGTGGGGAGTGGGCGATTCGGTCTCGGATGTTCGGAGCGGTGTGGTGGTTCGAAAGGTTTCGGTTACGGCGGGAACGACGCTCACGGATTTGGCCACCGAAACCGCGCGAGCGCTCGAAACCGAAAGGAGCGGCGGCGACTGCGAACGCGGTGGCTCGTCCATCGTCGGTGCGTTGTTCGATCGCAGCGAGTGTTTCGGTGGTGAAGACGCGATGGAGGGCGCGGCGCGAGCGGATGCGGTGGAACGGGTTAAGGGATACGTAATGCGGGAACTCGAGTGTTTCGAAGCGGGCTTGGTCGATTTCGCGCATGACAAGGCGCGCGCAGGCACGGTGGCGCACGCGACGCTTCAAGGGGCGTCGTACGCGGCAAAAAAGTTTGGATCGAAGAGTGAAACGGCGAGGTGGAGCGCGAGCGAAACGGCGAGACGAATCGGGGCGGCGATGCAGAGGATTGAAGAGGAAGGAAGGGCGGCGGATTTCGGCGCGCTTGTCCAAGCGTCCGATTCCGGTAGTTTCCGCGCGTCAGAGCGACGTCTTCTCGGTCTAGACTCGGCTCCATCCGATAAGAGAAAACTCAGCGAGTCCGCACCGAACGACAACGACGTCGACGCCGTTCGAAAGTTTAACATTAAAGCCGTGCAATGGATCGTCGTCATTGTACTCATCGGCGCCGCCGCCGGCGGAGTCTTCGCCCTCTTGGGAATGCCTTTGGTTCAAGAGCCTTTGCTCTACTCACCCATTCCCGGTACGAAGCTCGACTGATTGAGCGAAATCAGTGTAGCGATTGAACCTCCACAAACACACACACGCACGTACACACTTTTAGCCAAATGTAACGAACACGTCATTGCTTTCAACTCAATAACGACGGAAAGCGAAAAGCATCCCTCACACACCCCCTCGGTCGACAGACAGTCATGTCACCGACCCGCCACGCATTTCGTCGAAGGATAATTCCAATCCTCGTCGATCTTGCCCCTTTTCTCCTCGTCTTGCACGCTGCGCTTTCGAGCAGCGCTGCTTTTTCGCCCGTCGTCATCGTCGCAGCCTCGCTCGCGCTCTTCCTCGCGAGTCTTCTGCTCAACCGCTCGCCGCACGCGTGCGTCGACGCGCTGGCGTTCCCGCTCACCGGAACCCTCCGTGGACGATGGGTGTGGATCACGGGTGCGACGCAAGGACTCGGCGAGTCTTTGGCGTTGCGGTGCGCAGAGCTTGGCGCGAGTGTCGTCGTCAGCGGACGAACGGCGGAACGGTGCGAGGACGTTGCGCTCGAGTGTCTCAGTCGAGGAGCGCCGAGAGTGCGGACGGTACCGTTGGATTTGTACGACGGACGGGAAAAGCTCGCAGAGGCGGTGAGAGAGGCGTTTGAAGGCGTCGCGGAGGAGGACGAGGAGGCTTCGGTGGATATCTTTGTAAACTGCGCTGGTGGGAGTCAAGCGTCGAGTGCATTGGCCGGGGAAGACGAAGAGGTGGATAGGATGATATTTCAGTTGAATGCGCTCGGGGCGATTTCATTGACCAAGGAGGTGGCGAAAGCGATGACGAAACGGCAGATTGTACAAGGTGGGAAGAGGAGGAAATTTGCCCCACGCATCGTCGGCGTGTGTAGCGTCGCGTCGAAAGTGCCGGCGCCCGGTCAGGCGACGTACGCCGCGGCAAAATCGGCGTACGCAGCCTTTTTAAACTCTATGCGAAGCGAGATTGCCGATACCGGCGTCAAGGTGGTGTGCGTGTACCCCGGACCGATCGCCACGGGCACCGATGGTAAGGAGCGCGTGATTTTTCGATCGCGTCTATCGGCATCCTCTCCCGGCGCTCAACGCGTCGGCGCAGCGTCTCCATCCTCGAACGCGAAGCGTACGCAATCACCACCTTCACAATCATCACCTTCCACAAAGGGACGAATGTCCGTGCCCTTTGTCACCGAGGAAATCATTCGATCCACCATCGCCGGCGCCGATGAACTCATCCTCGCTCCGCCAGCCATTATGTTCCTCGCGAGCGTCGTTCGCTTCGCCCCGACGCTCGCCTACGCCATCCTCGATCTCGTAGGTCCGCGTCGCGCATCCAAGGCGGATGCCGGAGAGAATATTTACGACCTCAGTTCGAGACGACGCGTGAAGAAATCGTCATCTACAATGTAACGTTTCTTCGCAGTCTGTTTGTTTGTTGTAAAAGCAAAGAAGAGATCAGTCCCACGTTCCTTTACTCAGTCCAGTCCTCACTTTTCGTCGCGCGAACCACCCCCCCGTCATCCATCGCGCGCTCTCGGATGAAGTTTAAGTTTTGCGGCGACGCCGACGCCCCCGATTGGGTCCTCGCCGAGATGTTTACCATTTCTAAACTCTCGAGTGTTCGCGTGCGGTCGCTCTCGTTGCAGATTATTCGAGCGCTCGTCGCATCGGGTGACAACGTCACGACGTACGACGCCGGTGGCGCGGAACCGACGACTTCATCGCACGCTTCGTCGTCTCTGGATTACGATAAACTTCGTAAACTCATCGATGTTAACGTGTCGTTCGCGGATGCGGACGTAGAGGCGGTTGTGGCGGCGTTGGAGTACGTGGTTCGAAACGCGACGAGATACGACGTCGACGGGAAAACGCTGACGAGAGAACTGGAACAGTTGGGATTACCAAAGGAACACGCGGATGCGGTGTGTAAACCGTATGAAAAGGAAAAGGAGGGGTTGAGGCGTTCGATGGGGAGGAGGACGCTGAGGACGGATGCGTTGAAGGATTTGCGATGGGGCGTGGCGTTTACGAGCGACGAATCGAGCGAGGAGGGAAGGCTCGTCAATGAGGCTGGACTTAGGGTGATGTTGACGGTCGAGACGGAACGGGGTGGACGAGTAGCGTTCGAGGCTAGTGAGGAAAAGTTTAGGGTGTTACTCGGGGAGCTGAAGACGGTGAAGGCTTTGATGGACGAGGATGCGCGAGCAAACAGACAACCGTTTTAGCTTTCACAACTGTACAGTACAAATGTATTGCATTGAAAAAAGACGAATATCAACGTAACAACAACTCGTTCGTGGGATCAACGCGTCGTAAGGCGTCTTCTAGAGCTCTGATGCGATCCCGTGCGGCGCAGAGCTCTCGATGCGCGACGCTCGAATCCTGAGATTCGCCGCCGAGCGAACCGTCAATCATGTCGACAATTTTAGACGTCGTGTTGACAAACGAAGCCGTCGGTGAGTGGTGCCTTGTCATCGCGGCGCCCGAGCTCGGTGCGCGTTGCTGAGACGCTTCTGCACGTTCAGCGCGTTGTTGCTCCCACATCGCTCTTCGGCGTTCTTGCCAAATGCGTTCCTGATCGACGCGACGCCGACGCTCGGTTTCTGTCTCTTCCGACACCATCCAGTTTAAAAAGGAACCAACCTTTGTGCCCACTTGTGAGGCGACGTTGGCGCCCTGTTCGACGCCAGAAATGGCGACGGATTGAAGCTTTTCAATGTCAATGCCAAGAGGTTGCGGAGAGGCACCACCGGTTCGTCTCTGCTGGGTCCGCGGAGCATTATTTTCGTCATACTCGGACGGCGGCGGCACTCTCAACGCCTTTCTCTGTGACGCCTCCGACTTCGCGGCGCGCTCTCCGCGGATGCGCGCGTACAGCGAGCTTCGGAGCGGTTCGTACTGTATCGCGAGCTTTTCACAACGACGAAGGCAAAATTCTCGAGTACGCGCGACGACGCATGCGATGGCGTCTCGCACGCACGCCTCGGCGTCGGCTCGAACCATGCCTTCCCACTCATCCAAACCGATAGCCGAGTCGTTCATCGACGAAAGCGTACCGTCGTCGTCGTTGTCGTCGTTTTCGTCGTCGTCGTCGTCGAGGGCAAAGACGTTCACCGGCGTTTGCACCGACGACACGGTGGATCGTCGTGGCGGTTGCGATGTCTTGGCGACATCCATCGAAGACCCAATCATAGCGCCAAACGTCACAAACACGTTCTCTAGCGGCACCCTAAACATCCTCGCGAGCTCACGTCTCGCCGTTTCTTTTCCCTCCACGTCGACACCTTCGCACGCAATCACCATGCGCGTCGATGCCGTCGTCGCTCGACGAACCTTTTCACTCGCCATCCATTCCAAATCCAAATCGACGAGCACGCCGTTGTCGTTCCCATCTTCAATTGCGAATCCACGATCGTCCGCGACGGACGCGTAATCGATCATGACAAAACTCACATCTCCACCAATCTTGTCGACACCACCATCGTCCGACGCGACCCATCGAATGCCGACGCCGTCGCACTTCAACGCGTTGGCCAACGATGCTTCAACCGCAGACAAAGAAGAAGAAGTCGATGCGGCTCGGCCTCGACCATCGTACGCGTCGACGCTCACATCCGTCTCCGCGAACCGCATTAAAGATTCCACCTGCGTCGTTTCCTCTCTCGCACGCGCCGCTGCGCCGCTCGCGTCGTCGTCGCGAAGCGCGTCCTTGCAGTGTCCGAGCACCGCTCGCATGTTCCTCGCGAGCGCGCGTAACGGCGTCGATTTCGGCGGCGCGGTCGCGTCGACGGGCCAGGCGAGATCGAGCTCGCGTCGTATGCGCGTCGTCGCGTCGTCATCGGTGTCTTCCAAAGGCATGGCGCGCGCGAACGCGTTGCGGTGTGACGAAAAAAATTGGATGTTACGACAGCGCAGTCACAAGTCACAAATCGTCAGTCGACGAAGACGACGAAGACGACATGGACGACGACATGGACGCGACGGCCGATGAACCCGACGATACGGACGCGCGCGATGCAGAGATTGTGCGGCTCCGTGCGGCGCTCCGACGAGCGTCCGAAGCGGCGATGGCGTACGCTGATTCACACGCCAAGGCGCTGGATGCTTTTAGAGAGAAACTCGAAGCGATGGAACTAGACGCGGCGCGACGAGCGAAAGAGGACGCGGCGACGATTGCGGAATTGCGACGAGCGTTGGCGAAGACGTGCGAGGAGAGGGGCGGTGAAACGATAGGCGGGGCGCGGGACAGCGACGAGGTGGAAGGATTGAGACTGAGATTAGCTGAGACGGCGCGAGAGCGAGACGAAGCGCTCGAGTCGCTCGCCAACGCCGTGCGTCTACGACCTGCTTCGATGAACGACGACGACGACGACGACAACGTTACGTCGTATATCCAAAATGACGACCCGACGCATCGACCACCGACGGATTCGTCGTCGTTAAACCTCGCCGAAGTCGAATCCGCCAGAGAGAGATGCGACGTCGCCGAACGCGCGCTTCGTGAACTCCGCGACGAGGGTCTCCTTCTCGCCGACGAAGCCGCGCGGGCATCCGCGCGATGCGTCGCTCTCGGAAATTACGTCTCGCAGTCGAGGGAGGACATCAGTGAGCTCGCCGCGCTCGTCGCTAGCCGTCGAGCCGCTCGAATCGGCGCGAGTTCGTGAGTCATGGAATGCCCAATAGACAACGTGTACTTTAACATAGATGCTTGATTATTATACAATACATACCCTTAAATGCTACTTAAATATTAAATAACATCCGGGTTTTTTTGACGAGAGATCTCCATCGCCGAGCGGCACCGCCGACGACCGCGAGTCCGCGTCGCACGCCGCGACCGACCGCGAATCGCCCGAGGAGACCCGGATTCGCGTACGTGCCCCCACGCACGTCTTCGTCATCGCCGCGCGCGTTGGAAGTGTGCGTCACGCGAGTAGATCGAAGGTTCGTTTTCGGATCCACCCGGTGTTGAGGACGTCACGAACACCACTCGTTCATCTTGCGCCGGCGGTCGCCCGGATCGACGACGCGTTAGGGTCAAAAGCGGTATCGCGCGACGGATCGTGAATAGTACCATCGTCAGCGCCGTTGGACGGGTGAATTTTAGCGAAGATGGAGCGCGAAGGGACGACGAGTAAGCGCGAGAGCGAGACGCCAACGAGGCTAGCGAGCTCGAGTATGCGATGGAACCCGCTCGGAAGCGTACCTCGAGGGAGAATGGCGAGAGAACGGGCGATTGATGATGAGTTGGAGACATCAGCGAGGTTGGGTACGGGACAGGCGGAGGTGTACTGCGTTTCGAGGCCGTTTAAGGAGTGGGGGAAGGGATTCTTCTCCACGCTTCCGCCAGGCGCAAGAGAGGCACTGTTGACCGCGGGTGTGGCACACTTTATGTTGGTGTATAGAGACGTAAAGACGGGTGAGATGATGCAATTTGATTTCGGTCCCGTCGATGGGGACGTGCACAACCGCTGGTTGGCGTTGGCTGGTGGGAAGACGATGCGTTCAAGCGAGCAAGGCGCGAGAAAGACGGTGTATGCGATGACCAAGGGACGAGTCGGGAGACACAGAGCGAGATCAAAGTCGTCGTGCGTGCCTGGGGACGTTCGAGAGACGAAGATAGATAAATTACCAGAGAGTGCGTATCTCGTTGGGACGACGCATTTGACGCTAAACGACGTTCGAAGGTTTAACGACGCGAGAGACCGAGTGTACGAGTTGCACATCAACGACTGCAGGCACTACCTGAACGATTTGTGTTACTATCTCACTCGCGAACAGGCAGTGTGCAGCAAGTATGTGAAACAGAATGTTATCAAGCGACTGGAAGAGAAGAAAGGGCAGTTCTGGGAGCATCACCTTTGGCTCACGCACGCGATATCTGATTTAGAAAACGTGGAAAACTGGAGCAAGGCGGGACGCTTCGCAGGGGCGACGTTCATGTTTGGTATGAGCACGCGTTTGATGCCCTTCATTCCAGCGAAGCGTGTCGTGACTTGGGGATCCGGAGTCATCGCCAGTACTTCTGAGAACGTCCCGGTTGTCAGAGAGGTGCTGTCTTTCGGCGGATTCCTCCTCGAGACGGGAAGGTCTGCGGTATCTCTTCTCTTCTCTTCTCACACCAACGTCGCCAAGACGGTTAGGAACGGTTTAGAGGCCCACTTCAGACACGAAAATGAGCGTAGAAATCGACAAACGAAGCACATGCCTCCGATCGCAAACACAAAGGTTGGACTTCGAGTCAGTCCGTCATCGCTGTCGCTGCCCGCTGTAGCGGTGACGGCGGGATCCCATGTGCGATCGGCCGTCTTTGGTTCGGCGACAGCCGCACGCAAGTTTGTACACGCACCGATTAAGCGGGTCAATTCATTCGGCAGACGATTGAATGAGCAAATATCCCGCGTTGCCAACGCGAGGCGGCCCCACTCCGTTTCGTCAGGCTCTGACTTTGTTTAAAATAATTTTTCCGCCACCAAAAGTTCTGAAAGACAGTATCTGAACGCGCGCTCTAGCATTGTTCTCTTTCATCTTCTTTCCTAGCATATTTCTTCCACTCTTGTAAAACGCAATCAACAATACAGTGTAATTAATGCTCGTTCTTTCTCGTTTTGATTTTACACTCATGTCTATCAATGTTTCTTTTTCTACTTCGCCGGATTGGCTACCGGTGCCCAGTTCAACAGGTCTGGGTCGAACCTCAGCTGCGAACCGGCGACCGCTGACTGTTTTTGAAAACTACGAAGGTGTTCTTCCACGATTTTTGGCGAGGATGAGATGATGTGCTGACCCTTCCAGTACTTGATCATGTTGAGACTTTGTAAAGCACTCACGATGTCTGCCTCTCTAAACATCAACTCAGCGCTGAGATCTTTCACGCTCATGTTTGCGCGTCGATGTTGCAAAGTCTCCAACACCACTCGGCTCCAATAGCTTCGATAGCTCACCTGACCGAGATCGGAGAGTGGGCGCTCTGGGGTGCCGAAAACGCCCTCTCGGCGACTGAGCTCGTAACTCATGGAAATCAAGAATGAACCGTAGCCCTTTCTCTGATACGCCGGAAGCGTCAGGATGCACGACAGGTTGTAATTGTCCACGCTCACTTTTTCCTTGCTAAAGTACCCGACGATATCGTGCGTCTCGTCGTTATCCATCGATTCCGTGAGCACGTAAAACATGAACGGCTCGACGTCAAAGTACAGCGTCTTGTGGTCCAAAAAGAGTTTTGCCATGAGACAGAGATTTTGACAGTACATTTTGAAGTTTTTCCCATCAATCTCCCAAAAACTCAAAATTGGCGCCCCTTGTCCTTGTTCGTGTCGGTACACCCGCTTCCCCGGCGGGTGTTTCATCCCGCACTCTTCTTTGTGTCGAAAGCACGTCTTTGCCTTGCGCATGTACTTGAAGCAATACTGACACACAAAGAGTTTCGAACACTTTCCAAACTCTCCCGGATACGGCGAGTAATACCACGCATCCATATCGTGTCGTCCAAGTTCAATCGAGTGCACGTTCTTCAACTTAGTCTTCTCCTCGTGCGCCCGTTCCAACGCTTGATCAATCGGCGGCAGGTCCTCCGCTCCGGCGTCCACGTTGTGAATCTCATTATACCTCCTCTTTGAATTCCTCGTCGTGGTGACGACGCCGTCGACACCGTCCCCATCTCCTCGTCGTCCTCCTCCCCCGATTCCTCCTCCTTCACCGTTCCCACCGGCGTCCTCCTCGCCGTCCTCGACGCCGCGCGCGTCCACGTCCGCGTCTCGCGCCCACTCGTCCAAGCGTTTATTCAACTCCTCGAAGTGCACGTAATAACGCCACGTCGTCGTCACCGACCCATCCTCGCGCATCTCTTTCTCTTCCCGCGCGTCCACGATCGTCGCCCGTCGCCGTCGTCGTCGCGGTCGTCCACCGTCGCCGTCGCCGTCGTCCTCTTCGTCGTCAAAGGATGCCCGCGCCCACACTTTTTCACCCACACCGAACCGCCGCCTTTGCCCACCGTTCAACGACGTCGGCGCAGACGTCGTCGTCGTCGTCGTCGTCCGCCCGTCCGCGTCTCCACCACCGACGACCGCCGTCATGAGTGCGCGTTCCGTTCCGTCCGTTCGTCCGTTCGTCCGTCGTCGACTGAGGAACGCCCGTGGATCCGATTTCCAAATTCTTCCATTTTTCATTCACGCGCAGAGCTCCGCTGCGGCAGCGCGCGGTCGGTTCTCGGTTCACCGTTCACCGTTCACCGTTCACCGTTCGTTCGGTTCGGTTCGAGCGAACGAGCGAACGAAGAGACGATGGAATTGATTTTTCATCACTCGAACGGAATCCGACGGTCGGAACGAGTCGAATCGAATCGTCCGTCTCGAACCGAACCGAACCGAACTGAACTGAACTGTCGCGAGAAAACGCTCGTTCGTTGTCGTTGTTGGTTGATTGGCGTCACTCGCTCGCGCCCGAACGGACCGCCGATGGAGACGACGAAGAGACCGTCGTCGGCGATGATTCCGGCGATGCTCTGCGGCGTCGTCTCGTCGACGACGTCGTCGGAAATGCGGGCGTCGGTGACGGGACTCGCGCTGTTGGAAGCGATGACGCGATGCGGGCGAGCGGTGACGCTGGCGGTGTTCGCGCTGCCGTTGGGCGTGTGCGCGCACGTCGCGGCGGTGATGACGCTGCCGGGACGGTTGTGCGCGGCGTGCGCGAGGGAGACTGCGATGGTTTTGCGGCGACGGGCAAAGGATGGCGGCGGCGACGGCGACGGTGACGACGATGAAGGGGAGGTGCGCGCGATGATGTCCGGCTTGTGGGCCGTGGCGACGAAACCGACGTTGGCGCTGGCGTGCGCGAGAGAAGTGAAGGAAGACGCGGAGATTCTTCGAGATTTGAGAAGAAAGACGGAAGAAGCGATTGAGGGGTATAAGAGCGTGAGCGCGACGGAGCGGGAAAAGTTCGAGGCGGCGTGCGTGCGATTGGCGGAGGAGGAGCGGGCGCGAGAGCGACTGCGAGAACAGTTGACGACGACGCGGGAAGAGTTGAAGAGAGAACGGCAACGCGCTATGGCGCGGGATGGGACGACGACTACAGATCGCGGTGTTGGGACGTTGTACGTCACCACAGCCATGTTGGGAGTCATGCTGCTGTACTTTCACGATATCGACGAGGTGCACAACGTGGATAAGAAGATTGCGATGCTCGTTCCAGCTTTTTGGATGTTTGTGATGACGTTCAAGACGCAATCGGCGATGCGATTGTGCGCCATGCTCAACCTGATTGGATTTGGTTACTTTGCGCACATCGTTTTGAGCCACAAGCGCGCGCTCGGAGCGGTGACGCGCACCGTCGTCGCGTAAAACGCAATCAAACAGACGTTCCTTGTTGTTAAATTACACCTATGCTATTTTACCCGTCACCCCAGGGAGAGGCGCCGTTTCTTCGTCTCGTTCGCGATTCCGACCTCGATGACGTCCGGCGCCCCATCGCCGATGAACGAATTCTCTCGCGTGCGGCGCGAGCTCGACGTAATCTGGAGTTCTCTCGTGTTTTGCGTAGTACGCACTCCACATCGCTTGATCCTCGGGGAAGCTCCCGTCGTCGTACACGCACAGCGGCTCGGTGGACGTATTGCTGTTGAAATTACCAATCTCCAGGCTCCGAGGACGTTTCGACCACTCTCTCGGTGTCGCCAGCGCCGCCTGAATGTATCTCACGCCGTCAATTTCCGTGTTCCATCCAAAGTGCGTGTGGCCAAAGACGTGCGTCATGTTCCCGTCGTCGACTCGAGCTTTTAGCGCATCCACGCGCGCGCGGAGAAAGTTTGAGCCCGACGCTTTAGGAAGGTTCGGGTAAAACAACATGCGCTTCTCCGGCAAGAGCTCGATGCGAGGAACGAAATGGCTAAACGACACCACGCGGTCATCCAATTTGACCTCGGCCAAAAACTCATCCCACCCGTCGTCATTCAACGAGTCGCAATACCGCGCGACTTGATCCGTCCCATCATCCATATCCCTCCATTTGCTAAATCTAAAATCATTCATAATCTGCTCCACTGGCGGAATCGGCTCCTCGACGTCGGGCTCGGTGTCAAATTCGCGATGATGATACGCATGCACTGGCACTATCCACACGTCGTCCCCCACCTTTGTCGGCTTGGTCCTCACCCCGATTTCCTCACACGCGTCAAATATTCTCTGAATCTTCTCCTTTGAGTCCCCTTTCCCTTCATCCCCCGCGTTCAACCACAATTCGTGGTTGCCAAAAGTATAAAACACCTCATCGAAACCGCGTTGAAAATCCGCGAGCGTTCGCGTCAACGTTTCCAGATCCTCGCTCACATCCCCCGCGACGACGCAACACCGAAGAACACCACAATCTTTTCCTTGTCGTCCCGAAGTCGACGATAACCCACGCACCCACGCCGCGTTCACATCGTGGTCGACGTGCACATCGCTCACTGCGAATACTCTCACCAGCCTCGTCTTCTCGAATCCCTTCTCACGCTCGTCGTCATCCTCGACGCCACCGACCGGTCCGACGGCGCGGCGCGTCATCCTATCTCTCATCATCGTCGTCGTCGTCATCGTCGTCGTCGTCGTCGTCGTCGTCGTCGCGCGCGGTGTCCGACCGAGCATCGTCGGTGTTCGCGACGTCGACGCCATGCGTGAAAAAGTAAAGTTTCCTCAACAGTGCCGACTCAGCAACCAACTGTCGACACGGATGGATTGGATTAATTATATCAATGGACGCGACGCCACTCGAGGACACGAGAAACGGACCCGCAGAGACGGACCGAACGCGAACGCGAACGCGACCGGAAGATTACGCCCGCGATGATGACGACGATGACGATCTCGATATCGACGACGAAAGCGATGACGACGAAGATGAATCGACGATTTGTCGATCGACGGAATCATCGGAACAGCCGCCGAGCGATGATGACGCGGGTTCGATCGATGATGAAGGAATCCGATGACGCCGACGATGGGATTACGAGGCCAAAGGATGCCGTCTTTGCCGTCGCCGCTGGGACGTCGAGACGAATGGCGCTCGCGGCGTTGACGCTGACGTCGGTGTTGCAGGTGGGAATTGTCGCGAATCCGGCTCAGGCGAAATTTGTGCCAAAGAGCAAGGCTGGCGCCGCGCCGCCGACGCCCGAGTCGCAGTTTGAGTCGTTGAGAACGGACATCGTGAAGCTCATGGCGCGGGATAAGGATTTCGGGCCGACGATGGTTCGTTTGGCGTGGCATTCGTCCGGCACGTACGACCGCATGACGAAAACCGGCGGGTCTGGTGGAGGAACGATTCGGTTCAAGGAAGAATTGGCGCACGGTGGTAACGCTGGGCTCGATAAAGCGGTGAAGAAACTCGAACCGATCAAGAAGCGACATCCGGATGTCTCCTGGGCAGATCTCATCGCGTACGTCGGTGTTGTCGCCATCGAAGAGATGGGCGGGCCAAAACTGAAATTCTCATATGGACGAGTGGACGAAATGGACCCGTCGAAAGTGACCCCGGATGGACGCCTTCCGGACGCCGATAAGGGTGATGGTCCAGGCGCGAAGACGCAAGCCGGTCTCCGAGATGTTTTTTACAGAATGGGCTTCAACGACAAGGAAATCGTCGCTCTTTCTGGAGCGCATGCGCTCGGCCGATGTCACGCGGACGCGTCGGGCTACGTCGGACCCTGGACCGGAACGCCGCTGTTGTTCAACAACTCTTACTTTGTCCTGCTCAAGGGCTTGAAGTGGGAACCGAACTTGGACACTGGTAAGTTCCAATACAAGGATCCGAGTGGCCAGCTCATGATGCTTCCGAGTGATATCGCGCTCATCAAAGACCCCAAGTTCAAGCGTTATGTCGATGTATACGCCAAGTCGCAAGACAAGTTTTTCGAAGATTTCGCCGCAGCCTTTGAAAAGCTCGAGCTCTTGGGGACATCGAATCTCACGGAGCTCAAGTGAGCATTCACGCCTCGCGCAACGCAAAAAACAAGCACTGCTCGCTGTAATAAAAAGTACCAATCCCACTCGTCTCGCCTCACAGTTCCACTCGCTTCGCACATGATTCGCGTTGTCGCCAACTCGCCAAACCTCAACCAGATCGTTGATAAGCGATGTTCCGTCGTTGAGCGCGCTCCCGCGCCGTCGACACGCGTGGCAACGTCGAGAAGAACTGAAGTAATCGGTAGAAGATCGCTCTTGGGAGCTGTGTTGGGGGCAACCTTTGCTGGTCAAGCGTCTGCGCAGACCAACGCCAGAGCTTTGATGGAGCCTGAAGGTCCACTGCAGCTCGGTCTCATGAATGGTAGGATCAGGGCTTGCCCTCCGGAGCATAATTGCGTGAGCACGTCGGCACGAGAAGCGGATAAGTATGCACCTGCATGGAGTGCTCCGAACACCTTTCGGGATGCGAAGGACGCCGCGAACGCGTTGTTGGACGCAACGCTGGAAGCGATACCTGATAGTGAATTTATAATGCGTGAGGATGGTGAAGCGGGGTCGTACTTGAGATTTAAGACCAAGGGGAAGCTAGGCGACGACGTGATGGAGTTTTACGTCAAAAACGACACAGTTTCCGATCGAGACTGGGCTGGTGATCAGGCGAACGGGCCGCTGGTGCTCTTCCGGTCATTCGCAATCGATGTCAAGTACGTATATCCATTCATGACGCCGATCGGCGATCTCGGGGAACAGTCCAAGAGGTTGACTCGAATCCGTGAAAGCCTCGGTTGGCCGTTGCTCGGTTGCGAACTGATTGAATGCTTCAAATAGAGACGACGGTTAGTTAGTAGAGCTTAAAAAGTTGCTGATTTGTAACGAATCTATCTTATATTTTACAGACGTCGGACTGCGTTTACGATGCTCTCAATGCTCTGATTGGTTACGTAACCACCTTCCACGGTAACCGTCGCCCCGGCGCCGAGGTATTTGACGACATCTAAAGAATTCACGACCGCCGCGATGGCATCCTGTACGTCTTGCGTAGAGCTAACCGCGATGTCTAACAAGTTGCACGCCACTTCAACCTTTGCACCGTGCGGCAAGGCCATCGATTGCACCATTGGCAAACCTCCACCTCGACCAGAGACGCGCCGAGCGACCACTCTACCAAATGCGAGCGCTTCTTTCGACAACGTCTCAGAATCGACACCTTCAATGCCACTAAAGATCAACGGGACGTTATAATTACACACCCAAGGCACGGCACCAACCATTGCAAAACCAGTTTCCTCTGGAATGACATCCGGCCCGTAGTCGAAGACGAGCTTGCTTTCAGCCGAGAGTTTACCCGCCCACGCTCCATCTTTCGCCCCGCTAAAGTACCCACTCTGACGACGAATTTCATCCAATGTCACCGCATCGCGCGCGGCATCGCCGTAAAGCTTAACCGGTACGCCAAAGTCCCCGAGACCAGAACCAATTCCTCGCGCCAACTCGGCCGCGTCTCGCCGCCCGCCCGTCAGAGAGTGACAGCTCACGTGATCGACGACGCCGACGCGTGGATGCGAAGCGTCGTGTGTTCTCATGTCCACTTCTTTCAGAGACGCCTCGGCGACTTCGAGCGCGGAGACGCGTATCTCATCCACGTCGGCACCGGCAAAGGTGAAGCCGGTCCTGTTATAGGCTGTGTCTCTGAACACATTCACGAGCGCAACCGGCCTCGTGCGCGTAGCTTTGCGCGCAATTCCCTCTATGACATCCAAGACTGCGGTCCGTCGACCCTCGGAGATGTATACGACAGCGGCCAGGGCACGAGATCCGATCGTCGTCGACATCGTCGCGCGCGCGCAGTGCAGTAGGCCCCCAGTGAAAAAAGTGGATTTTGGATTTTTTACCTCGAGTCACTTTTACTTTTACAATTCAATCTTTTACGCTATGACAAGCGGGTCGGTCTAGTCCATTCCGCGCATGATGAATGCATCGTCATCGTTATCTTCGCTATCGCTATCTTCGTCTGTCGATGGCTCGAATGCTTCGAGTATTGATACGCCGTCTTCATCTATGAAGTCATCTGGTTCGGCTTCTCGCGCAAACGGTGTCAGCCTCGGTTTTGGTGGGATGCGTTCGCGCTTCTCAGATTCACGCTTGGAGCGTCTTCGTCGACGAATCTTGGTGAGTTCAAACTTTACTTCCTCGGTCGGTACTTCAGCCAGATTGATGGCGCGTAGCAAGGCTGCGCGACCAGCTGCAAAACGTCTTCTGTGACATCCTGGTGCGGCTTCGAGCGTTTTGCTTTGCTCAACTTCGTCGGATGTCTGCAGTAGTTCCTTCGTGAGCGCAATCAGCTCTTTCTCCATGTTTTTCTCAGGGAACTCGCTCGAACGAACCGCCAAGACCACCTTGGTAAGGTTCTTTGCGACGGATATGAGTGTCTTGGCGCCGACATGTGCGACGCGCCCAACGCTCACACCTCCCGGCGATTTTATCGCTTTTCCTGCCGCATTCACGGCTTGTAAAGTATATTTCGTCATGTTGAGAAGTCCTTTGAGCTCGTCTCTGCTTTCTTCTAGCGTTTTAGCACCCAAACCTCCGCTGTATCGGCTGTCAAGTTGTTCGAGAATAAACTTGAGCGCCGACGCGCTAGTAGCCAGAATACCGCCAGGTCCGAGCGGCGCTTGTGGGTGCACGAGAGGGTTTTCGCTCTTGTAAGGCCAAAACGACGCGTCAAATGACTCGTCTGCCGCACCTTTTGTACCCATGTCAACCGACTTTGACATGATGACCACCAAATCCAAAGTGAAGTGAGCTGCAAGAAGAGGATCGTGAAGCAGACTTTGAAACGCTTCTTCAAGCCAGCTTGATCGGACGTGTAAATTCTTCAACCACTCGAGGCGTACTTCACCGATATCATCACGTGAATCGAACGACTCTACGTGTTTTCGCGCTGTCGCATCCGCCAGAACCCGTTCGGTATCGATGAGAACATCCTTTTCAATCTGCCCAACCCACAGCGCAGCACCTGCGTACGCATTCGTGAAGTGCACCATCCACGTCTGGAATTCACAACGCGGTAAAAGTATGAAGAGTCGCCGAAACAAGTTGAGAGTTTCTTGCGCTTGAGCTAAATCTGATGAAGCTTTCAATCTAGAGATCACCCAATGCATGGCGGCGATGACATATGCTGTGCGTCGGCTGTCTTCGTCTCGATTCTCTGCCCCAAGCAACTCTAATGAAGGTGTTTTGAACGCAAGCAACTCTATGAGCTTATAGAGCGTCTCTGGAACTGAACAGAGATCAATCAACACGCAAAGCCCAGAAATACAAGTATTGCGCATTTTCACATCTTCCGAGCTCTCTAAGAGGTGCAACATTGCTTGAATGCATCCAGAGTTGACAGTGGCGCGCAGTGAACTATCCGGTGCGGTGACGAATCGACCCCTCAACTTCTCACAACACCATGCGACAAGTCTGTGCCGTTCTTTTTCCTCTATTTCTATCGACTCGGTAGTCAAAGCATAGCTCATCACTCCAAGTAAAGAGCTCGAATGAACATCAGTCGTCAACTCTTCGACTTTTGACGCGGCGTTACCTGGCAAACTGATGGCGTTGTTACGTTCAAGTCGAAGGAGATCAAGAGCTTTGCCACACAGTATTTTGCTGCCCTCGAGAGCTATCTTGATCTTCACTTCGTCATCTCCATCGTGCTCATGACCTGGGGCGACGTAGAGAGTGTGGATCAGGTTCATTTGCGTTGCGATGACAGCCGACGCAACAGTTCGTCCGAGTGCGCGCTCAGTCGAATTCAGCGCCTGGAAAGAGGGACTTTCCAAATCGACGACGCCATGAACAACCATTTGTCTGAAGCCTTCAGCATCCACATAGCCAACCAGATGCAAGTCTGCGATCAAAAAGGCAGTCATTGCCGTCACTTCAAGCCTTTCATCCCGAGGAATTTTCAGATACTCAACAAGAGATAGTTTTAACGCGTGATCGTTTTCGCTCGTTTTACTCCACTTGAACCCTTGGGCTTCGAGTCTTGGTTGGAGCCAAGAAGTTCGCAGCGTTGAGACATCTTGCAACGAAAGAGACCTTGCCGCAGCGTACACGCAGCGCATGCCTGCGCTTATGCACGCAAAACCGTTTTCAATCGGACAGCTACTCACTGCGGTGAGAGCTTTATGCACCGCCAAAACCAAGTCGTCGCTCGTAATGAAGTCTTCCACGGCAATCGCAGCGTGAAGAAGAGTGAGGCCGACGACCCGTGCGCCGACACCCCCACGCAGTTTACCGTCGATCAAACCAAATAACTCTCTCGTCATCTCCATGTCACCCTTGGCGAATGAAGCCGCGGCTGCGCCGATTGTCAGAGCCCAATCTCGAGATCCAACACCAACTCGAGCGTTCGGGGATGCCATCGCCAGTATGGAATCAGCGGTCACCGGCGTCGAAGGGATACAATCGATTATGCTTTGCCAGTCAGTTGAATCCAATATCCCACCTATTGTCGCCTCTGCCACGACGCGAGCGCAGTTTACTCGAGCGCCCGGTGAACACTGATGAGAGTGCACCATTCGACGCATATAATATAAAACATCACCAACTCTATCGCATCCATCATCGTTTCGACGAAGTCGCTCTCCGTCTCGCGAGCGCGCGTTTTTCAACTGCACCTGGATGCGTTTCAACACTTCACCTTCCATCCGTCGCCGCAAATGCGCACCGCATAGATCGAGCGCATCAAACGCATCCTGAATAACGTGCTCGATTTCATCGCGTCCATTGCGAGACGTGGACGCCGTCGCGTCGGAAGCTTGATCCAAACGCCTCAGGACAGCTTCAAAACTAAAGTCATCCAGATGCGAACGTCGCTCGCCGGTAGTGACGTTCATCGCGTCCTGAGACGCGCTAATGTCAATGCAGTCGATCGAGACTAACTCGCGCAGTCAAGTTGCGAGTCTTCACGTCGAATCACACCGGGATCGATGGTTCGAGCGTACTCGCGTTTGACTATGAAGTACTGAGCTGCTGCTGTCGGAGGCTCTCAGTGCGTCACTTGCGGACGGCGGTTGGACGTCGCCCAACTCGGTGTGCCGAGGCGCGTGGGGCGAACAAACGAACGCGATCGGTGACGCAGCTTCGATCGCGCGATGTCGTTTCGTCGTCGGACGAAGCGCGACGAGTCCGAGAAGGTGCGAAATGACGACGAGGATGAGGACTCGAAAGAGCGCGCGGAAGCGAGCGGCGCGAGTGGTAGGATGAACGTTCGAAAGAAAAAGTCGGGCGGGGGTAAGTCGGCGCAGTTGTTGTCATTCGACGACGACGGCGGTGAGGGGGAAGGTGACGACGATGGGGCGGGCGTGTTGCTGAAGAAGACGAAGAACAAGAGTCGCAGAGGTTTAGCGCCGCGCGCAATGCAGCTCGGAAGAGGTGACGAGAAGGAGGCAAAGGCGTCCGCGACATCTAACGAGGGACGTTCGTATGACTTGGCTTCCCTTAAAGCGCTCGCGAGCGAACAGGTGACGCTCAGAGATCGTCCGGAGGAGCATGCCGGAACGCCGGCAGCTGAAGCGTCAGGCTTTAGGATGGTTGGTGACGTATTTGGGAAAAAAGAGGATAAAGAATGGTTGCCACCGCCGCCTGCGCGTGTCGTGACGACTTCGTATGAAGAAGACATCGTGATGACGGAGATCCCCGATGAGAAGACTATCGCCGAAGCCAAAGCTAAACGCGAAGCTGCGCGACAACAAACAGCTGCGGCTCCAGACTATATTGAATTAGATTCTAGAAACTCCGAGCATGTGGCGTTCAAGGGCGCGCGACAAGATGCGAGAGCGCAATTCGTTGATCATGACCAGCTTGCTGGCTCTGATGCGGAAGATATAGATGAGTTTGAGCGCGCACAACTTCTCAGAGTGTTCAAGGACGAACCAGACATGAAGCGAGCCGTGCGAAGTACGCAGGCAAACGTCGGTAATCGCTCGGGTGAGAGAGTTTCTGTCGAACAAGGCGGTATAGACGCAGTTGGTAGTCTTAGAAGTGCGCTCGAGGCGGCTCAATTAGCGAGCTCGACAGCTCGCAAAGAAGCGGTTCGCGCTGAAGAGAATACCGAAAAGAGCCAACAAGCTCTGCAGTTTTACGAGGAAGAGCTCAAGGGTGCTAGTGAACGTTACGTATACACGCAAAAGCTGCGAGATTATTTTAGGGACGCTTGCGCGATGCTCTATCACAAAGAGGCGCTGTTGGCGGAGCTCGAGGCGCACTACAAGAAATTCCATGCAGCTCGTGCCGCAGCCGTTACGGAGGCCATCGCCACTGAATGTGAGGAAAGCCTGATTGAAGCTGAAGCCGCTGTAAGCGCCGTAAATTCCGTTCTACAGAAGGGGGGTTCGCAAAGCGAAGCAACCGCAGCAGCGGTCGCGGCAGCGGATAAAGCCGTCTTTGAAGTCAAGAGACTGGACCACGAGAGATTTGACGACATGGGCAGAGATTTGAACATCGCAATGCGCGAAAAGGCTAAAGAACGTTCTAAGCGGAGAAGAGAAGATGACGATTCTTCTTTCAAAGTTGAGGATCAGCGTGAGATTGATTTATTCCACAAAGATTGGTCAGAGGCCCAAGAGGCGGCGAACGCTTTGCTCAAGGATGCGTCGGAAGAATTTTCCACGCTGCGCGCTGTCAAGAGACGTGCTGAGGAATGGAAGCGCACGCATTTGAACTCTTACAAAAATACATACATGTCTCTATCCGTACCGAGCTTATTCGCGCCGTTCGTACGCCTGGAGCTGATCGGATGGTCTCCTTTGTTTCCGGCGACGGGATCGATGGTTCCGACGGCTCTCGACGACATGTCATGGTATAAAGAGCTCTTTAATTACGGTTTAATCGATGGGAAAATGGAAGAAAACGATGAAGACGCCAATTTACTGCCAAATATCGTACGGAACATCATTCTTCCGATCGCCGAAGAGGCGGTAGAGAAATGGTGGGAACCGAGAAATGTGACTCAGTCGAAAGCGCTCTCGACAACTTTGAAGGATATCTTTGTCTACGTCGAGCCCTCCGAGAACGAAGATTCCAAAGAAGTATTAATGATGCTCCAAAGAAGGCTCAAGCGCAGTGCAGAAGAGTGTGTCTTACCAACTTATTCCCCCGTCATCATGGCTTGTTCAGCGACTGCTCGTAGTCACGCCACGGTGCAATTCCAGCTATCGTTGGACATCATCAGAAGCTGTCTCGCGTTCGACGGTATCCTCGATCGTCTAGTACTTCAGCGCATAATTGCCGAAGTTTTAGTGGCAGATCGTATCGTTCCGTACGTTAGACTGTTGCTCGTCGATGCGGCAGAGTGTGCCAGAGCTCTCACGCAAATAGCAGACGTGTTACCGGAAGAATGGCTTCGCGCAGCGCCCAAAGGTGTCGAAGCGCTCAAAGAAATCGCGCATTCGATCGTCCAATCTGCGCAGCACAGTGACACTCAAACCTTAGAATCAGCTCAGAAATTAGCAACACGCTTCGGCATAGCTTTCAATTAGAAATTGAAAAGGACATAGATAACTGTCTCCGCTCTTCATAATGAGCAGCAGCCACGCCTGCGCGCATCACGCCCGACTCGCGGCGACGCGCGAGCGGTCGAGCACAAAGTTTTCGCGGGCGGTGAACAGATCTGGCGTTCACAGGCGCGCCACGAAGAACGAAGAAGGCTCGAACCAGCGACGAATCGATGAGGAGGAGGAGGAGGAGGAGGAGGAGGAGGAGGACGCACTAGTGCGTCTCAGCGGCTCCGCGTCTCAGCGGCTGCCTTTCATCGAACCGCGGTCATTCGTCGATCCGAAAGCGCTTAGATATGCTTTGCAGAGATTGCGCGACGCGACGGATCTCAAAAGCGCCACTCAGGCGGCGGAGTGGCTTGACCGCTCGGCTGGCGATAGCACAAGACGAATGAAAGCGGCTAGAGAGGCGGCGATTGCGTTCATAGATGCGCGGGAAACGTGGTCAGAAGTCCCTAGAGATTTATTGCGTCGGTTTCAAGCCACGCTCGCGGACACAGCTGCGAGTAAGGGTGACATTGGTTGGTTATCGGAAGAAGCGGCGCAGGTCGGTTTCACTGATGCGACTGCGGAATTTGAGGACATTTTAGCCCGAGTGGTCACAAACAGAGGGCGCTTGCTCGATTCTGAGTACGTCTACTTGCTTGTACCAGGCTTGTACGCGTCATACTATCCTGGCTACTACGAGGATGTGTGTTCCCATTTTTGCGCTCTAGGAGTCGACTGTCGCATCTCGCGTTGCGTGGACGGCGAAGGTTCGGTCGCGTCAAACGCCGACGCTCTCGCGTACGAGGTTGAGCAATTGTACGATGAGACGAAGAAACGCGTCATTATGATCGGTCACTCCAAAGGTGGCATCGACTCTGGCGCTTGCGTGGCGCTTCATGACGAGCGTATGATGCACTTTGTGCGCGGTATCATATGCGTTCAGAGTCCATTTGGCGGATCACCGATCGCGACAGACTTGCTCAGCGCCCCACTCTTAGATGGCGTGGGAAGTTTACTCGAAGCTCTGCTCAGCGCACCGAAGGGTGAGGGTGCTCGCCTGATGGAACCGATTCAAGACTTGACGTATGTTGCGCGCCGAAAATTCTTGGCCGATCACAAAATTCCGTCTCGCTACCCCGTCGTTTCGATGTGCACCGGCACGAGCAGCGCGGCGGCTGCACTTTATCCATCCGCGCTATATATTAGGAACAGGTATGGAGCGGAATCAGACGGTTTAGTCGCGCGCTGCGATGCGTGTATTCCTGGGTCGCTCTTTGTCGCTCCCGCCTTCGAGAATGACCACGCCGATTCCGTTTTCCCATCGTCCGCATTGGACGAAGCCCTCCGCCAACGACACCGAGAGGAACAATCATCCGCCCTCGCGCTCCGTCAAAGTCTCGGATTCACCAGATTCGACAGAAAAGGCCCAGAGATCCCACCACCGATCGGATCTGCCATTGTCGCCGCTCAACGCTCGCTCTGCGACGTTCTTCCCGAACGTCTCGCGACGTCGCCAAAATCTATCGATTATCACGAAGCCCTCGTCGGATTACTCCTTCAAACCCCGCGATCATCGCAATAGCATTGTTAGCACATGTATTCATCCCCCATGTCACCGATCCGTCGTCGTAAACCATTGAATTGTGCGCCTTGTCGTTTTCTGTAAATTTTGGGCACACTCAAAGCCGCTCGGCAACAGTAGTTGCAAGAGAATGCACAGATGCTGACGAAGTGCGTGCGATTCCCCTCATAGATAGACGCCCGCCCAGATCGTTGATACGATGACAGGAGCCGCCGCCGGTGGGTCGTTGTCCACTTCCGCGGTGAACCACCTCAAGCAACGCGTGGAGAGAATCGAAGCCGACACGAAGGAGATCGAAAAACAAGTGTACGACCTGGAGACGTCCTACCTGACAGATCACAGCGCGAATGGAAACGTTTTAAAGGGTTTCGAGAGCGCGTTGGCGCAGACGAAGAGCGCGACGCAGAAAAAGGTCAAGCCGTTCAAGGTTGACGAACGGTTGTTTTCAATCAGTAGCGCGACGTCGCAAGTGAACGAAGAGATTGCAGCTGAAGCTGAAGCTGTGCGAACGACGGCAAGCGGACGCTTGGCCAAGCCGCCGTCGACGTTCGGGGCGAGGTAGGGACGGGTTTGTGTTGTAATGATAATGACTAGTGTTTGTTAGAAGTACTGCTAGGTTTTTAATTGGTTTGCGTGTGCGTGTGGCTACTCAGTCGGCTACATCAGAGGGAGATCAAACTGTCCGTCTGTGGCTCAGACACCTGCTGCGGCTGTTGCTGTTGCTCCCGAGCGTGCGCCGCCGCCCCGGACAACCCAAAAATCTGGGCACGAATCCCAGGAGTGGCGTGATCGTACGCGATGCGAAGTCTCGCGTCCAGTGTGTTATCGCAGATGATGGTGGCGGACGGATTTGTGAGTTCAACGCCGCCGACACACGCCGGAGCGGCTGGAAGTCTCGTCGACTCATCGAGCGTCACCGTCGACCCCGGCATCTCTGCCGACGCCGCCTTGATCGCCTCTCGCGCCACATGAACGTCGCTCTCGCGACAACGGACGATAATCTTCGTATCTCCGAGTTTTTTCGCCCCTTGAACGATGAGAGACGTCAACAACGGGCGGTAACGCTCGGCGTTCATAGTCAACTCTCCGAGTTTCACTCGTGCCTCCTCCAACACCGTCTGCATCGCTTGTTCGCGAGCCGACAACACTTTAAGTCTCATCGAGTTCCTTCCCGTCGATTCTTCGATTTTCTTCGCCGTGTCCACCGTCATTTCCTTGCGTTCGTACTCCTTTGCGATTTTGATCTTTTCGCCATCCACCATAGAGAGTTTCTCAATGTTGAACTCTTCCTCCGTTGCAATGGCAATCTCGCGCGCCTTTTCGTTCGCCTCTTGTTTGATGAATTGAACCATCTGTCATACATTTCGATTTGGTCGTTCCGGTCAGTGTTCCATCGGGTTTCTCCTCCGTTGTCGGCGTCGTCATTTTTCGAGTGGAAACTCATCGGGTTGACGATGAGACGCACGTCGCGTCGTCGTCGTCGTCGTCGTCGTCGTCGTCGTCGTCGTCGTCGCGCACCTGGTTGATTTGTTTATCCACGTCCGCCTGATTCATGGTGTCGGGTGCCTTCTTCTCTGTCGCTCGCGCGCGCGTGTCTCTGCGCTTCGTGGTGTGAGGATCTGACCGGCTGTAGCTTTGAGCGAGCACGTGGGGCGTTCATTTTTTTAAATCAGGATTCATAGATTGTTACGGTGACATGGACACGTGGTAATGGTGTGTATTATAAAAAACTATCTCCAGACTTGATCGCCAAAAAACTTTAGCGCGGGAACACCGCGGATTTCCATGTCAAAGAGGGGCGCTTCGGTGCGGTTGAGCGTCTTCAATCCGGCGTCGTCGTCGCACATTTGTAAGGCGCGAGACTGATCCTTTTCCTTGATGCTGCAAAAGTTGACGGCGGCTTGCGCAGCTTTTAATGCATTTGCGTTGAGTTCGGTGAGTTTGGCAAACTCTTCTGCGTCAGCACCCGAGAGACGAGAGGCCATGGACTCCACGGCGCCCTTGGCTTCGGCCGCGGCCGACTTGAACTCATTGACGTCCACCTTTAACACCTGATTGACGACGAGACGTTTGCATGGTACGTCTTCCTCTCGCAAACTCTGAAGTAATCGTCCAGACTCGCTCACGCCTAAAACTGTGGGAATGGTGACGATGATAAACTCTGTGGTATCCTTGTTACGGAACAATTTGCGCACCTCCTTGACTTGCGCCTTCAACTGCTCGAGTTTCTCCACCGCGTCGTCTTGCTTATCCTCCCCGACGCCAAAGATACCCTTGACTGCATCCGTCGCACTCGTGAGTTTTTGTCGTAAACGCACAATCTTACCGATGGATGCATCCAAAAAGTCCGGGAGCGACAGTAAACGCAACGTATGTCCCGTGGGCGCCGTGTCAAAGACGATGCGCGTAAACTTGCTGAATTTTTCATCCTTTGTAAACTGCAGCACCTTGGCGATGGCGATAGCCTCATCCAACCCTGGCGGCGGCGTGTCTAAAAGTTCTCCGAGTTTCAAATCTGCGATTGACTCCGCAAACCCACCTAAACCGACGGAACTCATAAATTGTTTCGCCCCGGTGCCCATGTCATTTTCTCTCGCAAACGCGGTAAACTCCGCCTTTGCGCTCTCCGGATCAATCTCGAGCGCGAACAACATCCCATCCGTGTCTGACACCTCCACCGGCATCCCCCCACGCACGTCTTGCGCCAGAGAATCTGACAACGAGTGCGCGGGATCCGTGCTCACCACGAGCGTCTTGTGTCCGCTCTCCGCGAACTTGACAGCCAACGACGACGACAATGACGTCTTCCCAACCCCGCCTTTACCACCAACCATGTAATACCTTCTCTCCCGTCCGCTAGTCATTTCATCGAAATTCGGCGGGGACGATCCCATCGCTCGCGTCACTGTCATCCTTCGGCGCGTTCGCACAGCCGAAGACGACGAAGAAGAAGATGACTCGCAAGATGACGCCCTCAGTCTTCTAGAAGACGCACGCATCGTTCGACTGTACGACGAAGACGTCATCGCGGCGCAGGATCGCGTCGTCGTCACACTCGCTGACATCCTTCCTTTGTTTTTCTACTTCGTACGTCGACCAATCACCAACGACAATCGAAACCGCGTCGTCGTCTCGCGCGCGCGGGCTTCGATCGAAATCCGTCGACCTTGTGGATCCAGTCCTATACTAAATACCTATGTGAATCATAAGGTACCCGATCAAAAACACTCATCGATAAAATTATCGATCGATGCAACCGAATCAATCGATAAAACCATCGATCGTTTTAGCCGATTCGGTTTCAACGAGATTCGCGGCGTTCCGAGTCCGTTTTCGGCACTCTCGCACGCGATGCGTTCGACGCCGTGCGCGCACTGCGCGCGCGAAGCGGCGACGACGTACTGCGCGGCGGATGGTACGTGATATCGATCGAGAATATTTTATCAAACGTGTACGCGCGACGCGGAGCGATCGGAACGCGTCGCGGGTGCGTTGAGAGGACGCGCGTCGGTTAGAAAACGACGTCCGCGTCAGCATGCGCGAATCGAGGGAAAAAATCAATCAACACTGATGCGCGACGGGAGCGCGGACCCGACGCGTTAAATATTTCGTGAAATAAAAGTGGGAATGTTTTAGCGTTCGGAGAGACTGACGACGATGGATCGATCGACGCGAGCAGAGGCGTTTCTGTGCGCACAGTGCGACGTGGTCGTGCACTCGGCTAATGAGGTGCGTGGGTGTCGCGGCTGTTCTGTATGGGCATACAGTAGTGACTGACTTGATCCAACGTGGATAACGGCGATGGATGCTGATTTAACATCGTTGACGCGATTCGCTGCGGTGGATGCGATATAAGGATGCAAGGGACGCGATGAGAGACTGACGAGGCGATTTGTATTTGTCGTGTACGTGCGCGTTGTCTTAGGTTGCCGCGAGACATCGAAGGGTGAGTATAGAGGAATGGCGCGCCAAGTCGAGCCTCACCAAGACTAGCCCCGAGCGATTCAGAGGAGGAGCTTATGTAGCAGACGAGTGGTCGAATGGGCGTTGTGGAGCGGTCAACTTTGAGAGTGTCAAGTTGCATACGAATGCGGCGAATAGATCTTCGCATCCAAGCGATGAGACGCAGTCGATGAGGGAAATTGAGCGTTGGCTGTCCTTGAGTGACGACGGAGACAGAAGTTCTCGACTGAGCGAGGAATCACACGAGGTGGTATCGCCTATCGGCACACCAAACGCCGCGGAAGACCCTTTCGATTCAATCTTCGACATGATCGCGCAAGGAAATGACGGGTCATCCCTTGTCTTTGACGCCGAGTGTACCAAATCAATTACCGAAGCTCTCGATTCCGTCGCGCACAGCCTACATAATGGGCATTCAGTCGAAGATTCGATGCTCCGGGCTTACGCCATGGCAAATTCTCGCGCAGCGTTCGAACAGAGACCATCTCCGCTAGGGTCTGGTCACGGTAACCCGGCGCTTCAAAGCCACGGCTTGCCGGGTGGACCTCCGGCAAAGGTGCCAATGCCGAGCGCTTTCTTTCATAGCATGCCCAGACGCGTCATTAGCAAAGAAAGACAAGAGCAACTAGACAGATATCGCGCTAAGAAAGAGCGTCGGTTACTTGGATTGAAGAAGCCGACTGTGCGGTATGAGTGTCGCAAGAAGCTGGCAAAGTCGTTACCTCGAGTCAAAGGTAGGTTTGTCAAGGTGGACGACAAGGCTGCCATTATGCAGTCTGTGCAGAGTTGTCCTGATTTGAGCGCTCTAGCGAATGATGACGCCAAGTCGAAAGAGCAACCTTCGAAAATGAAAATAGATCGGGCTCGCAAGTCTCAGGATGATGAGGCGCTCCGAAGAATTTCTGCGAGTTCCTCATCCTCAAAATCGTCAAACGAGCACATGGAGTTCGATAGAATGATGGACCGTGATGCGGGTATTCCCCAGGAAAAACCAATCGGCTTCGTAAAGGATGGATTAGGTGGTCTACGAGGTTCGAATTTGCGTCATTGTCAAAGTGAAATATGCCTGGCAAGCCTGGCAGAGGAAGCGTAGCGAGTCTCAAGTCGTGAATTCCATCACCGCTTCGGTGATATGTATCGTGTACAGTGTACCTAGGATGAGTACTCGTGTGAAACTATTAATATTATATGTACATTTCTCATAGGTGCTGCTTGCCTAGATCTAACGCTTCGCACGAATCTCGCTCATGAACTCTGCGTTTTGGGCAGCCCGCGACGTGCGAAGCTGTTCGACATCAGCTTTGAGCTGAGTCTCAACGTCTGCGCTATACATGAGCCCTGCCGCGCCCACTCCAGCCGCCACGGCGTGCTTCCAAGGATCTAAATTATGGTCAAACGTGGTGGTAACGTCAGTTTAAAACTCATCGCACACAGGGCGGCGACAGTCTCGCTGGCGTGCGTCCGTCGAGTCACCGGGAGCACAACCCTAAGAATGATCGAGCGGGCGAGTTTTAACGTGCGCTGCCGCGCGCGACGTACCAGAGAAGACGGGTAATCTACGCAAACCGTTCGCGAACGCCGCGATTCCGACACCGCTAACGGCCCCGAGGGCAGCTGCGAAAGTGGACGCGCCCATCACGAGCTTGATTCTGGGGCCGTTGACTTGTTGGAGTTCCACCGGGACAAGGGCCGTTTAGCCACCTCAGGCGGCAATGTTTCGTCATTCGAGACGTTCTTCTCTAAAATTTCTACAAATTCTAAGACAACACTAGCTAGAACGAGGCTGAATCGTCAAGAGCTCTCTGTCTGCTATTCCGGCACCTTGAATGGTTTGATTTGGATCGCAAAAAAGACGAGGCGGAAATGACGCCGCGACCACGCTCGCAACTGGATCAAATTGAGCTTCAAGAATCAGATAATCCTCTATCTCACACACTCGAGCGCTTTTCAGAAATCGTCGCGTCATTCTTACACCGTTTGCAAGACGGAATGCGAGTGTGACAACGTTCTCAGCGTCGACATCTGGCTCTGGAACTCGAGCCGTTTCGACTCTCCTTTTTGACGTTGACTGTTCTTCTTGTAAACTCGCCGCGATAGCCACCTCAATTGACGCATCATTTTCATCTATGTCTTTAAGACTCGCTGCGATGGCTGCATTCAACTCAGCTTCGGTATCGACGCCTCCATTCGCTCGATGATGTTCTGCCAAACTCGCTTCGATCGCCGTCTGGAAATCCTCGTCGCCAGTCATTTCCATGTTAATCGGACCGTCATTTCTATCCGCAATCAGCGTTTCTCCCTGACTCGCGCGATTGAGTGCGCTTTTCATCGCCAACTGCGCTCGTCCAGACGCCTTTATGGCGTCCGCTTCCGCTGAGGCTGCCAAAGCGCTCTCCTCGGTCCACCATTTTCCAAACTCACCCGTCTGGCCCGACATGTCCGGCAAGCTCATCGAATTGAGGTCGCGGACAACAAAGATTGAGTATCCCTCCGCCTTAAGCTGATCGAGAAACGCACTGAGATAAAATTCTCCAATCTTTCGCGGCGAAGACGCCATCGAATTTAGGTTCCACCACGTCGCATTGACTCTTCTCAACGAAAACCAGTGCAAGTCCAAGTTGGCGATGAATCCGAGCTCGCTCGACGGGTTTTCGCGGCACGCGCCCTCATTCGGGTGAGAAAGGCTGACAGTAGTGAGATCAAAGACGCTGAGCGCACGAGAGAGTACTTGGATGGAGAAATTACCGTCTTCGGCGACGTTTTCCGAGCTCGTTCCAGCTGTCCCACCGAGTAACGAACGTTCCTCTTCATCAAGCTCTCGCGCGATCGCTCCCAAATCGGACGCCGAGAAGAACGGCCCTTGGAGAAGGGTGTTGATCGCGTGCACTCCGCACAGCTGCGAGATCTGCCGCTCGTGATATATCATCGAATCGGTGCGGTGTGAGGTGCGGGAGAGCCGCGGTTGGTACAAATATTTACGAATATTTTACAACAACGATGGGGCGCTGGCCGCGAACGAGCTCACGACCCACGGTGTGCACTCTTTATTAATCAGCCACCGAGCGCCGCTCTAAACGTTTTTCAACCTCCACCGCCGCGGCGCGAATGCTTTTCATATCCAAATTGTCCGTCTTTGGAAAGTAACCAGCCGGAGCGACGATGGGAATGCCATCCTTGGTGAAGTGTAGCTTACGACCACCCGAATCGATCGATACCTTTTCTGATGCCTCCAAAGCCTTGGTCGTTGATGCGAGCGTCTCTCGCGCCACGGCCAATGGCACGGGCTTGGAGGTCACCGCGCCGACGCCTGAAGTCGAGCTCGCGCCGTGCAGCTCTCGCAAACTCTCCATGAATTTGTAGTTTTTCTCGTTACGCATTGGCCAGTCTATGTTGGGAAACATTGCACGCAACCAGCTATCCCGGTTTTGCGTTCTAATGTCTTCGGCAGAGTCTAACGGCGTCGATTCAAGCTGCTTGACGGCATCCGCGCCAGCCCTGATGTGCGACGACCACTCATCCTTGACATCCTCGATGAGCGTCTTCAATGCAACCTTGTCTCGCTCACCCAATAACTTGTCTAGATTTGCGGCATACGCGTGCGCTATTTGTTTCGGTAGCTTTCCTCTAGACACGGGCAAACCTTTGGTGTACGCCGCTATTTCCTCCAAATCCTCCGCGTCGATGGATGGCGAGTATCCCAACAAGTAATCCAACACTTTTTGTATCGGTCTCGGGTGAGACTGCACGGCGTAGAAGCACTTTTTCACCGTACCGAGAATGGAATCATCCCTCGGGTCCGGCACAGGCTCTGGAATCATACTCTCTGGCGTCGTCCAAAGCTCCAGAGCGCTCGCGTCGAGCTTTTTACCCGCCTCCTTGGCCTCCTCCTCCAGCATCGAGCGCTTCTTCATGCGCAAGAATTCATCCTTTGGATTTTCCAACAGAAACCACGGCTTGTGAGGATTCTCCCGCTGTCTCTCGAGCGCATCCTTCATCGTGTCCTTACCCTTGAGATCTTCCTCCTGCGCCCGCCTTCTCGCCATCTGTAAATCGCTCTTCGCCCGCCGCTCAACCTCCACCGCGACGCGCCGAGCCACGGCGTCGTGCAACTTTTTCGCAAACACCGCCCTCTGAAACGCCCCTTGTATCGAATCCGTCGCCATTCCGCGCACATTTCTCGCATCCATGCGTTCCAACACTTTCAATTTCTCCTCGCTCGCCGCATCCAGCGCCGCTTCCGTCACCGCTCGCACCGCCGCTTCGTCCACCTCTCGCGTTCCGTCTCTTCTCATTCGCACCATCGACGTCACCCCGGCTCTCTCCGCCGCTTCTCCCAGCGACACCCCTCGCAGCGCCGCCAACACCGCCTCTTCCAATCCATTACTCGCCCCTGGTACCTCTCGCACGAACCCACTCTCGCGGTCGTCGTCGTCGTCGGCGTCGTCAACCGCATCGTCGTCAACCGCATCGCGCGCGGCGCGCCCCCGCGGCCCACCCTCGCTTTCCCGACGATCGTCGAACGCCCCCGTCGTCGTCGCCGTCGCCGCCGCCGCTCTCCGCGCCGTCGCCACCGTCCCTAACCTTTGTCGAACTCCAACTGAACCGAGACCACCGACGCCGGTTTCGTCGTCGCCCGCCGTCGTCGTCGTCGTCCTCCTCATCATCGTCGTCGCGCGTCCCGTCGTAACGACCGAACGAACCGTCCCGGACTCGATCGCGCGCTCCTTCCCCCCAGTCTTGAGTCGATTCAGTGACGAGCCCGATTT